>Ga0315281_10000413_pt1 | contig 58875 bp, 65 predicted proteins | sample YL17G07_0_MG_FD_204540 | JGI IMG/M metagenome (GOLD analysis project Ga0315281, IMG submission 204540) | Sediment microbial communities from Yellowstone Lake, YNP, Wyoming, USA - YL17G07_0 | ecosystem: Environmental > Aquatic > Freshwater > Lake > Sediment | place: USA: Wyoming | collected...
CAGGCCTATCCTTTGGGCGCTTTTGAATCGCATATCGTCAGCGTAACGGCAGTCATCGATCCGCCCGCTCGTTTGGCAAACGAAACTAGCCAAACTCTTGCCATAGATTTATTAGCGGCAGCGGGTGAGCAAATCAGCGTTGAGGACGCAACTCTTTCTTTAAATAATGAAACAACCGATGCGCCTTCAGATGAAGAAATCGCGGCTGATTCTGGCGGAAACGATGGAACACTTCAAGCTGAAGCGGGCGCAGCAGCGACCGATGAAACGGCGAACGTTAACGTAGAGGGCAATGATAAAACAAGTCCGGATGGCACGGACGGAAGCGCTGATAGTCAAGAACCTCAAGATACCAGTGGCCAATCAGAATCAATAACTGTCAAGATTGAAATAATCAGCGCGGATTCGCAGCTGACCATTGAAAATTCTGGGGCGTTTGAACAAACGACAAGTGAGCAAACAACAATTGAACAAGTTACTTATGAAGATGGAATTTAAAAATAAAATTTTGCTGAAAAAAATCTTGATAGGTTTGGTGGTTTTTGCCGCGGCCGTGGAAGTTTTTGCGGCTCAGCATTTGATGAGCGTGCAGGCGCATATTATTCCCGTGACGGTAACACCCTGCAAAATTGATTTTGGGAATGTTTTTCCTGAAGAACAATTAACCAGCAGCTTTGATGTGAGTTTGGCAGAAAGCTGCCATTATGACCCTGGGACTGTGCAATATAGTGTAGTGCAAAAAATCAAACCAAAACCCGGAGCGAAACCGCCTTCAGATTATCATGGAACTATAAGCGACTATTGTCAGGCTTACCAAAATGATCTGGCTCGATGTTATCGTAATCTTTGTCCATTTTTAACCAAAGTGGGCGATAGTCCTTCTGACACGGAATTGAGTGCATCGCTTGGCGGTTCGGACAAAAAAGATAAGTGGACTATAAAATTTTTGGTGCCGGACATTTTTGGCAGCGTGGGACAGGAAAATGAAGGCGGGGTGGTGAGCGAAAAAGGAGATTACGGCTGCGATATTGCGATTGAAATTAAAGAACAGCCAAAAACTTACAAAATTAGCGGCCGCAAGTTTGAAGACAAAGACGGCGATGGCAAATTTGATTTTGGGGAGAAAGGCTTATTGGGTTGGACAATTTACCTTGACGCCAACAACAACGGCAAACTGGATGGTGGCGAGACTTCCGTGACAACCGACAATGACGGCAATTACAATTTTAGCGGTTTGGCAGGGGGCACGTATCATGTAAGAGAAGTGCTGAAGTCGGGCTGGAAACAAACTTTGCCCATTGGCGGCAAATATAATGTTGTGTTAGGTCAAATCCAAAATGTTACGGGCAAGAATTTCGGAAATACAAAACTCTGTAAAATTTCGGGCCACGAATTTGAAGACAAGAACGGCAACGGCCGCCAAGACCGAGGCGAAGGGGGAATGGCCAACTGGGTAATTCAGTTAAGAGAACCTGACGGAACAACTCATCAAACCAGGACCGACAAGGATGGCAATTATTCTTTTGACAATTTGGAGCCGGGTAGCTACCGCTTAAACGACGTGGCGCCATCGGGCTGGAAGCAGACGACGAAAAGCCCTGACATCATCACTTTGCATTCGGGTGATGTTGGCGATAACAATAATTTTGGAAACCAAAAGAAAAAATAGAGCTGAAAATATTTGACCCCCCACACCTAAATTAGGTGTGGGGGGTTGACTTTATAATTTTTTAATTTTAGAATCCATCAATCAGCGATGGATGTTTTTTAAAAATAAGGAAAGGAGGGGAAAAATGAGCGCTTATGGCGAGATACTGCTTTGTATTTGCCTTTGGGATCTGATGACGACGACCGTCTGCCTGAATCTTTTCAGTCCTGGGGATTTCTTTGAAGCAGGTCCGATTTTATCTTTGTATTTTAATCAATTTGGCATAATCGGTTTGGTGGTTGGCAAACTTTTAATCAACGGGTTATCAATTTTTATTTTGGAAGCATTAGGCTGGTTGCCAAATCAAAACAAAAAGAGATTAAAATTTCTGTATCTCGTTGCCATCTGGAGCTATGTGTTGGTTTATGTGATTGGCGTTTTGATAGCCAATCAAGTTTTATAAATCGCTGCGCTAAAACAGGCAGCGATTTTTTAATTTTAAATAAAGTTATCCACAATTGACTTTGATTTGTAGTTTTCCTGAAAGTTATGTAAAATGAAGTCAAGTAACACAGTATTTTTTAATAATCAAACAAAATTTCTGGAGGGAGATTTTGCTGTTTTATTATTTTAAAGTTATGACAAGCGCTGTGAAATCAAAATTTGAAAAAGTCCAAAAGCGAGACAGCCGGATTGTTGAATTTGATCAATCAAAAATCGAGGAAGCGGTTCGCAAGGCGCTGACCGCTACCGGACAGGGCAATGGGCCGACTGCCAGGCGCGTGACCGATCGAGTTATTAACCTTCTCAACAAACGTTTCCGAAAAAACGAGATTCCCACGGTGGAACAGGTCCAGGATATTGTTGAGGAGGTTTTAATTTTGGAAGATTTGGTGGAAACGTCGCGCGCTTACATTCTTTACCGGGAACAACGCCGGCGAATCCGTGAAGGAATTACAGCGATTGACGAGGCGGTTCAAATGGTTGACAAATACATTCAGGAACTTGACTGGGAGGTCAAGGAGAACGCCAATATGGCTTATTCATTGCAAGGATTAAATCATTATATTACCTCGGCCGTTACAAAAAAATATTGGCTGGATAGAATTTATCCCGAAGAAATTCGCAAAGTAGTCAATTCAGGCGATTTCCATATTCATAATCTTGATATTCTGGCTCCCTATTGCATGGGTTGGGATTTATACGATCTTTTGATAAGGGGATTTGGCGGAGTGGCGGGCAAGGTTGAATCAAAACCTGCCAAACACTTGCGAACTGCCTTGGCGCAACTGATTAACTTTTTTTATACTTTGCAGGGCGAGTCGGCCGGCGCCAATGCCGTTTCTAACTTTGACACGTTGCTGGCACCGTTCGTTCGATATGACAATTTAAATTATCAGCAGGTTAAGCAATGTCTTCAGGAATTTATGTTTGGCATGGCGATTCCCACTCGCGTTGGTTTTCAGACGCCTTTTACCAATATTACGCTGGACATTAAACCTCCGGCTAATTTTGCCAATCAGCCCGTAATTATCGGCGGGGAAGCACAGAAAGAAAATTATAGCGAATTTTCTGAAGAAATAAATGTTTTAAACAAGGCGCTTTATGAAGTCATGATGGCAGGCGATGCCAAAGGACGGGTATTTACTTTTCCGATTCCCACTATTAATATAACCAAAGATTTTGATTGGGATAATCCTGCGCTTGAGCCCATGTGGGAAGCGACGGCCAAATACGGAGTTAACTATTTCAGCAATTTTATAAATTCAGATTTGAAACCGGATGATGTGAGATCGATGTGCTGCCGTTTAAGGCTTGATAATACCGAGCTTTATAAACGCGGCGGCGGGCTGTTTGGTTCAAATCCCTTAACCGGCTCAATAGGCGTGGTAACAATTAATCTGCCAAGAATCGGGTATTTGGCAAAAACCCAAAAAGATCTGTTTGCGCGACTTGGGCACTTAATGGATTTAGCCAAGGAATCGCTTGAGATAAAGCGCAAAGCCCTTGATAATTTTATTGAAAAAGGACTTTATCCTTATTCCCGTCATTATTTGGATGGGGTGAAAAAAATGCGGGGCAGTTTCTGGGCCAATCATTTCTCTACGATCGGTCTGGTTGGAATGAATGAAATGCTGCTTAATTTTATTGATAAAGATATTACCAGCCCAGCCGGCAAAAAATTTGCGGCCGAAGTTCTGGAATTTATGCGTGGAAAACTGCTTAAATATCAAAAAGAGACCGGCAATCTATATAACCTTGAAGCCACGCCGGCCGAAGGCACGGCTTACCGTTTGGCTAAAAAAGACAAAGAATTATATCCTGAAATCATTACGGCCGGGGAAAGAGAATATTATTATACCAATTCTTCCCAATTGCCTGTGGGCTTTACCAATGATTTATTTGAGGCGCTGGATTTGCAGGATGATTTGCAGATAAAATATACCGGGGGCACCGTGTTGCATGCTTTTTTGGGTGAACGGATTTCCAATCCCGAAACCATCAAGAGCCTGCTTAAAAAGATTTTTAGCAAGTATCGGCTGCCATATTTGACTTTTACTCCGACTTTCAGTATTTGCCCAAACCATGGCTATATTGCCGGCGAACATTTTACCTGTCCTAAATGCGTGATTTCTCAGCCATGCGAAGTTTATTCGCGGGTGGTTGGCTATATTCGTCCGGTCCAGCAATGGCATCCGGGCAAGCAGGAAGAATTTAAAGACAGATTAGTTTTTAAAGTGAGAGAGAAAGCTGTCGTAAAGACATGAATTTAGGCGGTTTGCAGAAATTAACTTTGATTGATTATCCGGGGAAAATTGCAGCGACTGTTTTTACGGCGGGCTGCAATTTTTGTTGTCCTTTTTGTCATAATCCGGAACTCGTTGACCCGCAGAAAATAAAAAAACAGCCGCGGGTCAGCGAAACAGATTTTTTTGATTTTTTAGCCGCGCGCCAAGGCATGCTTGAAGGGGTTTGTATTGGCGGGGGCGAGCCGACGCTGCAGCCTGATTTGCCGGAGTTTGTAAAAAAAATCAAAGGAATCGGATATTTGGTGAAACTGGATACGAACGGTTCCAATCCTGGGATGCTGGAACAATTGTTAAATGAAAAATTGGTTGATTATGTGGCGATGGATATAAAGGCGCCTTTGGAAAAATACAAAAAAGTGGTGGGCGGCGATGTCAGTTTGGAACAAATTCAGCGTTCTGTTGAATTGACGTGCCTGTTCCCCGATTATGAATTCCGTACCACGGTTTTGCCGCGGCTCCACACCAGGAAAGATTTATTGAGCATCGGCCGATGGCTTGAAGGTTCAAAAAAATATTTTTTACAGCAGTTTGAACCAACAAAGTGTTTGGACTCGACTTATCGGCAAGAAAAGCCTTTTGATTTTGACAAACTGGTTAAAATTTGCAATACTCTGAAAATATTTTTTGACAAATGCGAAATAAGGGAGTAAATCTGTTTGCCGCTTTTTTGGTGCCAAAAAAGCGGCGGAAAAAAGCCTAGCGCAAGACGCAAAAATTTGATAAAATCGGATTCGTCTCGCTAAAATCGCTATCCGCCATCGTCCGTAACACGCGATTTTTATACGCTCGGCTCATCACGATTTTATTACAAATTTTTCGCCAATGCGCGGATTTGATTTAGCAATTTTGAATCGTTAATGTCGAAATCCAGAATTTTTCTGTTTCTCTGCCTAGCGTTTATTGTAGGATTTTTTGACAAATATTAAATTATTTAGTAAATTTACTGAATAAATATCGCTTAATAAAATTTATGAAATGTCTAAGTTGCGGCGATCAGGAAACAAAAATAATAAAAATCGGCGAAGTTGAAATTGACAGCTGCCCAACTTGCCAGGGTTATTGGTTTGACACCGACGAATTAAGAAAAGCCAAAGACGAAAAAGTCCAGCAAGCCAAATGGTTTGATTTTGATTTGTGGAAAGATGAAGCAAAGTTTAAGGCAGCCCCGTCGCAAAGGCAGTGCCCAGTTTGCGGCGAGCGCTTATACCGAATCAATTATCATGAATCAGACATAGAAATAGAAGTTTGCAAAAATCATCATGGAATTTGGCTGAATCGGGGAGAATTTAAAAAAATTATCGGATACGTCAAAGACAAGGCATCTTATGAAATTATAAAAAATTATTCGAAAGTTTTATTGCGCCAAACAGAAGAAGTTGCCAGCGGTCCGGAAAGCTTTCAATCAGAAATTGAGGACTTGGGAATTGTACTGAACCTTTTTAGTTATAAATTTGCCGCGCAACATCCCATTCTGTCTATTATTATTCAAAATCTTCCCTTTACGAAATAAGAAAAGTGACTAAATCTCGGATTTTCCTGTTTCTCTGCCTGGCTTTTATTGGAGGTGTTTTTGCTGAATCGCTATTCAATCTTCCCCTGCTTTTTTGGCTGGGGATTTTAATTTTTGCAATTGCCCTTGCGGCGATAGGGTGGGGTAATAAAAAAGCGCTGGCAGCGGGATTTTGCCTGATGGTTTTGGCGGGCGGCGCTTGGCGGTTTGCCGACAAAAACAGCCAGACAAATAATCTGGTGCGCTTTAACGACAAAGGCCAAACCGTTTTGACCGGCGTTGTGGCGGAAGAACCGGATGTGCGTTCCGCAAACATCAGATACAAAATAGAAGCACCCGGCGGAGATATTTTGCTGGTTGCCAAAAAATACCCGCCATATCGCTACGGCGATAAATTGGAAATTACCGGCAAATTAAAAACGCCGCAATCTTCAGAAGATTTTGATTATCAGGCATATTTGGCAAAAGACGATATTTATTCGGTTATTTATTATCCGGAAATAAAACTGGTAGCGTTAAATCAGGGCAATTGGTTGCAGGAAAAATTGTTGTTCGTAAAAGATAAATTTGAAAAATCAATTGGGCTGATTTTGCCGGAACCCAAAGCCGCTTTTTTGGCCGGTTTGATTTTAGGAGAGAAAAAAGGATTGCCGCAAGATTTGATGGATAGTTTTTCTAAAACTGGCACCACTCACATAATCGCTTTGAGCGGCTACAATATCACAATTATCGCCGTGTCGCTGATGAATCTTTTTAATTTTTTTATGCTGCGCCGCTCCATCTCTTTTTTTGCGGCAGTAACAATAATAATTTTGTTTGTGATAATGACGGGTGTTTCGGCATCAGCAGTGCGGGCAGCCGTCATGGGAATTTTGGTGCTGATTGCCTAACAGTCCGGCCGTCTCTACAGCATTCGCAACGCCCTTGTTTTTGCCGGCGCCTTAATGATTTATGCAAATCCCAAAGTTTTAGTTTTTGATTTAGGTTTTGAGCTGTCTTTTGCCGCCACGCTTGGTTTGATTTATCTTTCGCCAATTTTGCAGCGCTGGTTTACCCCTTTAGAAAAAGAGCCTTTTGAAATAAGGCAAGTCGCCAAATCAACGCCAAAAATTATTTTGGCTCTTAAAGAAATTTTAATTGCTACGCTTTCGGCCCAAATAGCGGTTTTGCCGCTGCTGGTTATTAATTTTGGGCAGCTTTCGCTGATTGCGCCGCTGGCTAATCTTTTAATTTTACCTTTAATTCCCTTGACGATGTTTTGGGGTTTTTTGGCGGGGCTGGCAGGCATTTTTTGGCTTAGTATAGGCAAAATATTGGGTTGACTAGCCTGGCTGTTTTTAAGTTATGAGATAAAAATAATTGAAGTTTTGGCGAAAATTCCTTTGGCCGCGTTGAAATTTGGCTGGAATTGGTGGGCTGGGGGAGTTTATTATTTAATTTTAATTTATTTGGTTTGGTATTTTATCCGTAAATATAATAAGTTAATAGTAAATGTGGCAGCGAATAAAAAATAAAATCGGTTATTTGGTTTTAGCCGGGCTATTGGCCGGAGCGGTTTTTGTGTGGCAGGCGGATGGGACTGGCCAGGACGAGGGCAAAGTAAAAATAGATTTTTTTGACGTGGGGCAGGGCAGCGCAGTTTTAATTGACGCGCTAAACGGCAATCAGGTTTTGATAGACGGCGGGCCGGGCGATGCGATTTTAAATAAACTGGGCGAAGTCATGTCTTATTTTGACCGCAAAATTGAGCTGGTTATTTTAACTCATCCTGATGCGGATCATTTAAGCGGCTTGGTTGAAGTTTTGCGCCGCTATGAAGTTGGCGAAATTTTAGAAACCGGAATTGCGGATAGTTCATCTGAATATCAAGCTTGGAAAGATCTAATTGGAGAGAAAAATATTCCAATGGTTTTTGCTCAGGCAGGCCAGATAATAAAAATTGCCGACGGGCTGGAAATAAAAATTCTGTATCCATTCTCGAAAATCAACGGACAGGATTTCAGCAAAAACACAAACAATACCTCAATTGCGGGTAAAATTATATATGGCAAAAACTCTTTACTTTTTACCGGCGACGCCGAAGAAGCGGAGGAAAGCTCGCTTTTGTATAGCGGATTGGATCTGAAAGCCGGCATTTTGCTGGTGGGGCACCATGGCAGCAAAAATTCTACGGGCCAGGAATTTTTGTCGGCTGTGGCACCACAAAGCGCGGTTATCCAGGTGGGCGCAAAAAATTCTTATGGCCATCCCACACAGGAGGTGCTGGATAGATTAAAATCAATTAAGGTTTTTCGAACCGACCAAAACGGCGATATAGATTTTTTATGCGATTTAACTAAATATGAGTTGGCGGCAAATTGATTATAAGCTTTTCTTATTTTCATTTTTTAAAATTTTTGCTATAATTGGCAATAAGGAAAAAATAAAAATAAGAAATATGATATCAAAGCGTGAAAGAACTTTAGTTTTGATTAAGCCAGACGGCGTGCAGCGTTCGTTGGTTGGCGAAATTATCAGGCGGTATGAGCAAACCGGCCTTAAATTGGCAGCGTTAAAATTTTTTATTCCAACGGAAGATTTGATTGAAAAACATTATTCTTTAGACAAAGGCTGGCTTGAATCAGTGGGCAGAAAATCCATGGCCGCTTATGAAAAGAAAGGGCTCAAGCCAGCGTTTGACGATCCGATAAAATGTGGCCAAGCGGTGCTCGTTCGGTTAATAAAATATTTATCATCCGGACCGGTGGTTGTAATGGTTTTAGAAGGAAATCAGGCGGTTGGGGTAGTTAGAAAAATAACCGGCGGGACGGAGCCATTGACTTCTGATGTGGGAACAATTAGGGGCGATTTTACGGTTGATTCTTATGATTTGGCTGATACTGACGATCGGGCTGTCAGAAATTTAATCCATGCTTCTGGCAGCGCTGAGGAAGCGGAAAAAGAAATCCCAATCTGGTTTGATGATGAAGAAATTATTAGATATAATGTTATTCAGGAAAAAATTTTATATGATGTGAATTTAGACGGGATTAAAGAATAATTTAGAAATTTTTTTCTATGCCCTACTCAATGGAATTTCCAAGTCAGAAGTATAAATGGTTTACTTTTTTGCTTATTATTATATTGCCTTTTTACGTTTTTTATAAAATCATAACAGGCAACTTACCAGCGATTAAAGACCTACGATTAAAAAAATAAATTGCTGGATTTTTTTGACTCAAAAACTTTAAAAATGTTAAAATAAAGGTGCCTCGCTGTTAAATCCTTCTTTTACTGATTTTGGGTCAAATTAGTTTATTAGGGAGTCTTAATTAAATTTTACTACTGATTCGTTCGGGGTATTATTTTGCGGACACCCACTTATAACAGTGCCGAAATTCATGAGAGATGATTGGCAGCGGGGCAAACTTTTGGTTTTTGTTTTTGCAAAAACCAAAAGTTTGCCCTAAATAAAAAAAAGCTTGCAAAATCAAGAATATTTTGATAAATTACTACTGGTTAAGAGCCGGTATTTTTTGTTCTTTGATCAGTAAAAGTTCGTTAAAAAGTCCAAAAAAGAGGAGGGAAATTTTATGGGAAAGTCGGTAAACAAGATATGCCGTAGCTGTGGAAAAAAAAGACAGAAGAGAAGTAAAATTTGTCCCCATTGCGGCGGCCGCATGGAACAAGATACTGAAGTTATTTCTAATTATCTTGACCAAAAGACAGAAAAGAAAAAGCCGAAAGGAGGATAATTCAATGCTTCAAAAACATAACCGGGAAAATGGAGCCGGCTATTTCTACGGTGGACTTCAATGGTTATAAATCGGCTCGATAAAATAAGGATAGGATAAAATTCCTATCCTTATTCTTTTTTACGAAAAGGTATTGACAGTTTTTATCTGTTAATATAAATTTAAGACATAATGAAAAAGACGGATGCTAATCGCAATATTGGTTTTAGCCAAAATAATTTCTGGTTTTACTTTTATTTTACTGACCCTAAAGATCAGCCATTTTCTTTTTAGACAGATTAGAAATTAGCAAGTTTATCAAAAATGACTGGTCTTGAAAGGCCAGTTTTTGTTTTTTAACAACTAAATATTATAGTCAGACTAAAATTTATTCAGGAAAAAAGGAGGTGAGGGAAATGTATTTTCGGTGTCCCAATGGTCACAGCAACCGTTTTACAGGCAAAAAAAGTCAGATTAGCAAGGGTACAACCTTTAAATGCCGAGTCTGTGATGAAACAGTGATTGTCGGCAAAAAATCAAATGGGAAATTTTTTCAGCCTTTCTCGCACCCAGTGAGCAGAGTATTCTCATAGGGAAAGCATTTTTTTCCAAAAAAACAAACCCCGTCAGCCATCAAAAAGGCAGATGGGGTTTTCTTTTCTAGTCTAAAAATAATTAAAGGCCAAGAGTGGCTCCGCTGTAAAGGCTCAAAAACTGCGGGATAACCATCAGCAGTCCGATGAGCGGCAAAACGATAACCGCCACGCTGATGATTAAAGTCCAGAGAAAATATTTTCGCATTTTCTCAATAGACCGGTATATCTGTTCCAGTTTTTGATCTTGTCCTTCAAATTTTTGTTGAATTTCTGGGTCCATTTTTTTAATTATGCTTAATTTAAACTTAGCAGAACGCTTATTGTCAAAATAATCGGAATAAGGATAAATCCTAAAATCGCAAAGAAAATAAACAACCCTTTCTTTTTTGGCTCAAAAACAAAATCACCTTTCTCTGTCTTTAAATATTTATAAATCAAAAATGAGTATACCAAAACAAACGGTCCTAAAAATAACGAGATAGGCCAGCTTATAAAGTTGATTAAAAATTGAGATTTTAGGAAAAAGAACAGGGGAGCAAGGATCAGGCCGATTAAAACAAATATCAGGCCCATAGCCAAAAAGCGCCAAAACACGCCCCACCACTTGCCTTTGACATATTCTTTGCTTTTTAGCAGGGCGTTCATACCCTTTTGATCTTCTGCAATTAAAATGAATGAACCAAAACTGAACCAGATTGAAAAAATAATTCCTGGAACAACAAACAAGAAAAATCCGCCCATAGTTATGAACCCGCCGAGGAACCCAACCCAGAAATAAGAGCCGATTTTATGCCAGGCGCGCCGATACGATTCTTTAAAATCAATATTTTCCGGGCTGTCTTTGATGGCAAAAATTAGAGCGATTTGAGACCAAAATTGAGGCAGAATTGAAGCCAGTGATAGTGGTAATAATAAAATTGTTAGGATGATACTTATATTATTGTTCAGATAGGTTATACCAAGAGATAATAAAAAAATAGCTAAAAAACACAAAGCCGGAATTATGGCTATTTTTAGCAAAACGGCAAACCGTGATTTATAAATTACAAAAGATTCTTTGAGTAAATCAATTACACCAGGTAGCGAATTTGTAACGCCCGATACGGGGGATGGAGGGGGCGGCACTAGCTGTTGATTTGGAATATTAGAATTATAAGTAGCGAAGGCTTCTTCGATATCTTGTTCTTGCCAGCCGTTGGCTGAAAGTTCTTTTTTAATATCGTCTTTTTGGGTATCTTGTGCCAGCCGTTGTTTTATGTAGTCTAATATTTGTTGATCAATCATAGAAATCTTATTTGTTATTGTCTGCTATTTTTATTATAGAATAAATATCATAAATTACAATTTTTTATAGCAGCAAAAACACTCGGCACGCCGAGTGTTTTTGCTGGCTGGTCGGGCCAGGCGGAATTGGACCGCCACCATACCCACCCCAAGGGTACGGACTGCCGTTATCCTATGGCCCGAATACAAAATTGCCGCCGTCTTTGGCGGCGGCAATTTCTATTTTGTTTTATGAAGCGTTTTTATACAGTTAGTGCAGGCTTTAACTCTTTTTCCTGAAGCCAAATGAACCCATTGCAAATTGGGGTATTTTCTTTTCATGGAAGTTGGATTATACTTGCCCCTTAGTTTAACAAGTGTTACACTTTTGATATACTTTTTGCCGCAAATGGTACATTGTCTGGACATTATTTTGAGAGATTAAATTTAACAATAAAAGCATATCATTAATTTTTTATTTTGGCAACTATGTTGAATCAGCCTTTGCAATATATTCTATTTCTTTATATTATTATAATCTTGTCTTCGATTTTGCACGAATATGCCCACGGCTGGGCGGCTCTGCGAGAAGGAGACCCGACGGCCAAATACGCCGGGCGTTTAACGTTGAATCCGCTGGCTCATATTGACTGGTGGGGAACGGTTTTAATGCCGCTGGCACTTTTGATTTTTTTTGGCGTCTTTTTTGGTTACGCCAAACCCGTGCCGATTAACCCGTATAATTTTAAAGATCAGCGGCGGGGAATGATTTGGGTGAGTATCGCCGGAGTTGGCGCTAATTTTCTTATTGCTGTGATTTTGGGTCTATTCATTCGTTTTTTGCCGAGTTTTTTTCTCAATAACTTGTTTTCTTTGATTGTAATGATTAATATTTGGCTGGGGCTTTTCAATCTTCTGCCTTTCCCGCCGCTGGACGGTTCAAAGCTTTTAATGGCGGCAGTTGACTGGCGCGGCGGCGGCCTTACCAATTTTGTCCGTCTGGCCAGCACGCCTTTTGGCATTTTGATCGCGATATTCATAGCCATGACATTTTTACCCTATTTGAGTAATTTTATTTTTTCAATTATAGTCGGCGGATAAAAGTAATATTGACAAATAGAATCTATCTTGTTAAGCTTAAAATAACACTTGTTAAAAATATGGGTTGTTCCGCTCACAGCGGATAAAAAACATGGCCTTTGCTTATGTTTTTTGTTTATTCTGATTTTAAAAATAGACTATGCCAACTATTCATCAGCTTATAAAAAATCCCAGGAAAAAAGTTAAATCAAATCCAAAAGCGCCGGCGCTTTGGCGGGGTTTTGATACAAAACATAATCGGTCTTCCGAATTTCCTTCTCCTTTCAAGCGCGGCGTTTGCCTGAAAGTTACTACCACCACACCTAAAAAACCTAACTCGGCTTTACGCAAAATTTGCCGTGTTCGTTTAACAAACGGCATGGAAGTAACAGCCTATATACCCGGTGAAGGACATAATTTGCAGGAACACTCAGTAGTTGTAATCAGGGGCGGCCGCGTTAAAGATTTGCCCGGAGTGAGATATCATGTTGTGCGGGGCGTTTTGGATACCACCGGTGTTGAAGGGCGTAAAAAAGAAAGAAGCAAATACGGCACCAAGAGACCAAAATAATCAATATAACCTACAAGATAAGTAGGTCTTAGAAATATATGCGAAGAAAAAGAGTTTTTAATCGGGAAATTTTACCAGACCCGAAATATCAAAATTTAGTGATGGCTAAATTTATTAATCGTCTAATGACAGGTGGTAAAAAATCTGTTGCGCAGAAAGTGTTTTATGATGCGTGCGATATAATTGTGAAACAGCAAAAAGATCCGCTGCAGGTATTTGACGAGGCGATTAAAAATGTTTCTCCTATGGTTGAGGTAAAATCTAAGAGAATCGGCGGCGCCAATTATCAGGTGCCTCGGGAAGTAAGAGGTGAGCGCCGTTTGAGTTTGGCCATTCGTTGGATTATTGGTGTATCACAGAGCAAGAAAGGAAAACCAATGTCCGAAAAACTTGCCGAAGAATTATTATTGGCGGCCAAAAATGAAGGTACGGCTATTAAGAAAAAACTGGATATGCATCGCATGGCCGATGCCAATAAAGCTTTTGCGCATTTTGCATGGTAAAGGGGAAGGAAAAGCTGAGGCGAAAGGATTATAAAATAAAGTTATTTGATTTATGGCGAGGATATATCCAATAGATAAAATTCGCGACATCGGCATAATTGCCCATATTGATGCCGGTAAAACAACCGTTTCGGAGCGTGTGCTTTTTTATACCGGAAAAAAGCATAAAATTGGCGAAGTTCATGAAGGGGAAGCGGAAATGGATTGGATGGAACAGGAAAAAGAACGCGGTATAACCATTACCGCGGCAGCCACGACTTGTATCTGGCATGATTGTCAAATTAACATTATTGATACGCCCGGCCACATTGATTTTACAGTAGAAGTACAGCGTTCTTTAAGGGTTTTGGACGGGGCAGTGGTAGTTTTTGACGGCGTTGCCGGGGTGGAGCCGCAATCAGAAACAGTTTGGCATCAGGCAGATAAATATAATGTGCCCCGTATTTGTTTTATTAATAAAATGGATAGGATGGGTGCCAATTGGGAAAAAGACCTGGAGTCGATTCATGAACGCTTAACCGCTAATGCTTTGCCGATAAATTTGCCGATAGGCGCAGAGGAAAATTTTACGGGTATTATTGATTTATTTAAGATGAAAGCGGTGAAATTTGAAGGCGAGCATGGCGAGAAAATAATCGAGGAAGAAATTCCGGCCGATAAGCTCGAATGGTCAAAAAAATGGCGCCGTAATTTAGTGGAAAAAATCGTTGAACAAGACGAAAATTTGTTGCCTCGTTATCTTGAAGGAGAAGAAATTTCAGAAAGTGATTTGAAGAAAATTTTAAGAACGGCGACAATAACTTATAAATTGGTGCCTGTGCTTTGCGGCAGCGCCTTAAAAAATAAAGGAGTTCAGCGGATGCTGGACGCGGTTTGCGACTTTTTGCCTTCGCCATCAGATTTGCCGTCGACCGAAGGATTTGATTTAAAAGAAGAAACTAAAAAAATTATTCGCGAAACCAAGGATGATGCGCCTTTTGCGGCTTTGGCTTTTAAAGTGGCGACTGATCCGTATGTAGGTCAATTAACCTACTTTCGGATATATTCAGGAATGTTGGAAGCCGGCACCTATGTTCTGAATTCAGGTTCCGGGGAACAGGAGCGTATTGGCAGAATTTTAAGAATGTATGCAAAGCATCGGGAAGAAGTCAAGGAAATGTATACGGGAGAAATTGGCGCCACTGTCGGTTTAAAAAATACCAAGACTGGCGACACTCTTTGTGATCCGCAAAATCCCGTCATTTTAGAAAAAATGATTTTTCCGGAACCGGTTATCTCTATTGCAATCGAGCCAAAAACAAAAGCGGACCAGGAAAAGATGGGCATTGCTTTGAGACGCCTATCAGAAGAGGATCCAACTTTTAAGATCAAGGGTGATGTGGAGACAGGACAGACAATTATTTCGGGCATGGGCGAGCTGCACTTGGAAATAATTGTGGACCGTATGTTCCGTGAATTTAAAGTTGAGGCTAATGTTGGCAGACCGCAGGTTGCTTATAAAGAAACAATAAAAGGTGAGGCTGAAGCCGAGGGAAAATATATTCGTCAATCTGGAGGGCGCGGGCAGTACGGCCATGTCTGGTTAAGAGTAGCGCCGAAAGAACCGGGTAGCGGTTTTGAATTTATCAATGAGATAAAGGGAGGTATTATACCGCAAGAATTTATTCCGGCTATTGAAAAAGGTGTAAAAGAAGCGACTGATAAAGGTGTTTTGGCCGGTTATCGTTTGGTTGATTTATCGGTAACGCTTTATGATGGTTCCTATCATGATGTGGACTCGTCGGAAATCGCGTTTAAAATTGCCGGCGCTATGGCCTTGCAAGAAGCGACCAAGCGTGCTAAATTAGTTTTGCTTGAGCCGAATATGCGGCTGCAGGTTATTACGCCAGAACAGTTTATGGGGGATGTAATTGGTGATATTAATTCAAAACGCGGCAGAATTGAGAATATGAGCGATCGAGGCTCTGGCGTAGCTCATGTTAAAGTCATCGATGCTAAAGTACCGCTGGCTGAAATGTTTGGTTACGCTACTTCTTTGCGTTCCATGACGCAGGGCAGAGCCAATTTTACGATGGAATTTGACCATTACGAAGAAGTTCCAAATAATATTATGTTGCAGATAGTGGAGGGAAGAAAGAAGTAAAATCTAAATTTCTAATTTTTAATTTCTAAAAATGTCCCGCTTTGCGGGACTGGATTAGAAATTAGATATTAGGTATTAGAAATTATTTGTGATATGTGGCAGACTATCAAACAAATCTTGCACAAAAATCAAGGGACTTGTATTATTGTAGAAGAGGGCAAACCGGTTTATGTGATTACCCGTTTTGAAGATTACGAAGCACTTCTTAATAATAAGCCCGTCTTGCGTTTCCAAAATAGTTCAAATGAGCAGGAATTATTGGAAAAAATAAATGAAGAAATTGTTGCTTGGAAAGTAAAACAGACAGAAATCAATCCCGAATCAAATATTTCTGATGTTTCTGAAGTAAGCGAAACAGAAGATATAAAAATAGAAAATTTACCTATAGTTTAAGACGCTTTTATCCGGAGGGTGTCTTTGATTGTTTAATTTGACTATTTTTGAAAAAAGAGCTAGTATATTATAGTATATAAATAAAATAAAATAAAAGAATAATTTATTGCGGATTAATGCTATTTTATTGCCAATATAATATGGCTATCAAATTAGCAGGCAAATCCGTTAAAAATCTAATATGGCGGAAAAATTTGAACGCACTAAACCCCATGTTAATGTGGGAACCATTGGTCATGTCGATCATGGCAAAACAACTTTAACAGCGGCTATTCTAAAAGTTTTAGGACTAGCTGGTTTTCGGGCATCGCAGAAAAATGTTGACCAAATTGATGCTGCACCGGAAGAAAAGGCTCGCGGCATTACAATCGCTACCTGTCACGTTGAATATGAAAGCGAGAAAAGGCATTATGCACATATCGATTGTCCGGGTCATGCTGACTATATTAAAAACATGATTACTGGCGCCGCCCAAATGGACGGAGCGATTTTAGTTGTCGCCGCAACCGATGGCCCAATGCCTCAGACAAGAGAGCATATTTTATTGGCAGGTCAGGTAGGCGTGCCGGCAGTTGTCGTTTTTTTAAACAAAGTTGATCAGGTTGATGATCCGGAATTGGTAGATTTGGTGGAACAGGAAATAAGAGAGTTGTTAACTAAATATGGTTACCCGGGCGACAAAACTCCGATTATTCGCGGCTCGGCGCTAAAAGCACTTGAGGCAAATTCTAAAGACGATGAATCAGTTAAGCCGATCTTTGAATTAATTAAGGCTTTGGACGAATTTATACCTGAACCCGTCAGAGATAAAGAAAAACCGTTTTTGTTAGCGGTTGAAGATGTCTTTTCTATCGAAGGCAGAGGGACTGTTGTTACCGGCAGAATTGAGAGGGGCACGATTAAGTTGAACGATGAGGTGGAAATCGTCGGTATTCGTCCTACTCAAAAAACCGTAGTCACAGGAATTGAAATGTTCAACAAGTCTTTGGACGAGGGTATCGCCGGTGATAATGCGGGGATTTTGTTGCGTGGTTTGAAGAAAGAAGATGTTGAACGCGGTCAAATTTTGGTCAAACCAGGTTCTATTACTCCGCATACCGAATTTGATGCTGATATCTATATCTTAACCAAAGAAGAGGGCGGCCGTCATACCCCGTTTTTTAAGGGTTACAAGCCGCAATTTTACATCCGCACAACTGATGTGACAGGTGAGGTTCTTTTGCCAGAGGGAACGGAAATGGTTATGCCGGGCGATACGGTAAATTTGAAAATTCAATTAATCTCTCCCGTGGCTTTGGAAGAAAAGCAGAAATTTGCAATACGAGAAGGCGGACATACGGTCGGTGCGGGAGTCGTGACGAAAATAACTAAATAATTAAATTAAAAAAAGATAAATTAAAAATTAATTTATTCAGTTCTTTATTAAGATTATGGCTGTTGTCAAAAAGAAAGAGGATGAAGAGATTAAGCAAAGAATTCGGATTAGAATCCGAGCTTATGACCATAAGCTGATTGATCAATCAGCGCGTCAGATTGTGGAAACGGCGCAGAGATACGGCGCGGAAGTTTGCGGACCAGTACCGTTGCCGACAGAAATTCACAAATACACGGTGAATCGTTCAACCTTTGTTCACAAAGACGCAAGAGAGCAGTATGAGATGAGAGTCCACAAGCGCCTGATTGATATTTCCAATCCCACAGCCAAAGTGATTGATTCTTTAGTTAATCTAAATTTGCCGGCGGGAGTAGATATAGAAATTAAGATGTAGTATGTTTAGCCCGTTAGATGCGAAACTATCTAATGGGGCAAGTAGCGCAAAATAAATTAATCAATAATAATATTTAGAAATCTTTTTATAATCATTAACACTTGTGTTTGGATTTAGTCAGGAGAAGCCCGGGCTAGCCGCGGCTTTTTCGTTATCGCGATCTGAATGGCTAGGGAGAATTCTTAGCTGTTATCATAAGATTCATAATTTCGTATCATGAGATTTATTCTTGGAAAAAAATTGCAAATGACACAGATTTTTGACGCGCAAGGCCACGCCGTGCCCGTAACGTTCGTGCAGGCAGGGCCTTGCTTTGTGACACAAGTAAAAGCGAAAGATGCCGTGGATGGTTATGATGCTGTGCAAATAGCATTCGGAGAGGTTAAACATATAAATAAACCCAAGGGAGGGCATCTTTCTAAAATCAAAGATCAAAAATCAAATATAAAAAATTTTGGGAAATATTTAAGAGAATTCAGAGTGGAAAATTCGGAATTGAAATTGGGTGATGAAATAAAGGCAGATATTTTTAAAGAAGGCGATAAAATAAAAGTAATCGGCATTTCCAAAGGCAAGGGATTTGCGGGCGTGGTGAAACGGCACGGTTTTGCCGGCGGCCCGGCCAGTCACGGCCAAAAAGACAGGTTGCGCGCGCCCGGTTCAATCGGGGCAACGTTTCCTGAGCACGTGATTAAAGGCATGCGCATGGCCGGACGGATGGGATCGGATCAGGTGACAGTTGAAAATTTAAAAATAGCCAAAGTGGATGCGTCAGAAAATATTATTGCGATTGAAGGCGCAGTGCCGGGAAATAAAGGAAGTTTAATAGAAATTATTAGCATCTAATTCAATTATTATGCCATCTGTCAAGCCTATAACCAAAAAAGCCGTCAGCTCTAAGAAAGCGGAAAAAACCGAAGCAAAACAACCCGCTAGCTTGGAATTGCCGGTTTTTAATCAGGAAGGCAAAGAAGTTGAAAAAATTAGATTGCCGGGACAAATTTTTGCTTTAAAAATAAATCCAGATTTGATTAATCAGGTATATGAGGCGCAAATGTCGCAAAGCCGAATCCACTATGCTCAAACCAAAGACCGGAGCGAGGTCAGGGGCGGCGGCAAAAAACCTTGGCGGCAGAAAGGAACAGGACGGGCGCGGCACGGTTCAATTCGTTCACCTCTATGGAAGGGCGGAGGAGTAACTTTCGGTCCAAGAAACGAAAAGGTTTTTGCCAAAGATATTAATAGAAAGATGCGGCGAGCCGCCTTGCTGATGGTTTTATCCGGTAAAGTTCGCGATAATGAATTGATTGTGCTGGACGATTTGAAATTGGAGCAGCCAAAAACAAAATTAATGGCGAGTATAGTTAAAAGTTTTAAGTTAAAAGTTAAAAGTGATATTAATGAGGGTGGAATAATTATTATGCCGCAAAAGGACGAGAATGTGATTCGTGCCACACGCAATATTCCGAAATTTGCGACCATCGGCGCTCAGAGTTTGAATGTAGCAGACTTGCTTTCATATAAATATTTATTGATGATGAAGGGGGCGATAGAAGTGGTCGCGAAAACATATTTAAAATAAATTTAATTGATAATTGAAAATTGTAAATTGAGATATTATGGGTATATTTGACCGATTCAGAAAAACAAAACAGAAAGATAAAAAACCGGTTATCAAAAAAGAAGCGGTAATTGGAGCTGTTAAAAAAACGGCTGCTAAAGTAGCTCCTAAAGAAGAGAAGCCTGTTGTTACAAAGAAAGTCACAAAAAAAGAATTTTCCGAAGCTTGGCGGATTTTGAAAGAGCCGTTAATTACCGAGAAAACAACCGATGTTAACACAGCCAGTCAGTACGTGTTTAAAGTGGCAGATAATGTCAATAAAACTGAAATTAAAAAAGCGGTTCAGGATATGTACGGAGTTCAGGTTTTGGCAGTAAATATTATAAAAGTTCCAGGCAAAAAGAGGCGCTTGGGTCGACACGAAGGCTGGCATTCTGGTTACAAAAAAGCGATAGTTTTTCTGCCGCCGGAAGAAAAGATAGATGTAATTTCGCGTTAAATCTGTAATTTAGACGGATATGCTAAAACATTACAAACCAACCAGTCCCGGAATAAGGCAGTTGGTAAAAGCTAAAACAGAAGAAATCAGCAAAAAAAGACCCGAAAAAAGGTTGACAGCTTTTCATTTCAGGCATATGGGCAGGAGCAAATCTTCAGGCAGAATAACTGTCCGTCACAAAGGGGGCGGACACAAAAAACTTTACAGATTAGTTGATTTTAAAAGAGATAAATTTGATATTCCGGCTCGCGTTGTTTCTATTGAATATGATCCGAATCGCAACTGTTTTATCAGTTTATTAAATTATAAAGACGGAGAAAAAAGATATATTTTGGCGCCCGAAGGTATTAAAATTGATGATGAAATCTTGACTTCCCAAAACGCAGGATTAAAAATTGGAAACCGCTTGTCGCTAAGAAATATTCCAGTCGGTACACAAGTTCATGATGTAGAATTATACCCTAAAAACGGCGGAATTTTGGTTCACTCGGCTGGTTCGGCTGCGCAAGTTATGTCTTCTGAAGGCGGCTATGCACAGCTTAAGATGCCATCCGGTGAAATCAGGATGATTAAAGATAGTTGTTTTGCCACAGTCGGACGATTAAGCAATTCTGAATATAATGCGCAAATTTTCAGTAAAGCCGGGCGTACGCGCTGGATGGGTGTCAGGCCAACGGTCAGGGGTTCGGTCATGAATCCGCCTGATCATCCGCATGGCGGCGGCGAGGGACGCACGCCAATCGGGTTGCGACGGGGTCCAAAAACTCCTTGGGGTAAGCAGGCGCGAGGGGTCAAGACGCGACGCAGGAAGAAGTGGTCAAGCAGATTTATTTTACAAAGAAGATAGAAATTATAATAAAAAGTTATTCAATTAAATAATTAGTATGTCACGCAGTCTTAAAAAAGGTTTATATATTGATCAGAAACTATTGAAAAAGATAGCTAATTTGCGGCCGGGCGATAAAACTATTATCAAAACATGGTCGCGTTCTTCCACTATCGCGCCGGAAATGGTCGGTTTTACCTTCGGCGTGCACAACGGCAAAGAGCACACCCCGGTTTTTATCACCGAAGAAATGGTTGGGCACCGGCTAGGCGAGTTTGCCTTGACGCGTAAATTCGTTAGGCATGGCGGTCGAATGCAGCGAGAATTGGAAGCACAGCAAGCGACGGCAGCGGCGCCAGGACCAGCGGCGGAGGCGGGGGCAGCGCAAACTTCGGAAAAGAAATAAGACCTATTGGTAAAATTTTATGGAAATCAAAGCCAGTTTAAACAATTTAAGAATGTCGCCGCGAAAGGTGAGATTGGTTACAAATTTAGTAAAAGGCATGAATGTTATTTCGGCTCAAGCCCAGCTTGGTTTTTTGATAAAAAAGCCAGCACCTTTGATTTTGAAATTATTAAATTCGGCTGTCGCTAATGCGAAAAACAGCTTTGACATCAAGGCAGATAATTTGTATATTCAAAAAATCGTTGTGGAGTCAGGTCAGAATTTAAAAAGATGGTTGCCGCGGGCAATGGGCAAGGCGACACCGTTATTAAAAAGAACTTGTTCAATAAAAATAATTTTGGCGGAATTAGCACCGACGGTCAAGAAATTAAAAAAGGCAAGTAAGCCCCAAATTGTTAAAGCTGAAGAAGTTTTGGCAAAGCCGGAAGAAATAACAGAGCTGGTTCAAAAAGAAGAAAAAAAGACGGGAGCAAAGATGCCGCCGCCAGCAAGGCCCTATGGCGCATCTTCGGAGTCAAAGAAAAGAATTTTTTCCAGGCAAACATTTGGTAATATTAAAAAGATGTTTAGGCGTAAATCAATATAATAGAAGCAAAAATACACAAAGAAATAAACGCAAAATTTGCGTAAAATAGCATAATAATTTGTGTAAAGTTACTTTTTAAAATATGGGACAGAAAGTTCATCCGACAGCCTTCCGATTAGGGATAACCCAAAATTGGAAGTCCCGTTGGTTCAGTAAAAAGAAATATCAGGAATTTTTAAAAGAGGATTATTTTATCCGAAATTTTTTGTCTAAAAAAATAGCTAAAGCTGGCATTTATAAAATTGAAATAGAGCGCTCAGCCAACATAATCAATGTTATAATTTTTGCCGCCAGACCTGGCATAATCATCGGCCGTGGCGGTTCAGGAATTGAGGATTTGAAGAGCGCAACTATGAAGTTTCTTTTCAGAAAAAAAATCAAGCTGCCTTTAAAATCAAATTTGCGTTTATTGGTTGAAGAAGTAAAGTCACCTGAATCAAAAGCCGCAGTCATAGCGCAAAATATGGCAGAGCAGATTGAAAAAAGAATTCCTTTTCGGAGAGTAATCAAGCAAGGCATTGATCGGATCATGCAAAACAAAGAAGTTCAGGGCGCCAAAGTGATGATTGGCGGCAGGCTTGGCGGCAACGAAATTGCCCGTCGTGAATGGCTTTATAAAGGTAAAATTCCTTTACAGACCTTGCGGGCTAATATTGACTTTGCGCTGGTTACAGCGTATACAACTTATGGCACAATCGGAATCAAAGTTTGGGTTTATAGAAAAGACGAGGTAAGCGAAGCAAAATCAAAAAATAATTAAAGAATATGTTTACACCAAGAAAAGTCAAGCATCGTAAATGGCAAAAAGGCACAACTAAAGGCAGGACCAAGGGAGGCGCCGAATTTGCTTTTGGCAGTTTTGCTTTAAAATCGATGAGTACGGCCTGGTTGACCGGCAGACAAATTGAAGCGGCTAGGCGAGCCATGACCAGATATGTCCAGCGCGGAGGAAAAATCTGGTTGAGAGTTTTTCCTGACAAACCAGTAACAAAAAAAGGCGCGGAAGTGCCGATGGGTGGAGGCAAAGGAAGCGTTGACCATTATGTGACAGTAGTCAAACCGGGGCGGATTTTATTTGAGATGGATGGCGTAACAGAGGAGATCGCCCGCGAAGCATTGAGATTGGCAGCCCATAAATTACCAGTTAAGACTAAATTTGTGGCAAAATAGATTTATGAAGGTTAAAGAATTAAAACAAAAAACAACTAGCGAATTGCAATTGCTATTGAAAGAAGACCGTGCTAAACTGCAGCAATTACGTTTTGATTTGGCCAGTAAAAAATTAAAAAATATCAATGAATTGAGATTCATTAAGAGAGAAATTGCGCGAATATTAACTATTTTCAAAAAAGAAGAAAAAATACATGACTAAAAAAGAGTTAAAAGGTATAGTTGTTTCGAACAAAATGCCTAAAACAGTTGTGGTTTCAGTGACACGTCTTAAATTACATAAAAAATACAAGAAACAATATAAAGTAACCACCAATTATAAGGCTGATAATTCAATGGGTGAAGTTAAGCCGGGCGATATGGTAATAATTCAGGAATGCCGTCCATTAAGCCGGGATAAGCATTGGCAACTGGTCAGGAAAATTTAAGTTTAATTAATAAATTGATATGATACAGCCAAGATCAATCTTGAAAGTAGCAGATAATAGCGGCGCCAAAATCGTTCGTTGTTTTAGAGTGCTTGGCGGTTCAGGGCATCGTTGGGCGCAGCTTGGCGATATTATTGTTTGTTCAGTTCAGGAAGCAGAACCTAGAAAATTAGTAAAAAAGGGCGATGTAGTAAGGGCGGTAATCATAAGACAGAAGAAGTCTTATCGGCGCCCGGACGGCTCTTATATAAAATTTGATGATAACGCGGTAGTTTTAGTAGAGGGGATTGAGCCAAGAGGCGGAAGAATTTTTGGCCCCGTGGCGCGTGAGCTAAGGGATAAAGGTTTTGCAACGATAATTTCATTGGCGCCGGAGGTAGTATAAATGGCTTTGCCTAAATTTTCAATCATCCATTTGGCGGAGCAGAAAACATGAAAATTAAGAAAAATGACCAAGTTTTAATAATTTCAGGTAAAGATCAGGGCAAAAAAGGAAAAGTGCTCGAGGTTTTTCCGTCTGCAGAAAAAATTATGGTTGAAAACATCAACTTGGTTAAAAAACATCGTAAGCCGCGCCGTCAGGGAGAAAAAGGGCAGATGATTGAAATTGCAAAACCGCTTTCAGTTTCTAATGTAAAATTGATTTGTCCAAAATGCAGTGAGGCGACACGCGTTGGTTATAAAGTTATCGAAAAAGAAAAATTTAGAATTTGTAAGAAATGTGGACAGGAGATCTAATTATGAATAGAATGCAAGAAAAATATAAAAAAGAGGTTATTCCGGCAATGAAAGCAAAATTTGGCTATCATAATGATTTGGCTGTGCCTAAGATTTTAAAAGTCACAGTTAACACCGGAATCGGAAAATGGCGTCAGGATCAAAAATCAATTGATGAAATTGTCAGGGATTTGGCGTTGATTACAGGGCAAAAAACAGTTTTTTCACAAGCCAGAAAGGCAATTTCATCTTTTAGGACCAGAATCGGCCAGCCAATAGGTTTGAAAGTAACATTGCGCGGGCAAAGGATGTATGATTTTATTGACAGATTAGTAAGTTTGGCTTTACCCCGATCAAGAGATTTCCGTGGTTTGCCAGTCACTTCGTTTGACAGTAAAGGAAATTTGACCGTCGGAATTCATGAACAAATTATATTTCCTGAAATTTTAAACGAAAATATAAAAATAATTTTTGGATTAGAAGTTTGTTTTACCGCGAATGCCAGAACGAAAGAAGAAGGAATAGAATTGTTTAAATTATTGGGATTTCCGATAAAGCTAGAAGCAAATCAAACGCAAAAAATCATCGCAAAATAGACGCAAAAATTTGCGTAAATTAGCGTTTTGGTTTGCATCAGTTTGATTCTATAAATATGGCTACAGAAGCTCAAATTGCAAAATCAAAGAAAAAAGCAAAATTTTCTAGCCGTTTAACGAGACGCTGTTTTCGTTGCGGTCGCAAAAGAGGATATATGCGCGATTTCGATTTATGCCGAATTTGTTTCAGAGAAATGGCAAACAGGGGAGAGGTTCCCGGTATTAAAAAAAGTTCGTGGTAGAAATAATATAGAATACAGATCAGCGCAGACATACGGATAAAATTGAATCTATATATCTGCAACAAATCTGTACTTCGTAGTTAAAATATGGATCCTATCGCAGATTTATTGATAAGAATAAAAAATGCCCAGAGTACTGGGTGCGAGTTAGTTGAATTGCCTTTTTCAAAAGTCAAGTTTGCTGTTTCAAAAATTTTAGAAAAAGAAGGTTTTTTGGCAAAAGTTGAGAAAAGAGTCAGTAAAAATAAGGAAAAATTAGAGTTGAAGTTGAAATATAATGAGAAAATGCCGGCGATACAGAATTTGAAGCGAGTCAGTAAATCCGGCCAGCGTGTTTATATCAAATCAGAAAAAATCAGACCGGTCAGGCAAGGTTACGGGCTAGTTATCATTTCAACATCACAAGGATTAATGACCGGTAAAGAGGCAAGGAAAAAAAGATTGGGCGGAGAGATAATTTGTGAGATATGGTAAAGGGCTTGGCCCAAAAATCCGAGCCATAAGACGATGGATTTTTGGCTGCCAAACCTTTACCCCGCACCTTTTCTTTCCATGTTTATCGGAATACCATTACTGGAGAGAGAAACGGCTTCGCCTTTCGTCTTAGGAATACTATAGGATATGGATGGAAAAGGTGCGGGGTGCTCAATGTTGTAGCTAAAAATTATTAGCTACGTATGGGCTCCGCCAAATAATTTTTAGAAAACATTGGCATGTCAAAAATCGGCAAACAACCAATCAAAATTCCAGAAGGAGTTCAAGTAAAGATCGAAGGGGATTTAGTAGTGGTTAATGGGGCAAGAGGCGAGCTCAAAAAAAACATTCCTTCTGAAATAAAAGCGCAGATAACAGACAATCATATAATTTTTACACCAGCCAAAGAAACAAAAAAGACTTCAGCTTTTTGGGGTTTAAGTCGGATGCTTATTTTTAATCTTATTGAAGGAGTAACAAGAGGTTTTGAAAAAAAAATGGAGCTTGAAGGAGTAGGTTATAAAGTTGCTATGCAGGGCAAGGATTTGTTTCTAAACCTTGGCTATTCGCACCCAATAATTTTTAAGGCAGTGCCTGGTATTGAGTTTAAGATTGAAAAAAATACCATTATTGTTTCTGGTATTGATAAAGAATTGGTCGGACAGACGGCGGCTGATATTAGAAATTTGCGGCCGCCAGAGCCCTATAAAGGTAAGGGTATCCATTATATAGGCGAAATTATAAAACGCAAAGCTGGCAAGAAAGCGGTTAAGGGAGGGTTCTAGAAATTATGAAAAATCAGCATAAAATCAAACGAATAAAAAGACAAAGAAGGGCTGAGCGTACGCGTGCCAAAATTTTTGGTATAGCCAAAAAGCCGCGATTAGCTATTTTCCGGAGCAACAAACATATATATGCCCAGCTTATCAATGATGAGAAAGGCGCAACTTTGGCAAGCGCCAGTGATTTAGAAATTAAAGGGACGAATAAAGAAAAGAAACCAATTGCACAATTAGTGGGTCAGGCGATTGCGAAAAAAGCGATTGTATTAAACATAAAGGAAGTGATTTTTGATAGGCGCGGCTATAAGTATCATGGCGTTGTAAAAGCAGTGGCTGATGGCGCCAGGGAAGCCGGACTTAAATTTTAAAATTATGCCAAGACAAAAAATAGAAAAAGAAAAATCAGAGTTTGATCAAAAAGTTTTAGATGTGGCCCGTGTTACCAGAGTTGTAGCTGGAGGCCGACGCTTTAGTTTCAGAACAGTTATAGTCATAGGTAACAAAAAAGGCAAAATTGGCTTGGGTGTTGCCAAGGGTATTGATGTTTCTCAAGCGGTCGAAAAGGCGGTTAGTGACGCAAAGAAGAATATACTTATTTTACCTTTAAAAGAAGGAACGATTCCCCATGAAGTTGATGCCAAGTATTCAGCAGCCAGAGTTTTGCTTAAGCCGGCACCAAGGGGCAGGGGTTTGGTGGCGGGAGGAGCAGCTAGGATTATTTGCGAATTGGCAGGTATTGAGAACATAACTGCAAAAGTTTTGAGCAAATCGACAAATAAACTGAATAATGCCAGAGCGACATTGGAGGCGTTGAAGAAATTAAAAATAGACGCAAAATAAATCGAAAAAGCAGCTTTCAATAATTTGCATAAAATTTCGCCTTTGTATAAATGAGAATAAATCAACTTTCTAAAAATAAAAATAATAGAACCAAAAAGCGCGTTGGGCGCGGTGGTAAACACGGCACTTATTCCGGCCGTGGATTAAAAGGTCAAAAATCGCGCGCGGGAAGAAAATTAAGACCAGAATGGCGCGATAGCTTAAAGCGCATTCCCAAACGCCGCGGTTATCGATTTAAAAGCATCGCGGCTAGACATTGGATATTAAATTTGGATTTGATAGTTAAAAATTTTGGCGAGAATGAATTAGTTGACGCTGCTAGCTTGTTAAAAAAGGGACTTGTGGATAAAATAAAAGGTAGAATGCCGGAAATTAAAATTTTAGGTGATGGAGAATTGACTAAAAAGTTGGATTTTAAGGGAATAATGGTATCTGCGGGAGCAAGGGCGAAAATTGAGAAGGCAGGAGGAGTAATAAAATAAAAAATAAGAGTATTTTTATTTTTTATTTTTTAATTTTTAATTTTTGATTTTAGCGAAGCGCTTATGTGGCAGAAAATAACGCAAATCTTCAAAATCAAAGAGCTGCGCAATAAAATTATTTTTGTGCTGGTTATTTTTGTTATTTTTCGCTTAACGGCAAATATTCCGGTGCCGGGAATTGATGCTGAACGCTTAAAGTCATTTTTTGAAAGCAATCAATTGTTCGGATTAATGAACTTATTTACGGGCGGAGCGATGAAAAATTTATCAATCGCTATGCTCGGTTTGAGCCCTTATATCACCGCTGTTATAATCATGCAATTGTTAACAATGATATTTCCGGGATTGGAAGCAATGTACAAAGAAGAGGGAGAGTCAGGCCGGCATAAATTTGAGCAGTATGGCCGGATTTTGACCGTACCTTTGGCTGCATTGCAGGCCTACGCGATGGTGATGCTTTTTCGAAGCCAGCAAATTTTGGGACCGCTTGATTTATTTCAGATGATTACTACAATTTCCGTCATTACGGCCGGTACATGTTTTTTAATGTGGCTTGGCGAGCTTGTCTCAGAAAAAGGCATAGGCAACGGCGTGTCACTTTTAATTTTTGCCGGCATTGTAGCCAGTTTTCCTAATTCGATTGGGCAGACGTTAATTACCGATTTTTCCGGCGGCATGGACACGTCAAAAATTCCCGCTTATCTTGGGTTTCTGGCGATTGCTTTTGTGGTAATCGTGGGTGTTGTAATTATCACCGAAGGTCGGCGCAATATTCCGATTTCTTATGCCAAGCGCATTCGCGGCAATAAAATGTACGGAGGCGTGTCGACTTATTTGCCGATGAATGTTAATCCGGCGGGCGTTATGCCGATTATTTTTGCTTTATCGTTTTTGTTATTGCCCGGAATGATCGGCAGTTTTTTTGCCAACTCCCAAATTTATTGGATAGGCGTAGTGGCACGTTTTTTACGTGATCTTTTCCAGAGCGGCCAATTAATTTATAGTGTAATATATTTTCTGTTAGTGGTAGTCTTTACTTATTTTTATACAGCGGTTACTTTTGATCCCAAAAATATTTCCAGCAATCTGCAAAAAATGGGCGGTTTTATACCCGGTATCAGGCCGGGTGAGCCGACCACTATTTTTTTAAATTTTATACTAAACAGAGTTTTGTTGGTTGGTGCTGTTTTTCTTGGTCTGATTGCCGTGTCTCCGACCATAGTTCAGGTTTTGACTGGCGTCAAAACTTTTCAGATCGGCGGCACTTCTATTTTAATCGTTGTGTCCGTAATTTTGGAAACACTAAGACAAATTGAGTCACAGTTGACGATGAGGGAGTATGAGGGGTTTTAAATAGCCAATAGCCAATAGCCAATAGCCAATAGCCAATAGGTTTGAATTCCTAGTGGCTAGTCCCTAGACCCTAGTGGCTTAAGACTTTGAAAGATCCTCAAATCTTTATTTTTCTTGGCCGGGCCGGTTCCGGCAAGGGAACGCAAGCCGAGCTTTTGGTAAAAAAGCTTGATTTGATTTATATTGGTTCGGGCGAACTTTTGCGAGAACGAGCTAAAACTGAAGATTTTACTGGGCAAAAAGAAGATGAAACAATGAAAAGTGGAGCGTTAGTACCAACAACTTTGATTTTTATGTTGTGGATTAACCGGCTGGAAGAGATAAAAAAAACAATGAATGGTAATTTCAGGGGGATAATTTTTGACGGCAGTCCGCGTCAGCTTGACGAAGCACAATTGTTAGATGAGGCGCTGAAATGGTATGAGTGGGATAAAAATGTTAAAGTCTTGTTAATTGATATTTCGCGCGATGAAGCTTTTAATCGTTTAACTAAGAGAAGGATATGCAAAGAATGCGGCAAGCTGATTCCTTTTGTGGGACACTATAAAACTTTGGAAAAATGTGACAAATGTGACGGAGAGCTGGAGGTGCGCTCCGACGACACACCCGAAGCGATCAGCGAGCGGCTGGATCTGTTTGAAAAAGAAGTTATGCCGGTTATAGATTTTTATGAAAAACAAGGAAAACTGGTTAAGGTTGACGGCGAACAATCAATTGAAGAAGTCCATAAAGAAATAATGTCTAAAATTAGTTAAACTCGATGATTAAGATAAAATCAGAAAATGAAATAGAACTAATGCGCCAAGGTGGAAAGATCTTGGCGACTGTTTTATCTGAAGTGGCCAAAGCGGTAAAGCCCGGCGTGACGACCGAATCTTTAGATGAATTGGCAGAGCGTCTGATTTATAGCCAAGGCGCACTGCCAGGTTTTAAGGGTCACGATGGCTATCCGGCGGCTTTATGTACTTCGGTAAACGAAGAAATTGTCCACGCTTTGCCTTCGGAACGTAAATTAAAAGAAGGCGATATTATTGGTTTGGATTTAGGTGTACTTTGGCCGCCCGAACGCTGCAGCGCTTGCCCTATGGGAGGAGGTTGCGGAGGACAGCAAGGTTTTTATACTGACGCTGCTTTGACTGTGGCTGTGGGGGAGATTAGCCCTCAAACGGCGCGGTTGATTGAAACGGCACATGGGGCGCTCGGTGTGGCGATAGATAAAATTAAGCCTGGCAGAAAAATCAGTGATATTTCCGGAGCAATTCAAAAATATACCGAAGATGCCGGTTTCTCGGTGATTCGGGAACTTGTTGGCCACGGCGTTGGCTGCGAGTTGCATGAAGAGCCAGAAATTCCTAATTTTATCTCTAACCATTTCAAGGATGCGGTTTTAAAAGAAGGAATGGTTTTGGCGATTGAACCGATGATTAGCGCCGGCCAGTCACGCGTCAAAAAGTCAAAAGACAAATTCGGCTACGAAACCGAAGACAAATCTCTGGCCGCCCATTTTGAGCATACAGTGGTAGTGACTAAAGAGGGATATGAGGTGTTGACAAAAATCTAGTTTTTGTTTTATAATAGAGAACATTCTGATAGAAAGTGTTTTTTTGCGTTATTTAAAATTGATATTCGCAAAAAAGGAGGTAGTCGATGAAAAAATCAGGTGTTTTAGCACAGGCTTTCGGCGTTCCAAGAACAATTAAATCAAACAGGATGATCGCGGAAATAGCTTCGCGAAAGGCGGAAACATTGGGAGCACCGGTTTTTACTCAAAAAGATATTTTGGTAAAACCCGGAATAAATGTAACATATTGTAGAGAAAAACCTGGTTTTCCTCCCCCGACTTTGAGAATTTGCAGGGAGGCAGTCCAGTGGGCACAAAAAAATGGAATTGAAGAGATTTGGGTCGTATGTGCTCAGCCGCATCTTTGGAGAGTCAAAAGAGATCTCGAATATGCCATACGGGAGACTAAGGTCGCGATTACGGTTTGGATCTGCGACGAAATATTTAATCACAAGGAGAAAGATTGGTATTCCCCGGATTCAACACAGAAAAGAGTCCGTTCTCGGAAAGATTGGATAAGAAGGGAACAAATTCTGATGTTACTGCCGATGTTTATTTATAAACGCGTGGCAAGTTAAAAATTATTAGTAACGCGCAAAGCCTTTTTTGTCCCTGTTGGGTAAAACCCAACAGGGATTTTCTTTTTTAAAAATTGTGATACAATTATAGGAGTCAATTAAACGCCAAAAAATTAATGCAAAATTAAACGCCAAATAGCGAGAATTGGCGTTTAAAATTAACGTAATTTGGTTTCTATAAAAATGGAAAACAAACCTTATCTTTCGGTGATTATCCCCGCCTATAACGAGGAAAAAAACATCAGTAAAACCTTACTGGCAATAGATCAGTATCTGCAACAGCAGCCATTTGAATATGAAATTATTGTGGTTTCTGACGGCTCTAAAGATAAAACTGCTGAGATTGTGAATAATTTTGAACGTCAGATCAGAAATTTAAAGCTGATTGATAATAAAGAAAATCACGGCAAGGGCTGGGTTGTCCGTCAAGCCATGCTGGCAGCGCAGGGACAGGTTCGACTTTTTACGGATGCTGATAACGCCACAACGCTTGATCACTTTGATAAAATGAAGCCTTATTTTGAGCAGGGAGCGGACGTAGTCATCGGAACTCGCGACGAAAAGGATGCTAAAGGCGCTAAGCAGGCAGTACCCCAGTCGTTCCTTAAAAGGCAGCTGGGGAACGCCGGTAATATTTTGATTCAGATATTTGCGGTTTGGGGCGTTTGGGACACTCAATGCGGTTTTAAAGCTTTTTCGGAAAAAGCGGCTCAAGATATTTTTTCTCACGCCAAAATTGACCGCTGGGGTTTTGACATTGAGGCCTTAGCTTTGGCGCGGAAGATGAAATACAAAATCAATATTGTGCCGGTTTATTGGATAAATAATCCCGATAGCAGAGTCAAGCTGAAAGGTTATCTTCTAACTTTTAAGGAACTATTTCAGATTTGGTGGTGGCTGATGACTGATATATATAGAATCAAGAATAAAGAATTATGAGTGGAGAATTGGATAAGAAAAAAACTATTTCTGAACTCCGTTTTGATCTTGTTTCCAAAGATTGGGTTGTGATTGCGACCGGTCGGGCAAAGCGTCCGGAAAATTTCATTCAGCCTCAAAGACAGAAAGCAAAAGTTGAGCAGAAAGATTGTTTTTTTTGCAATTTAGGAACGCAGGAAAAACCTGTTTTAGAATACAAAGTTGAAAAAAGCGAGTGGCAGCTGGTGGTGATACCCAATAAATATCCAGCTTTTTCTCAAACCGACAGCTTACATGAGCGGGCTGAGGGGCCGTATTCTTTAATGGATGGTGTTGGATTTCACGAAGTTGTAATTACTCGTGATCACGAAAAATCTTTGGCAGAATTACCCATTCGGCAGGTGCGTCAGGTAATTGACGCTTATCAGGAAAGATATCTGGAGCTGGCCAATGAAAAATTTGTTAACTATATTTCTATTTTCCACAATCACGGAGCCGAAGCCGGCGCTTCCATTGCTCATCCTCATTCGCAGATAATCGCAATTCCTTTAATTGACCCAGACTTATTGCGGAGTCTGACTGGTTCGAGAATGTTTTTCGAGAATCAAGGAGAGTGCGTGCATTGCAAAATGCTAGAATGGGATTTAGAAGACGGCCGGCGTATAGTATATGAAAATAAAGAATTTGTCGTTTTGACACCCTTTGCTTCGCGTATGGCTTTTGAAATTAGAATTTATCCGCGGGAGCATCACTCTTATTTTGAGCGTATCAAAGACAATGAAAAAGATATGCTGGCAGAAGCGCTGCAGGCGGCGCTAAAGAAAATTTTTAAAGGTTTGAATAACCCGGCTTATAATTTTTTCATTCATACCTCGCCTTGCGATGGAAAAGATTACAGCCATTATCATTGGCATCTGGAAATTTTGCCAAAAACTTCCGTTTGGGCAGGCTTTGAACTTGGAGCGGGGATTGAGATTTCTACCATTGAGCCGGAGACCGCGGCGGAGTATTTAAGAAATATAGAATAAATTTTCAATTTTCAATTTTCAAATTTCAATAAAGTCCGCTTTGGGCGGACTGGATTAGAAATTAGATATTAGGAATTAAAAATTAAGGTAGATGATTTCAGATATTCTCTCTTTGCTCGCTTCTTTAATAATTAGTATTATATCTGGTACTGGTTATCCTGGTATAGTTTTATTGATGGCGCTTGAAAGCGCCTGTGTCCCGATTCCTTCAGAAGTGGTAATGCCGTTTTCCGGTTATTTGGTATCGGCAGGTAGTTTTTCATATTTGGCCGTAGCTTTTTGCGCAACGTTGGGCAATTTGATCGGTTCGCTGGCAGCTTATGCTATTGGTTTTTATGGCGGCAGACCTTTTATCCGTCGATGGGGTAAATACATATTATTGTGCGAAGAAGAGCTCAATTACGCGGATCAATGGTTTTTAAAATATGGCTCGGCAGCCGTTTTTTTCAGCAGATTATTGCCTATTGTCAGAACATTCATTTCTTTGCCTGCTGGCATCGGAAAAATGAATTTGAAAAAATTTGTTGCATATACTTTTTTAGGTTCGCTTCCCTGGAATTTGGGACTAACTTATATTGGCGTAGTGTTGGGCCAAAACTGGAAAAACTTGGAAACTTATTTCAGGAAATTTGATTATGTGATTTTGATTGTAATAATTTTTGGAGTGGCGTGGTGGGTGAGAAGTCATATTCTAAAATCAAAAGTTAAAAAATAAATAATTTAATATGAATATTGTTGTCGCTAACTGGAAAATGAATCCAAATTCAGCGAAAGAAGCAGAGGCTCTTTTTGATGCGGTGGCTGAAGAGGCCAAAAAATCAAAAAATGTTGAAATAGTGATTTGTCCGCCGTTTTGTTATTTGCCATTGTTTCAGGGTTCAAAAAATATTAAACTTGGTGCCCAGAATTGTCATTGGGAATTGGCCGGCGCCTACACAGGGGAAGTCTCGGCTATAATGTTGGCTGATTTGGGTATCAGTTATGTTATTTTGGGGCATTCCGAACGCCGGCAATTTTTGGGCGAAACTGACGCAATCGTCAACTTGAAAATAAAAACAGCATTAAAAGCAAAGCTAAAGCCGACCTTGTGTGTTGGCGAGAAAGAAGGCGAAGAAATGAATATTGTAGTTGAGGAACAGGTGACAAAAGCTTTAGCCGGGCTAAATATCAATCAAATGAAGGAAATAGTTATCGCTTATGAGCCGGTTTGGGCGATTGGCACTGGCCGATCATGCGAGCCGGACAATGCCCTAAGCGCTGCTTTATTTATCAGACGAATTTGTACCAAACTTTACAGTCGTTTCTTGGCAGAAAACTTACCCGTGCTTTATGGAGGCAGTGTCAGCGCCCAAAATGCTGAAAATTATATCAAAACAGCCCGTATGGATGGATTATTAGTTGGTGGAGCAAGTCTTGATGCAGGCGGGTTTATAAAAATTATTGAAAACATAAAGTATAAATGAAAACATTAAAAGATATTGACGTTAAGAATAAAAGAGTGCTTGTACGGGTTGATTTTAATGTGTCATTGGATAAATCGGGTAAAGTTATTGATGATTTTCGGATGCGTGCAACTGTGCCGACTATAAAATATTTAATGGAGCAGGGTGCCAAAATAATTTTACTGGCGCACTTGGGCAGACCTTTAGAAAATATTGGCGGCCGAAGCGATGTTGCAGATTTAAGAGACAGATTTACTTTAAGGCCGATTGCCAACAGATTATCGGTGTTAATTGGCAGAGAAATTAATTTGGCGGCTGATTGTATCGGAGAGGCCGTGAAAGAGCAGGTAATACAGGTGCAGGCAGGCGATATTTTGATGCTGGAAAATTTGAGGTTTCATCAGGGAGAGGAAGCAAATGAAGATGGTTTCGCCAAAAGTTTGGCTGAAATGGGCGAAATCTATGTCAATGACGCGTTTGCTGTTTCTCACCGGGCGCACGCATCTGTTGAGTCAATAACCAGATTTTTGCCAAGCGTGGCCGGTTTTTTATTAATTAAAGAAATTGAGAATTTACTTCGCGCCCGCGATAATCCCGTTCATCCTTTAACTGTTATTATAGGAGGCGCAAAGATGTCCACAAAAATCAAGCTGATCCAGAATTTTTTGAATAAAGCCGAGGATATTATTTTGGGCGGAGCTTTGGCCAATACGGTGTTGCATGCCCAAGGCATAGCGGTCGGCAAATCAATCATTGAGGAATCAATGGTGCCAGAAATAAATAAACTTGAAATAACCGATACCAAAATTCATTTACCGGTTGATGCGTTGGTGTGCGCCAGCAGGGAAAATTTGGAATCCTGTCACCCTGGTCCCATCGGTTTTATGCAGCCGCACGAGTCAATTTTTGATATTGGTTTTGACAGCCAAAAATTATTCAGTCGCGTGATTAATGCTTCTAAAATGATTATCTGGAATGGTCCGATGGGACTTTTTGAAGTGGATACTTTTGCTTATGGGACAAGAGTGCTAGCCGAAGTAATTGCCGAGTCAAAATCTTATTCTATTGTTGGCGGCGGCGAAACCGTAGCATATCTTGAAAAAATCGGCTTGGTTGATAAATTTTCTTTCGTATCAACTGGCGGTGGCGCGATGCTGGAATTTCTTGTGGGAGATAAATTACCTGGGCTCGAAGCCTTAAAATAATGTTGTGGCGATTAAAACCTAAAGCTTCGGATGAATTCATCAGGCGATTTCCCGAATATGAGCCAACAGTGCTGCATCTGCTCTATCAGCGAGGACTACGCACGCAGCAGCAAATTGATGAATTTTTTAATCCTGATTTTGAAGGGGATCTGCACGATCCTTTTTTGATGCTGGGAATGAAAGAAGCAGTGAAGCGTGTATTTTACGCCGTCAAAAAACAGGAAAAAGTCGCTATTTTTGGTGATTACGACTGCGACGGCGTTTGCAGCGTCGTTATTTTAAAAGCAGCTTTAGAAAAATTGGGCGCCAATTTGAGCGGCGGCGTTCATATTCCAGACAGAAAGCTTGAGGGCTACGGTTTAAATATTCCTGTAATTAAAAAATTAGCTTCTCAAAAAGTCGATTTGATTTTAACGGTTGATTGCGGGATTTCCGATATTGAAGAAATCAAGCTGGCTAAATTATTGGGCATGGATGTTATCGTGTTTGACCATCACCGCGTCGGCTCAAAAATACCGTCAGCCAAAGTAATTGTTGACCCATGGCAGCCTAAAGACAATTATCCATTTAAAGAATTAGCCGCTGCCGGAGTCGTTTTTAAATTGGTTCAAGCACTTATAAGCGCTGATAAGTTACAAGTGAAAAGTGGTAAGCTGACGAAAGGTTGGGAGAAGTGGTTGCTTGATTTGGTGTCTTTGGCGACTGTGGCGGACTGCGTGCCGCTTTTGGGCGAAAACCGGACTTTGGTGCGCTATGGGTTGATTGTTTTGGCGCAAACCAAAAGGATCGGTTTGCAGGAATTGATGAAAATAGCCAGGCTTAATCCAATCTTTGAAATAGAAACATTGACAACAAACCTGGACGCTTATTCTTTGGGTTTCATCTTGGCGCCTCGTTTAAACGCGGCCGGAAGAATGGATCACGCAAGTTTGGCTTATGAATTGCTTATTTCCCAAGAAAGAGATAAGGCCAGATTTTTGGCTGAAAAAATCAACGAACATAATCGCCAGCGGCAAAAATTAACTGACCAGATAGTGGCAGAAGTTGAATCAAGGATTAAAGAATATTTGGGAGACAAAAATCATCCTGTGATTGTCGAAGCAGATAAAAGCTGGTCGCCTGGCGTAATTGGTTTGGTGGCTGGCAAAATTAAGGATCGCTATCAGCGGCCAACTTTTATTTTCAAAGAAGAGGATGGATTTAACCGAGGTTCGGCTCGTTCTGTTACTACTTTTAATATTATTGAAGCAATTACCCAATGCGCCGGATTGCTTAAGGAATTTGGTGGTCATGCGGCTTCAGCCGGCTTGGTGCTGGAAAACAAAAATTTTAAAGCTTTTGTCAAAAAAATAAATGAAGTGGCTCGTCAAAAATTAGCGGATGAAGATTTAATACCCAAAATAGAAATAGATTTGGAGCTTGATTGGATAAAGGTTACCTGGGAGCTTTTTGATGAGCAAGAGCGGTTTGGGCCATTTGGCAACAGCAATGGGCAGCCGGTTTATCTTGTTAAAAATTTGGAAATTAAAAAATTATACCTGGTCGGTAACGGCTCAAAGCATTTAAAATTGGAGCTTGCGAGTGTCCAGCCGCAAAACAAAATTTTTCGAGCGATCGGCTTTAATTTTGGAAAAAACTGGGGAAGCGATTTAAAAATAGGCGACAAGGTAGACGTAGTTTTTGAGCTGATAGCGGACGAATGGAACGGGACAAGAAATTTGCAATTTAAAATAGTCGACTTACAAAAGACCGAAACAACTAATATCAAAAAATATCAATGAGTATCTGCTAATATTTGATTTCTATCGATATTGGCTGTGCGATGCTTATTGTTTATTTTTATAAATTTATGAGATTAATAATTTATACCGACGGCGGCTCACGCGGTAATCCCGGCCCGGCGGCGATCGGGGTAGTAATTTGTAACGATAAAAGTAAGCCGATAAAAAAATACAGCGAAGCGATAGGGGAAACAACCAATAATGAAGCTGAATATCAGGCCGTAATTTTTGCGCTAAAAAAAGTAAAAGCGCTTTATGGCAAAGAAGAGGCAAAAAAATCGCAGATTGAAATGCGGATTGATTCGGAACTCGTTGTTAATCAGTTGAATCACGAATTTAAAACCGAAGAACCAAATATCCAGCAGCTTTTTTTAAAAGTCTGGAATTTGATGTTGGATTTTGGTCCAATTAAATTTCTGGCCGTGCCGCGCGAACAAAACAAAGAAGCGGACAGACTGGTTAATCAGGCATTTGATAAAGAACAAAAGAAAATATTTTAGAAATAATTGAATTGGCAAATTTTGGATTCCAGTAAGTTTATTAAAAGAAATGAATTTCAACAAATGCAATCCCGTGCTGCCTATGAAGAAAATTGTTATATTGATTATCGTGATTGTGGCGCTTGCCGGCTTTAGCTGGTATTTTAGGGTCGACGTGGAAAATTTTATCGTCCGATCATTTGATAAATTATTTGAGATCAAAGAGTCAGCAGTTGATCCTTTTGTAAGTCAGCTTGAGCAGATAGAAAAAGAAATTTCTGTTCCAGCGCCTTTAAGATCGCAGATTAATGCGGCTAGTTCCAACCTAACCCGGTCTGGCGTGATTGAATGGACTAATGGCGAGCGGATCAAGAATAATTTGTCGCCGCTTGACGAAAATTTAGAACTTAATCAGGCAGCCGCTGCTAAGGCGCAGGATATGTTTAAAAATCAGTATTTTGAGCATGTTTCGCCTTCGGGCATCGGCCCCGGGCAGTTAGCCGAGACAGTTGGCTACAATTTTATTACGTTGGGTGAAAATCTAGCTTTGGGAAATTATAAAGATGACCAAGCCTTGGTGCAGGCGTGGATGAATAGTCCGGAGCATCGGGCCAATATTTTGAATTCGCATTTTCGCCAGATTGGCGTGGCGGTTGTCAAAGGTGTTTTTGAGGGTAAAACGACTTGGTTAGCGGTTCAGGAATTTGGTACGTCTTTGTCGTCTTGTCCGCCTCAGCCAGACGAGACGATTCGAGCTCAAATTAGCGCCAATGAAAATCGTTTGGCTCAATTAAGCGATGCAATGGGTATCGATCGTCAGCAAATCAATAATCTTTCTAAACGAGATTCTAATTACAATCAACTGGTGGCAGAATATAACAATTTGGTAAATCAATATAATTTGCTGGCTGGCGAAACAAAAACAATGGTCGAGCAATATAATGTCCAAGTCAGAGCTTTTAATACCTGTGTTCAAAATTTTTAATCGCAAAGTTAATTTGAGGTTGCAGGAACTTATTAATGATGAAAAAATAATTATAGCGGGTTTTTAGCAGACATCAAGCTTGACTAATATTTAAGATAGGTGTATAATTTATTTGTCTAAGCAAGTCGGGTAATCGCTCTTCGTGTAAACGAGGGGAGGAAAGTCCGAACACTCTCCTGACGCAACGTCGGGATAAAAAAGTAGCGGCTAACAGCCGTCGTCCCGCAAAGTGCGGGCTAGAGGTGCGAACAGAGACGTTCTGCAATCCGAAAGGATTCAGGCGCCCGCTCCGCAAATGCGGGGATTGGGTGAGCCCTAGAGGATAACTTTAGGGGTGAAACGGCAAAATCCTTACTGGGTGCAAGATCAAACTATGGGATTGAAAATTTGAATCCCATAAGAAAAGTAGATCGCTTGAGCCCGAGAGTAATCGAGGGCCCAGACAGATGGTTGCCTCCGCCAGTCGGCGGAACAGAATTCGGCTTATAGACTTGTTTGGACATTAAAAAATCTCACGCCAAGAGCGGGGGATTTTTTAATTTTAATTGAAATTTACAGGCTTATATAGTTTCTATTATCATTGGAATATAGATATTCATTTGGACAAACTTAACAAAGGATCTTCAGCTTGATTTCGATCATTAATAGAGTTAATATTAAATTAATAAAAACAATATTGTATGAAAAAATCAGAGCTTATTTTTACGTCTATTTTAGTGCCGATTGATTATTTAATGCTGTTGTTGGCTGGACTTTTTGCCTATGAGTTGCGAACGAGCGATTTAATCGCGAATTGGCGGCCGGTCCTTTTCAGCTTAAATCTGTCTTTTGAGCGTTATTTAGGTTTGGTTTTAGTGATCAGCGCTTTTTGGATTTTAATTTTTGCTTTAAGCGGCCTTTATAAAATGAGGCGTTCCAATCGTCCTTTGGAAGAGTTTATTAAGATTGTTATTGCTACTTCAGCCGGTTTAATCGGCATTATTATTTATATCTTTGTTCGGCGTGAATTTTTTGATTCGCGCTTTTTAATTCTGGCGGCTTGGATTGCGGCAATTTTTTTCGTCAGCTGGGGGAGGCTGGCTGTAAACATAATTCAGCGGTATTTGGCCAGCCGTTACAGTTTTGGGAGCCACAAAGTATTATTAGTCGGCGGGGATGGGGTTTCGGAAGAAATCAGGCAAGAAATAAAAGAGCGGCCGTTTTTGGGATACTGTCTGGTAAAATATTTTCAGGATTTGGATATTTTAGCGATCAGGCAGATTGTCAATGAACAAAACATTGACGATATAATTTTGGCTAACCCAGATTTTGCGCGGGAGCAGGTTTTGGAGCTGGTGGATTTTTGTGAAGAAAAACATATTAATTTTAAATTCGTTCCTAATCTTTTTCAGACCTTAACTAGCAATATTGAATTTGATACCCTGGGGGCTGTGCCGTTGATTGAGCTTAAACACACGGCGCTTGATGGCTGGGGTAAGGTTATTAAACGATTGATTGATATTTTAGGTGCAATTTTTGGCTTGGTGGTTTTTTCGCCGATCATGGCGGCTGTCGCAATTGTCGTTAGGCTCGATTCGCGGGGTCCTGTAATTTATAAAAACCAGCGCGTCGGACCACAGGGAATATTTGATACCTATAAATTCAGATCTATGAAAATTGAGGATTGTGTCGGCCCAGAATACGACAAAGACGGCACAGCCAGTCTCTTTGAAGATGAATTGATTGAAAAGCAGAGCGGCCGCAAAGGGCCGGTTTATAAAGTTTTAAATGATCCGCGGCGTACCAAAGTAGGCTGTTTTCTTGAAAAGTCCAGTCTTGATGAATTGCCGCAGTTTTTTAATGTGTTGCTCGGAAATATGAGTTTAGTCGGTCCGCGTCCGCACACGCCCAAAGAAGTTGCCAAGTACGAAAAATGGCACAAAAAAGTTTTTAATATCAAACCCGGCATCACGGGTTTGGCCCAGATTTCCGGCCGTTCTGAAATTGATTTTGATGACGAAGCAAAACTTGACACTTATTATATTGAAAACTGGTCGTTGGGACTGGATTTCAGGATTTTATTAAAAACTCCGCTGGCGGTAATATTTAGAAAAGACGCTTGAAATATTGATATGGCGCAAGGAGGGTAGAAATTTCATGAGAGTCGCGTTAGTACATGACTATTTAAACCAATACGGAGGGGCTGAACGTGTGCTTGAGGCATTTTGCGAGATTTGGCCGGAGGCGCCGATTTTTACTTTGATTTATGACGAGCGCCGGACGGGCGGGGCGTTTGCGGGTCGGAAAATAAAAACTTCATTTTTACAAAAAGTTCCTTTTGTTAAAGCGCATCATCGTCCGTTTTTAATGTTTATGCCTTTAGCAGTAGAACAGTTTGATCTGTCAAAATATGATCTTGTTATTTCTGACACTGCTAGTTTTGCCAAAGGTGTGATCACCAGGCCAAAAACCCTCCATATTTGTTATTGCCATACGCCAACGCGCTATGTCTGGGATGACAGCCATAAGTATATTGAAGAATTTAATTATCCGTCTTTTGTCAAGAAAATTATTCCGCCATTTCTAAATTATCTGCGGCTTTGGGACGAGGCGGCTAGCTCCCGGCCGGATAAATATCTTACCAATTCCCATTTTGTCGCTTCGCGCATAAAAAAATATTATAATCAAGAGGCAAAAGTTATCTATCCGCCGGTTAGAACTAGTAATTTTTATATCGGTCAACCTCGTGATTACTTTTTGGCGGTGGCCAGATTTCTACCTTACAAAAAAATTGATTTGGCAATTCGTGCTTTTAACAAGCTTGGTTGGTCACTCAAAATCATTGGCGACGGGCCGGAGAGAAAACGATTGCAAAAATTGGCCAATTCAAATATTGAATTTTTGGGATTGGTTGACGAAAAGATGCTTCAAGATTATTATGCTAGATGTTGCGCGTTTGTATTTCCTCAAGAAGAGGATTTTGGGATTAGTGCTGTTGAAGCGATGAGCTCCGGCCGGCCGGTAGTGGCGTATCGTGGCGGCGGGGCGCTGGAAATTATAAAAGAAAATGAAACCGGGATTTTTTTTGAACAACAGTCGGTGGAGTCGTTGATTGGGGCATTGAAAAAATTTAAGCCCGAAGATTTTAATCCAATAAAAATTCGACAGTACGCGCTGCAATTTGATAAAGAAATATTTAAACAAAAAATCAGCGAATTCGTAAACCAATGGCTAAAATAGATTTACAAAATGATAAAAACTTCAGTGTCAAGGAGTTTTTGCTGAAGCACAAATTTATTTGGGTCTTTTCGCTTTTAGTAGCGCTGATAGCCGGTTTTTATACGTGGTGGGGAGGTGAAAAATACAGCGTTTCGCTTGCTCTAACCATTACCCGTTCCGGAACTCAGCAAGCAATTGATTACAAATACGACAGTTTTTACGCTCTTGAAGCAACAGACCAATTTGGCGACACGGTGGCCGGCTGGTTTAAGACGCCGGAAATTGCCAGTGTCATTAGTAAAAAAGTTGGCGATGATCAAAATAATTCTTCGTTGAACAATTTAAGCAAAAGATTTCAGGCTTCAAAAATTTCACCAAATTTGGTTGAAGTGAGATACGGCGCGGCTGATGAGACGAGTGCGAAAAGACTGGCCGAAGCTGTCGGTCAGGTTATTTCCGAAAAAGTTAATTTAATTAACAATTCTTCCAATCAGGGAATTTCTTTTGCAGCTATTTCTGGTGAGCCGGTCATTGTCAGAAATACCTATAATATCTGGTTGAGTGTATTGGCTGGATTTTTAATTGGGTTAGTGTTTGGATTTTTTATTCAAGTGGCAAAAGAATATTTTAAATAGAGTTCGCCGCTTTTTTGACGCCAAAAAAGCGGCGGAAAAAAGTCTAGCGCAAGGCGCAAAAATTTGATAAAATCGGATTCGTCTCGCTAAAATCGCTATGCACCATCGTCCATAACATGCGATTTTTATACGCTCGGCTCATCAAGATTTTATTACAAATTTTTCGCCAATGCGCGGAATAATAAATTTCGATTTTTAATTTTGCATTTTGATTTTTACATTTTAAATTATTGTTATGACTATCGGCATTGACATTAGAGTTTTAGCGCGCGGCACGCGCACCGGGATAGAAGAGTATACGTTTAATCTTCTGTCCCGTCTTTTATCTTTGGATCAAAATATTCAATTTAAATTGTTTTACAACGCTTTTAACAAGATCGAATTAGATTACGATTGGGTGAATTTGCCAAACGTTCAGATGAAAAAATTTAGCTATCCCAATCGCTTTATTTTTGATCCCTTAGCCAAGTTTTTTAAATTGCCAAAAATTGACGTGCTTTTGGGCGGCGTGGATGTTTTTTTTATACCTCACTTTTTATTGAGCCCAGTTTCAAAAAAATGCCGGAAAGTTATGACTTTCCATGATTTGTCATTTGAATATTTTCCGGAGTTTTTTCCTGCTCGCAAAAGATTTTGGCATAAATTTTTAAATCCCAGACAAAGAGCGTTGGAAGCAGACAAAATTATTGCAGTATCTGATTCTACAAAAGATGATTTGATTGATTGGTATGGAATTAGACCCGAAAAAATCGAGGTTATTTATTCTGGGGTACAAGAAGAATTTAAAAAATTGGAAATTAAGGGCAGATATAATTTACCCGATAAATTTATATTGTATTTTGGCACAATTGAGCCACGGAAAAATTTGGTTGGTTTAATAAAAAGTTATGAAATTTTCCGGGAAAAATCTGACAGTGATTTTAAGCTGGTGATTGCCGGCAGCCGCGGCTGGCTGGATAAAAAAATCTTTTTTGCCGTAGAAAAATCGCGCTTCAGTAAAGATATAATATTTACCGGTTTCGTGGCGGCCGAAGATAAAGTTTATTTGTATAATTTGGCATCGCTGTTTGTCTATCCGAGCTTTTTTGAGGGTTTTGGCTTTCCGCCTCTTGAGGCAATGGCATGCGGCACGCCGGTAATTTGTTCAAATACATCTTGTTTTCCGGAAGTGTCTGGGGAAGCTGCTTTAATGGTGGATCCTTACAATTTCAGCGAAATCGCCTGGGCGATTGGAGAAGTATTATCTGATAGTAATTTAGCGCAGAGTTTGATTAACAAAGGAGCTGAGAATATTAAAAAATTTTCCTGGGATAGATGCGCTCAAGAAACTTTAGATTTTTTAACCTCTTGATTTTAATGACGAGGTGAGCTTTTCGTTCTCGGCCACCCACCCTAGCTCTGCTCCTCGTCCCGCTTTCGCTGGACTCGTCGCGCCCGCCTCCGCTCAAAGCCCACCTCTTCATTTCCTTTTGATTTTTAAACTAAAAATCTTAATTTTTAAATTATGACCATTGGTATCGATGCTCGTTTCTTTGGCCCGCGCGGCAAGGGATTGGGGCGTTATACGCAAAAATTAATAGAATCTCTAGAGCAAGTTGATCAGCAAAATGATTATATAATTTTTTTGCGCCGCGAAAATTTTGAAGAATTTCAGCCGAAAAATCCGCGTTTCAAAAAAGTCTTAGCAGATTTTCGCTGGTACAGCGTGGCCGAACAGATTCTTTTCCCCTTTGCTATTTATAAGCAGAAAATAAATTTGATGCATTTTCCGCATTTTAATGTTCCGATATTTTATTTAAAGTCTTATGTGGTAACGATTCACGATTTAATTTTACGCCATTTTTCCACGCACCGCGCCTCAACATTAAATATGGTGAGATACTGGTTCAAAAACACGGCTTACAAAATTGTATTTTGGCTGGCTATCAGGCGCGCCAAAAAAATTATTACAGTGTCAGAATATGTCAAGGAAGACATAATCAAAAGTTTTAACGTTGCGCCGCAAAAAGTGGCGGTGACTTATGAGGGAGCGCCGGAACTAAATTTGCAAAAAGGCGGATTTAAGCGCATATTAAACGAATTTGGAATCAGGGCGCCATATTTGTTATATGTAGGCAATGCCTATCCTCATAAAAATCTTGAACGACTGATAAAAGCATTTAAGATTTTAATTAATGATTTTAAAAAAGACCTGCAGTTGGTACTGGTGGGCGAAGAAGATTATTTTTACGAGCGCCTGCAAGGAGAGGCAAGAGATTTTGTATCCAACGGAGAAGTTTTTGAACGGCTAGTTTTTACTGATTTTGTCAGCGATGATGAATTATGGATCCTTTACCAAAATGCGGCGCTTTATGTTTTTCCATCTCTTTGTGAAGGATTTGGTTTGCCGCCGCTTGAAGCAATGGCGCACGGCCTGCCGGTGGTTTGTTCAAACGCAACCTGCCTGCCAGAAATTTTAGGCCAAGCCACCGTCTATTTCGATGCTTTGAATCCGCAAGATATGGCAGAAAAGATTAATCAGGTTTTAGGCGATAAAAGTTTATCCCGAACTTTAGTGAAGGAAGGCTTTGAACAAATCAAAAAATATTCTTGGCAGAAAATGGCGCAAGAAACTTTACAAATTTATAAAAACAGTTTATTTTAAAAAGTAGATTTGTCCTTTTGATAAAAAAATCTTATTTATAAAAAGGAGGTATAAAGGATGAATAAATCTTCGGAATCTAAAGTAAGAGTTGAGGAAGGAATGAGAACTATAGAAGTTGACGCTGAACAGGTAAGGGAATTTTGGGCAAAACAGTCAAGAGCAGTCAGGTCAGCTATACTAGAAGAAGATGCTTTTCGGGCTGAGTCAATAACTCTTTCTTTTATTAAAACCGTTGGCGCATGATCAAATAAGATCAGTTTGCAGAATAGTAAGTTGTTTAAGGCGGATAATCTCCGCCTTTTTTGTTTGTGGATTAAAGAAATTTGGGGCTGTGATATAATAAAAGAGTAATGGCTTATAAAAAAGTTTTGAGCCAATTGTTTGACGTTCGTCCCCTTAACGCTTCGGGCGATTTAGATTTTGAGCGAATTAAAAAAATCCGGCATATTTTAGATTTGGCCAAAAAAAATAAAGTTTTTTTGAAACCGGAAAAAGATTACGAATCCAAAAGGACCGTTAATCTAAAAAAGAAAATTGAGAAAAAAGTCACGGTTGCTAATCCTTATATATTTGCGCAAAAATCCGGCCAGATTTTTTCTGACGAGCAGATTTTGAAGTCATTACTAGATTTTGGCAGTTGCGTTGAACTTGGCAAGACTGATCAGGAAAATTACAAAATTTCTCAACCCAGCCGCGAAGAAATTTTGGCGATACTGGATGAAGTAGAAAAAATTGATAAATATTTAAAAGGGCTAGGACCGGACCAAAAAGAAATAATTGGTCGGCCAAATAAACCTGCTGTTATTTTGGCGGCTGATCAAATAAGGGAAGCTCAATTATGTGAACCAGATGAAGTTTTTGATTTAGAGCAATTTTTAGGAGCAACGAAAGACGATATTGTTTTGGCTGAGACGGCTAAAAATAGAGCGATAGCGTCTGAATTAAATATTGAGGAAGATTTTTTGACAATAGCGCTGAAAGAGAAAGCTGCGCTAGAAGATGAGATAATTTTTAATCAAGATTTAGCTGATGATAAAACAATTTTTGTACCGGCACAAAAGTATCAATCAGGCATCTATTTTGGCCAAATAGAAGGGCGTTTTGGGAATCTAATTTCTAAAATATTTCATAACGATGCGACAAAAAGTTTACTGTTACGCGGCGCCGGTTTTGTCAGTGCCGGTTTTTTGATTTGGCTGGTAATTTTCGGGATGTCGTTGGCCGGTCGGGGTTTGTCGGCAAAAGACAATATTATGAGTTCTGGTTTGGAAGCTTACGAAGCCATGTTAGCCGGTAAGGAATCGGCGGCGCGTTTAGATTTTTCGGCTGCGCAAGTTAATTTTTTTGGCGCCTATCAGAATTTTGTAGCTGCGGATGAGGAGTTAAACAAAATGGGCGGTGTTCTTATATCAGTGTTAGAAAAATTACCAGGCGGCTCAAGTATCGCTTCCGGTGACGCCTTGATTGAAGCCGGGAAAAATTTAGCTCAGGTAGGCGAAAGTTTTTCGCGTATCGGCAATTTGGTTATGCTAGAAAAGCTCGGCCAATATTTTTCTGGCAATGGCGAATCTTTGACTCAAAAATTTGTCCAGGTACAAAAAGATTTACAATTAGCCGAGATAGCTTTATCGTCGGCCAACGATAATTTAGGCAAAGTGAGCACGGCTGATTTGCCGCCTGATTTATCGCCTTCGATTAACTCGCTTAAGGAAAAATTGCCGATTGTTGCCAGTGCGGTGGCCGAAATAAATAGCTGGAGCAATGTTTTTTTGGAGATTTTCGGCCAGCAGCGCGCCAAAAAATATCTGCTCATTTTTCAAAATAACGCCGAAGCCCGGCCGACCGGCGGTTTTATCGGTACTTACGGCATTTTAGATTTAGATGAAGGCAGGATAAAAAATCTTTTCATTGATGGAATTTTTAATCTGGATGGCCAGCTGGGTGAGAAAGTTGTGCCGCCGCGTCCCATCCAGAAAATTTCCACGGCTTGGTCAACGCACGACGCCAACTGGTGGCCTGATTTTCCGACCTCGGCCAAAAAAATTATGGGTTTTTACGAGGCAGCCGGCGGCGGTTCCACTGTCGACGGAATAATATCTTTAACGCCGATTGTTGTGGAAAAATTACTAACGCTAACTGGGCCAATTGATATGCCTGAATTTAATGTTACGCTTGACCAAAATAATTTTGCTGAACTCATGCAGTATAAAGTTGAATCCGATTACGATAAAGAATTGAATCAGCCAAAAAAGATTTTAGCCGATTTTGCGCCAAAATTTTTAGACAGACTTTGGCAAATCTGGCCGCAAAAATACAACGAAATTATTGAAGTGATGAATGATGGCTTAGCCGAAAAGCAAATTTTGTTTTATTTTTCCGATTCGGCAATCCAAAAAACTTTCAGCGAGCAGGGTTGGACCGGCGAAGTGCTGCCAACCGATAAGGATTATTTGAGCGTGGTTAATACCAATATTAATGGTTTCAAAACTGATAAAGTTATCGAACAAAAAATTTATCATGAGTCGCAAGTGCAGAGCGACAGCTCAATTATTGATACGGTGAAAATCGTGCGCACGCATACAGGCGGGCACAGCCAATACGACTGGTATAACAAGGTTAACGCCGACTATATGCGCGTTTATGTGCCGCTTGGTTCAAAATTGCTTTCGGCTAACGGCCAGACGCTTGAAACTTATAGCGCGCCGGCCGATTATCAAAAGTTGAATTTTAAAATCGATCCTGACGTTGCGGCTGAGGAGCAAAGGATGACAATAGATCAAAATTCCGGCACACAGATTTTTTCTGAATCGGGCAAAACGGTTTTTGGCAATTGGGTTTATGTGAGTCCGGGCGAGACAGTTGAAGTGATTTATAAATATATTTTGCCGTTTAAGCTGAATTTAGGCGCTGATAATTTCAGCTACAGTCTTTTGGCGCAAAAACAAGCTGGGAGTCTTGGCAGTGGTTTTGAAAGTATATTAAGTTTAGCACAGGAATTCAAAGTCAGCTGGCAATATCCTGAAAATCTGCAGATTTTGGGCAACAAAATAAAATTCACCGGCGATTTGAAGACTGATAAGTTTTATGGTATGGTGTTCGGACAATAATAATGTGGAAATTTTTTAATAATAAAATCTTAAACGGTCAGTCGCAGACTATAACGTCTGCGGCGATTATTTTGGCGGCCGCCTCGCTTGCCAGCCGCATCTTGGGTTTGGTGCGCGACCGGCTTTTGGCCGGAACCTTTGGGGCGGGCGACACGCTCGATATTTATTACGCGGCTTTCAGGATTCCAGATTTAGTCTATAATTTGCTGATTTTAGGCGCTCTTTCCGCCGGTTTCATTCCGGTTTTTGTCAGCTTGTGGCAGAGTGGCGACAACAGCGAAAAATCTTGGCGGTTTGTAAATAACATTTTGAATATTTTGCTGTTTGGGTTGATAATCTTGGGCGGTTTGTTTTTTATCTTTGCGCCCCAGCTAATGAAACTGATTACGCCGGGATTTGCGGATGAGAAATTGAGTTTGACTGTTGCATTAACGCGAATCATGTTTTTGAGCCCATTGTTTTTGGGAGTGAGCGGGATTTTGGGCGGAATTTTACAGAGTGTGAAGAGATTTTTTGTTTTTTCATTGGCTCCGATTTTTTATAACCTCGGTATAATTTTTGGCATTTTATTTTTGGTGCCGCGCTTTGGAATCTATGGTCTGGCTTTTGGTGTGGCGCTAGGCGCGTTGTTACACATGTTAATTCAGCTGCCGACAGTTTTGGCGCTCGGATTTCGCTGGAGGCCCGCTTTTAGTTGGGCGGATCAGGGCGTGCGGCGGCTGACCGTCCTGATGGTGCCGCGCACTCTGACATTAGCCGTCTCGCAGTTAAATTTCGTGGCGATAACAATCTTAGCTTCTGGTCTGGCTGCAGGAAGCTTGGCAATTTTCAATTTAGCGTATAACATTTGGAGTTTTCCTTTGGGAATTTTTGCAGCGTCACTGGCCACGGCAGCTTTTCCGACTTTGGCTCAAAATGTCAGCTCAAAAGATTGGGACGTTTTTGCAAAAAATTTCTCAGCCACTTTCCGCCAAATTTTATTCCTAATCGTCCCGGCCAGCGCTCTTTTTTTGGTTTTGCGGGCTCAAATTGTGCGCTTAATTTTGGGCTCGGGAAAATTTGACTGGGAGGATACAATTTTAACTCTTGAATCTTTAAGATATTTAACACTCGGTCTTCTTGCCGAAGCGTTGATTTTGCTTTTGATTCGAGGTTTTTTTGCGCTGGAAGATACCAGAACGCCTTTTTGGCTGGGGTTTTTGAGTTCCATTTTGCGGATTTCCGGCGCCTGGTTTTTTGCGCAATATTTGGGTCCGGCGGGACTCGCGCTTGGCTACGCTTTGGGCGGGGTTGCGAATATGATTTTGCTTTGGATTTTTTTGGAGAGAAAAGTGGGCGATTTGAGATTTAAAGAAATCGCGGTAAGCGGGCTTAAAATATTTTTAGCTTCTTTTTTAGCCGGCTCGGGAGCTTATTTGGCGCTGCAAGTCATGGATTGGTTCGTGGATACCCACAGAGTTGTTGGTATTTTTACCCAGGGATTAGTTGCTGGAATTTTTGGCATATTTATATATTTTTTAGTTTGCTTTTTATTGCGTTGTGAGGAAATTATTTCTTTTTGGCGCTCAATCAAAAACCGCCTGCCCTGGCGGCAAGTCGCGCCTGATAAAGAATTAATTCAGGAATGAGTTGAAAAAAGCTCTAATTTATGTCAGAATTAAATCACCCAAACGGGTGATTTTTGTATGAATAACATCAGAAATTTTTGTATTGTGGCGCACATAGACCATGGTAAATCCACGCTCGCGGACAGGTTTTTAGAATTGACGGCAACCATTGAGAAGCGAAAAATGAAAGAGCAATATTTAGATACCATGGATTTGGAACGGGAACGTGGAATCACTATTAAGCTACAGCCCGTCCGCATGAATTACAATTCTGACGGACAAAATTACATTTTGAATTTGATTGATACTCCCGGTCATGTTGATTTTAGCTATGAGGTTTCGCGCTCGCTCGCCGCGGTTGAGGGCGCGATTTTGTTGGTAGATGCGACCAAAGGCGTGCAGGCGCAGACTTTGGCCAATTTATATTTAGCGCAGCAGCAGGGTTTGGTAATTATTCCGGCGATTAATAAAATTGATTTACCTGGCGCCAGAGTCGCGCAAGTAGAAGAAGAAGTGATCAATATTTTAGAACAATACAAAGTTTCCCCGGGTTCACGTTTCACAAAGTGGGGAGGCGAGCAGATCTACAAAATCTCTGCTAAAGATGGCGTTGGCGTTAAAGAATTACTTGAAGCCATAATAAAAAAAGTTCCACCGCCAGAAACTGATTTGTCTAAATCTTTGCGCGCTTTGGTTTTTGATTCGGCTTATGATGCTTATAAAGGCGTGATTGCCTATGTTAGAATTATGGATGGTCAGATTAAGCGCCAGGATAAGATTATATTCATGGCTTCGAAAGCCCGGGTTGAGGCGCTGGAAGTTGGAATTTTTAAGCCGGATTTGAAAACGGCGGATATACTCAAAGCCGGCGAAATCGGTTACATTGCGACTGGCCTAAAAGATGTGGTGCTTTGCCGTGTGGGCGATACAATAACCGGTTTATCGACTGGGCAGTTTACCGGTTTTTCGGTCAAACCACTACCTGGCTATCGGGAGCCAGAGCCGATGATTTTTGCCAGTTTTTATCCGGCATCAGGCTCGGAAAAAGAAAACCAGGATTTTAATTTGCTGAAAGATGCTTTGTCGAAATTGAAATTAAGCGACGCTTCGCTTGTATATGAGCCAGAATCTTCCGAAGCGCTTGGTCGGGGTTTCAAATGCGGATTTTTGGGCATGTTACATTTGGAAATTGTTTCCGAACGCCTGAAGCGCGAATACGGGCTTAGTCTGATAGTAACTACACCAAGCGTCGTGTATCGATTAAAACAAAAACATTCCGTCGAAGAAAAAATAATATATTCGCCCCAGCAATTGCCAGAAGCCAGCAGTATTGAAGAAATAAAAGAGCCGTGGGCGAAACTGAAAATTGTTAGTCCGAATGAATATTTGGGAACTATTATGAAGTTGCTGCAAGGACTGGGTGGTGCTTACAAAGACACTCAATATTTTGGCGTCCAAAGAGTGATTGTTATTTATGAGGCGCCGCTGCGTGAAATTATCGTTGACTTTTATGATAAATTAAAAGGTGCGACTGCGGGCTATGCTTCTATGAGCTATGAATTGATTGATTGGCGTGAAGGTGATTTGGTCTGTCTTGATATTTTAGTGGCGCGTGAAAAAGTCGAGGCGTTCTCGCGAATCGTGCCGCGCGACAAAACAGTTAGCGAAGGCCGGGTGATTATCCAGAAACTAAAAGAGGTATTGCCGGCTCAGTGGTTTACGGTTTCTCTGCAGGCCGCGGTCGGGGGCAAGATTCTGGCGCGGGAAGACATCAGGGCGCGGCGAAAAGACGTAACTGGCTATCTTTACGGCGGTGACGTAACGCGCAAAAGAAAATTGCTGGAAAAACAGAAAAAAGGAAAAAAGCGGATGATGGTGTCCGGCCGCGTCAATATTCCACAGGATGTGTTTTTGAAAATTTTGAAAAAATAAACCGCCCTTTAAGGCGGTTTAAAATTGAAAAAAATGCAGTTTTTTGCTAGAATCTTAAGAAAGGCAGAAAGAGGAAGCCGACCATGCTTAAGATCACAAAGGCGGCTACCACTATCCAGAAAACACGCAGAGATTTTTTGTATTTGGCTAGCATAGTATTTTAGTATTTAGTATTCCACTTTTTTATATAATACCATAAAAATGGAAACAATTAAAAGGATTTTGAGCTCAAAAATATTTTTGTTTTTGTCGCTATTGGCCGTAATTTGGGTGGGATTGGTTTCTGTTAGAGCTTATTACAAAAAAAATCAGCTTAATCAAGAGATTGCGTCTTTGAAAGACCAGATTGGAAAATTAGACAAACAGGATCAGGATTTATCGCAATTAATTGAATATTTTAATAATCAGGATTTTTTGGAAAAAGAAGCCAAAGATAAATTGAATTTGAAAAAAGGAGACGAAAATGTAGTGATGGTGCCCGAGGCGGCTATTGGGCAGGAAATATCATCGGAGAGCGCTACTAGTTCCAAGCAGAGCCAAGAAATCCAACCGTCGCAGGAAGAAAATAATTTGGTAAAGTGGTGGAAATTTCTGTTTGGAAGATAGGGGAATAGTCTACACTGGGGAGCGAAGCGACGAAGTGCGGGATTAGTATAGTGGTAATACACTTCCTTCCCAAGGAAGAACTGCCAGTTCGATTCTGGTATCCCGCTCAGAAATTAGTTATTGGTTTGTAGTCTTTAGTTAATAGTTTATAAATTAAAATTTAATAGAAATTTATGCAGAGAACATTAATTAACCAAATAAGCCAAAATTTAGACAAAGAAATTTTAATCAAAGGCCGTGTGATAAATTTAAGAAAAATGGGCGGGATTACTTTTACGCTATTGCAGGATTACTCTGGCGCAATCCAGACCGTTTGGGAAAAAGAGATTCAGATAAAACTTGGTGACGCGGTTGAGGTTATAGGTACTGTTCGGCAAGATGAACGTGCCAAGGGCGGTTTTGAGATTTCCGGTAAAGAAATTAGATCTATTTCAACTAGTATCGAAGAATATCCTTTTGATTTATCAAAAAATATTTTGAATTTGCAGTTAACCACGTTGCTTGATAACCGCACTTTGTCGTTGCGCCATCCAAAAATTCAGGCAATTTTTAAACTTTACGATATTTTATTAAAATTATATGCTCAAGCGATGCGAGAGGAAGGCTTTGTTGAGATTAAAACACCTAAATTGCTGGAAGCGGCTTCTGAAGGCGGCGCTAATTTTTTCAAAATTCAGTATTTTGATAAAAGCGCTTTTTTGGCTCAAAGCCCACAGTTTTATAAGCAGATTATGGTCGGAGTTTTTGAGCGGGTGTTTGAGATCGGGCCGGTTTTTCGGGCCGAGCCGCACTTTACCACTCGTCATGTCAACGAATATATCAGTCTTGACGCGGAAATGGGTTTTATTGAAAGTTTCCGTGACGTGACCGCGATGCTGACAAAAGTTTTAAATCATGTTTTCGGATTATTGAATGAAGAGGGAAAAGAATATTTAAAACTTCATGATGCAAAAATATCAAAAGTGCCCGACCAGATTCCGCATTTAAAATTAGCCGAAATTAAAGAATTAATCGCAAAAAAATATAAATATAGAGTGCCGGAAGACACTGATATTGATCCGGAAGGCGAACGCTTGGCTTCGCAGTACGCCAAGGAGGAATTTAATTCTGATTTTATTTTTTTAACGCATTATCCTTGGGAATATCGTCCGTTTTACACGATGCCCAGCCGAGAAAACGCTGAAGAAACCTACGGTTTTGATTTGATTTTTAAGGGTACAGAACTTGTTACGGGCAGCCAGCGGATTCATTTGTATGACGAGTTGGTGGAAAATATGGAAAAGAAAAATATTAAAAGCGACAATCTGGAATTTTATATGAATATTTTTAAATACGCCATGCCGCCCCACGGCGGCTGGGCGGTTGGTTCGGAAAGATTGATTCAGCAAGTCTTGGGTTTGAAAAACGTGAAAGAAGCGGTGCTATTTCCCAGGGATGTGAAGAGATTAAGCCCTTGATTTAATTTTTTAGTTCGTGATTGCCGGGATAGCTCAGTGGCAGAGCAGGGCTTTCGTAAAGCTCAGGTCGTGAGTTCAAGTCTCACTCCCGGCTCTTTTTCTTGACACAAAACGAGTGGGTTGGTATTGTTTTATAACTAGTTTAAAGGAGGTGATTTTAAGAATTGTACCTTTGATTTTTAGGCAATAACTCAATAAAAATTTACCGGAAGGAGGAGAAAAAATGGAAGCAAAGGACAGAATTATTTTTGCGGCGGATGTAGGAAGCAGAGAAGCGCTGGAAAGATATTTGAACTTATTTCAGGGTGAAATTGGCGCGGTCAAGCTGGGGATGGAAATTTTGACTCACGCCAATTTGGCATATGAGCCGGTGTTCCAAACTGTCATGACCAATTCAAACTTCCGGGTGATGTGGGATCTCAAATATAGCGATATCCCTGATACGGTCAAGGGAGCCGCCAAAGAGGTGGCGAAGAATGGACAAGGCAGAATTTTGGGATTTACGGTTCATGCGTTGGCTGGCAGGAAGGCTTTACAAAGCGCTGTGCAAGCGGTGAAAGACAATTTCGGCGATGGACCCGACGCTCCTATGGTTATCGCAATTACTCTTCTTACATCGTTAGATCATTCTGATCTTTACGAACTAGGAATATTGGGAGAGCCAAGAGATGTTGTCATTCGGTGGGCGGGACTTGCTGCTTCTGCTGGCGTGCCGGCGATCGTCTGTTCGCCGCAAGAAACCAAAGAGGTGCTAGCCCTCAATCCGGCTTTTATAGTCATCAATCCTGGTATCCGTTTTGTTGGTTCAGACCTCGGAACTCAGAAGCGCGTGACTACACCCAGAGAGGCGATTGCCAATGGCGCTTCTTTTATCGTTATGGGTTCGGATTTGCGCAAGGGTGATCCTGTGGCCAATGCCAGACGCGCGGCAGATGAGATTTTCCAGGGATTGGTTGATTGGTCGTTTAGTCGATAACAAATAGAGGGAGGGCCAATTTTTTTTCAACAAACCGGGCGGACCGTAATGGCTACTCGGTTTTTTCTTGTCTTTTTTTGATAAGCATAATATAATTAATAAAGAAAATGATTGAGAATTTAGGGAAACAACTGGAAAATCTTAAAGACCGGGTCCAAAAGATCTCGGACTGGCTTTGATTTGCCAGTCAAAGAAGCCAAGATAAAAGGGCTTGAGGTCCAGATGGCTAATCCGGATTTTTGGAAAGATCAGGGAAAGGCAAAGGCAGTTTCTCAGGAGCTAAACATGGTCAAAGGCGAAAAGGAAAAATGGGAAAAAATTAATAAAGAGTTGCTAGAAATATTGGAGATTTCTGGATTGTTAAAAAATGAGCCGGATTTAGGAAAAAGTTTAGAACAGAAATATTTAGAACTAGAAAAAGTAATATCAAAAGAGGAGCTGAAAACTTTTTTAGCAGGCAAATATGAGGCCAACAATGCCCTTTTGACAATTTACAGCGGCGCGGGAGGCGTAGAGGCTCAGGATTGGGCGGAAATGCTACTGCGGATGTATTTGCGATACGGGGAATCTCACGGTTTTGGTGTTAAGGTTTTGCATATACATGAAGGACAGGAAGCAGGTATAAAAAACGCCACCGTTGAAATTCTTGGCTCCTATGCCTACGGATATTTAAAAGGCGAGGCAGGTGTGCACAGACTAGTTCGACTTTCACCATTTAACGCCAATAATTTGCGCCATACCTCGTTTGCTTTGGTTGAAGTTTTACCCGAGATAGAAGAAGCGTCTGAAGTAAAAATAAAACCTGAAGATTTACGGATAGATACTTATCGTTCCTCTGGGCCAGGCGGCCAATATGTTAACAAGACAGAATCAGCTGTACGAATTACTCATTTGTCGTCCGGTATTGTGGTAGCTTGCCAGTCGGAGCGTTCGCAGGGTTCCAACAAAGAGCAAGCTATGAAAATATTGCTAAGCCGTCTTTATCAGCTCGAGTTAAAAAAGAAAGAAAAAGAAATTTCCGAAATTCGGGTAGGAACTGAAAACGGCGAAGGGACGGCCGAATGGGGAGGGCAGATCAGAAACTATGTTTTGCATCCTTATAAACTTGTTAAAGATTTGCGAACAGGAGTAGAATCAAAAGAGCCTGATCGCGTCCTGGATGGAGGGCTGGATGAATTTATAGAGGGAGAAATAAAAAATAAATAGCTATTCTTAATTAGCAGGATAATGATAATATTTCAAAACATTTCTAAAATTTACGACGGTTGCGTGGCACTTGATAGATTGAACTTTACGATTAAGCCCAAAGAATTTATTTCATTAGCCGGGCCTTCAGGCGCAGGAAAATCAACAGTTTTAAAGTTATTAATCGGCGAGGAAAGGCCGAGTAAGGGCAAAGTTTTTTTAGACAAACAGAACGTCCATTTAATAAAAGAAAGCGAGATGCCTATTTTACGGCGCAAAATCGGCATGGTTTTTCAGGATTTTCGTTTATTGCCTGATCGTACTGCCTATGAAAATGTGGCTTTTGCCATGCAAGTTGTGGGAGCGTCGGATAAGGAAATTGATCAGGATGTGCCGCAATTGCTGGAATTGGTGGGCTTGTCGGATAAATTAAGCCAATTCCCGCATCAATTATCTGGCGGAGAAAAACAAAGAGTGGCGATTGCGCGCGCGTTAATCCATCGGCCTTCGGTTATTTTGGCTGATGAGCCGACGGGAAATTTAGATTTATTAAACACTTGGGATATTGTCCGACTGTTATTAAAAATAAATGAACTCGGTACGACAATAATGCTGGCCACCCATGATCGAGAAGTAATAAATAATTTGGGGCGGCGTGTGATCACTTTGGATAAAGGGCGGATTATTAGGGATGAGGATAATGGCAGATACATACTTTAGAAATTTTCACCCCGCGGCTTCGCTCAGGGTAAAATTATCAATTTACATTTTTCGATAATTATGAAAAAAACACTTTTTCGTATTATTAAATCCGGCTGGCAGAGTTTTGTGCGTAATTATTGGTTAACAACCGCAACTGTTGGCATTATGATTTTAGCCTTAATGGGACTTGCCTCTTTAGCGCTATTTAACGTAATGACGCAGGCTGTGGTTCAAAATTTGCAAAACAGAGTTGATGTCAGTGTCTATTTTAATAGCGGTACAGAAGAAACGAAGATTTTAAGCGTTAGGCAGGAGTTAGTTGATTTAAATGAGGTTAAAAGCGTTGATTATATTTCGCAAGACGAAGCACTGAAGCGTTTTCGGGAAAAGCATAAGGATAGCGAGGTATTATTGCAAAGTCTTCAGGAGCTGGATCAGAATCCCTTAGAAGCCAGCTTGAATATCAAGGCAAATTTTGCTTCACAATACGAAGCCATCGCCAATTATTTGGGCCAAGATCGGTTTAGCGGAATGATTGACAAGATAAATTATAATCAAAACAAAGAAATAATTACCCGTTTGACTCAACTGACCGGTAATATTCAAAACGGGGGATTAATTGTATCTTTATTTTTGGGGCTTTTGGCAATATTAGTTTCTTTTAATACGATTCGGTTGACCATGTATAATTGGCGCGATGAAATTTCAGTGATGCGGCTGGTGGGTGCGAGCAACTGGTTTGTAAGAGGTCCGTTTTTGGTTGAGGGAATAATTTATGGTTTGGTGGCTGGTTTTGTTACACTTTTATTAATGTATCCAATCCTGTATTTTATTTCTCCCAAGGTAACCAGTTTTCTGCCGGGCGTTGATTTATTATATTTCTACCAAGTCAATTTCTGGCAATTCGTTTTTCTGCTTTTTGGTGTGGGCGTGGTACTGGGCGGTGTTTCAAGCTTGATTGCGATCAGGAGATATTTAAGAGCGTAATATACCTTATCGGCGCGCCTACCGAAGAATCAGATTGCGGGATCGTCTAATGGTAGGACTTCGCCCTCTGAAGGCGAGTATCTTGGTTCGAATCCAAGCCCCGCAGCAGTCTAGTACTCGGTATCGATAGACCGAGAAGTGCTATTTTCCCTAATTCTAGACAATAAAACCGATCTACGCTTGCAAAAAAACTTAATAGTTTTACTATTAAGTTAAAACTATGATCAAAAAATCAAACGAAGATAAGGTTTTAGAGTTACTCGAGGACATTAAGAAGCTCCTGGTGTTTACACTCTATAAAAATAAAATCTCTACTAAAGAGATAGGCACAGTCCTTCGAGTCTCGTATAAAACTATTGAGAGAATTGTGGTCGATAAAAAATAAAAGCATAAATCATGAAATCAACAGAAGAAAAGATTTTAGAAAAGCTAGACAAAATCCTGATGGTACTCTGCATTCAAGTTGCTGAAAATAAAAGCATGACTGAAGCCGCACGTGCGCTAAAACTTGCCGGCATTGATAACAACACTATTGCCACTATTCTGAATACTTCCGCAAATAGTGTAAGTGTCTTAACCGCAGGCGTAAGAAAGAAAACCAATAAATAGCTTCTCCATGGAAGATAAAAACGAACGAATAGAAAAATTACTAGCGATGCTCCTCATTCATATGATGAAGGGATCATCGCTTGCCGAAAAGGCATTAGCACTAAGCCTGACTGGATTTACAAATATTGAAATAGCTAACTTGTTCAAGAAAACACCGGCTACGATAAACCAGTCATTGTATGAAATCAGAAAACGCAAGAATTCCAAAGGAAAAGGTAAATAAACATGCCACGAGTCGGTGATTTTCGTAGGACATCGACCTTAGCGGTCGACAAAGTTGAAATGGGCGGGA
>Ga0315281_10000414_pt1 | contig 58841 bp, 62 predicted proteins | sample YL17G07_0_MG_FD_204540 | JGI IMG/M metagenome (GOLD analysis project Ga0315281, IMG submission 204540) | Sediment microbial communities from Yellowstone Lake, YNP, Wyoming, USA - YL17G07_0 | ecosystem: Environmental > Aquatic > Freshwater > Lake > Sediment | place: USA: Wyoming | collected...
CCGACTACTGGCGAGCCAACCCCGATGTGGGAACCACTAACTGGAGAGCCGTGTGCGGGAGAACCGCACGCACGGTTCGGAGGGAGGGGAGGGCGTGAGCCTTTCTCTACCCCTATCGTGGCAATTTATTCATCTCCCCAATTCCATTCCGTTCCGGATGGCGTGGTACTGTCATCAATTATGTAAGCCTCAATAGTTGAAGGGTGCCTCTAAAAATTCAGAGTTCGCCCAAATGCCCCACAAGGGGACGCCGATCCGCTACGGGCAAAAGCAGCCCGTGCGGAGCCGTCAGCAAGGCGCGGAAGTGGGGTAAGCAGGCAATCCGCGTAGCGGATGCTCGCAAATCTGGATTTTTATCGGCTAACTCTCGATTATCTGCACACTTACCCCTAACTCTTTCCACTGTTTCGCCTCTTCTTGCAAGACAGCATCGGTCAGCGGATTCTGCGCCAGCCAGCCGGGTGTGAGCGCCAGGTGGAATTTGGCACCGCTAAAGCGCCCCTGCATGGCGGGCAATTCGGCATCGCTGCGGTTGCGGTACATCAGGGCGGCCAAGCGTAATGCCATGACTTGGGCAAGCACTTCCGGTGTATTCAGCAGGCCGCGCATCTTATCCAGCCCGCCACGGTGCGCCAGCGCCAGCAGGCTCAAGCAGCTTTGCTCTTTTCTGGAGAAGCCGGGCATGTCGGCATTGGCGAGAATGTAGGCAGTATGCTTGTGGTAGCCGCTGTGCGCGACGCTGATGCCGATCTCGTGCAGGCTGGCCGCCCAGCCGAGCAGGCGCAGCGCATCCTCATTGGCCTGCCCTTCCATGAACTGGCGCGCGAGCCGGTCGGCCAGATGCGCCACGCGCCAGGCCTGGCGCATGTCCACGTGGTAGCGGCGCATGAATTGTTTGGCGGTGACATCGCGCATGTCGTTGTGGTGGAAGCGCCCGAGCAGGTCGTACAGCACGCCTTCGCGCAGCGCACAGAGCGAGGGTTGCACCTGCTCGATGCCGAGTTCGCAGAATGCGGCATACATGATGGCGAAGCCGCCGGGCAGCGCCAGGATGCGGTCAGGTTTATGGCCTTGCAGTTCAAGGCTTGCCGCGTCGCCCGTCTTGAGCAATTGCGCGCGCAATTGTTCCAGCCCCACGCGGGTGATGCCGCCGCTGCTGTAGCCGTTTTGTTCGAGGATGTCGCATAACACGCGCGCGGTGCCCGATGAGGCCAGCGCCTCATCCCAATGGCCGCGCGAAAATTCCGTCACGATGGTTTGCAGTTCGTTGCATGCCGCGAGTTCGGCCTGCTTGAGATTGGCCTTGGTAATTTTGCCGTCCGGAAAATAACGCTGGCTGTAGCTGACGCAGCCCATGTACAGGCTTTCCAGCTTGAGCGGCTCGAGGCCCCTGCCGATTATGAATTCGGTGGAGCCGCCGCCGATGTCTATCACCAGCCGTTTGCCATCCGACTGCGGCAGGCCTTGCGCCACGCCGAGGTAGATGAGGCGCGCTTCTTCGCGCCCGGCAATGACTTCGATGGGAAAGCCGAGCGCTGCCTCGGCCTGTTGCAGAAATTCGGCGGCGTTTTTCGCCACACGCAACGAGTTGGTGCCTACTGCGCGCACCGCCTCGAGCGGCAAACCGCGCAGGCGCTCGCCGAAGCGTTGCAGGCAGGCCAGCGCGCGCTGCTGCGCAGCCTTGTCGAGGCGTTTGTCATCGGTCAGCCCGGCGGCCAGGCGCACCGGCTCGCGCAGGTTATCCAGCATATAGAACTGGTCGTTTTCCACCCGCGCGATTTGCAGGCGAAAGCTGTTGGAACCGAGATCAACTGCCGCAAGGATGGGTTGTTGTTGCACGAGCAATTATTCCAGGCAGGTAGGGTGCGCCGTGCGCACCAATAATAGCGGTGCGCACGGCGCACCCTACAAAATCATTCCAAAACTTCGCGCTCGATCTCTTCCACGGTGACATGGCGCACGTCGCGTCCCTTGACCATGTACACCACGTATTCAGACATATTCTTGGCGTGGTCGCCGATGCGCTCGATCGCCTTGGCGACGAACAGGATTTCCAGCGCGGTGGAAATGGTGCGCGGGTCTTCCATCATAAAGGTGATGAGGTAACGCATGATGGTGCGGAATTCCTCATCCACCTGTTCATCCTGGCGCACCACCTGCGCGGCGCAGGTAAGGTCGAGGCGGGCAAAGGCATCCAGCGATTTGCGCAGCATGTCCAGTGCCAGCTCGGCGGCATGATTGATTTCATTGTAACGCGGCAGGATGAGGCGCTCCTTCTGTGACAGAAGTTTGGCCATGCGCGCGATTTTTTCCGCCTCGTCGCCGATGCGTTCGAGATCGGTGATGGTCTTGATCACCGTCATCACCATGCGCAGGTCGCCCGCAGCGGGCTGGCGGCGCGCAATGATCTGGCAGCAACTCTCGTCGATTTCCACCTCCATCGCATTGACGCGATGGTCATCGCCGATGACGCGGTTCATCAGCGCCACATCGCCACTGATCAGCGCTTCAAGGGCAAGCTGGATCTGGCTCTCCACCAACCCGCCCATCTGCAACACGCGGGCTCGCACTGCTTCAAGTTCCGCGTCAAACTGCCTCGATGTATGTTCTGTGACAACCATGAGATTTCCTTAAAATAAAACCAAGCAAGATTATGTTACCCGCGCACCGTGACAATTTCATTACACTCTAACGGATAGGGCGGCAGTGCCATCACAGAAAATGAACGCCGCCGTGTCCGTTCCCTCTCTCCTACCTCTCCCCCAGTGGGGGAGAGTGATGTGGTGTCGCTTTGCGACGTTCACGTTAAACGGTAATGGTCTGCACACCGCTGGCGGTGCCAAGCAACAGCACATCTGCCGGGCGGCGCGCAAACAGGCCGTTGGTGACCACGCCCGTGATATTGTTCAGCGTGGTTTCCAGCTCCACCGGGTTCAAAATATTCAATCCATGCACGTCGAGGATGAGGTTGCCATTATCGGTGGTAAAACCCTCGCGTAATTTGGGTTGCCCGCCCAGCACCACGATCTGGCGCGCCACATAGCTGCGCGCCATGGAAATCACCTCCAGCGGCAGCGGAAATTTGCCGAGCATGTCCACCAGTTTGCTGGCATCGCATAGGCAGACAAATTTTTTGCTGGCTGCCGCCACGATTTTTTCGCGCGTCAGCGCGCCGCCGCCACCCTTGATCATGTGCATGTGGCGCGTGATCTCGTCCGCGCCATCCACATACACCGGCAAAGTGCCCGCATCATTCAGCGAAACCACTTCGATGCCGTGCCCTTGCAGGCGTTTCGCCGAGGCCTCGGAGCTGGCCACCGCGCCGCGTATTTTGTGTTTGATCTTGCCCAGTTCATCAATAAAAAAATTGGCGGTGGAACCGGTGCCCACCCCCACGATACAATCCGCCGGAACGTGCGCTATCGCTGCCTGCGCAACCGCCTGCTTCAAGTCATCCTGTGTCATGCTCATGCTGTCTTAAACGGTAATATTGTTTTCACGCTCGGATTATTGCAGGAATTGATGCTTTTAGAAACACTATCGGCCTCTGGCCAGCATAAAACCCTTTCGGGTTGGGTGTAAACCCTGCTAATCTTGCGCAGAATATTTTACTCATATCCGCAAATCAGTACGTAGGTTGGGCAAAGCGTAGCGTGCCCAACATTAATAATGATGCACTCGTTCGTCGGGCACGCTACGCTTTGCCCAACCTACAAAAAAACAACTCCCCATTTTTGGTTCCGGTTCGCCCGGCCTAGAATGAGGCGGTTTAAGCAGGCAACCCGTGTAGTGGATGCTCACAATCTGTATTTTTAGAGGCGCCCCATGCAAAGTTATTTGAAACGTATTCTCACCGCCCGCGTCTATGACGTAGCCATTGAAAGCCCGTTGGAGGCCGCACCCAACCTGTCAGCGCGCATCGGCAATCAAGTGCTGCTGAAACGCGAAGACATGCAACCGGTATTTTCTTTCAAGCTGCGCGGCGCCTATAACAAGATGGCGCAGCTCGCTCCCGCCCAATTGAAACGCGGCGTGATCGCCGCCTCGGCGGGCAACCACGCGCAGGGCGTGGCGCTCTCCGCGCAGAAGCTGGGCTGCAAGGCCATCATCGTGATGCCCGCCACCACGCCGCAAATCAAGCTGCAAGCGGTCGCCAGCCGAGGCGCGCAAGTGGTGCTGCACGGCGACTCCTATTCAGATGCTTACGCCCATGCGTTGGAGCTGGAGAAAAAACACAAACTCACTTTCGTGCACCCCTATGATGATCCCGATGTAATCGCCGGGCAAGGCACCATCGGCATGGAAATCCTGCGCCAGCACAACCAGCCGATAGAGGCCATCTTCTGCGCCATCGGCGGCGGCGGGCTGATCTCCGGCGTGGCGGCCTACGTCAAACAGGTGCGCCCGGATATTAAAATCATCGGTGTGCAGCCGGTGGATTCCGATGCCATGTATCAGTCGCTGAAAGCCAAGCGCCGCGCCACGCTGGAACATGTCGGCCTGTTTGCCGACGGCGTGGCGGTGAAGCAGGTCGGGCAGGAAACTTTCCGCCTGTGCCGCGAACTGGTGGACGAAATTATTTTAGTGGACACCGACGCCACCTGTGCCGCAATCAAGGATGTGTTCGAAGACACCCGCTCGATCCTCGAACCGGCGGGTGCGCTCGCCATCGCCGGAGCCAAGTTATATGCGGCGCGCGAGAAGCTCAAGGGCAAGACGCTGGTTGCCGTCGCCAGCGGCGCCAACATGAATTTCGACCGCCTGCGCTTCGTCGCGGAGCGCGCGGAAATCGGCGAAAAGCGCGAGGCCATTCTGGCCGTCACCATTCCCGAAGTGGCGGGCAGTTTCCGCAAATTTTGTGCCCTGCTGGGGCAACGCAATATCACCGAATTCAACTACCGCTATGCCGACCCAAAAGCGGCGCAGGTGTTCGTCGGGGTACAGGTGCGCGACCCGTCCGAGACCGACAAGCTGGTTGCGACACTGAAGGAACACAAGTTGCCGACAATGAATTTAACCGACAACGAAATGGCCAAACTGCATGTGCGCCACCTGGTCGGCGGACATGCGCCGGGCATCAAGGATGAAATCCTGTTCCGCTTCGAGTTTCCGGAGCGCCCCGGCGCGCTGATGAATTTCCTCAACCGCATGAACCACAGCTGGAACATCAGCCTGTTCCACTACCGCAACCACGGCGCGGATTACGGGCGCGTTCTGGTTGGCATGCAAGTGCCGCACCACGACAAGAAGGCGCTGCGCACCTTCCTCGACAAGCTCGGCTACCGCTACTGGGACGAGAGCGACAACCCCGCGTATCGGCTGTTTCTTGGTTAAAATCATAGTAGCCACCATGAAAAGTGCAGGGGGAAACGATGCGTAAAGATGAAGCCTTGAAATTGTTGACCCAACACAAGCCTGAATTGATCCGGCGTTTCGGCATCACCGGCTTGGCGTTGTTTGGCTCCACGGTGCGTGACGAGGCACACCCGGATAGTGATATTGATGTGCTGGTAAGTTTTGATGGCCCTGCCACATCGAAGCGCTATTTTGGGGTGCAGTTTTATCTGGAAGACCTATTGGGACATCCGGTCGATTTGGTGACAGACAAAGCGCTGCGCCCACAGTTAAGACCTTACGTCGAAGCAAGCGCGATTCATGTCTGAACCAACTCAAGGCGAAAATAACGGGCGCAACTGGTGCTTATATGTGGACGACATGATTTCGTTTGCCGAGAAGGTATTGGTATATACGAATGGCTTGGATCGGCAGCAGTTTGATGCAAGCGGCTTAACTTACGATGCCACCGTCCGCAATCTCGTATTGATAGGAGAGGCTGCTACTCGCATTCCTGCGTCCGTACGGGAATCAGTACCACACATCCAGTGGCGACTGATCATTGCCATGCGCAACCGCCTGATACACGGTTATCTTGGGATAGACAACGATACGTTGTGGAGCATTATTCAAGATGATGTTCAGCCATTGCTGGGCGAGTTGCGGGCACTAAAAAAGGCTGCTGATGAAAATCAAATTCGGTAGCAACCGTGAATATCATTTTGTCGGCGCCGGCAAAATGGTCAACCTAACGGCGATTCATGAAATGAAAGATACAAACTGAATGAACACCGAAACACATAGCCAACTTGCCAGTTTCATCTGGAGCATCTGCAACCTGCTGCGCGGCCCGTACAAGCGCAACGAATACCGCAAGGTCATCCTGCCGCTCACCGTGTTGCGCCGTTTCGATTGCCTGCTCGCGCCGACCAAGCAGCAAGCGCTCGCCGCTTACGACAAAAACAAGAGCAAGTCCGAGGCCATCATTGGCCGCGTGGTATGCGAAGCGACGGGCTACCCGTTCTACAATCTGCACAAACTCAATTTTTCCAAGCTGCTGGATGACCCCAACCACCTTGCGCAAAACCTCGGCAGTTATATCAGCGCCTTCTCGCCAAACGTGCGCGCCATCATGGAGAAGTTCAAGTTTGAAGAGCAGATTGCACACATGGCGGGCAAGAACATCCTGTATCAAGTCATCCAAAAGTTTGCTGTGCTCGACTTGTCATCCGAGCACATCGACAACATGCAGATGGGCTACGTGTTCGAAGAGCTGATCCGCATCGGCGCGGAGCAGTCGAACGAGGAAGCGGGAGAGCACTTCACCCCGCGCGAAGTCATCAAGCTGATGGTGGACTTGCTGCTCAACCCCGATCAAGACATGCGGGTGCTGCTCAAGAGCCATGTAGTGGTCAAAATTTACGACCCGGCCTGCGGCACGGGCGGCATGTTGTCGGAAGCGGAGAAGCGCATCCGCGCCCTCAACACCAAGGCACAGCCTCTCTTGTACGGGCAGGATTTGAACGACGAAGCCTGGGCGGTGTGCCGTTCCGACATGCTCATCAAGGGCGAGGAAGCCGACAACATCAAACTCGGCGACACCTTTACCGGCGATGCCTTCAAGCACGACGACGAAGGCAAGAAGATCACCTTCGACTACATGCTGGCCAACCCGCCCTTCGGCGTGGAATGGAAACAGCAGCAACGCTTCATCGAAAACGAACGCGACACCCTCGGCGCGGATGGGCGCTTCGGCGCAGGCTTGCCGCGCATCAACGACGGCGCGCTGCTGTTTCTCCAGCACATGATCGGCAAGGTGAACACAGAGAAAGACCGCAGCAGCCGCATCGCCATCGTGTTCAACGGCTCGCCGCTGTTCACCGGCGACGCGGGTAGCGGCGAATCGGAAATCCGCCGCTGGATTATCGAGCACGACGGGCTGGAAGCCGTCATCGCCCTGCCTGACCAATTGTTCTACAACACCGGCATTGGCACTTACATCTGGATCGTCACCAACCGCAAGGAAGCGCGGCGCAAAGGCAAAGTGCAACTGATTGACGCGCGCAACTTCTTCATCAAGATGAAAAAGAGCCTGGGCAACAAGCGCAACAAAATCGGCGACCGCGACGAAGGCGAGCCGGACCAGATCGGCGAAATCGTGCGCATCCACGGCAACTTTCAGGATGGTGAAACCCATGAGTTCGTCATTCCCGCGCAGGCGGGAATCCAGACCAAAAAAAGTCTGGTCGTCAGCCGCATCTTCGACAACGCCGACTTCGGCTATTCCAAGATCACCGTCGAACGCCCGCTGCGCGACGAACAAGGCAACATCGTCATCGCCAGCAAAGGCAAGAACAAAGGCCAACCTGAGCCTGATGCAGAACTGCGCGACACCGAAAATGTGCCGCTGAAAGAAAGCATCGAAGACTACTTCCGGCGCGAAGTGCTGCCCCATGTGCCGGATGCGTGGATAGACCACAGCAAGACCAAAGTCGGCTACGAGATACCGCTCAACCGCCACTTCTACCGCTATGAAGCGCCGCGCGAACTGGAAGTCATCGAAGACGAAATCAAGGCGCTGGAAGAAGACATCATGCGGTTGTTGAAAGAGGTGGCCGCATGAGTAAGAAACCTGTCACACAGGATGCCTTGCCGACCGAGCTGCTGAATGACATCCGTACATTGATTGAACAAACTCGCCAGCAAACGGCCAGCGTTGTCAATGCCGGGCTTACGCTGATGTACTGGCGTATCGGCCAACGCATACATGCAGAAGTGTTAGGCGGCGAGCGCGCCACTTATGGTGAGCAGATTGTCGCCACACTGTCGCGACAATTGGTGGTCGAGTACGGACGCGGTTTTGCGGAAAAAAACCTGCGCCACATCATGCGCTTTGCCGAGGTTTTTCCGGATGAAAAGATTGTCTACGCACTGAGTAGACAATTGAGCTGGACGCATTTTCGCTCGCTGCTCTACCTCGATAAACCCTTGCAACGCGACTTTTACGCCGAGATGTGCAGCATCGAAGGCTGGAGCACCCGAACGCTGCGCGAACGCATTGACTCCATGCTCTATGAACGCACAGCACTCTCAAAAAAGCCGGATGAACTGATCCGCAAGGAGCTGGCAACTCTGCGCAACCAAAGCGAAGTTGCTCCGTCGCTGGTGCTGAAAGACCCGTACCTGCTGGATTTTCTCGGTCTCACCGACCGCTTTCTGGAGCGCGACCTCGAAGACGCCATCCTGCGCGAGCTGGAAACCTTCCTGCTGGAACTCGGCGCGGGCTTCTCCTTCGTTGCCCGGCAAAAACGCATCCAGCTAGACGGCGACGATTTCTACATCGACCTGCTGTTCTACAACCGCAAGCTCAAGCGGCTGGTCGTCGTCGAACTCAAACAAGGCAACTTCAAGCCCGAATACAAAGGCCAGATGGAGCTTTACCTGCGCTGGCTGGCCAAGCATGAAACGGAAACTGGGGAAAACCCGCCGCTCGGCATCATCCTGTGCACAGGCAAAAATAGCGAACAAATCGAACTGCTGGAATTGGATGGTGCGGGCATCCACGTCGCCGAATACCTCACCGTGCTGCCGCCGCCCGAAGTGCTGCACAAGAAACTGCATGAGGCGATCGCAACTGCACAGGCGCGGATTGAAGCGAAGGGAAGCGAAGAATGAGCTTGCCGCGTTACGCCGCATACAAGCCTTCTGGCGTGGAGTGGTTCGGTGAAGTGCCAAACCACTGGCAGGCCAAGCGACTGAAAACAGAAGCCAGTTATTGTGTCAGCAATGTTGACAAGGTTCCCTCGGATGATGAGTTGCCGGTGCGTTTGTGCAACTACACCGATGTTTACTACAACGACCAAATCATGCCCGACATGGGGTTGATGGAAACAACCGCGACGGCAGAGGAAATCCGTAAGTTTGGCCTTCGAGTAAACGATGTGCTCATTACCAAAGATTCCGAAGAGTGGAGCGACATCGCTGTTCCAGCAATGGTGGCTGAAACTGCACCAGACTTGGTATGCGGCTATCACCTTGCCATCATTAGGCCAGCGGAAGGGCGTCTTCTCGGGAAATTTTTGTTGCGAACACTCCAATCCTCGGCGGTCAATCAGCAGTTTCAAATTGCAGCTTCCGGCGTAACCCGTTATGGGCTGCCTAAGTCTTCAATCGGTGAAGCGTGGCTTCCTCTCCCACCGCTCGAAGAACAAAAAACCATCGCCAATTTCCTCGACGCGCAGACCGCGAAGATCGACACGCTGCTGGCGAAGAAGCGGCAGCTCATCGCTAAGCTCAAGGAAAAGCGCAGCGCGCTGATCGCCCGCACCGTCACGCGCGGCCTGCCTGTCACCCCCGCGAAAGCGGGGGCCGATGCGGCAAAAGCGGCGGGGCTGGTGCCAAAACCGGCGATGAAGGATTCGGGCGTGGAGTGGCTGGGAAATATTCCAGCGCATTGGAATGTGCGTCCAATACGCTATCTGTTCAAAAACCTTGATTCCAAGCGCATCCCTTTATCAGGAGAAGATAGAGCTACGCTCGAAAAGCTATATCCCTACTATGGTGCATCAGGAATCATCGATCAAGTTGATGAATACATTTTTGATGAGCCATTGATTCTTGTCGCTGAAGATGGAGCGAACCTTCTTTCTCGAAGCTCACCTTTGGCCTTTCTTGCGACAGGCAAGTACTGGGTCAATAACCATGCACACATTCTCCACACAATCATTGGCGATATTTCGTATTGGGTAAGTGTTCTGCAAACTTTCGACTTCACACCATTGGTCACAGGCGCTGCACAGCCGAAGCTGACGGCAGATAGACTTGGCGGCATTCGATTGCCAGTTCCACCTGCTGAAGAACAACAAGCCATCGCCGCCTACCTCGATCGCGAAACCGCCCGCATCGACCAGCTCGCCGCCAAGGTGGAAGCCGCCATCGCCCGCCTCACCGAATACCGCCAGGCGCTGATCACCTCCGCCGTGACGGGCAAGATCGATGTTAGCCAGTACAATACGCAAAAGGGGGCGCAACATGCGACTGTTACATTATCTTGAGATCGAAAATTTTAAGCGCTTTGGCGACAGGCAGCGCATTGAGCTTGAACATCCGGCGGTCTTGATCGGGCCGAACAATTGCGGCAAGACCAGCGCGATTCAGGCGCTGGCGTTATGGTCGCAGGCGTTAAAAACTTGGCTTGATGCGCGCAAGTCATCAAATGCCAAGGAACGACCTGCTATCCCGCTCAACCGGCTGTCTATTGTGTCGGTGCCGGTGCAACGTACCCGTTACTTTTGGCACAACACTCAAGTGCGCACGGGCAATCAGGATGTGCCGCTGGTGATTACTGTTGGCGTGTGGTGGGATAACCAGCTTGTGCCGGTTTCAATGCGTTTTCGCAACCAGGGGGATGAGTTGGTGTATTGCACCCCCAACGATTCGATTATCGGCAATATGAAATTGATTGAATACGCCGCGTCGATCAATGTTGAGCTGCTTTATCCGATGTCCGGGTTGGAAACAGAAGAGCCTATCTTGCAGCCGGGGCGAATAGGCGTGCTGCTGGGCCAAGGGCAAACGGCACAGGTGTTGCGAAATTTATGTTTGATGGTAGCCAAAGATCGGCCGGATGATTGGAAACGCATCGCGCAATTGATGCAGCGGCTATTTTCCGTTGAGCTCGGCACCCCGCAGGAAACCGCCCGTGGCGCGATTGAATTGCAGTACCGGCAGGGTGGCGTTAAAGAGTTGCTCGATATATCCATGTCGGGTCGCGGTTTCCAGCAGATGTTGCTGATCTTTTCTTACCTGTACTCGCACAAGCGCAGCGTGCTGCTGGTGGATGAGCCAGATGCTCACTTGGAGATACTGCGCCAGAAGCAGGTTTATGTTTTGTTGCGTGACATCGCCAGTGAAAACGAATCGCAAGTAGTGATGGTGACGCACTCGGAAGTTATTTTGGATGAAGCGCTGGATAACAACCTTACTTTGCTGCTGGATGGCAAGGCGGACGATTTGGCCGCCAAGAAAGACATTCGCGACACGCTCAAACATTTCGGTGCCGATCATTATGTGAAGGCGCGCGAGCGGGGGTATGTGCTGTATGTGGAGGGTGGCACTGACCTGGATATGTTGCGGGCGCTGGCCGAACGTTTGAATCACCCTATTGCAGCTTTATGGGACGAGCGTATCAATTCGTTCTACGTGCAGAACAACTACCCGGTTCAAACGCTGGAAAGTGAGTTGGAGCGCGTAGAAGGCGGATTCGGCATAACGCCGAAGGAACATTTTTTTGCACTGAGGAACCTGGTGCCCAGCCTCCAAGGTATTGCAATCATTGATAACGATGGGCAAAACCGCCAACCCTTTCAGGATGGCGGGCTGAATCTGGTGTATTGGAAACGCTACGAAGCCGAGAATTATTTCATTACCCCCGATGTGCTGAAGCGGTTTGCATTAGAGCATTATCAGGCCGCTGATCTGCTCGGCGGCTTCCGCGAAGAAATTGAGGCGGTGGTTGGACAGCTTATCCTTGAGCGCATCTTTAGCAATGTGGAAGCGGATTATCAAACCTACCGCTCCTCTGCACCCGAAGTTGCCCGTTTATTGTGGGAAGCCAAGACGGAGCGGTTAAAGCTGAGTGACTTTGCCGAAGAGTTTTTCCGCCGTCTGGCGGACAAGCTCAGCCACCCGATGATCCTCAGGAAGGGCGAGTTGCATCGCCTGGTTATCCATGCCGACCCCAACAGCATCCCGGTGGAAGTAAAGGAGAAGCTCGATCTACTGCAAGGGCATTTCCAGGCAGCACGCGATAGGGATGTGGAAAACGAGTTCGGTCTCTGATTGTGGGATAAGCCAGTAAGCGAGATTGGGAGCGAATAATCTTAGACAACCAATGCGTCATTCCGGCGCAGGCCGGAATCCAGCAAAAACAAGTACCCCGCGCAGCGGACAAAACCGGAATATTGTCCCGCTTTCGCGGGGAATTTTTAATCAGCTGGATTCCGGCCTGCGCCGGAATGACGGGCTAATGGATTATTTGGGTTAATAGCAGGGATCAATCGAAATGGCACAGGCCAACGAAAAAGCCTTTGAATCCTATCTTGAGCAGATGCTGACCGAGGCTGGCTGGCACACTGGCGAGGTAGCCGAGTGGGATAAAACGCTGGCTCTGTTTCCGGCACGTATGTTCGCCTTTGTCGAGGCGACTCAGCCGAAGTTGTGGGGCGAGATGGCGGCGTTGCATGGCGACGGGTTGAAGCCGATGCTGCTGCAAGCGCTGGCCAAAGAGCTTGATCTGAAAGGTTCGTTGCATGTGCTGCGGCATGGTTTCAAGTTTTACGGCAAGTCGTTCCAACTGGCTTATTTCAAACCTGCGCATGGGCTTTCGCCCGACGTGATCGCGCTGTACCAGCAGAATAAAATCACCGTGACGCGGCAGGTGCCTTGCCATCCGAACGACAGCAGCACGATGGATATGGTGCTGGCGGTGAACGGTGTGCCGGTGGCGACCATCGAGCTGAAAAATCCCGGCACCGGACAGAGCTGGCGCAACGCGGTGCGGCAATACCGCGAAGACCGCGACCCACGCGCGCCGCTGTTCGATTTCAAGAAGCGCGCGCTGGTGCATTTCGCCGCCGACCCGGACGAGGTGCAGATGACGACGCGCCTGGCGAAGGACAAGACATTTTTTCTGCCATTCAACCGGGGTAGCCATCCGGGCGCAATCGGGTGCGGCGCGGGCAATCCGCAACATTCTTCCGGTTATCGCAGCGGATATTTCTGGCAGGAGACGCTGCAACGCGACAGCTTCCTCGACATTCTCGGACACTTCATGTTCATCGAGAAAGATGAAGAGAAAGTTGATGACGGGCAAGGCGGCAAGAAGCTGGTCACGACAGAGAAGCTGGTGTTCCCGCGCTATCACCAACTCGACGCGGTGCGTGAGCTGGTATCCGCCACGCGGGATGAAGGCACAGGCCACAATTATTTGATCCAGCATTCGGCGGGCAGCGGCAAGACCAACAGCATTTCCTGGTTGTCGCACCAGTTGGCGAGTTTGCACGATGCGCGGGATGCCAAGGTGTTCGATTGCGTGATCGTGATTACCGACCGCAAGGTGCTGGACAAGCAGTTGCAGGATGCGATTTACCAGATCGAACATGCGCAGGGCGTGGTGAAGGCGATAGATCAGGACGCGAAGCAACTGGCTGCTGCCTTGATTGACGGCACGAAGATCGTGATTACCACGTTGCAAAAATTCCCTTTCGTGCTGCGCGGCTTGTTGCATGCGGCGGGTGCGGAGAGTCAGGAAAAAGCCAGCGCGGAAGAGCAGCGAAAAGCGCAAGAGTGGGTGGCAGCGATTGCGGCGCGGCGCTATGCGGTGATCGTGGATGAGGCGCATTCCAGCCAGACGGGCGAGACGGCGCGCGAGTTGAAGGCGATACTGGGGACGCAAGCTTCATCTGAAAGTAGCGAGGAAGATGCAGACTGGGAAGACCGGTTGAACCAGATCATGGCCTCGCGCGGACAGCAAAAGAACCTGAGCTTCTTTGCTTTCACCGCCACACCCAAGGGCAAGACGCTGGAACTGTTCGGGCGCATCGGGGCGAGCGGCAAGCCGGAGGCATTCCATACTTATTCCATGCGGCAAGCCATTGAGGAGGGATTCATTCTCGATGTGCTGCGCAACTACACGACTTACAGCACCTACTTCAAGTTCGTGAAATTGGCGGAGGACGATCCGACTATTCCGAAGAAGAAGGGCGCGAAGGCGCTGGCCCGGTTCAAGGAGTTGCATCCGCACAACATCGAACAGAAAACCGAGGTGATGGTGGAACATTTCCGTGACCACATCCGGCATCTGCTCGGCGGTCGCGCCAAGGCGATGGTGGTGACTTCGTCGCGCTTGCAGGCAGTGCGCTATATGCAGGCTTTCGAGCGCTACATTACCGAGAATAAATATACCGATATTCGTCCGCTGGTTGCGTTCAGCGGCACGGTGACAGACCCGGATACAGGAGTTGAGTATACCGAACCCGGCATGAATACCGATGTAGTAACGGGCAAGCAGATTAGCGAGAGCCAGTTGCCAGAACGCTTTGCCTCCAGCGATTATCAGGTGTTGCTGGTGGCGAACAAATACCAAACGGGTTTCGACCAGCCTTTGCTGTCCGCCATGTATGTGGACAAGCGCCTGGATGGTGTGCAGGCGGTGCAAACGCTCTCACGCTTGAACCGCAAGATCGTCGGCAAGGATGAGCCGTTCGTGCTCGATTTCGTCAATCCGCCGGAAGATATTTACTTGGCGTTCAAACCGTATTTTGATTCCACTAGTTTGCAGGAGTCTGCCGATCCGGCCATGCTGGAAAGAATCAAGCATGAGTTGGATCAAGCGCAGGTTTATCACTGGGGCGAAGTCGAAGCATTTTCGCGCATTTTTTACCGCGTACCGGAAAAGCAGAATCCAGCCGACCACGCACAGATGCAGAAACAATTACAACCAGCGGTGGATCGCTTCAAGGCCCTCACGGAAGATGAGTTGCGTGATGCATTCCGAGAAAAACTGGGCGGCTATATGCGGATGTATTCGTTCCTGAGCCAGATACTGCCTTACGGTGACGCCGACCTGGAAAAGCTGTACAGCTATGGCCGTTATCTGTTGCCGCATTTGCTGCTGGATCGGGATGGCAGCGTCGTCAAATTAGGCGATGACGTGGGCTTGCAGTATTACCGCTTGCAGCGCGTTTCGTCCGGCGCGATTGACCTGAAGGTCGGAGAGCCGGAGGGTGTGTATAGCCCAACTGAGGTTGGCTCTGGCAAGGCAAAAGAGGAGAAAGCGCCGCTGTCGGAAATTATTCAGGTGCTCAATGAGCGTTTCGGTACGGCCTTTTCAGAAGAAGACCGATTGTTCTTTGCGCAGATCAAGGCGCGCGCAGTTGGTAACGCGCAGGTTATTCAAACCGCTATGGCCAATCCACTGGATAAATTCCAGTTGGGGGTGCGCAAGCTGGTTGAAGACCTGATGATCCAGCGCATGGGCGAAAACGATAAAATCGTGACGCGCTACATGGACGATAGCGAATTTCAACGGGCGGCATTTCCGATTCTCGCGCGGGAAATTTTCGAGGCGATTCGTGCGGAGCCTGATGATCATTCCTGATGCCCGCCGACTCATTCCGTGATTTCGCCCTGGAACAACTCGCCTCCCTCGACGGCCTGCGCTGCCGCAAGATGTTTGGCGGTCATGGGCTGTATTGGGGTGAACAGTTCTTCGGCATCGTGTATGACGGCAGGCTGTATTTCAAAACGCATCCTGACACCTTGCCGGATTATTTGAGCCTTCATGCTGCTGTGTTCGCGCCTTCAGAAAAACAGGTCTTGAAGAATTACCGCGAAGTTCCGGTAGATATTCTGGAAGATGCGGAACAGTTAGCCGCTTGGGCGAAGAAAGCGGCACGGCCATGAGTATGCAAGCTATGAAGCAAGGCATCCGCAAAAATATTCTTGCGCAGCGCGAGCAGCTTTCTGCCGACACGCGCGCTGCATACAGCTTAGCCATCACCAACCGTTTATTGCAATTGCCCGAGTATCAGCAAGCAAATGCGGTGCTGGGCTATATGAATTTCGGCGCGGAATTCGCCAGCGAGCTTTGGGTCGCACGCGTGCTGGCGGAAGGCAAGCGCCTGGCATTGCCCAAGGTGAACCACCACACCGATCAACTCGATCTGTACTGGGTGGATGATTTAGAGAACCAGCTGGCGGCGGGGTTGTGGGGAATACGCGAACCGATAGTCGAACGCTGCGAGCGGCTGGATACGTTTAATGAGGTAGAATTCCTTCTCCTGCCCGGCGTGGCATTTTCCCGCGATGGCGCGCGATTGGGTTACGGCGGCGGTTTTTACGACAAGCTGCTGGTGAAACAACTAGTCATTCGACTAGGCGAGCACACAACACCCTCCAAGTCGCTGGTTATGGCGCAACTGGATAATGAAAGTGGGATAGCGCACAGTCCGGCGCTGGCCGCCGGGGCATACTCCATGCAGCTCGTCGAACGCATTCCGCAAGAAGCGACCGACCGCAAGGTGGAATGGCTGGTGACCGAAAACGAAACGATACATTGTACGGCGTGAATAACCAGGGTTGGCCATTAGACCAAAAACAGCGTCATTCCCGCGAAGGCGGGAATCCAGTTGGTTGAATAATTCCCGCGTAGTGGGACAAAATCAATGTCTTGTCCGCTCTGCGGAATGTTTGTCTCGCTGGATTCCCGCCTTCGCGGGAATGACGAAGCTAAAGGAATAGAATGATGGAAAACAATATTCCGGACACTGACCCGCAGGAAACCCAGGAGTGGCTCGACGCGCTCGATTCGGTGCTGAAGCACGAAGGCCCGGAGCGCGCGCATTACCTGATCAGCCAGTTGATCGACAAGGCAGGGCTGGCCGGCACCGACTTGCCAGTCTGCGCGACCTCGCCTTACATGAACACCATCCCGCTCGACCAGGAAGAACGCTCCAGCGGCAGCCATGAGCTGGAACACCGCATCTGCGCGCTGATGCGCTGGAATGCGATGGCGCTGGTGATGAACGCCAACCGCGAATCGTCCGAGCTGGGTGGCCACATCGCCACCTTTGCCTCGGCAGCCAAATTGTACGATGTGGGCTTCAACCATTTTTTCCACGGCGCGAGCGAAAATCACGGCGGCGACTTGGTGTATTTCCAGGGACACTCCTCGCCCGGCATCTACGCACGCGCCTTCCTCGAAGGCCGCATCAGCGAAGAGCAGATGTACAAGTTCCGCCAAGAAGTGGATGGCGGCGGCCTGTCTTCTTACCCGCACCCGTGGCTGATGCCGGACTTCTGGCAGTTCCCCACGGTGTCCATGGGACTCGGCCCGCTGATGGCGATTTACCAGGCGCGCTTCATGCGCTATCTGCAACATCGCGGCCTCGCCAATACCGATGGGCGCAAGGTGTGGGCGTTTCTCGGCGACGGCGAGACAGATGAGCCGGAATCGCTGGGCGCGATTTCCATGGCCGGGCGCGAGAAGCTGGACAACCTGATCTTCGTCGTCAATTGTAATTTGCAACGGCTGGACGGCCCGGTGCGCGGCAATGGCAAGATCATCCAGGAACTGGAAGGCGTATTCCGCGGCGCGGGCTGGAACGTGATCAAGGTGATCTGGGGCGGCAAGTGGGATCGCCTGCTGGACAAGGACAAGAGCGGCCTGCTGCTGAAACGCATGGAAGAAGTGGTGGACGGCGAATACCAGACCTACAAGGCGAGGGACGGCGCCTATGTGCGCCAGCATTTCTTCGGCAAGTACCCCGAACTGCTGGAGCTGGTCGCCGATATGTCGGACAAGGAATTATGGCTCCTCAACCGTGGCGGGCACGACCCGTATAAAGTGTACGCCGCCTACGCGGCGGCGGTGAAGCATACTGGCCAGCCTACCGTCATCTTGGCCAAGACGGTCAAGGGTTACGGCATGGGCGCATCCGGCGAGGCGCAGAACCCGACCCATCAGCAGAAGAAGATGGACGAGGAATCACTGCGCAATTTCCGCGACCGTTTCAACATCCCGGTGAGCGATGAGCAGCTCGGCAAGCTGCCGTTCTGCCGCCCGGCGGAAGACAGCCAGGAGATGAAATACCTGCGCGAGCGCATTGCCGCGATGGGCACGGTGCCTTTGCGCAAGCCTAGCGCCAAGCCCTTGCAGGTTCCCGGCCTGGAGACATTCGATGTCCTGCTGAAAGGCACGGAAGAACGCGAGATTTCCACCACCATGGCGTTTGTGCGCCTGCTCGGCATCCTGGTGAAAGACAAGAATATCGGCAAACAGATCGTGCCGATTGTGCCGGACGAATCGCGTACATTCGGCATGGAGGGCATGTTCCGCCAGCTCGGCATCTTCTCGCAGGTGGGGCAGCTCTATACGCCGCAGGATGCCGACCAATTGATGTTCTACAAGGAGTCCGAGACCGGGCAGATTTTGCAGGAAGGCATCAACGAAGCGGGCGGCATGGCCGACTGGATTGCAGCCGCCACTTCCTACGCCAACCACGGTGTGGCGATGGTGCCGTTTTATATTTACTACTCGATGTTCGGCTTTCAGCGCGTTGGCGATTTTGCCTGGGCGGCGGGCGACTCGCGCTCACGCGGCTTCCTGATGGGCGGCACCGCCGGGCGCACCACGCTGAACGGCGAAGGCTTGCAGCATCAGGATGGCCATAGCCACATCCAGGCATCGCTGATCCCCAATTGTGTTTCATACGATCCCACCTTCGCCTACGAACTCGCGGTCATCATCCAGGATGGGATGCGCCGCATGTATGTCGAACAGGAAGATGTTTTTTATTACCTCACGGTGATGAACGAAAACTATGCGCATCCAGCCATGCCGAAAGGCGCGGAGCAAGGCATCATCAAGGGGATGTATCTCTTCAGGGAAGGGAGAAGGGGGAAGGGGGAAGGGGAAAAGCTCAAGGCGCAGTTGATGGGCAGCGGGACAATTTTGCGCGAGGTCATCGCGGCAGCGGAATTGCTGGAGAAAGATTTCGGCGTGGCTGCCGACGTGTGGAGCGTGACCAGCTTCAACGAACTGCGCCGCGAGGGGCTGGACTGCGAACGCTGGAACATGCTGCATCCGGAAGCCAAGCGGCGCGCGAGCTATGTCGAGCAATGTCTGGTTCAGCGCAGCGGCCCGGTGATCGCCGCAACCGATTACATCAAGGCCTATGCCGACCAGATACGCCCATACATTCCGGGGCGCTACAAGGTGCTGGGCACGGACGGTTTTGGACGCTCCGACAGACGCAAAAAGCTGCGCCATTTCTTCGAGGTGGATCGCTATTACGTTGCGGTGGCCGCGCTGAAAGCATTGGCGGATGACGGGGTGATAAGCGCAAAAGAGGTCAGCAAAGCGATCAAGCTATACAACATCAACCCCGACAAACCTAACCCAGTGACGGTGTAACGTGGCGACCTTCAAACAAGTGCTCGTGCCGGACATCGGCAACTTCAAGGATGTGGAGATCATCGAAGTGATGGTCAAAGCGGGCGACAAGGTGCAGGCGGAAGAAGCGCTGATCACGCTGGAAACCGACAAGGCCACCATGGATGTGCCTTCGCCTTATGCTGGCGTGGTGAAAGAAGTGAAGGTAAGGGTCGGCGACAAGGTTTCGGAGGGTATGTTGGTTGCGCTGATTGAGGCGAGCGAAAAAACGGTGCAAACCACCACTCTTACTCCCTCCCCCTTGACGGGGGAGGGCGGGGGAGAGGGTGAGCGTTCAAAATCCACCCCCTCTCCCCAACCCTCTCCCGCAAGGGGAGAGGGAGTTGCACCGCCCGGCATACATGCAACGCCTGCTCCTCCTGTACCAACACGAGCTACAAGCCACGAGCTACCCGCTTCCAGCTCAATAGCCCACGCCAGCCCCTCCATCCGCCGCTTCGCACGCGAATTGGGCGTGAATCTGCCGCAGGTGAAAGGCAGCGGTGAAAAGGGCCGAGTTAACAAGGAAGACGTGCAGAATTTCGTGAAGTCCGCACTGGCGCAGCCGCGCAGCACAGGCGGCTTGCAGGTAGCGGAAATGCCGGTAGTGGACTTCGCCAGTTTCGGTGCGGTCGAAAGCAAGCCGTTGTCGCGCATCAAGAAACTTTCCAGCGCCTACCTGCATCGCAACTGGGTTTCCATTCCCCACGTCACCCAGCACGACGAGGCCGACATCACCGAGATGGAATCCTTCCGCAAACAGATTGCCGCAGAATATGCCGCGCAAGGCATCAAGATCACCCCTCTGACTTTCCTGCTCAAGGCAGTGGTGGAGGCTTTACAGCAATTCCCGGATTTCAACGCTTCGCTCGACGCCAGCGGCGAAAATTTGATACTGAAAAAATATTTCCACATCGGTGTGGCGGTTGATACACCTGATGGCCTGGTGGTGCCGGTGCTGCGCGACGTGAACCAGAAAGGGCTGGTGCAACTGGCAAAGGAGCTAGCCGAAATAAGCTCACGCGCGCGCGAGAAAAAAATCAGCGCCGCCGAAATGCAGGGTGGCTGCTTCACCATCTCCAGCCTGGGCGGCATCGGCGGCACCGCTTTTACGCCCATCATCAATGCTCCGGAAGTGGCGATTTTAGGCGTATCCAGGTCGAGCATGAAACCGGTGTGGAAGGATGGCGGATTTGTGCCGCGCCTGATGCTGCCGTTTTCGCTATCGTATGACCATCGCGTGATTGACGGCGCGGCGGCAGTACGGTTTACCACTTACCTTGGACAGGCGTTGGCTGACGTGCGCAGGCTGGCACTTTAAGCGCCAGCCTATTTTGCCTGCGACTTTCTCTGCTATTGCACCATATACGCTAAAAGCGTATATTGAACCTATGCACTACGAATTCATCGAATCCCCGATCTTTTCGTCCCTCCTGCCGGATTACCTGACGGACGACGAATATTCGGCTTTACAGGGACGTCTGTGTGAGCATCCAGAAGCAGGGGATTTGATTCGCGGTTCCGGCGGAGTGCGCAAAATCCGCTGGGCGCGGGCGGGTAGCGGAAAATCGGGCGGAGTCAGGGTGTGTTACTACACGCGCACTCGCGCCGGTCATATTTTGATGTTGGTAATTTATGCCAAGAGTGCGCGCGACTCGATACCGGGCCACATACTCAAGGCATTGAAAGAGGAGATGGAACATGCCCAAGACTGAAAAACAACTTCTGGCGCGCGATGCCAAGCGCAACATCGGCGAAGAATTATTGCAATCGGTGCGCGACCTGCGCGCGGGAAAATGGGCGCGCAAGACTACTTATGAAGCTTTGAAAAACGGCACCGTGCGCCGCCGCATTGAACGTGCTGACGGCACCATTGAAAAAGAAGAAATTCTTGAAGGCCCGCGCTTGGAAATCATGGCGGCCCGTGCGCAATCCGGCCTCTCGCAAGCCGAATTTGCCCAAGCGCTGGGCGTATCCAAACGCACGCTGGAGAATTGGGAACAAGGCAGAGCGCAACCCACTGGCGCAGCACGGCAACTGCTGAAACTTGCGGCTCGTTATCCTGATACGGTGGAGAGGTTGGCGGCGGCTTGAGGATTGCATGTGTGGCATGTTATACACCACTATTCAAAGCAACTTCGCCGGGCTGCCCCCGGCGAAGTTGCCTTTGGGTTCGTTTTGGCGAACTCAGTAATCGGCGGATAACGCTACGCTCATCCGCCCTACATGAGCCGCCCCCGGCAAAGCCTACCGCACGAACATACCGCACGAAATCTATTGTCTGCCCGTGATGTGCATGGGAAAATCGGAACCAATCAACAATTTTACGATTCTTGGCATAGTGAGCATCCCCCCCATCGGCATTCTCGGCGGCACGTTCGACCCGGCCCATAACGGGCATCTGCGTCTGGCGCAGGAAGCGCTGGAGCAATGTAATCTGGCCACCGTGCGCTTTATCCCCAGTGGCACGCCGCCGCACCGCGATGCGCCGCACGCCAACGCCCAGCAACGGCTGGACATGGTGCGCCTGGCGCTGCAAGGCAATCCCGCTTTCACCCTGGATGAACGCGAAGTTCATCGCACTGGCCCATGCTATACGGTGGACACCCTCACCGCACTGCGCGCCGAGCTGGGTGTGCAACAACCGCTGTGCCTGCTGATGGGCGGTGATGCCTTTCTGCTGCTGCACACTTGGCATGAATGGAAGCAATTATTCGGACTGGCGCACATCGTGGTCATGCAACGTGCGGGAGGGCGTCCGCTGGGCAATGCCATAAATGAAGCGGACGCAGCCTTGCGCAACGAGTATCATGCGCGCCTCGCCCCGGCACCGCGAGTGCTGCACGAATCGCCCACAGGGGCGATCCTGGTGGGGGACATGCCCGCCCTGGAAATTTCCGCCACCGGCATCCGCGAGCGTTGCGCCGAAGGCAAGAGCATCCGTTACCTGCTGCCCGATGCAGTAGCCGATTACATCCAATCCCATCAACTCTACATCCAACATGCTAACCATTGAAGAAAAAACCCAGGCCGTCGTGGCCGCGCTGGAAGACATCAAGGCCGCCGATATTACCGTGCTCGATACCAGCAAGCTCAGCTCGCTGTTCGAACGCATGGTGATCGCCAGCGCCCAGTCCACGCGCCAGACCAGGGCGCTGGCCGACAACGTGGTAGTCAAACTCAAGGAGCGCGGCGAAGAAATTCTTGGCCGCGAGGGCGAAGAGACCGGCGAGTGGATACTGATCGATCTGGGCGAAGTGATAGTGCATATCATGCAGCCTGCGGTGCGCGCCTACTACAACCTGGAAGAGCTGTGGAGCATGCAGCACCTGCCGCGTAGCGCACCGCACAAAAAAGCGTGAAGCCGTCGGTTTATTCAGGATGAAACTCTGGATCATTGCCGTCGGCCACAAGATGCCTGACTGGATCAGTGCGGGCTTTAACGAATATGCCAAGCGCATGCCGCGCGAGTCGAAGATTGAACTGGTGGAGATCAAGCCGGAGCCGCGCACTACGGGCAAGAGCATGGCGCAGATCATGGAAGCGGAAGCACAACGCATACTCGCCGCCTTGCCGCAGGACGTGCTGCGCATTGCACTGGACGAACGCGGCGCCCACCTGACCACCAAACAACTGGCGCAGCAAATGCAGGACTGGCTGCGCGGCGGGCGCGATGCGGCCTTCATCATCGGCGGCGCGGATGGGCTGCACGAATCGGTGAAAAATGGGGCGCAACAGCTATTGGCGTTGTCGGCAATGACGCTGCCGCACGGCATGGTGCGCGTGTTGCTGGCGGAGCAGTTGTATCGGGCGTACAGTCTGTTGCACAATCATCCTTATCATCGTGAGTAAAAACCCGGATTTGCGAGCACCCGCCATGCGGATTGCCTGCTAAAATCACTTCATCCCAACTGCTGTGTTGCTTAAAAATTTGCTTGCTTACATGTCAAACCATATGCTGCGCGGCGCAAGTTCTAGCTTCGGCCAACCTAAAGGTTACCCCACGCTAAAATTTCGTTTTTGCGCGCCTTGCCGTTGGGCAAACTCCGGGGTTTTTGAGCTATCCTTGTTGCCATGATTACCCAGCCGCGTGTCTACCTCGCCTCGCAAAGCCCGCGCCGCCGCGAGTTGCTGAAACAGATCGGAATCAATTTCGAAATGCTGCTATTGCGCTCCGACCCGCGCCGCGTGGTGGATGCGGACGAAACCCCGCACGCGGATGAACCGCCGGAAGAATATGTGAGGCGCATCTGCGAGAACAAGGTGCGGGCTGGCTGGAATGCGCTGGAATTCCGCAACTTGCCGCCTTTCCCGGTATTGGCCGCCGACACCACGGTAACGCTGGGTGGCAAGATCCTCGGCAAGCCGCGCGACCGCGAAGATGCCGCCGCCATGCTGCGCCTTCTCTCCGGGCGGCAGCACCAGGTGCTGAGCGCGATAGCGGCCGCCTTCGAGGAGCGCATTGAAATTCGACTGAGCGCCACTACCGTCACCTTCGCCACATTGAGCGAAGAGCGCATCCACCGCTACCTGCTCACCAGCGAGGGGCATGACAAGGCCGGCGCTTACGGCATCCAGGGCCATGCCGGCGCCTTTGTGCAACACATCGAAGGCAGCTATTCCGGCGTGATGGGGCTGCCGCTGTACGAAACCGTTGAGCTTTTGCGCGCCTTCGGATACCCCACGCCATGAGCGACGAAATCCTCATCAACGTCACGCCGCAGGAAACTCGCGTTGCGGTGATGCAACAAGGGGTGGTGCAGGAGTTGCACATTGAGCGCGGCAGCCATCTGGGCATGGTAAGCAACGTTTATGTCGGATGTGTGAAGCGCGTGCTGCCCGGCATGCAGTCCGCCTTTATTGACATCGGGCTGGAGCGCTCCGCCTTCCTGCACGTCGCCGACATATGGAAAAACCGCCACAACGGCGATGCCGCCAAGCCGATTGAAAAAGTGCTGTATGAAGGGCAGAGCTTGCTGGTGCAGGCCATCAGGGATCCCATCGGCAGCAAGGGCGCCAGGCTGTCCACCCAGATCAGCATTGCCGGTCGCCTGCTGGTGTACCTGCCGCAGGAGTCGCATATCGGCGTGTCTCAGCGCATCGAGAATGATGCCGAACGCGAGTTGCTGCGCGGCAAGCTGCAACAATTGCTGTCGAGTGGTCACAGCGGCGGTTACATCATCCGCACCATGGCAGAAACCGCGTCTGACAAGGAATTGCTCGCCGATATCGAATATCTCGACAAGCTGTGGTTTAACCTGCAGGAGCAGGCAAAAACCTCGCCCACCCCTTCGTTGCTGTACCAGGAGCTCAACATCAGCCTGCGCGTGCTGCGCGATTTCGTCAATGAAGACACTATGCGCATCCTGGTGGATTCGCGCGAAACCTACCAGCGCATGACGGCTTTTGCGCAAGATTACATCGCCGGGGCAATCCCGCTGCTGGCGCATTATGCCGGTGAGCGTCCGCTGTTTGACCTGTATGGCGTGGAAGATGAAATTGAGCGTGCGCTGTCACGCCGCGTAAACCTCAAGTCCGGCGGTTATCTCATCATCGACCAAACCGAAGCGCTGACCACCGTTGACGTGAACACCGGAGGTTTCGTCGGTGTGCGCAATTTCGACGACACCATTTTCAAGACCAATCTGGAGGCCGCACACGTCATCGCACGCCAGTTACGCTTGCGTAATCTCGGCGGCATCATCATCTGCGATTTCATCGATATGGATAACCAGGAACACCGCAACACCGTGCTGGAAGAATTCAGGAAAGCGCTGGCACGCGACCACACACGTATCACGGTGAGCGGGTTCTCCGCGCTGGGCCTTGTCGAAATGACGCGCAAGCGTACGCGCGATAGCCTGGCGCACATACTTTGTGAACCCTGCCCCACCTGCCTGGGGCGCGGCGAGGTAAAGACCGCACAGACCGTGTGCTACGAAATCCTGCGCGAGATCGTGCGTGAAGCGCGCCAGTTCAATGCGCGCGAATACCGCATCCTGGCTTCGCAAAAAGTCATTGACCTGTTCCTTGATGAAGAATCGCAAAACCTGGCGCAGCTTTCCGACTTCATCGGCAAGCCGGTGTCGCTACAGGTTGAAAACCTGTACAACCAGGAGCAGTACGATGTCATTCTTATGTGATTTCATTTTATTTTATGCCATGCAACAACATCATCTTGCACCAAACGGTTGCGGCCAAACAGCACTACCATCTCAAGCAAAAACTTTGCTACACTTTCGCATGCATTTTGGTTACGCAGCCTAAAAAAATATAGCTCAGGGAAAATTATTGATGAAAAAGCAATTGGCATTCGTAGTGGCCGCAGCATTCCTCGCGGCACCCGTTTTCGCAGCCGAACACGCGCATGGCGACGCTGCGGTAGCCCAAGCCTTCATTAAAGAGATACAGTCCGAAAACACCGCTTATATCGGCGCGCACAAGGCCACATTTTTCCAGGAGCTGGCCAAGGGCCAGCACCCGCGCGCAACGGTAGTCACCTGTTCCGACTCGCGCGTACATACCAACATGCTGGACAGCACTCCCGAGGGCGACCTGTTCATGGTGCGCGACATCGGCAACCAGTTGGCCACGGCGGAAGGATCGGTTCAATATGGCGTGAACCATTTGGCTTCTTCCCTGCTGCTGATCATCGGCCACTCCAAGTGCGGCGCAATTGCCGCCGCCAGCGGCGATTACTCCAAGCTGGAACCACCCATCCGGAAAGAATTGGATACTATCAAGATTGGCAAGGGTGTGGCCAACATCGACGGCGTGAAAACCAACGTAAACAACCAGGTTGCCAAGGCGCTGGAACTGTTTGGCGACAAGGTGAAGGAAGGCCATCTGCTGGTTGTGGGCGGCGTATATGACTTCGCCGACGATATGAAGCAAGGAGCAGGCAAGCTCAACGTCATCAATGTAAACGGTGAAACCGATGCTGCCAAGGTGCAGCAAGCTTTGTCCGGAAAAGCCGCTGAGCATGATCATGAGCATCACGATCATCATGATCACTACTAGGCCATAACGGCCTGTGGAGAAAAAAGGGCGGCACAAGCCGCCCTTTTTGTTGCTCTCTACTTCTTCACATTTCCATCAAGATGCGGCATGAGCTCCTGCGCTCCAAGGCAAATCACATTGCGCCATGAGTCCTGCCATTACGCCATTCCATCATCAAACGCCACATCCCCTTCCGCCACCACGTCGCCAAGCTTGAGATTCTTGAAGTCGAACAACCTGCCGTCCAGCAGATGGGACGGTGCGATGTTCTGCATGGCGGTGAAGATGGTCTGGCTGCGCCCCGGATACTGATGTTCCCAAACAGCCAACATCTCCTTGAGGTTCTGCCGCTGCATATTATCCTGCGAGCCGCACAGGTTGCAGGGGATGATGGGAAATTCCATGCCGCGCGCGAAACGCGCGATGTCTTTCTCGGCGCAGTAGGCCAGCGGGCGGATGACGATGTGGTCGCCCTTGTCGGTGACCAGCTTGGGCGGCATGGCCTTGAGTTTGCCGCCAAAAAACATGTTCAGGAACAGCGTCTCAATCATATCGTCGCGGTGGTGGCCCAGCGCGATTTTGTTCGCACCCAGTTCGTTCGCCACGCGGTAGATGATGCCGCGCCGCAGCCGCGAACATAGCGAGCAAGTGGTTTTTCCTTCGGGGATTTTTTCCTTGACGATGGAGTAGGTGTCCTGCGCCTCAATGCGGTATTCCACGCCGATGGACTTGAAATATTCCGGCAGGATGTGTTCGGGGAAGCCAGGCTGCTTCTGGTCCAGATTCATGGCGACGATGCGGAAATCAATCGGCGCGCGCTTTTGCAGGGCGCGCAAAATTTCCAGCAAGGTGTAGGAGTCTTTGCCGCCCGAGAGGCACACCATGACGGTGTCGCCCGCTTCGATCATGTTGAAATCGGCGATGGCTTTGCCGACCAGATGCTCAAGCCGCCCGCGCAAGCGGTTGAAATTGGTGGAGTGGCGGTCGAAGTGTATGGGTTGAATAACGTCGTTCATGAAAATTTCAGGCTAAATATTTATGCTCCTGCCGCCATCCACCGCGATGATCTGCCCGGTGATATAAGGCGCATCGCTTAATAAAAATTGCACAGTGCGCGCGACATCTTCCGGTTCGCCTTCGCGCTTGAGCAGGGTGTGCGCGATGATCTTGCGCCGCTGTTCCTCGTCCAGCCACTCCGCACTTTCCGGCCACATGATGACGCCGGGAGCGATGGCGTTGACACGCACCTGCGGCGCCATTTCCTGCGCCAGCGCGCGCGTCAGCGCGGTCAATCCGGCCTTGGCCACGCTGTACAACAGGTGGCCGCGCATCGGGCGCTCGGCATGGATATCCACGATGTTGACGATGGCGCCGTGGTTGCGGCGCAATTCATCGGCTGCCGCCTGCGCCAGCAACAGCGGCGCTTTCAGGTTGGTGCCGATAAGGTCGTTCCAGCATCGCTCGTCTATCTCGCCCAGCGGTGTGGCAAAAAAACTGGAGGCATTATTGACCAGCGCATCCAGCCGCCCGAAGCGCTGCGCCGTGTCATGCACCAGCCGGGAAATCGCATCGGGATCGAGCAGGTCGGCCTGCACGCTCAGCACGGAATCGGGACGCAAGGCCTGCAACTCGGCCTGCAAAGCCAGTGCCTCCTGCACTGAGGAACGGTAATGCAGCGCGATAGAGGCGCCCGCCGCATGCAGTCGGCGGCAGATCGCCGCGCCCACGCGCTTTGCCCCGCCCGTCACCAATACGACTTTGCCTTGCATTGCACTCTCCACTACACTCCGAATACACAAGAATTAATTGAATTATACCTGACCATGCCCGCAACCCTGCCTCTCCCCAACCCAGAAGCACAGGCGCATAGCGACCGGCTGCGCGACTTCATCCATCAAGACATTGCGGCACACGGCGGCTGGATTCCGTTTTCGCGCTTCATGGAGCTGACGTTGTATGCTCCGGGGCTGGGCTACTACAGCGCTGGGGCGCGCAAATTCGGCGCTGCGGGAGATTTTGTCACCGCACCGGAAATTTCCCCGCTGTTCGGGCGCACACTGGCGCGGCAAGTGGCCGAGATCATGGTGCAAAGCGCACCGCACATCATCGAACTCGGCGCGGGCAGCGGCAAGCTGGCTGCCGATGTGCTGGGTGAACTGGAAAAGCTGGGTGTATTGTCGGAAAGCTATTCGATATTGGAAGTGAGCGCCGACCTGCGCGAGCGGCAGCAAGCGCTGCTGCAGGAGCGTGTGCCGCATCTACTCAATCGCGTGCATTGGCTGGATGCGCTGCCGGATAACATTTCCGGAGCGCTGATTGCAAACGAGGTGCTGGATGCACTGCCGGTGCACTTGGTGCATTGGAAAGATGGCGGCATTCTCGAGCGCGGCGTGGCGAGCGAGGGAAAAAGTTTCGCCTGGCAGGAGCGCTTGATTGAAAACACGGCATTGCTGCAAGCAGCGCAGCAAATCAATGTGCCGGATGGCTACCTGAGCGAAATTTCGCTTGCCGCACGCGGACTGGTTGGCAGCCTGTGCGAACGTTTGGGCAAGGGCGTGCTGCTATTCATTGATTACGGCTTCGGTGCGGGCGAGTATTACCATCCGCAACGCGCGCAGGGAACGCTGATGTGCCACTACCGCCACCATGCGCACGACGACCCGTTTTCCCTGCCAGGCTTGCAGGACATTACCGCCCATGTGGATTTCACCGCCGTCGCCGAAAGCGCCATAGACAGCGGCGCGCACCTGATCGGCTACACCACACAGGCGCATTTTTTAATCAACTGCGGCATCACCGAATTGCTGCAAGACACTGCACCGGAAAATCTGCACGGCTATATTCCGCTTTCCGCGCAATTGCAAAAACTCACCAGTCCGGCGGAAATGGGCGAACTGTTCAAGGTGATCGCATTGGGCAAGAGCTTTGATGAGCCGTTGCGTGGTTTTGCGCGCGGCGGCCTGTCGCGCCTGTTGTAATCGCACCTGGTTTCCCGATCAAAAATGCCGCACATCTACAGTTTCGCGCCGGTAAGCAATGCTGATGCAAGAGTGCTGATTCTGGGCAGCATGCCCGGAAAGAAATCGCTGGAGCAAAACCAGTACTACGCCCACCCGCTGAACGCCTTCTGGAAAATCATGGGTGAGCTGGTTGGCGCGTATCCATCCCTCCCCTACGAGGAAAAACTTTATGCCCTGAAATCCTCCGGCATCGCATTATGGGATGTGCTTGCCTCCTGCGTGCGCGAAACCAGCCTGGATTCCCATATCAGGAAAGAATTTGCGAACGACTTCGCCTCATTCTTCGCGCAGCATCCGCATATCACGCAGGTATTCTTCAATGGCAGCAAGGCCGAGCAATGCTTCAGAAAATTCGTGCAGGGCAAACAAGCATTGCCGCCACTCAGTTTTCGTCGACTGCCTTCGACAAGCCCGGCCCACGCCGGAATGCGCTATGAAGACAAATTGCAGGCATGGCGGGCAGCTATAAGCTCTTGATGGCATTTTCCACCGCCGCTACACGTGCCAGCCGCACCCGTTCGGCAATAAGGTTATTATCTTCACACTGCTGCGCAATTTCTCCGGCATTCACCGCCTGTGCCGCTTGCAGGGCGCACAGCAGGTAATCCTCTTGCGGATAGGCATCATTTTCGTGGCCGGTGCGCCCGTGCGCGTCGCATGCACATACCTGCAACAGTTGCGCAAAACGCCGCGGCCTGCGCCACGCATCGCAGCTTTGCAGCAGGCGCACGATGGTGTCGGGGCGCAACTCGCGGGCGCGGTGCACGTCGCCATGGTAGCGCGCCGCCAAGAGGCCGAGGTCGCGGCATTCGCCCGGCACACGCAGGCGCTCGCACAGCGCGCGCAATAAATCCACGCCGCGCGCCTCGTGGCCGCTGTGGCGCGGCAAAATGTCTTTCGGCGTATTGCCCTTGCCCAGGTCGTGCGCAAGCGCGGCGAAGCGCACTTCCAGCGCGTGGTCATGCTGCGCCGCATCATCCAGCACCAGCATGGTGTGTATGCCGCAATCAATTTCAGGATGATATTTTTCCGGTTGCGGCACGCCGAATAGCGCATCTACTTCCGGTAAAATTCTCGCCAATGCGCCGCACTCGCGCAGCGTGGTGAAAAAATGCGATGGCGTTTTTTCCATCAGGCCGCGCGCCAGTTCCTGCCATACGCGCTCCGGCACCAGCGCATCCACCTCGCCGTTTGCCGCCATGTCGCGCATCAGCGCCAGGGTCTCCGGGGCGATGGAGAAACCGAAGCGCGCCACGAAGCGCGCGGCGCGCAGGATGCGCACAGGGTCTTCACCGAAAGCCGGGCTGACATGACGCAATATGCCCGCACGCAGGTCGGCCTCGCCGCCATAGGGATCAACCAGCTTGCCGTCCGCGTCCTGTGCGATGGCGTTGACGGTGAAGTCGCGCCGCAGCAAGTCCTGCTCCAGCGTCACGTCCGGCGCGGCATGGATAACGAAGCCCTTGTAGCCCGGCGCGGTCTTGCGCTCGGTGCGCGCCAGCGCATATTCCTCGTGCGTCTCGGGATGCAGGAACACCGGGAAATCCTTGCCTACCGGCTGGTAGCCGCGCGCCGCCATGTCTTCCGGCGTACTGCCGACCACCACCCAATCGCGATCCTGCACCGGCAGGCCAAGCAGCCGGTCGCGCACCGCGCCGCCCACGCAATAAATTTTCAGGGCGCTATTTTTTATCCCATTATTTTTCATCGGGTATCGGTTGCTGGTTGGCCGCGTCTTTTGCCGCAATCACGCCCAGGCGCTGCTTGAGCGAGCGCGGCGGTTGGCCGAATAGTTGGGCGTAATACACGGTGTTGCTCATCACTTTCTTGACGTAATCGCGCGTCTCGTCGAAGGGGATGGTCTCGGCATAGATCGCCCCTTCCAGCGGCGTGTCGCCGCGCCACTGGCGCGCGCGCGAAGGCCCGGCGTTGTAGGCGGCGGAGGCCAGCACCGGGCTATTGTCGAACCACGCCAGCACCGTCTTCATGTAATACGTGCCCAAGGTTAAATTGGTTTCCATCTGGCGCACCAGCGGCTTACGGTAATCCTTCATGCCCAGCTTGCGCGCCACCCAGCGCGCGGTCGAAGGCATGAGCTGCATCAACCCGGCCGCACCGGCGCTCGATTTCGCCAGCGTCACGAAACGGCTTTCCTGGCGCATCAGCCCGTATACCCAAGCCTCCTCCAGCCCGTGCTGCCGGATGTGTCCGCGCAAGGATTCCCGGTAAGGCGCGAGATAGCGCAGGCTGAAATCGTGCAACTGCACCGTGCGGTCGGCGGCGCTGATGGCCCGGTCATACATTCCGTTGCGGCGGGCGATTTCCGATGCGATCAGCAGTTGTTTGTCATCAAATTTACGCACTGCCCACGCCCACTCCTTCGTCGCATCGGTGCGCAAATCCATGCGATACAACGCCAGTGTGCGCTGGATGGCCGGCTGCGCCAACATGGCGCTCAATTCTTTCTTGCCCGGCTGATAGCCAGCCGGCATTATGCCTGGCACAGAGGCCCCGCCGAGTTCCTCTGCGGCAAGCTGGCCGTAGAAATTATATTCCCTGCCCAGCATAAAAAACATTCCGTCTGCCTCGCCGGGCTGCCCCAGCGCCTTCAGCGCCCGCGCCCGCCAATAGCGCCACGCGCCTTCGCGCTGCTGTTGCGGCGGCATTCTGCCCACGCTCGCCAACACCTCCTTCCAATCCTGCGCGCGCAACGCGGCACGCGTGCGCCAGGCCAGATGTTGTTCCGTGAGCGGCGCAGCGCCCGCCGCCCTGAACCACTCCAGCGCGCGCGCATCCAGATTGCGCGCCGCCTCGTAGCCCAGCCAGGCGTAAAAATAATGCTGTTCGTCTGCATTGAAATACGCGGCAATTTTCCCCCATTGCGTATAGGCCAATTGCGGCAATTGCTTGGCAAGGCGTTGCAGTGCGAACAGCGCCACCATGCGTTGCGCTTCCGAGGCATTTTCCAGTTTTGCCTTGCTGAGATAGCGCTCCGGATCGGCAACTGCCTGAGAAAGTGCAGCCACAGGAAACGCGCGCTGCGCGGGTAGCTTGGCGGACAACTGCCTGGCCAGCGACACGCTGCCTGCCTCCAGAGCCATGCGCACGCGCAGCCATACATCGCTCTCGTTGATGATACCGGCGGCGAGCGCCGCATCGAACAACGGCGTGCAGCTTTCAGGAAGCTCCTTGCCGCCGGACAACCACAGGTTGCGCGCTTCGTGCAGCACCTCGCCTTCCTGGAAGCGGCGGCGCGCCTGCAGTGCATAGCATGCCAGTTCCGTATCCTCGTTCAGCAGGCGCGGGTACTCCGCCGCGAAGTCATCCCACTGCTGTTTTCTTCCGAGCAGTTTCAGCCATTCCGCGCGCATACGGTCAATCACCGGAGTTTCGTCGTGGCGCGCAAGGAATGCATGAATGGTGGCGGCATCCGCCGTCTCCAGGCGCATGCGCAACTGGTAATAGGCGATGTAGGGTTCCAGCGGGGAATTCTTGAGGCGCGCGGCGATGCGGCCAAGCCGCACAGCGTCATCGGCGCGGAATGCATCGCGCGCAGCGAGAAAATCCGCATCACCCGCAACAGATATTTGCCCCATGGGCGGCATTGACGCAGCCTGACCCGCTACCGCAAAAGCGGGAATCAACAGCAAGGCAAGCAATAGAAACTTCATCGGGAAATGCACGAAATCAACTGCGGAGAAGAATAACACACCGGTATGGTGGCACACAGCGCAGAGTGGGTAGCCCTGGCAAATCCGGTAGCCGGCGAAATGGCCCAAGAAGCTTTTTTAATCCCCTGCAAGGACTGGAAACCACAAATCCCCGACAGCCTCATTGATATAAGCAAGTTTCTGTTAGGATGCTAACAGGGTGTTGAAAAACGTAGCGAGAGGCGATCAGGCAAGGCGGAAACCGGCGAAAAAGCGGAGTTTACACATAAGTAAACGAGCATTTTGAGCCGGCTTCCAACGCGGCATCATCGCCTCGCATAACCAATGAGTTAGTTGGCGTAGTTTGCCAACTTAGTCAGATGGCTAGTCGTTTCATCAGTAGTTTTTCAACATCCTGCGAAACAATCAACCCGATAATGAAGCCCATACAGGAAAATGACACAGCTACCCCGCAGGAAAATCGTTTCCCCATTGCAGCGTGGATGGGCAAGTGCGCGCTCGATGCAGGAAAGGCATCGCATTCACATCCGCAACGAGCTTTCCCAAGCGCGTGGCTTGATCCCTATCCTGATGAAACGCCGTAATGGCGAACAATGGAGTAAAGAAGATCGTGCGATATTGCTGCGCGATTTGCGCGCCCTATCCAACTTGGGCCCCTATCTGATCCCTCTGCTTATGCCTGGTGGCATTTTATTACTCCCGCTACTTGCATGGTGGCTGGATACCCGCCGCAAGGAGCGGAAAAACACGGCGGATCGGTAAGCCGCTCTCACGCCTATTGTTCCCGATGTCACTATCAGCTTCGGCAACCCACCATTGATACCGTGAGCGCAAGCTTTCGGGGAACATAGGCACTTCGGCGCCCGTTTCTTTTTCCTGCAATCGGCGCTCAACAAAAGAATATCCGTCCCCTGTGGCATAATTCCGCCATGAATCCCACCTTGCTTTCCGGCCTCAATCCCGAGCAACGCGCCGCCGTCACCCTGCCCGAACAATCTGCGCTGATCCTCGCCGGGGCGGGCAGCGGCAAGACGCGCGTGCTCACCACACGCATCGCCTGGCTGATCAGCACCGGACAGGCCGGCCCGCAAAACATTCTGGCGGTGACGTTCACCAACAAGGCGGCGAAAGAAATGCTCACGCGCCTGTCCGCGATGCTTCCCATCAACACGCGCGGTTTGTGGATCGGCACATTTCACGGGCTGTGCAATCGCATGTTGCGCGCGCATCACCGCGAGGCGAACCTGCCGCAGACGTTCCAGATTCTGGACAGCGCCGATCAGCTTTCCGCCATCAAGCGCTTGATGAAGGCGATGAATGTGGACGATGAAAAATTCCCGCCGCGCGAGATGCAGTTTTTCATCAGCGGCAACAAGGAAGAAGGGTTGCGCGCATCGGAGGTGGAAGCCTTCGATCCGTACACGCGGCGCAAGGTGGAAATTTTTGCCGAGTACGATACGCAATGCCAGCGCGAAGGCGTGGTGGATTTTTCCGAGTTGTTGCTGCGCTGTTATGAGATGTTGTCACGCAATGCCGCGCTGCGCGAGCACTATCAGGAACGTTTCAAACACATTCTGGTGGATGAATTCCAGGACACCAACAAGCTGCAATACCAGTGGCTGAAGCTGCTGGCGGGCGCAACGCCCTCTCCTCAATCCTCTGGTGAAACTACTAGCCATTCGACTAAGCCCGCAAGCGGGCAAGTCGCTGGTTATCCCGCAAGCGGGCGAGGAAGCGAACGTGAAGTGGGTCAAGCAGGCAATCCGCGAAGCGGATGCTCGCAAAGGCACTCTTCGACTTCTGCGCTGTTCGCGGTGGGGGACGACGACCAATCCATCTATGCTTTCCGTGGCGCAAACGTCGGCAACATGCAGCAACTGACGCGCGACTTCCATGTGCAGAACGTCATCAAGCTGGAGCAGAACTACCGTTCGCACGGCAACATCCTCGATGCCGCCAATGCGCTGATCAAAAACAACCCCAGCCGTCTCGGCAAAAATTTGTGGACGGCGGAGCACAAGGGCGAAGCGTTGCGCGTGTACGAGGCGCCGACCGATGCGGAAGAAGCCAGGTTCATCGTCGAGGAGGTGAAGCAGATCAACCGCGAAGGCATGCGGCTTTCCGGGATGGCGCTGCTGTATCGCTCCAACGCACAATCGCGGGTGCTGGAGCATGCGCTGGTGTCTGCCGGATTGTCTTATCGCGTGTATGGCGGCCTGCGTTTTTTCGAGCGGCAGGAAATCAAGCATGCGCTGGCCTATCTGCGCCTGATGCAAAACACCGAAGACGACAATGCGCTGCTGCGCATCATCAATTTCCCGACGCGCGGCATTGGCGCGCGCAGCATCGAGCAATTGCAGGAAGCGGCGAAACAGAGCAACACGGCTTTATTCGATGCGGCGGCGCGCGCGGGCGGCAAGGTGGCGGCATTTGTCGGGCTGGTCGAGTCATTGCGCAGTGCGACGCGCGAACTACCGCTGCACCCGCAAGGAGTAGGCCGGGGGGTGCCCGGAGCCTCCGGCTCCACCCTTCCGCTCCCCGAGATCATCGATCATGTCCTGGTACACAGCGGCCTGGTTGCGCATTACCAGAATGAAACCGGCGCCAAGCGGCGCGAGGCGCAGGAACGGCTGGATAACCTCAACGAATTGATAAACGCCGCCACCATGTTCGTGCATGAGAACGAGGATGACAGCCTCACCGCCTTCCTCACCCACGCCGCGCTGGAGGCGGGCGAGCATCAGGCTGGGGACAGCGACGATGCGCTGCACCTGATGACGGTGCATGCAGCCAAGGGATTGGAGTTCGATGCCGTATTCATCACCGGGCTGGAGGAAGGATTGTTCCCGCACCAGAACAGCAAGATGAATGACGGCGGGCTGGATGAGGAGCGCCGCCTGATGTATGTCGCCATCACGCGCGCGCGGCGCAGGCTGTATCTCACCTTCGCGCAATACCGCATGATGCACGGTCAGGGACAGGACAAAGAGGTATCCAGCTTCCTGCGCGAACTGCCGGAGGAGCTGCTGCACTGGATCACGCCACGCCTGACGCAGCGCAATCCGTATGCCGCAGCGTTTACACCGCAGCACGATGCGCCGGTTGCCGCGCCCGTGCCACGTCCCGCCAGCAGTCCCGGCTGGCGAATCGGGCAGCGTGTGTCCCACCAGAAATTCGGCGAGGGCGTGGTGCTGGACATCAAGGGAGGCGGGGCCGATGGACAGGTGCAGGTCAATTTCAAGCGCGCCGGAACCAAGTGGCTGGCGCTGGAGTATGCCAAACTTACACCGCTTTAAACGTAGGGTGGGCTTTGCCCACCATGTCGGGCACAGCCCGACCTACATTTGATCCAGGCTCAATGTGCCGTGACTTCGCCGGACAGGATTCAGGGGTGGTAGAATCCACACTTTGCGGCGCACCGCTTCACCATGGAGTCTTTCCATGCAACTCGTTTGTCTCGACCTCGAAGGCGTTCTCGTCCCGGAAATCTGGATCGAATTTTCACAACGCACCGGCATTCCGGAATTGCGCCGCACCACACGCGACGAACCCGATTACGACAAGCTGATGAAATACCGGCTGGGCATCCTGGCGCAGCACAAGCTTGGCTTGCCTGACATTCAGGCAGTGATCGCGGCGATGGGGCCGATGGAAGGCGCCAAGGTTTTTCTCGACGATCTGCGTCAGCGCTTCCAGGTAATCGTCCTTTCCGATACTTTCTATGAGTTTGCCATGCCGCTGATGCGGCAACTGGGCATGCCGGCGCTGTTCTGCCATAAGCTGGAAGCCGATGCCAGCGGCACTCTGGTCAATTACCACCTGCGCATGCCGAACCAGAAACGCGAGGCGGTAAAGCGTTTCCGGGAACTCAATTTCAAGACGATCGCTGTCGGCGATTCGTACAACGACACGGCAATGCTCGGCGAAGCGCATGCCGGCATCCTGTTTCACCCGCCGGAAAACGTGGTTCGGGAATTCCCCCAATTTCCGGTAACCATGAGCTATGCTGAACTCGATGCCGAAATCCGCAAGGCCAGCGCGAAAATCTGACGTCCCCCCACAGAAAACAAGCGTTGCACGTTGCTTTATAGGTAATCACGTCCCCGTAGCAAGCTTGAAAATCAAAATGACTTGCAGGCTTCCTTTCGTTGGGCAAAGGCCGAAGGCCGTGCCCAACGCAACACAATGTTGGGCACGCTACGCTTTGCCCAACCTACGCACTGCTGTTTTTAGAATAATTCCAAAGCACAGCACTAACGCGCTTGATCGTTGTGCGTGACCACTTCGCCTTCGACGGCGGGGGCTGGTTCTTCCTGTGTCGGGAACAGGTCGCGATAGATTGCGTACAACGAAGTGATGACTACCGGCAGAAATACCAGCCAGCCCAGCATCATCGGCAGGGTGGCCAGGACTGCGAATGGCAGCAACATCGCGGCGTATACCGTCAACGGAATCACGTTGCGCAGAAAAGCCCGCAGGCTGGTTTTCAGCGCGGGGATGGGCCGCATCTTGCCGAATATCACCAGCATGGGTGCGAACTGCATCGCCATCATCAGCACGCTGAACAGCGTCATGCCAAGCAACAGCGCAAACCCGGCGCCTGCGACGGCTTGCACCAATATTGCCGGATCGTCCACCGGCTTGCCGCTCATCAGAATACCCACCAGTGTCGCGCCGCCGGTGAGCATCATCACGCCGAGTATCAGCAATTGGCCGACCAGATTGACGCCGCCCAGCGTAACAAGCTGCTGCGCGTGTTGCCGAAACCCCGCGAACAGGTGCGCCAGCTCCAACTCTTCACCCTTTGCCAGGGCGTGGCAGCCAAACATGAAGCCGGCGAGCAGCGCCGGAAACAGCAAGGTAGCCAGCGGATCACCGACCACCGGGATGACTGCGATACCGAGCATCCCGATCACGCCGATGGCTGTCAGCGCCATCCATAACAATGGGTTTTTCCTGAATAGCCAATAACCATGTTTGATCCACATCCAGCCGTGTGAGGCATTTACCTTGCGCGCTTCCATCTATGGGCCTCCCAAAATTTGATCGCGTTCATCCGCCAGCAATTCTACAGCCAAACAACGTTGCCATCTGCGGCAATGTGCTGTTGCAAGATGCGTTTGAATTGTTCCGGGTCCCGCACATGAACCAGTTCGCCCGCGTGCGGCAGGTGCAAATTAAACAAGCGCGACAGCCAGAAGCGCAATGCTGCCGCGCGCAAGGCAATCGGCCAGGCCGAATGCTCTTCCGGTTGAAACGGTCGCACCGCATGGTAGGCATGCAGCAGGGCTTTAGTGCGCGCCTCGTCAAGTACGCTGTCCGCGCCCATGCACCAGTCATTCACGGTGATAGCCACATCGTATAGCAGACTGTCGTTGCAGGCGAAATAGAAATCGACCAGGCCGCTGATGCGCGCACCGTCGAACAGTACGTTGTCGCGGAACAGGTCGGCGTGGATCACGCCCTGCGGCAGCATTGTCAGTGCATGCTGCGCATGGAAGGCGATCTCACTATCCAGCAGTGCAGATTCTTGCGGTGATAAAAAAGATTCAATCTGCTGTGCCGTGAGTGTGCGCCATTCGGCCGCACGAGGGTTTGGCCTCGCCTCCGCAAAACCTTGTCCGGCGATATGCATCTGCCCCAGCATCGCGCCCACAGCGGCACAATGTGCCGGATCCGCGTGTGTCAGCGACTTTCCGGGCAGGCAGCTGACGATGCAGGCGGGCTTGCCGTGCAACTTGCCGAGGAAACGGTTATGCCGGTCTGCCACGGGGCTGGGGCAGGGAATGCCATGCCGCGCGAGGTGAGCCATCAGGTTGAGGTAGAACGGCAGTTCACCGGAGGTAAGCTTCTCGAACAGCGTCAGCACGAAGCGTCCATTGCTGGTGGTGACGAAGTAATTGGTGTTGTCGATGCCGGACGCGATGCCCTGTAGTTCAAGCAGGCTGCCGAGCGAATAATCAGCCAGCCACACCGTGAGTTCCGTTTCGGTGACGCGGGTAAAAACGGACATTACCCGGGAGTCGTACTCAGAACTGGCGGATAATCCAGCGCGGAGGGCGCACGCCGGAGTCCAGGCCTTCCTGGCGCGAGAATTTGCCATCGCCAAGATCATCCACCAGGTAGTAGGGCTTGCCGGCTTTGGGGGTGACCTTGATCATGTAGAGCCTGCCTCCGGCGCGGAATTCTTCCACCGTCTGTTCGGTTTGTTTGGTGATGGTTACCTGCTGCTCGAGGTCGGTATCCTGCGCGTTCGCATCGAACGGCGGTGGAGGCTGCAACGGCTGCAGATCGGGCGGCTGCGGTTGACCCGCGAAAGCGACGCCGCACAAGCCGCCCAGGAATAAGGTGGTAATCAGGCGCATCGCATTTCCCCGGTAATTTTGCATGGGCGCATTTTAGCCGATGTAGGGGAAACCTGTGCGAGTTGCTGGTTTTCCTTACAAGTAGAATTGCCGTTCGCGCTCCTCTTCCGAAAGCTCGAAACCGCGCGCCTCATAATGCTTGAAGATGGCGCTTACCACGGCTTCCGGATCGTCGATCAGTTGAATCATGTCCATGTCTTCAGGGTTGATCATGCCTTCGATGAGCAGGGTTTGCCGGAACCAGTCCAGCATGCCGCGCCAATAATCGCTGCACACCAGGATGATGGGAATGCGCCGCGTTTTGCCGGTCTGCACCAGCGTGAGCGCTTCCATCAGTTCATCCAGCGTGCCGAAGCCGCCGGGCATCACCACATAAGCCGTGGCGAATTTCACGAACATCACCTTGCGCGCAAAAAAATGCTGGAAGGTCTGGCTGATGTTCTGGTAAGGGTTGGAGCGCTGCTCGTGGAGCAACTGGATATTCAATCCCACGCTGGGCGATTTGCCGTAGAACGCGCCCTTGTTGGCCGCTTCCATGATGCCGGGGCCGCCACCGGAGATAACCGAAAATCCGGCATCGGACAGCAGCCGCGCGATATGTTCGGTGAGCTGGTAATAGGGATGTTCGGGCGGGATGCGCGCGCTGCCGAAGATGCTGACGGCAGGCTGGATGGCGTTCAGCCGTTCGGTGGCGGAGACGAATTCTGACATAATGCCGAATACGCGCCATGCCTCTTTCGAGTTCCATACTTCCGGCAATTGCGAGGAGGGTAGCTTGGACTGGTTATTCATGCTTGATGAACCTTTAAACGAAAAATGAAGACACTTCTGCTGGTTGACGGCTCATCTTACCTTTACCGCGCCTTTCATGCACTGCCCGATTTGCGCAGCCCTCAAGGCGAGCCGACCGGGGCGATCTACGGCGTACTCAACATGCTGCGCAAATTGCGCGCCGACTACCCGGCAGATTATAGCGCCTGCGTGTTTGATGCAAAAGGCAAAACTTTCCGCGAGGACTGGTATCCCGAATACAAGGCACACCGCCCCTCCATGCCGGAAGACCTTGTTGCACAGATCACGCCGCTGCACGAAGCCATCACCGCCTCCGGCTGGAACATCCTGATGGTGGACGGCGTGGAGGCCGACGACGTGATCGGCACGCTGGCGCAGCAGGCATCGCAACAAGGCACGCGCTGCATCATCTCCACTGGCGACAAGGACCTCACGCAACTGGTGAACGAGCATGTGCTGTGGGTGAACACCATGAGCGAGGAAAAGCTGGGCGAGGCGGGCGTGCTGGCCAAATTCGGTGTGCCGCCGGAACGCATCGTGGATTATTTAACACTGGTAGGCGACACGGTGGACAACGTGCCGGGCGTGACAAAGGTCGGCCCCAAGACCGCCGTCAAATGGCTGGCGCAATACGGCACGCTGGACAATCTGATGGCGCACGCTGATGAAATTTCCGGCGTGGTCGGTGAGAACCTGCGAGCTGCCGTGGATTGGTTGCCGCAAGGCCGCAGACTGGTTACGGTGAAATGCGATGTGCCGTTGCCCATGCGTTTCGACCAACTCACCGCGCCACCGCAGGACACGGAGCAAATGCGCGAGTTGCTGGTGCGGTTCGGGTTCAAGTCATGGTTGCGCGAACTAGCGCAAGGTTCCACCCTCTCCCCAGCCCTCTCCCCTCAATGGAGAGGGAGCGATGAGGCGCGTACCCCTAATTTCCCTCTCCCCTCCGTGGGAGAGGGGCAGGGGAGAGGGGGTGGCGAACTGGTTTCTTCTTCCGGCCACTACGAAACCATCCTCACCGACTCCCAACTCGACGCCTGGCTAGAAAAAATCCTGTGCGCCGATCTGGTGTGTGTAGACACCGAAACCACCGGGCTGGACGTGATGAACGCGCAACTGGTCGGCATTTCATTCGCCATCGAGACGCACCACGCCGCCTACCTGCCTCTGGCGCACTGCTTCCCCGGTGCGCCGGATCAACTCAAGCGCGAACACGTGCTGCAAAAGCTCAAGCCCTGGCTGGAAAGCGCGCAGCACAAGAAGCTCGGCCAGAACCTCAAATACGATCAGCACATCTTCGCCAACCACGGCATCACGCTTGCGGGCATCGCCGAGGACACGCTGCTGCAATCCTACGTGCTGGAAAGCCACAGGCCGCACGACATGGATAATCTTGCGCTGCGCCATCTCGGCGTGAAGACCATCAGCTACGCCGAAGTGGTGGGCAAGGGCGCCAAACAGATTTGTTTCGACCAGGTTGATCTCGACACCGCCACGCGCTATGCGGCGGAAGACGCCGACATCACGCTGCAACTGCACCAGACGCTGTCGCCGCAACTGCGCGACAAACTCGCCGAGGTCTATCGCAACATCGAGATGCCCTCACGCCAGGTGCTGTACATCATGGAGCGCAACGGCGTGCTGATAGACAGCGCCAAGCTGGCGGGGCAGAGCCGCGAGTTGGGCGAAAAAATACTCGCCATCGAAACACAGGCCTTTGCTGCGGCGGGGCAGCCGTTCAACCTGAATTCGCCCAAGCAGATACAGGAAATATTGTTCGACAAGCTGCAATTGCCGGTAAAGAAAAAAACGCCCAGCGGCACGCCCTCCACCGACGAAGAAGTGTTGCAGGAGCTGGCGCTGGATTACCCGCTGCCGAAAATTTTGCTTGAGCATCGCGGCATGGCGAAGCTTAAATCCACCTACACCGACAAGCTGCCGCAGATGGTGGATCGCAAAACCGGGCGCGTGCACACCAGCTACTCGCAGGCGGTGGCGGTGACGGGCAGGCTGGCCTCCAGCGACCCCAACCTGCAAAACATCCCGATACGCACCCCGGAAGGCCGCCGCATCCGCGAAGCCTTCATTGCCCCGCCGGGCAGCCGCATCGTATCTGCGGATTATTCACAGATCGAACTGCGCATCATGGCGCACCTCTCCGGCGACGAGGGTCTGCTGCGCGCGTTCGCCAACAATGAAGACATCCACCGCGCCACCGCCGCCGAAGTATTCAGCATTACACCCGATGTGGTGAGCAGCGAGCAGCGCCGCTACGCCAAGGTCATCAACTTCGGCCTGATCTACGGCATGTCTGCCTTCGGTTTGGCTTCGCAACTCAACATCGAACGCAGCGCCGCGCAGCAATACATAGACCTCTACTTCGCGCGCTACCCCGGCGTAAAAAACTACATGGACAGCACGCGCGAACAGGCCCGGCGGCAAGGCTACGTGGAAACGGTATTCGGCCGCCGCCTATGGCTGCCCGAAATCAACGGCGCGAACGGCATGAGAAGGCAAGGCGCCGAGCGTGCCGCCATCAACGCGCCGATGCAGGGCACTGCGGCGGATTTGATCAAACTCGCGATGGTCGCCGTGCAGGATTGGATAGAAAAAGAAAAGCTGCATACCCGGCTCATCATGCAGGTGCACGACGAGTTGGTGCTCGAAGTGCCGCAGGCGGAACTGCATCACGTGAAAGAAAAACTGCGCGACCTGATGTGCCATGTGGCCGAACTGAAAGTGCCGCTGGAAGTGGGGCTGGGGGAAGGCGGGAATTGGGATGAGGCGCATTAGAAATCCACAACGCACAGGGAGAAGGTGCCGTGATACTCAAAGAAAAAGAATTTACTAATTCATCAGACCTAAAGCTGCGCGCTGGTGAAGAAGCTGAAAAGCAACTAGCCCATTACCTTAAACGAGCGTTCAAGAAACGCGACGACTGTTTCGTTATTAACGATCTCCGCATGACTCATGATGGAGAAACGGCTCAGATAGACCACCTCATTGTTTCACCTTATGGGTTGGCTATCATCGAATCCAAAAGCTGCCACAGCACAATTATTGTCGATGAATTTAACAGGTGGGCGCGTACATTTAACGGCAAGCCTGAAGGAATGAAATCCCCTGTTTTACAAGCTGAAGAGCAAGGAAAAATTGTAAAGGAGGTGTTGCGAGCTAACACTGAGAGGCTGCTCGGTAAAATGTTGATGGGCAGTGTTCAAAGAGGATTCACATATTGTCCTTGTCTATGTTTCCGTTTCAGATAGTGGGATTATTGAGCAGAAAATTGGTGTTCCAGAGCTTTATAAGGCAGATGAAGTAGCGAAGGCAATCACAGACAAGTTGGATGAGCTCAAGAAAAAATCTGATTTGCTCTCGCCGAAATTTTGGCTCACATCAGAAGTGGGTTGGCGCATGAATTTGGAAGAGGCAAAAGCTGTAGCTGAATTCTTGGTAAGCCAACACCAAGCCACCGTTAGCTGTTGCACTTCGAACTTGAATCCGCGGAATAAAAAAGAACCTTTGCCCGATGTTATGCCAGAGCAAATAGAAACTACCTTTGTGCCCAAAGTAGGCGCAGTCTGCCCAAAGTGCAGTTCCAACAAGATTGTTAGGAAAAGCCATCCTAGAGGTGATGGGACGAACCGGGATTATCTCGCTTGTGGAGGTTATCCGAGTTCGTGTGAAGCGCTGTTCCCTTTGGTAGCTTTATCGAGCATTTCAAAAAAAGGTTCGTCTGTGGTTCCTGTAGTTGAGAAGGCAAGCTTTACAGGCCCAGCCTATATTGAGGGTAGCTCTTGTCCTTGGTGCGAAAATGGGAAATTGGTTAAGCGAAAGAAGAAAACAGAATTTCTCGGCTGCTCCAACCATCCGAAGTGCAAATTTACCGATTACCGCAATCGGCCTGCGTAGCCAAGCAGGGTGGGCACCCCGTGCCCACGCGGATGTGGGAATTTGAATCAATCGGTGGGCAAAGTTGCCCACCCTACATGAAGTTCAAGCCGCACGGGCATGTTGCACTTCCAGCGGGTAAGCCCCGTTGGCGCGAGCTTCCAGCAACACCACCTCCACCGCGCTTCCATCTTCGGCATAGCTGATATGGGTATTCCAGTCTTGCGATACCTCGCGGGTAATCGGTTTGTCTGACAGGCGCATGACGAGAATATCTTCTTCATCGAAATAAGTGGTGTGCATGGCGACCCCCTATAAAACCGTGAAATGGTGCATGACCGTTTTCACGATAACGCAATTATTCTCCAGCTCGCGCAATAACCAACGGGCATTGCGCCAAAGGCAGGCAATTCTCTAAGCTCTTGCGAGCTTGAGAAGTCGACACCGCCGAATGATCGCACGAAACAACCCGGTGCTACGCGCTCTGCAACCATTCGATGACTTTTCCCGTGGCGCGCTCATACAGGGTTTCCGGGGATATATCGAAACCGCAACTCCAGGTTAAAGTTGGCCATGTGTCTAGTTCAAATTGCTTGAATTTCTCGACATCGCGTAGCGGTTCGGCAACTTTGTATTTGAATACCATATCACGCAAATCCACCTCGCCTGATTCGCCAGTGTTGAATTTCAGCCAGATGCGATAACTGTCGAGATAGCGCGCTTCTTGTACATTCACGATCATTGCTGCCTCCTCATACCAAAGGTTGAATCTTGTGGAATTCTTTGGTTTCCCACATCTCAAGCAACTCTTGTTTGTGCAATTCCGCCCATTCTTCCACCAAGCCGCGAACCCTTGCAGGCAGGTGACCATCAGAAATATTCAGCGTTCGAATGTTAATGACGGCAGCGTGCTCGTTGTATTTAACATGAAAATGCGGCGGATTATGTTCATCGAAATACATAAAGATCACAATTCCCAGAAAGCGGCTTATTTCCGGCATGGCAATACCCTCTCGATCTGCGAAATGGTGGTGGGAATATACTCGAACGGTCAATCTTTCGCTATCAAAAATATATCAATCAGGCCGCCGAGCAGCCCGTGCGCCCGCTACGCGGTGCACGCGGGCTTGTACTCGGCGGCCTATATATTTTGCTTCTGGCAGTAATGAACCCGGTGGGCAACTTGTTGCCCTGTCAATTCCGCTTGGGCTGTGTCAATTCCACGTCCAGCTTGCTGGACAGTGGATTGCCTGCATTTGGTATTAGCCCATAGCGGATTGCGTAACTTTGTTGCACGCGGATGTGGGAATTTGAATCAATCGGCGGGCAAAGTTGCCCACCCTTGGAGTTCAAGCCGCCCGCGCATGCTGCACTTCCAATGGATAGCCCGATACTTTTGGAATTCAATTGCCCACTTCATGGATATTGCTGCCGGGAGTGCAGCACATTGACCACTTCGATAGCTGAGGATGTAACCTGGTACACCACCACATAGTTCGGATGCACGACAATTTCGCGGGTTCCTGCGACCAAACCGGGGCGGTACAGATAGGGATGTTGCGGAAGGTTGGACACAGCTTGTTCGATTGCATCCTTAAGCCGCTGTGCTGCCATCGGGTTGCGGTCGGCGATGTAATTGTTGATCTGAGCCAGGCTCAGGCGCGCCTTACTTCGCCACAGTACGGGCAACATGTTCGCGGTGCTTGGCGTCCAGAAGTTCCTGCATTTCCGCCATTACCTGATCGTGCGGAATCAAGGGGCTGTTGTCATCCAGCGACTCCTGCACCTTGGCGCGGAACCAGCGCTCATGCGTCTCGGCCTCTTCGGTAGTGGCAAACTCGGATTCAATCGGTGATAGCTTGGTATTCATGGCGGCAACAATAAACCTAATTTTATTAAATGGCAATCCACTAGGTTTCACTCAGCTTTACACGTGAGGCAACACATAATTTTTTCGCAATCTGTGCGATCCGCGTGTTCGCATGTTCGGGGTCTTGCATTAACACGTCAGCATAGCCTACGCGGCTTTCAAGCCGCCCGTGCATGTTGCACTTCCAGCGGGTAAGCCCCATTGGCGCGAGCTTCCAGCAACACCATCTCCACCGCGCTGCCATCCTCGGCATAGCTGATATGCGTGCTCCAGTCTTGCGATACCTCGCGGACTATCGGCTTTTCTGACAGGCGTATGACGAGAATGTCGTCCTCGTCGAAATAAGTGGTATGCATGGCGGCCTCCTATAAAACCGTGAACATGTAATTAAACCGTTTGTGGTGAGTCCTTCGACTTTGCTCAGGACAGGCTTGTCGGATCACCAGCCACTCACTCCGAACCCTTCGACAAGCTCTGGGCGAACGGAATTTTTAAGTGAACAGCGTTGCAATTGTCCCCCAACCTCTTCGGCGTCCGGATGGATGGCGAGTTCATAGCTCATCCAGCTTCGGTTTGTGCGCCTTGCTCAGCGTTGCCACGCGGCTCTTTGCGCGGTTTTCGACAATGCGGTTGGCGACGGAATCCAGCATGGCTTCCATCATCCGGGGTGAAATGATGTAACCGGCGGGCTTGTTGTGGTTGAGGATAGCGACGGCCCGATCCTCGTCTTCAGCGCGCTTGGGGATGCGACATCGACAGTGGCTTGAGAATATTTGAGCCTGACCATTTTTGCCTCTCGCTTAACCGAGTGCCATGAGAGTCCGGAACCTTTAATTTTGGCTGATACATGCGTCAGATTCATTCCTGATACAGGCAAGATTTGCTGGCATACTGGGTTTCCCACTTCGCCACCAGACTGGTAAAGTCGGTGATCTCCACTTGGCCGCCGCTGCGGAGGGCATACAGTGGCAGGAGTACGTCACGCTCGAGTGTCGCCAGGGTGTTGGCCGATTCGATCATCGCGGGGATGATGTGGTACGTGCTGGTCAGCATGCACGAGGAGTTGACCTTGCCGCTCGCATAGAGTCCCGTAAGCGTGGTGATGCCGGCGATGTCACCCTTGTAGGTGCCCACCGAAGCAATGTTCCCCGTCGGATCGTCAACCCAAAAGCTCGTCGGATCCTTCGGCCGCCACACGCCGCTCGCGATGGGGTCGTTGGTGTGGTTGGGTGTGCCAGCCCCCATCAGGATGTCTCCACGCCAAGTGGCCGACGGGAAGTGGACGCCAGCGACCGGCACGCGGAACCGCTCCCAGTGAGCGAATTGCGGCAGCGTCGGGTCCCACACGTGGCCCCCAATCACGGTTGTGCCACCCACCCCGATCTGGGTCAGCAAGTAAGCAACGTCCGTGTAGTTGTAGCCACCGCTTTCGTGGGCGTGCGCGTCGATGACGACGCCGAGGTTGTCGTGCAGGTAGCGAAGGACGTTCTTACCCCCGGTCGACGCCATTGCGCTCGTGTCCTCATACTGTTGTGCCGCGACGAGGATCTTCCAGTCCGGTTGAAGTACCCAGATCATGTCGTAGCGTTTGGCGAGCGCCGCCATCTGGACCAGCCTGTCGCGCCAGAGGAGGTAGTTGGTGCGGGCTGTGTCTGTGCCCAGTGTGCCCACGGGCGTGTTGTCTTCGATGTGCGTGAAGAGGACGACAGAGATGGGCTGCGCTTGCGCCGCGCTGGTTGTGGAGGGTGTTGTAGCAGCAGCACCCCCGCCACCGCCGCCACATCCAATAAGTAATGAGATTGAAAATGCAATAGAAATACAAGCCAATTTGTTTTTAATCATATTTGGACTCCCTTTTAACATGGCTACCTCCTATAAAACCGTGAAATGGTGCATACCTTTTCGGCATCGGGATGGAGGCAAGTTCATGGCTCATCCAGCTTGACCTTGCGTGCCTTGCCCAGCGTTGCCATGCGGCTTTTCGCGCGGTTCTCGGCAATGCGGTCGGCGATGGAGTCCAGCATGGCTTCCATCATCCGGAGAGAAATGATGTAACCGGCGGGTTTGTTGTGGTTGAGGATGGCGACGGCCTGATTCTCGTCTTCTGCACGCTTGAAGATGCGTGTGGGCGATTCGCGCAGCTCGGTAATGCCGATGGTGATTCCGGCATGAATAGCGTTCATGATTTTATCTTGGCAGTGGCTTGATTTGACGCAGTCTCGGCAGCGAATCGAATCTTGTAGTTCAGCATGACCAGAAACAATACGAGAAGCGCCGCGCCGCCATTGTGCACCACGGCCAGCGCCAGCGGAGAATTCAGGAAAACGGTGGCAACACCGGTGGCAAATTGCAGCACGATTATGCCCAGCAGCCAGCGCGCGGTCTTGCGCAAGCCCTCGATCTTGAGCGCCCTGAACGCTATCCAGGCAACCAGCGCAACCACGGCAAAGGCGAAGGCGCGATGCATCCAGTGGATCGCGGTCAATGCAGCAAAGGACAGGAATTCGCCATTGGCGGTCATACCCAGATTGCGCCATAGCGTGAAGGCGTTGGCGAAATCCATAGTCGGCCACAGCGCGCCCTGGCACAGCGGGAAATCCTGGCAGGCCAGTGTCGCATAGTTGGTGCTGACCCAGCCGCCGAGCGCAATTTGCACCATGAGCAGCACGATAGCCAGCGTCGCCGGCATGCGCAGCGCGGCGGCAGCCGATTGCGGCACCGGCGCATGGTCGCTCAGGCGCGCGCCGAGCCATGTCAAAAGCGCCAGCAGCGTTATACCCAGCAGAAGGTGGATGGTCACGATGGCCGGTTGCAATTTCATCGTGACGGTCCATGCGCCGAAAGCCCCTTGCAGGCAAACGAAGGCAAATAGCAGTGTCGGGAACAGCGGCGAGAATTTTGCCGCCTTGCGGTCCGATTGCAGCCACCTGCGCCACGCGATCACCATCATTGCGATGATCAGCACGCCGATACCCATGGCCAGGTAGCGATGGATCATTTCTATCCACGCCTTCATGACGGTCACCGGGCCGGTCGGCATCGCCGTTTCAGCGGCATGGATGTCAGCATGCGCCTGCAGCGGGTTGGCCTGTCCGTAGCAGCCGGGCCAGTCCGGGCAGCCGAGGCCGGAATCGGTCAGCCGCGTGAATGCGCCGAACATGATCAGGTCGAATGTGAGAAACAGCAGGACCCATACCAGTTTGCGGTATTTGTAGGCATCGCTCGATACCCAAACGGTTGCCAGCGGCAACAATGCCGCAAGCATGCCCATGACAGCAAGCTGGATCAGCATGATGGGTATCCTGAATCCGGTGTTTGAAACTGCCCAGGGTGAAGTTGAGGTTTTAGGGGTTCCTTAACAACCATTGTGTTTTCTTTCAATAATTATGCGATCAACCGCCGACTTTCAACAGCTAAAGAGGTCAGTCTGGAATGAGCATGGTCAGCGGCGGGCATTATACCGTCAAGTGTATTTGATGCCGCCGGCTTGCAGAACAGAGTAAAGTATTAACTTGAAGCAACATCTGCCTCGTCCGTGCGTCCCGTGAAAAACACCAATAGGAGATGTCGAAATGGCAAAGAAATCCTTTCCCTTGTCCAAGGTTTATGGCTTGCTTGAGTCGGGGCCGGTGGTGCTGGTGACTACCGCCCGCAAAGGGCAGCCGAACATCATGACCATGTCGTGGCACACGATGATGGAATTCGAGCCGCCGCTCGTGGGCTGCGTGATCAGCAACCGGAACTACACATTCGATACCCTGAAGGCGACCAGGGAATGTGTGATCAACATTCCGACGGCGGAATTGGCGAAAAAGGTGGTGCGCGTTGGGAATACCTCGGGACGCAAGGTGGACAAGTTTGCGGCCTCAGGCCTGACGCCGGTGGCCGCTACGCATGTCAAGGCGCCGCTCATCGCAGAGTGCTATGCCAATCTGGAATGCAAGGTAGCCGATACCAGGCTGGTGAACAAATATAACTTTTTTATCCTTGAGGTGCTCAAGGCCTGGATTGACCCTGCAAGGAAGGATCCTCGGACGATCCATCATCGCGGGAAGGGGGCTTTCATGGTCGCCGGTGAGACAATCAAGTTGCCTTCCAGGATGAAGTAGCGAGAGCAAAACAGAATACGTTCCTCTCTTTGGCAACCGTCTCAATGAGAATGCGCTACGCTCGAAATGACAATGACGGCATGCCATCGCGTGCCCGCCCTGCAAGAATCGGATAAACTCGACCCAGCCATGAGAGAAATCTCTATCACCTCCCCCCGCCCACGCCTGCGCACCTACCTTGCCGCAGGCTATGCGCTGCTCATCGTGTACGCCAGTTTGTCGCCGTTCACCGGCTGGCAGGAGCAAGGGCTGGATTTCGTCAAAGTGCTCAATGCGCCTTTGTTGCTCGGCTATACCACACTCGATACAGTAGTAAATCTGTTGGCCTATATACCTTTCGGTTTGCTGGCCGGGTTGGTGTTGTGTGCACGTTTTGGTTCCACCCTTAGCGTTATATTTAGCGCCGGATTGGGCGTGTTGTTATCGGCTGGCATGGAGTATTTACAAATGTATTTGCCCATGCGCGCCAGCTCCAATCTGGATTTATTGACCAATAGTTCGGGTGCGCTGATAGGCGCATTGCTGGCGGTAACCATCGCGCCGCGAACGTGGTTTGCGCTGCATCTGAGGCGCTGGCGCATGCGCCTGTTCCATACTGATGCCCGCATGGATTTTGGCCTGGCGCTGGCAGCGCTGTGGATGTTCGCGCAGGTCAATCCTTCGCTGCCGATGCTGGGCAATGTGTTCATCAGCGGGGTGGCGCGTCCGCCTTTTGCCGTTGTGCAGCCCGATCCGTTCAACTGGGTGAAGAGCGTGGCGGTGGCGCTCAACCTGCTGATGATGGGAATGCTGCTGCTGACCCTGTTGCGCCAGCGCCGCCATGCGGTGAACGTGCTGTTGCTGGTGTTGTGCGCGGTGGCGCTGGCCAAGTTTGTTGCCGCCGCCGTGTTGCTCAAATCATGGGCGTTGTTGCTGTGGTTGAACAGCGAGGCGATGCTTGGCACTTTCGTCGGTGTGTTGCTGCTAATCGCCGCAGGTAGGCTGCCGCGCGCGCGATTGCTGCTCTGCGCTGCATGCGTGACGCTGGCATACCTCGGTCTGGCGCATGGGCTGTTGGACAGCGGCGCACCTTTTGCCGCCATGCGGCTGTACCAGTGGCGTTACGGCCACCTGCTCACTTACAACGGGCTGTCGCAAACCGTGGCGCTGGTGTTTCCTTTTCTCATGCTCGGCTACCTGTGGCGCATAAGAAACAGGCGGCAGTGGCAGTATAATTGAGTCCCATTTTACGCGAGGTCTGGTATGAGCCATTTTCACAAACATATTTTCTTTTGCACCAACCAACGAACAGATGGTTCTGATTGCTGCAACAACCACGGCGCGCAGAAGATGCGCGGTTACGCCAAGGACAAGGTGAAAGCGCTGGGGCTTTCCACCGGGAAAAACCGCATCCGCATCAACTCGGCAGGCTGCATGGATCGTTGCGATGAAGGGCCGGTGCTGGTGGTGTACCCGGAGGGCGTGTGGTACACCTACGTGGACGAGAGCGATATAGACGAAATTATCGAAGAACACCTGAAGAATGGGCGGGTGGTGGAGCGCCTGAAAATTTAATGCCTGCGTTGCAAACATTTTCTGCCATTGGCGAAGCAGGAAACCTCGAAGGCGTTGCCCACCTGCCAGACAGTGCGCCGCGCGCCATCGCGGTGGTGGCGCATCCCCTGCCCACCATGGGCGGCACCATGGAGAACAAGGTCGTCACAACGCTGGCAAAGATTTTTGCGGAGTTGGGGTTTGTCGCATTGCGCTTCAATTTTCGCGGCGTGGGGGCCAGCGAGGGTGCCTTCGATGAAGGCGACGGCGAGGTGGAGGATGTGCTGACGGTGGTGCGCCACGCGCGGCAGGAATATGGCGATCTGCCGCTGATACTGTCCGGTTTTTCTTTCGGCGGTTATGTGCAGGCATGCGCCGCGCCGCAACTGCATCCGCACAAGATGGTGCTGGTAGCACCTGCGGTGGGGCGCTTTGCCATGCCGCCGGTGCCACACGACACGCTGCTGGTGCATGGTGATCTGGACGAAGTGGTACCGCTGGCCGATGTGCTGCAATGGGCGCGCCCGCTGCATCTGCCTATCGTGGTGGTGCCGGGGGCGGAACATTTTTTCCACGGGCAGTTGAACCAGATCAGGCAGATCGTGCTGCATGAATTCAGCGGACAGTCGCTATGAACCATAACAAACCCTTAGCCCGTCATTCCCGCGCAGGCGGGAATCCAGACGATAAAATAATTCCCCGCGAAGTGGGACAACATTGCGGTTTTGTCCGCTACGCGGAATGTTTGTTTTTGCTAGATTCCCGCCTGATGAAACTACTAGCCATTCGACTAAGCTGGCAAAAAACGCCAGCAAAGTCGCTGGTTATGCGCGGGAATGACGTGGTTTTGTGCAAATGGACTTTATGAGATGACCATCGTCCTCTCCGCACAAAACCTGTACAAGTCCTACGCCGGACAAATCGTGGTGGACGATGTCAGTCTTGCCATCAACAAGGGCGAGTGCTTCGGCCTGCTCGGCCCCAACGGTGCGGGCAAAACCACCACGTTGCGCCTGCTGCTCGGCCTGATTGCACCGGCCAGCGGCGAGTTGAGCTTGCTCGGCCATGCCGTGCCCAAGTATGCCCGTGAAGCGCGGGTGCGTGTGGGTGTGGTGCCGCAAATGGACAACCTCGACCCGGATTTCACCGTGGCGGAAAACCTGCTGGTGTATGGCCGCTACTTCGGCATGCAGGATGCCGAGATCGAGGCACGCATTCCCGCGCTGCTGGACTTCGCCAACCTTACGCACAAGCGCGACGTAAAAATTCCCGCGCTGTCCGGAGGCATGAAGCGCAGGTTGACGCTGGCGCGCGCGCTGGTGAACGACCCGGACATCATCTTCCTCGATGAGCCAACCACCGGCCTTGATCCGCAGGCGCGCCACCTCATCTGGCAGCGTTTGCGCGAGTTGACCGCGCAGGGCAAGACGTTGTTGCTGACCACGCATTTCATGGACGAGGCTGAGCGCCTGTGCCATCGCCTCGCCATTCTCGACCATGGACGTATGGTGGCGCAGGACTCGCCGCGCGCGCTGATTGCGCAGCATATCGAGCCACAGGTAGTGGAAGTGTTCGGCGAGCGTGTGGCGCAGTGGGCGCAGGAACATGCGGCACATTACTCGCAGCGCTTCGAGGTGAGCGGCGAAACCGCGTTCTGCTACGTGGACGATGCGCAGCCGCTGCTGGCGCATTTGCAGGGACTCGGCGCGTTGCGCTACTTGTATCGTCCGGCGAATCTTGAGGATGTGTTTTTGAAATTAACAGGCATGGAACTAAGAGAGTGATTTCAAGGTATGTTTATCTTGAACCAATATTATCTTAGTAGGCGTAGGTCGGGCTACGCCCGACGCGGCGGGCAAAGCCCGCCCTACGGTAAAATCACTTAATCGTCATGAATTATGTAACGCTCAATAATGAGCAATCCAAGTTGAAATATATATGATCCATTTTTCCCCACCGCGCCTGAGTTTCAGATTCATCCCGATCTGGCGGCGCCACTTTCTGGTGTGGAAGAAAGTGGCTGCCAGCTCCATCATCGGCCACCTGGCCGACCCGGTGATCTACTTGCTGGGGCTGGGCTACGGTCTCGGCAGCCTGCTGCCGCAGATGGGCGGCACGCCTTACATGGTGTTCCTCGCCGCCGGGACGGTGTGCTACAGCACCATGAACAGCGCCAGTTTTGAGGCGCTGTATTCCGGCTTCTCGCGCATGCACGAGCAACGCACCTGGGAAGCCATCCTCAACACGCCGGTCACGCTGGACGATGTCGTGCTGGCGGAAATCCTGTGGGCGGCAAGCAAGAGCCTGTTGTCCGGCGCGGCCGTGCTGCTGGTGATCTGGCTGTTGGGCTTGTCACACTCGCCGCTGTCATTGTGGTTGATCCCGCTGGCGCTGCTGGTCGGGCTGTGCTTCGCCTCGCTCGGCCTGATCACGACCGCGCTGGCGCCGAGCTATGATTTTTTCATGTACTACTTCACGCTGGTTATCACCCCCATGATGTTATTATGCGGCGTGTTTTTTCCGGTCACGCAACTGCCGCCGCTGTGGCAAACCGTGTCGGCCATGTTGCCGCTGTCGCATGCGGTGGACATCGCCCGACCCCTGATGAATGGCGCGTTGCCGCCCAATATGTTGTTACATGTCGGGGTGTTGTCGGGTTATGCCGTAGCCGGGTTTTATGTGTCGCTGGTGTTGTTCCGGCGGCGGCTATCTCAATAGAAAACTTGGCTCAATAAGGAATGGTCATGTTATGGGTTAAAGCCTTTCATATCATTTTCGTCACCAGTTGGTTCGCCGGCCTGTTCTACCTGCCGCGCATTTTTGTAAACCTGGCGATGGCCAAGGAAGATGCGGAGCGCGAACGGTTGCTGCTGATGTCGCACAAGCTGTATCGTTTCGTGACTCCCATCGCGGCACTGGCGCTGCTATTCGGCCTCTGGCTGTGGCTGGGCTATGGCATTACCGGCGTATGGATGCACATCAAGTTGCTGCTGGTTGTTTTTCTTGTCGTCTACCATTTTTATTGCGGGCGCTTGCTCACCCTGTTTAAACAAGGGCGTAACACCCACAGCCATGTGTGGTACCGCTGGTTCAACGAAATTCCCGTTTTGCTGTTGTTGGCCGTGGTGATTCTGGTGACGGTCAAACCGCTGTGAGTGAATTTTTCTTCGCGTCCTGCCCGCGCGGCATCGAGGCGGTGCTGGAAAACGAACTGGCCGTGCTTGGCGCACAGGAAGTGCGCACCACCGACGGCGGTGTGCATTTTTCCGGCGACTGGTTGCTGGGCTACCGTGTCAACCTGCACAGCCGTATTGCCAGCCGCATATTGTGGCGCGTGGCGATGGCCGATTACCGCAGCGAGCAGGACATCTACGACACCGTGTATGCCTTGCCGTGGGGCGATTGGTTCGACACCACGCACACCATCCGCGTCAACGTGGCGGCGATCAAGTGCCCGCTGAAAAGCCTGGATTTCGCCACGCTGAAAATAAAGGATGCGGTATGCGACAAGTTCCGCGCCCTTACCGACGAACGCCCCAATGTGGATACCCATGCGCCGGATATCCGCATCCATGCCTTCCTTGAGCACAGCCGCATGACACTGTATCTGGATACCTCCGGCGATGCGCTGTTCAAGCGTGGCGTGCGCCAGCACGCCAACATCGCGCCGCTGCGCGAAAACCTGGCGGCGGGTATTTTGTCTCTGGCGGGCTGGCAGCCCGGCACACCGCTGCTCGACCCGATGTGCGGCAGCGGCACATTTCTGATCGAGGCGGTGCAAATGTCGCTCAACATCGCTTCCGGAATCGGGCGCAGTTTTGCCTTCGAGAAACTTAAAAATTTCGATGCCAATAAGTGGCAGAAGGTTCGCGCTGAAGCGCAGGCGGCGCAACTTCCGGTAACGCCGCTGCCGATTTACGGCAGCGATTTATACGGCGATGAACTCAAGGCCGCGCGCCTCAACCTGGAGAATGCCGGGCTGCTGGAAGCGGTATCGCTCAAGCAGGCCAACGTGCTGGAGATCACCGCGCCTGCCGACTACGGTGTGCTGGTCGCGAACCTGCCCTACGGCGAGCGCATGGGAGAACTGGATGAATTGGCCGAACTGTATCCGAAACTGGGCGATGCGCTGAAGAAAAAATTCGGCGGCTGGACGGCTTACCTGCTGACCTCCGACAAAGCCATCTTGAAACTGATGCGCCTGTCACCATCAAAGCGTACCCCGTTGTTCAACGGCACCATCGAGTGCCGGTTGCTGGAATACAAAATCGTGTCGGGCAGTAATCGACCGAAGTGAGGCGGGGTTGTGCAATGAACCCTCAACAAAGTTGTTCTGATGTAACATTACTTTTGTGAGAACCATTCGGAGTACTACATGAGCGCGACCACCCTTGAAATCCGGCCAGACTTGAAAATGCAGCTCGACCATCTGGCGGAAGAAATTCACCGTAGCGAAAGCGAGCTGGCCAACGAGGCGGTGGCGCTGTACCTTGCGCAGCAGCGCCGCATCATCGGGCACATTCAGGAAGGGCTGGCGCAGGCGCAACGTGGCGAGTTTGCGACGGACGAGGAGATGGAGGCGTTCTTTGCGCGCTATACCGACCCGCAGGCATGAAGCTGCGCTACACCCCGCGAGCCAAACTGGATATTGCGGAGATTCACGATTACATCGCACAAGAAAATCCACAGGCAGCAAAACGTGTCATTCTGCTTATCCGCAAAGCGGCTGAAACGCTACCGCAAAATCCTCAAATTGGGAAGTTGGGACGAATCGCCGAAACCCGCGAATTAACCGTTGGTCGTTTCCCGTTCATGCTTGCTTATCGCATCGAATCGGAAGAGATACAGGTTTTGGCGATAGTGCATACTGCCAGATTGTGGCCGGAAAATTTCTGATACTTTGAGAAGTAGGCGGGCAATTTGTTGCCCTCCATTAGTCAGCTAAGCCGCCAGGGGCACATCAACAAAAGTGCTTTTTGACGCGGGCGGCGGGATTTGAAGTCCGCTGGCTTTCATATCTTCAAGATGAATCTGGATTGCTTCTTCAATAAGCGCAAGCGCTTCTGCTTCCGTTTCGCCAACAGCGATGCAGCCGGGCAAATCCGGGACAAAAGCACCGTAACTCGAAAAGCCTTTTTCAATAACGACCATGTAGCGCATGGAATTACTCCTTTAACCCAGCCTGTTTGAGCGCACTGTTCAATGTACCGGGAGGCACATCCACGCTCGGCTTGCCAGCAACAGTAACGGTACCCGGTTTCGAGGTGTGGTGTAATTGGCGATGGCTACCGCGTTGACGCACGATGAGCCAGCCATCTTTTTCCAGCAGCCGCAATAACTCGGATACTTTCATGCGTAAATGTTACGCCTGTTGCTGAAAAATTCCTAACGAAGCTAAAGAAAAAGGAAAGTCAGCGTCAGCAACCGGGCGAAGTGAGGTGGAGTTGTAGGGTGGGCAACTTGTTGCCCACCATTAGACAGCGCTAAGCCGCATACCAAACATCCGCGTGCAACAAAGTTACGCAATCCGCTATGGGCTAACGCCCATGCGGAATTGACAGGGCACGGGGTGCCCACCCTACCGGGCTGACCCAGCGACTCAAGACTCAAAAGTAATGCGGATATGGCCTGTTTCGTTTTTGGTTTCGTTTTTGCCTACCAAAAATACGCTACGCAGGTTTTGAATAGAGGCATCAATCAGCTTTAATTCCTCGCAATCCTGCGTAGCCAGTTTTTTGCTTTCCAGTTCCTCAATATACTTTTTTGCTAGTGGGCGTAACAACGTGACATATTGGTCGTAACTCAACCCGAACAGTCGCTGCAAATCTCTTTGAAGAACTTCCTCCTGCTCGGTCACATACCGATCTTGGAGTATCCACACCGCCTGCGCGCTAATTACTTCCTGAACTGCATCTCGCCGAAGCTCATAGAAATCTCCCTCCTCAATCCGAAAGATCGCAACCAAGCTGTCTAGTTCAGCTATCTCCTCTTCGGATAGATCATGATCCTCAACACATTCACGCATAAAGACAAGAGTAAGGTCGAGAAGGGCTTCTTTGAGGTTCGGAGTGCCCAATAATCCTTCAGTCTGCATTAGCTCGTCAAAGCTTGCGCGTGAGAACGCACCAGAGGCAATTAGCTCCCCTATTGAGCGAATTGGATCCGGTAACTTTTCCGAGTCAAGGTATCGTCGAATTACGTTTCGAAGTAAATTCTTGTCGGCCACAATTATCTCCTCATCAGGGTTGCACACTATAACTGCGAGAGATTGGTTACTAAGTTGTAAGTGAACCATCCATCACCCGTTACGAATATCTGAGGCTTTGCGGTAGCGGTATCGCGCATTACACCTATGCCGTCGCTGAATGGCTCGAACGAAACAATTTTTGCATAGGGAAGCCTAATACTCTTCTGCGACCCAGCGAAATAAATGTTCTTGGTCGTTACAACTACCAAACCAGTGTCAACGTGAACACGTTCAGTATTTTCAACAGCATGGCCTTTGAAGGCGCCAACTCTGTAATAGACCCCTTTCATTATACGAACACTCACGCCCTGTGAGCCACCAACGAATTGACGGCGTGTCTTGTCTTCTAGGTATTTTGAGCCGGCGAAAGCCCAGATAACTTGTTCGTCTTTTTGGAGATTGATTGGTAAATTTCTATCGAAAGACATTCGCTGCGGGACTACGCCATTTAGAACATCTCGCAATACGGCAGCTTTTGCAGTTTTTGTTAGCGCACCGTTTTTGTCCAAGTCGCTTTGAGAGAGAGCAAAGCGCTCTTTGAACTCTACAAGTCGTTTTTCTTCTGTGGTGTCAAGAATTCCGTCCTCAAGGAACTGTTCAACGGAGTTCTCCCATCCTTTTACGAGAAGGTCTTTGCGTTCAGAGGAAGGAACGAAGGACGACTGTTCAATCTCGGAAATCGCTTTTTCTAAGTTGTCGAAGTTGCCAGAGTCTTTGATTGCGCGCAATACCTCAATGGCGATTCGTTGTCGTCCGCCTTGGATTACACGCTCGCGTTGTTGGTGTTGTTCTTCGCATTCAGCGTGCTTGCTGCGAAGAAATCCAGCAGGATTCCCACAGTATTTACATTTGCCCAAAGCAGCCTCCCTGAAGTGCTACGTAAAGTAGACACCCTAAGCCGGACGAGCCGGAACCAAAAAAGTTAAAATCCGCGTAGCCCACCTTTCGAGGAGACGCTGATCATGAAACCCCTGACCGAACGTTATCAAGCAGACCTGCTCGGCGTGCTTTCCTGCT
>Ga0315281_10000415_pt1 | contig 58730 bp, 65 predicted proteins | sample YL17G07_0_MG_FD_204540 | JGI IMG/M metagenome (GOLD analysis project Ga0315281, IMG submission 204540) | Sediment microbial communities from Yellowstone Lake, YNP, Wyoming, USA - YL17G07_0 | ecosystem: Environmental > Aquatic > Freshwater > Lake > Sediment | place: USA: Wyoming | collected...
TCAAACGTCGCACAAGTCGGCCCCGTCCCTCCTTATGCCCTGGAGCAAGTTAAACATATAACCCTTTAAATTAAAAAGGGGGCAAGGAAACTTTTTTGCTCTTGACACTGTCAACCATATCAGTTGAGCAGTTGCGTCGAAGCCTCGTTTTCTGAGTGTGCAGAGTACTGTCATCAGTATGCCCCTGGTCTCGGCCCCAGCGTCGGACTGTGAACCGAAGCTCACCTTCCGGGCGACCACCGTGGGTCGTAAATCCCGTTCAGCCAGGTTGTTGTCGGCGGGCACACGCCGGTCAACAACCCAGTGATACATGCGATGCTCCTTCTCTTGGAATACGTCCTGGATGTGACGGATTCCCAGATGCAGCGCGGGGAGCTTGACGGCGGCGACAATATCGGACTTTACCTTTTTTGCCTGTGCATAGAACTCCTCATTCGATATCGGCTGCTTGCGCAACTTGATTGCCAGGGCGAGAAGCGGCGCCATGACAGCTACGAACGCCTTGACCTCGTCGTCCTCGGGAAAGTCCTTTTCGAGGTCTTTCACCTCGCGCAACAAATGAGCGTAGCAATATTGGATGATGCACAGGACCCAGTTATATCCGGAGTACCTGTCTGCCACGAGGTATCCGGGGAGCGGCTCCTCGCCTAATATCTCCCTGGCCACGCTTGCCGCCTTCGTCCTCCCAAACAGGAAGATGCTGATTTTGTCGGTGGCGAACAACCACGCATAACCGTTATTCCCCTCCTTGCGCCAGCCCGTCTCATCCGCATGCTTGACCCATGAGGCGCGATACTCCAGGACCAAGGCATCCGGGACCTTCTTGAAAAAGCCCGCGAGGCGATGGAAGATCCCCATGAGGCTTCCCGCTCCGATTCCCAGCTGCTCGCAGATACGTCCCATGGGGACGCCGTGCACATAATGCATGACCGCGGCGTTTGCAATCAACTGGTTGCCGTAAAGGCTTTTGGGAAGCACGGACGGCGCCTTGGTTCTGGCGAAGCGTCCGCATTTGACGCAGCGCCCGTGAGGGCAGCGATACACCCGTCTCTTGGGCCGGAGCGGTTCGCTTTCTATCACGGTCCGTTCATCCGTCTCAAAGACCACAATATCCCCTGCGCAATGGGAACATAGTTTGACAGGCTCAAGCTCGAGCACTTCGGCGGCCTCTTCCGGGGGACAGGACGTTCTCCCTTTCCCGGCATGGCCAGTCTTTGCTCCTTTTTTACGTCGGTTTTTCTTCTTGTCCGTATTGGCCTTGATGGGTATCTGCGAGGAAGGCGTGGAAGAACCGAAAAAGCCTTCCGCTTCCTTATTCTTCCGGTACTTGAGCTGTTCCTTCAGCCGCCGGACTTCTTCCTGAAGTTTGTCGATTGTGCGTTGTTTTTCAAAACAGGCTTCGCAGTAGTTACCCATGGAGCGCCTGCCTGAAATGTTTTCCGAGGGCATAGCCGAAAACGTATTTCAAACTGCGATTCGCCTTGCCGGTCTGGTCGTTCTTTCCCCTGCCGGTCGTCTGTCCCAAATACACCCAATTGGCGGCTTTGTAACACGTCCCGCGAAAACCGCGCTCCGGATCCACAAAGGTCTCCAGGAAAACGACCTTATGATTGTAAAACCGCTCCCAGTCCCGGCCGAGCCTTCGTGCGCACAGGCCCAACAGATGAGAGGCAAGGTGGGGAACCTTGACCCAGGGCAGGATCAGAAACCGGGTGTTGGTCGCAATGAGCGAAATGTTTTTCTCCCGCTGTTCTTTGTTCCAACCGATATGCAGGTCCCGGCACCCAATATGGCGCGGGGCCGAGCACCAGCCGATGCAGGCCACGGGGCGATCATGGGAATAGGCGATATATTTTACGTGTTCACCGACCTGGAGAGGGGACAATGCATTTTGAGAAGCAGGAACCAGCAACGGTAATAGATCCAGAAGCCGAAAAAGTCAAGGAGGCCCCTTCTGTTATTGAAGACATAATCTCAAAAGAAGTTATTACTCCACACGACCATCGAGACGTATCAAAAGAAAAGGCTGTTTATACGCAAAAGAGCATCTTGGATAAGTTTCGCGACCTTAAAGGGGAGCGTACTCCAAAGGTGTTGACTGCATTATTTAATCATGAATCATTGATCGGATTCAATCAGGAACCGCCGATAATTCTGTCGGATGGGAAAAGCACGGTCAAGGTCATTTTCATCGCGTTAGCTTACGACAAGGCTCCTCCGGACGTGATTTTAAAGTATGCGCGACTTATCTCACTCGTGGAAGACCGCGAGAACACGAACACCTGGATAGCAGAAATAAAACCTGATAAAGGGGTAAATTCAGCTTCATTGACAATTATACAAAATAATGTGACTATGATTTTCCCGTTAACGGTTGTCTCAAAACCGAAGATACGGATGGGCAGATTTGATAAAGTGACGGAAGCCGATTTTAATAAATTCCTGAAAGTGCGTGGTTCACTGTCGAAGCCAAAATATGATCTGAACATTGATGGGAAAAGAGACTACGTAGACGATTATATTTTCACGGCAAATTATATCCTGTCCACAGCTAAAGTCATAAAAAAAGATAAGTGAACAATGCCTATACTCCGCCATGTGGGCTAATCTTCTATAGGCGGTCAGTTCTTTTCCTGTTTTATCGACCATGAACCCAAAAAAGATTGTTGTGTCACGAGCTCACCTTGTCGGTTATTGGATTTGTGTGGTTGCTAATCCTTAAACCCCGCGTCTATAGCGACTGGCAAGGTTTTTTGTTGTCCTTGTGTTTCAAGAAGTGCTTGACTCAGAATGGGTTTTTCTGTAGCATCGCAGAGGCAGAGGTGAAAAGACAATGAGAGTTACGGGAGGCACGGGCAGGGGACAACGTTTGACGGTCCCGGCAGGGGACCGCGTGAGGCCCACGTCGGACAAGGTGAAGCAGGCCTTGTTCAACATACTCGGAGATCGGGTGGTTGACGCTGTCTTGCTCGACCTTTTTGCCGGCGCGGGCGGCATCGGCATCGAAGCCCTCAGCAGGGGCGCCGCGCGCGTTGTGTTCGTGGACGAGTCGCGCGGTTCTTTCGCTGTTGTGAAGCGGAATATCGAGCGGACCGGCTTCGATGAACGGTCTCAGGCCGTGCTGGCGAAGGCGGAGTCCTTCCTCAAAAAACCGTCAGGACCTTACGATATCGTGTTCCTGGATCCGCCGTACGCAACGGGATTACAGCCCTTGCTCGAACAGATCGCAGGGGCGGGGATTTTAAAACAGGACGCGAGCGTGATCGCCGAGCACTTCAAGAAGCAACCGTCGCCTGAGCGCGCGGGTGGTTTGGGGCTCTATCGTGAAGCGAGGTATGGTGATACGGTGCTGGCGTTTTATAAATTCAGCAAACAGGAAGCGGGAGTCGCTAGTCAGGAGTCGGGTTTTTCATCATTTGTTCGGAGCTCTTCCGGATTCCGACTTCCGACTACGTCATGAAAGGAGCTGCCATGAAACGCATTGCGGTCTACCCCGGAACCTTTGACCCCGTCACGAACGGGCATGTCGATCTCGTTGAACGAAGCCTCAGAATATTCGATAACGTTATTGTCGCGGTGGCGGAGAACCCCAGGAAGGCGCCGCTTTTTTCACTTGAAGAGCGCATCGCCATGCTCGCAAAAGCAACGGTTAGGCACAAGAATGTCGTGATCGAAGGGTTTGACGGCCTGCTCGTTGATTATGTCAGAAAGAAGAGGGCGATCGGCATTATTCGGGGTCTGCGCGCGGTATCGGATTTTGAGTATGAAATGCAGATGGCGCTCATGAACCGCAGGCTCGACAACACGATTGAAACGGTGTACCTGATGCCGAGTGAAGAATATTCGTTTATCACATCGACCATTGTGAGGGAGGCCGCGAGCTATGGTGGCGACGTTTCCAGCCTTGTGCCGAAGGTGGTGGTCCGGAAATTGCGGCGGAAGTTGGGCAAGTAGTCATATGCTCGGATAAGGAGAAACAATCATGTCAAAGGAAAGCATCGAGGTCCTGTCAACGGAAAAACGGACGTTTCCTCCGTCAAAGGAGTTCAGTCAAAAAGCGCACATTAAGAGCATGAAGGAGTATGAGCAGCTCTACAAGCGGTCGGTGGACGACCCCGAGAAGTTCTGGGCGGAGATGGCGGAGAAAAACCTCACGTGGTACAAAAAGTGGGACAAGGTCCTTGATTACGATTTTCACAAACCCTCTATCAAATGGTTCGCCGGCGGAAAGCTGAACGCCTCGGTGAACTGCCTTGACCGGTTCATCAATACCCCCACCCGGAACAAGGCCGCGCTCATCTGGGAATCCGACAGCGGGGTGTACAAGACCTTCACCTACCAGCAGCTTTACTACGAGGTAAACCGCTTCGCCAACGTGCTGAAAAAAAAGGGCGTCAGGAAGGGCGACCGGGTCACGGTGTATCTTCCCATGGTCCCCGAGCTTGCTATAACGCTCCTTGCCTGTGCGCGCATCGGCGCGGTCCACAGCGTGGTGTTCGGCGGGTTCTCCGCGAAAGCGCTCCGGGACCGTATCCAGGACTGCCGGTCCACCATGCTCATCACCGCTGACGAGGGAGTGCGCGGCGGCCGGTTTGTGCCGCTCAAGGCACATGCCGACGAGGCGCTCCTTGAGTGTCCCGCCGTGAAGGACATGATCGTGGTCCAGCGGGCCGGCACCGGCAAGGTCAATATGGAGCCGGGCAGAGACTGCTGGTGGCATGAGGAGATGGCGGGAAAAGACATCGCCAATTACTGCGAACCCGAGAAGATGGACGCTGAAGACCCGCTCTTCATCCTGTATACCTCGGGCTCCACGGGCAAGCCCAAGGGCGTGCTGCATACCACCGCCGGCTACCTGCTCTTTACCAATATTTCGTTCCGATGGATCTTCGACTACCACGAAGAAGACATCCACTTCTGCACCGCCGACATCGGGTGGGTCACGGGCCACAGCTATATCGTGTATGGCCCGCTCTCGAACGGCGCCACCTCGCTCATGTTCGAAGGCATCCCGACCTATCCCGATCCGGGCAGGTTCTGGGACATCGTGGACAAGCACCAGGTCAACATCTTCTACACCGCTCCCACGGCCATCCGCGCCCTGATGAAGGAAGGGGAACAGTGGGTCACCAACCACGACCTGTCCTCCCTCAAGGTCCTCGGGTCGGTCGGTGAGCCGATCAATCCCGAGGCGTGGATGTGGTACCATCGAAATGTGGGCCACGAAAAGCTCCCGATCGTGGACACGTGGTGGCAGACCGAGACCGGCGGCATCCTGATCACGCCGCTCCCCGGCGCCATCACGACCAAGCCGGGCTCGGCAACCCGTCCGTTCCCGGGCGTCGTCCCCAGTGTGGTAAAAGAGGACGGCTCGCCCGCCAAGGCGAACGAAGGCGGCTACCTGTGCATTGACAAACCCTGGCCCGGCATGCTTCGCGGCACCTACGGAGACCCCGGGAACAAGCGGATCAAAGAGGTCTACTTCAGCCGGTTCCCGGGCAAGTACTTCACCGGCGACGGCGCGCGCGTGGACGAGGACGGCGATTACTGGCTCATGGGCCGGGTGGACGATGTGATCAACGTGTCCGGCCACCGGCTCGGCACCGCCGAGATCGAGTCAGCTCTCGTCAGCCACGAGGCGGTAGCCGAAGCAGCGGTCGTCGGGTATCCCCACGACATCAAGGGCGAAGGCATCTACGTGTACGTGACGCTCAAGGACGGGTACAAGCCGACCGAGGATCTTAGAAAGGTCCTCATCGGCCATGTCCGCTCGAACATCGGGCCGATCGCCACGCCGGACAAGCTCCAGTTCGCGCCCGGTCTGCCGAAGACGCGGAGCGGCAAGATCATGCGCCGCATCCTCCGGAAGATCGCCCACAACCAGGTGGAAGACCTGGGCGATACCTCGACCCTGGCCGATCCGTCGGTGGTGGACAACCTCGTTAAGGGGAAGCTGTAGATCCGTATCTCGGTGACTTGAACGACCATGGGGGATTGGAGCTGGTTGTCCAATCCCTCTTTTTAATGACCATGATCGCGTCGGAATTTACACAGAGAACTTTATGTCATCCCATCCTTGACAACGTTTATGCGCAGCAGGTAAAATAATAAAAATAGCGCATTTCAGAGAAGTCTTCATTTGTCAGCGTAAACATAATGCTAAAGTTATAATGCAGATTCATAAAACATGAAAAAATCCCCTTCATCGGACAAAAATGCAGACAATTTCGCCTCCCTTCGCCTGAAGGCCGAAGAAAAGCTGCGCACGCAGCTTGAGAGGCTGCAAAAGTTTTCTACCCGGGACATTCAGGAACTTGTCCACGAGCTGGGAACGCACCAGATCGAGCTGGAAATGCAGAATGAAGAACTGCGCAAGACCAGGGATGAACTGGAGTCATCGAGGAACCAGTACGCTGAATTATATGACTTTGCGCCTATCGGCTATTTTACCATTGATGCACAGGGACTGATAGAGGGGGTAAATCTTAGCGGCGCACATATGCTGGGCATCGAGAGGGTATTGCTGCTCAAGAGGCCCTTTATCAGTTTTATCGCGGAAGCAACGGACAGGGAGATTTTTTCGAAACATTGCAAAGAGGTTTTTCAAAAACAGGGCGTCCAGACCTGTGAGCTCAGGCTTAAGAGAAAAGACGGCAAGGCGTTCTATGCGCTGCTCCAAAGCGCGGCGAATGAGATTATGGACGGCAAGACCGGTTATATCCGTACCACGATCCTCGAGGTCACCGAGCGCAAGCGAGCGGAAGACGCGCTCGAAAAGGCATATGGCGAGCTTGACCTGAAGGTAAGGGAACGAACGGGAGAGCTGACCAGGGCAAATGAGCAGCTCTCACGGGAAATAGAGGAGCGCAAGGGGACGGAAGAGTCGCTCCGGAGCGCGTATGCGGAAAATAAGCAGTTAAAGGACCGGTTCCAGGCTGAGAACAGCTACCTTCACAAAGTGATCGATAAGGAGTATAACTTCGGCGAGATCATCGGGCGAAGCAATGCTCTCGAGTATGTGTTCTTCAAGGTCGAACAGGTGGCGCCGCAGGACGCGACCGTTCTCCTCCTTGGCGAGACCGGCACGGGGAAGGGATTAGTAGCGTGCTCCATTCACAGCAGGAGCAGCCGCAAGGACCGGCCCATGATAACGGTCAACTGTTCGGCGCTCCCGGCGAACCTCATCGAAAGCGAGCTTTTTGGCCGGGAAAAGGGCGCGTTCACGGGCTCCCATGACCGGCAGATGGGGCGCTTCGAACTTGCCGACAACAGCACCCTGTTCCTCGACGAGATCGGCGAGATGCCGATAGACCTTCAGACCAAACTGCTCAGGGTCATCCAGGACCGCGAGTTTGAGCGGCTGGGCAGCCCAAAGACCATCAAGGTCAATGTGCGGATCATCGCGTCCACCAACCGGAACCTGGAGGAAGAGATCCGGAAGGGCAGGTTCCGGGAAGACCTGTTCTACCGGCTGAATGTTTTCCCCATCACGATCCCGTCGCTCCGGCAGCGCAAGGAGGACATCCCGCTTCTGGTCGATTATTTTGTCGCCAAATTCAACAAGAAAACAGGAAAGAAGATCGAGAGCGTATTGGAAGACACCCTGAAGGTCCTCCAGGAATACGACTGGCCGGGCAATGTGCGCGAGTTGGAGAGTATCGTCGAGCGGGCGGTGATCACCAGCCAGGGGACCGGGTTGCGGATCTTGGACCGGTTCGTGAATTCCGCGAAGACTGGTGAGCAGGAGTCGCGGGACGGCAAGGGCCTTGCCGAACTGGAACGCGACCATATTCTCCAGACGCTCGAGAAAACCGCGTGGAGGATCGAGGGGGAAAAAGGCGCGGCGGCCAGGCTCGGTCTCAACCCCAGCACGCTTCGAGGCCGGATGCGGAGAGAAGGCATCCGCCGTTCATAAAAAGAGTCCATTTTTGCAACAGCAGGCCACGCCTTCGCGTAGAATATGACTTTTCATGAGGGCTCAAATCTGATTAGCGAGGACCGCATAATTATTGCTGTTAGGTTCCCCTGTTATTCTTTGATCCTGTTGTTTTTCAGCCTCATCCTCCTCTTCGCCGGTTTCCATGGCGTGAGCGCTGAAACTCTGGAACGGCCTGGAACGAATTCTACTACGACGGATACCGACCCGGCGAGTTTGGAGACGAATACCCAGCAACACCCCTCTTCACCTGAAGCACAGAAGGGTCCTGAAGCCGGCCAAGCGCCTCAACCGGCAGCGCCAACCGAAACCGCGGAGCAATTCGGGCCACAGGTAGACCCCTGTTTTACCGTCAAAGTATCCGGATATAACTGGATGGACCAGGTGCATGACTTTGTGCAGGACAACACCTGTGAACCTGCTGTATGGTTCGATACCTTCTTTGTGAAGGACCATGTTTTGCTGGATGTCCGGCCCGCCACGTTAATCGTCTTAAGAAATACAGTCCGTTGGCAAGAGGGGCGGGGTGTCGATCTTGTCCACTCGTACCGGTTCCGGTACCGCCTGCCCCAGATAGAGAGCATGATGAAAAGAGCAAAGGTCTCTCTCGTTTCGGAATCTCCCGCCGACAAATTCACCGCCCAGCCCGGTCTGCCCGTCGATCCCGGAATCGACCCTGAGACCGGGGTCAGAAAACCAATCGTCGGGGTGCGGGCAGATTTGTACACCAGGCTCCGAGCTCTGATCAGTATTGAGAGCGGCATCAGAATCAGTTTGCACCCCGATGCATATATCAGGGTGCGGTATCAGTACGAGAAGACCTTTAGCGAGGGTTACCTCATCCGATTTTCCGAAATCCCCATGTGGCAAACCATTGAACATTTCACGAACACGCTGCAGCTCGATCTTGAACGAAAGATCACTTCATTTACGCTCGTCCGGTGGGGTAATAACGTGACCTTTACTCAGGGCACGTCCGGCATAACCTGGAATAGCGGGGTCAGTCTTTTTACTCAATTGACACCCAAGAGCGCAATTTCCTATGATACCAGCATATGGGGAGTGAATCATCCTGGCTGGATCATTGAGAATTATCGGGTCGGTTCAATCTATCGACGGAATTTTTACCGGCCCTGGCTCTTTTTCGAGCTTGCGCCTGAAGTTAGTTGGCCGAAAGATGAGAGCGGCCGCAGGCACAGGAATTCCGCGTATGCTCTTATGGCTACCCTTGAAATTCAATTTGGCAAGTAATCCCTCATGGGGGAAACCTCTCTTCGGTTCGTAACTACTCAGGTCAACAATACAACACAAGACTTACAAGATTGCTCCCATCACAATCCGTCGCATTTGACGGTTCTGTTAAATGCGACGGCCGCCCTTGACGGCTTTCTCTTTAGCCTCTATATCTCACTTTTCATCTTATTCTACACAATCAATGTCTTGTCCCCGCGGAATCCTCAGTTCTCCTCTGGCACGATTAGTGAAATACACATTCTGTTATATATGTAATCAGGTTTGAAATAAATTATAAGAGCGGGGTAATAACACATACGGTTACACAGCCGTAAGGCATGAGGCAGACAGGACCCATGAGAGGAAGTGGCAGGCCATCCGGTTTATCGCTCCATTAGCGTTACAGATTATAACAGCTTAAAGGAGGGAACAAAAATGAACAGACTCAAAGGATATGCGAAGATGTTGTTTCCGGTATTATTACTTGCCGCTTTTGCGGCGGGGTGCAGCAGCAACGATGACAATGGAGGGGTAAGCCCGGACACCACCGCGCCCACCGTCAGTTACACAATACCTCTTGACCTTGCCACGGACGTGACGCGCAACAGCAGCGTCAACGCCACCTTCAGCGAGGTGATGAGCGCCGCAACGATCAACACGGCAACATTTACCTTAACGCAAGGATCAACGCCTGTTTCAGGCGCGGTGACTTACGTCGGCAAAACGGCAACCTTTAAGCCCGCAGGCAATCTCGCATCCGACACTATGTATACAGCCACGATTACAACCGGGGCCAAGAACCAGGCAGACACCGCGCTGGCGGCGAACTATGTATGGTCCTTCACCACAGGCACGACACTTGACACCACCGCACCCACCGTTAGTTCCACAGTCCCCCTTAATGCTGCGACGGATGTGGCGCTCAACAACGCCGTCAACGTCATCTTCAGTGAGGCGGTGAGCGCCGCAACGATCAACACGGCAACATTTACCTTAACGCAAGGATCAACGCCTGTTTCAGGCGCGGTGACCTACCTCGGCAGAACGGCGACCTTTACGCCCGCAAGCCTTCTCGCGGCCGGCACCACTTATACAGCCACGATCACAACAGGGGTCACGGACCTGGCGGACAATCATCTGGCGGCTGATGAGGTATGGTCCTTTACAACCGGCGCGTCGCTTTCGGCGGGTCCGGCTCCGGTGATCCTTGGCTCGGCCGGCAATTATGTGATCCTGGCGAAAACAAAAGTCTCGACTGTTCCGGCTTCCGCGATTACAGGGGATGTCGGATTGAGCCCGGCAGCTACGTCATACTTGACCGGATTTTCATTAACGATGGTGGGGACTACATCCGCGACATCGCCTCAAGTGACCGGAAGTTTATATGCGGCCGATATGACGGTTCCTACCAGCTCGAACCTGACCACGGCCGTACTTGACATGATGACCGCGTACACCGACGCCGCGGGACGAGCTCCCGATTATACCGAACTGGGCGCCGGAAACATCGGCGGGATGACCCTTTACCCCGGCACCTATAAATGGAGCACCGGTGTTTTGATCCCGTCGGATGTCACGCTCTCCGGCGGCCCGAACGATGTCTGGATCTTCGAGATAGCGGGAGATATTACCCAGGCCTCCGCTACGAGCGTTAACCTGGCCGGAGGCGCAGAGGCCAGGAACATCTTCTGGCAGGTCGCCGGCGGCACTGGTGTGGCCATTGGAACAAACGCGCACTTTGAGGGAATAATACTGGCGGTAAAAGCGATCACGCTGAATACCGGCGCATCGGTGAACGGCAGACTGCTGGCGCAGACCGCGGTCACTCTTAACGCCAACGCGGTTACTCAGCCGTAAGGCATGAGGCGGGCCATCCGGTTTGCCGCTAAGTCAGCATCACGGATTTAAAAGTCCTTAAGGAGGACATTAAAATGAAGACGTGTAAAGGATATTCAAACCGGAGGGTCCTGTTGTGCCGTTCATTTCGATAGGGGTCGGCGTCACGCAATCCCAAAATACGTCGGACGGCATGCCTGACCACGGCCGCGGGATGTTCGACTATGGCGTCGGGCTCAGGTACTTCATCTCCGACACGGTGGCAATACGGGGCGACGTCAAGCAGGCGTTGTTCACCGAAGGAGGCGATTCCCGGACTAATGAGGAATACACGATCGGCCTGACCTTCCTGATCGGCGCGACGAAGAAAGAGGTCGCGGCCATACCTCCGGCCGGGGACACCACCGCACCTGAAGTGGTTTGCACAAACCCGGGAAGCAACGTCACCGGTTGGGCAATCGACAAGAACGTCACCGCAACCTTCAGCGAAGAGATGGACCGAAGAACGATCAACACCTCAACCTTTATTGTAAAGCAAGGGACAAAGCCTGTTCCAGGCAAGGTCACCTTCGCCGGCACAACGGCAACCTTTAACCCGGACAGCGATCTCGAAAAAGGCACGATCTATACTGGAACGATGGCAGCCGGGGTCAAGGACCTGTCAGGCAATGCCTTGCCAAACAGCTATGAATGGAGCTTCACCACAATTCCGGCCCCGAAGGTTGTGCCCGCGGTGCTGATCTCACTCGAGGATTCGCATTTCGACTTCGATAGCGCCGCGCTGAGCGAAAACGGCAAGACAATACTGAATTATAATGCCAGGATCCTGAAGGACAGCCCTACCATGAAGATCCGCATTGCGGGGTATACATCCGCCAGCGGCACCAAAGAGTATAACCAGACACTGAGCGAAAGAAGAGCAACCTCTGTAAAGGAATACCTCATCAAAGAAGGCGGTATTGACAGGGCCAGGCTCACCAAAATCGGATACGGCGAGACGAGACCCGCGGAGTATGAACCGGTGCCTTCGGACATATACTCGGAGTCGGCAAAGGCCAACCAGAGAGTGCTTTTTGAGGTCATCGTGAAATAGTCACCTGAGGTCAAGGGGCCGGAAAGGCTTTTTGTATCGATCCGGCCCCTGCCTCCAATCGGCTATTCCGTAATAGCGTTTCCAGGAAAACTCGCCCCTCGCCGGTTTTTAACATCTTGTCCTCCCTTATGCCGGCGAGGGGATTCTTTAAAAACATAACGGAAAACAAAGGAGCCCGTAATGACAGCAGCCAAACCAACATCAGACAGGAGAAATACCATGAAATCCGGCACGCAGGACCAGGCGGAAGGCAAGTTTCACAATGTGAAGGGTAAGATTAAGGAGGTCGCCGGTAAACTAAGCGAAAATTCCGAACTGGAAGCCGAAGGCAAGGCCGAAAAGACAGCCGGCAAAGTTCAAGAAAAGATCGGCCAAGTTAAGAAGGTCCTGGGTGTAGGAGAGCGGTGTATCGTACGCCGGATACCCTAGGCCCGCGGTCGAGGCTGCAGTTGCATAATACCCCGAAACGAGGACTCCGAAAGGTATGAGGTCTTTGGAGCGCATAAGGTTAGAACGCATCAACAAAAAGGAAAATATGCCATGAAAATATCTATATTGGAGAAGTTGCAAAATGAAAAGTTACTTCTGGGAGCAATACTTTTGGCGCTGGCACTTGTAGTTCCTGCTCCAACAATGGCAGGGGTAAATGTAAACGTTAGCATTGCTCTGCCTCCACCCATCATATTTGCCGCACCTCCAGAGGTGATAGTGCTGCCTGAGACATATGTCTACGTCGTTCCTGACGTAGATGTGGACATTTTCTTCTACAATGGTTGGTGGTGGCGTCTGTGGGAAGGGCGCTGGTATCGCTCACGAGACTATAACGCAGGTTGGGTCTACTATCAAGGGGTCCCGTCCTTTTATAGAAGGATACCATCAAGTTGGAGGGATGACTACAGGGATCACCGATGGGGAGGACATCAATGGAACTACAATCGAATCCCTCATCAACAACTTCAAGGGAACTGGAGTAGCTGGGAAAAGAGCGGACATTGGGAGAAGCAGCAAACGTGGGGTGTCCAGGGTTTGAAACCACGAACGCGAGCACAGCGGCCGTCTCAAGCGGTCCAACCGGAATCTCAGGCGAAACCGCGATCTCGTGAGGCAGTCAAACCACAACAAGCGCCACCGAAATCCGGAAAGGTCAAACTGCGGCAATCTCAGTCGCAACACAAGAAAAAACTAAAAAAATCCAAATCTCAACAGGGGAAACCTGAACAAGGGGAGGAAGATAAAAGTGATAGAAAGTAGGATAAAAAAACGTTTATGCTGCTATGAAAAAACTACCATCGATAAAAGCTGTCGGGTAGAGGAGAAAAACATTTAACGTTACAATAACCGGATGACCCTCAAGTAGTTAATGTGCGATAGGTCATAAACCAAACTGATGACAAAAGGAGGACTAAATGAGACACGTATCCAAGATCGGAATTATGGTATTTGCTGTGGCCGTCGTGGCCGCCGCAATCGCCACGGGATGTAAAAGCGCCCCCCTGCGTACAGAGTCGGCTACGTCGGGGATCCGCGCCGCCGAGGAGGTCGGGGCAAGCAAAATCCCCAGCGCCTCTGTTTATTTGCAACTCGCAAAGGAGGAGCTGGAGCACGCCAGGGTGCTGGCCGCAAAAGGCAAGAAGGATGAGGCCGCATCGATGCTGACGCGGGCCGAAGCCGACGCTGAACTGGCGGTAACACTCTCGCACGAGCAGACGGAAAAGACGGAAGCCGGGAAGGCAATAGAGCGGGCGCGCCAGCTCCGGAAAGACAACCAATTACCCATGGAAAGGAGCAACCCATGAAACTGATCAATTATATAATGCTCATAGCGTGCGCCGGATTGCTCGGCGGCTGCGCAGCCAAAGTACCTACAGAGTTAGCCAACGCCCGCCAAGCCTACCAGCGCGCAAGCGCGGGGCCCGCGGCACAACTTGTGCCGGCGGAACTGCACAAGGCGCAGGAGGCGCTCAACCGGGCGGAGGGGTCCTTCAAGTATGACCCCAAATCCTATCAGACGAAAGATCTCGCATATGTTGCCGAGCGTAAAGCCATTATGGCGGAGGCGCTCGCCTCCGTCGCTTCGGAGAAAGGGAGCGCCGCACAGGCGAACAAGGAGTATCAGGCGACCCAGGGCGAGATCATGAAGCGAACTGAAGAGGACCTGGCCAGGACACAAACGGAGAAGTCTGAGGCGGCAACAGCGGCGGCGGCAGACAAACTTGCGGTGGAGCAGCAGGCCCGGCTTGACGCTGAAAAGCGAGCGACCGAAGCGGCAACAGCGGCAGGGGAAGGCAAACTCGCAACGGAGCAACAGGCCCGGCTCGAATCCGAAAGGCGAGCGGCCGATGCGGCGGCAGCGGCGGCGGCAGACAAACTTGCGGTGGAACAGCAGGCCCGGCTCGACTCTGATAAGCGAGCGGCCGATGCGACAGCAGCAGCAACGGCGGCAGAAAAACTTTCGGTGGAGCAGCAGGGCCGGCGCGACGCCGAAAAGCAATTGGCCGATGCGCAGGCAGCGCTGGCCAAGGTCGCCGTGGTAAAGGAGGAGCCTCGCGGGCTTGTTATCACGCTCTCGGGCAGCGTCGTCTTTGCTTCTAACAAAGCGACGCTCTTGCCGGAGGCGCAGTCCCGGCTGAGCCAGGTCGCCGAGACGCTCATGTCGACCAACAAAAACCGTAAGCTGGTGGTGGAGGGCCATACAGACTCTCAGGGTTCCGCCGCCTTCAACATGGAGTTGTCGCAGCGGCGAGCGGAAGCAGTGCGTTCTTATCTCATCTCGCGCGGATACCCGGCCGAGCTGATAGAGGCGCGCGGAATCGGCAAGGTTCGCCCCATCGCGGACAATGCGAGCTCCGAAGGCCGAGCGAACAATCGGCGAGTAGAGATCATTGTCGAGCGATAAGCCAAACAATAACTCATTGCAGTGCTTGCGAGGCGGAACGGTGGTACGTGACAAGTTATGGTTCCTGGGTGTTTCCCGACGGTTCTTTTCAAAGAGCCAATAAGGCTTTAACAAAACGCAACAGCAAAAACAAAATAAACAGAAAGGAGAAATGCAATGAAAAAGAGAAATATATTTAACCGCTTTTCAATAATAATGAATGAGAGGTTTGCCATGAATGATCATCAGAAGCACTTGTCCTCGTGGGTAACAGCATTCACCGTCCTCGCCGCGCTTCTTTCGGGCCACTCCCAAGCATTGGCCGTTCCAATACTGGGTTCGGATTTGGCAAGCTTTGCGGTTCTGGGCGCCGAGTCGGTGACCAATGTTCCCACGAGCACCATCGTTGGAAATGTGGGTGTCTCACCAGGTTCTTCGATCACAGGCTTTACCTCCTCGCCAGGCGTGGCGGTGGCGGACCCACAGGTGACTGGATCGGTACACGCAACTACCGCCGTGGCGGCGCAGGCCCAGAGTGAACTCACCATAGCGATAACGAATTTGGGGCTGATGGGAGCTGGTACCCTCTTGAGTGCGGATCTGGCTGGACTTACGATCTTTCCGGGGGTCTATACGGTTCCCTCCGGCGCGAGTAATTTGACGGGAACGGTCACGCTCGATGGCCTTGGCAACGCCGATGCGTTCTGGGTGTTCCAGTTGCCGAGCACGCTGATCACCTCGCCTGGCTCGGTCGTTGACGTTATCAATACAAGCTCAGACGCAGGGGTGTTCTGGAATGTCGGCAGCTCTGCGACCCTCGATACAGGCACGACGTTCGAAGGAAATATTCTCGCGCTCACGAGCATCAGCCTGAACACCGGCGCAACAATTGTTTGCGGCAGAGCCCTGGCGGATACTGGCGCCGTTACCATGGATCAGAACACCATCGACATCTGCGCGGGCAGCAACGGTCTGAGCGGCGGCCTTGAGGTTCCAACAGGTGCAAGTGGTGAGATTCCCACGCCCCTTCCATCAGGTGGAAATGGTGAGATTCCCACGCCCCCCGTTGCTGCCGTTCCTGAGCCCAGCCCTGTGTTCCTGCTCGCCACCGGCCTTGCCGGTCTGGCTCTTGCGGTGCGGCGAAGGAAATCCGATCCTAATTGTGGTCAATATCTTTAAGGGGCACGGGAGGTCATAAGCTAAGCTGACGATGTGAAGGGAGGAGCGAAATGAAAACAAACGCGTTGTTAGGCATCATCCTCATTGTTGTAGGGATCATAGCCTTTGCGTATCAGGGGATAGAATACACGACGAGAGAGAAGGTCGTCGATCTCGGTCCCGTGCACTTGACGGCTGAAAAGACGAGAACGCTTCCGCTGCCTCCGATTGTGGGCGCTATTGCCCTGGTCGGCGGCATCGCGCTGCTGGTCACGGGAAGTAAAAAGGGCTGATCCCGGGCAAACGATTGAAGCACTGGTCAATCGCATAAGACGCCAATGCCGTTATACTCTGTAAGCATGGGGACGTTCGTGTGAAAGAATTAATAAAATCGAAATAACAAAAAGGAGAATTAAAATGAAAACAAAATATGCTCTGCATCTTATTTTTACCATTGCTTTGGTCTGTATGACGTCCCCGGTAATTGCGCAGGATAAATCCGCGGACTATGTTGCGCTTAAAGCCGGGGTGTACTCGCCCAGCGAGTCCTATCACCTCAGGGAATTTAACGGCAGCACCGAATCACACCTGGACAGCAAGACCGGATTCAACGGGGAGCTTGCGTTCGGCCATTACGTTCTTCCCATGTTCGCAATTGAGTTGGGGGCCGGGTACTTCGAGAGCGAGGGTTCTCCCGCGGCAGAGCCCGGCAAAACGAAGTTGAAGGTCGTTCCGGTGCTCGTGAGCGGGAAGGTCCTTATACCGATCGGGCAGGTTGTTGAACCGTACGGTGAGTTCGGGATCGGCGCTTACTTCACAAAATTGGATGTAGACGGCAACCTCGGCAATTTCAGCGGTTCCTCGAAAATCACCTACGGACTGCATGCAGGGATTGGAATTAACTTTAATATTTCGGAAACGTCCTTCCTGGGAGTAGAGGGGAGATATCTCTGGGCCAAGCCGTCATATGGCGGCCAGGACATAAAGCTGGACGGGTTCACCGCGACAGCCGTTCTTGGCTTCCGGATGTGAGGTAACCCCTGAAACACAAAAGTCCGAACATGCGCACAAAAGAGTGAAAACAAAGCAGGGGTGCTTGAAAAGCACGGAAAAGGGCAGGCCATCATGGAACAAACACAAACAAGCAGTGAGAACTTTGTGGCGGCTTTAAAACTTCTGGAGGAGGCGGCCAAACAGAAAAAGGACGAGTTGAAGGCGGTTATGTCCGACAAGTACACGAATCTGCGGAGCCTGATCCTGGAGAAAGAAGGCAGGCTCGCAAAATCGTTTACCACCGCCAAGGACCAGGCTGTCGATATGGCCGCTCATGTCCGGGAGGCCGGTGTCGAGAAGGCCCATGAAATTGCCCATGATGTGGACAAAAACGCGCATCAGACTCCGTGGCCCTACGTCGGAGGCGCTGCGCTGGTCGGTGTGCTGCTCGGCTACATAATGGGCCGGAATCGCACGTAGTAGCATAGTCAAAGTTTCCGCTGCCTCCGATTGTGGGCGCTATTGCCCTGGTCGGCGGCATCGCGCTGCTGGTCACGGGAAGTAAAAAGGGCTGATCCCGGGCAAACGATTGAAGTACTGGTCGATCGCATAAGACGCCAATGCCGTTATACTCCGTAAGCATGGGGACGTTCGTGTGAAAGTACTCAAAACGCAATAACAACAGGAGATAAATCATGAAAAGAATATGGATATTGATGGTATTGCTCATATTTGTGTCATTACTTTCTCTTTCATCATGCTTCCCGGTTTTACCAGGAGGACCTGGACCGGGGCACATACCTGGACCGGGGCGTCTGCCCATGCCTCCGCATCCGTAACCTGGAGTTTGTTGGATTCGGATGAATAACACGGTGCGGCATCGTGCTGCTGGTCCCGGGAAGCAAAAAGGGCCGAGAAGAGTCAAAACGGCCCAATTCATGAGGTGTTTGCTATGAAGGACAAAAGAAAAGCGTACGAAGAAAAGCTCGAGGCGCAGTTGAAGGAATGGAGCGCACAGCTCGCACTGCTCAAGGCCAGGGCGGACAAGGCCACGGCCGAGGCGAAGATCGAATACTACAAAACCATCGAAGCCTTGCAGCGCAAGCAGAATGACGCCAAGGCGAAGCTGCGGGAGTTGAAGACCGCCGGCGATGAAGCCTGGGAAGATCTCAAGGCAGGCGCGGAAAAAGTCTGGGCTGAAGTGAAGGCCGCCTACCACGATGCGAGCTCGAGGTTCAAGTGAACATGAGCGGGAAATCGGTCGAAAGCGCCTGATCCTCCAGTCGTCTCAGGCAGAAGGTTAATTAGGGAGTTAACTTCGGTTAAAGCTCCAGCAGTCAAAGCGATATTCCTAACCAAAGGAGGGACACTATGAAATCCAGCAAGAAGGACCAGGTTGAAGGCAAGTTTCACGAAGCAAAGGGCAAGGTCAAGGAAATGGCCGGGAAAATCACCGATAATCCCAAGTTGAAGGCCGAAGGAACAGACGAAAAGATAGCCGGCAAAGTGCAGAAAAAGGTTGGACAGGTCGAGAAGGTCCTGGGGAAATAGTGAGGGCGGCGTATCATGCGCCCACGATGTCCTTGAACCCGTAGCCGAGGCAGAATGTTACACCACAATCGGGACTCCGAAAGGCATGAGCTCTTCGGATGGAAAGAATTCAAAAAAATCAGAAACGACAATAAAAAGGAGAACATACTATGAAAACTATATATTCTGCAGCTCTGATGGTGGCCGCAATGGCCCTGCTGGCGATCAATGCGCCGGCGTACGCTTCCAAGACGGATGACCGCATCGAAGCATCAGCCAAAAAGTCGTATGTGTTCAAGACCTACCTGAAAAACGATGATATCAAGGTCCAGTCCAAGGACGGCGCCGTCACCTTGACGGGGGACGTCTCCGAGGAATCCCACAAATCGCTGGCCCAGGAGACCGTGGCGGGCCTGCCAGGGGTCAAAAGCGTGGACAACAAGCTGGACGTCAAAGGCGAGCGCCCCGCGGAGAACTCGGATGCGTGGCTGACTGCGAAAGTAAAAAGTACGCTCCTGTTTCATCGGAGCGTGAGCGCCATGACGGAGGTTAAAACTACAGATGGAGTCGTCACCTTGCAAGGCGAGGCGGCAAACCAGGCGGAAAAGGACCTGACAACCGAATACGCCAAGGATGTCGAAGGGGTCAAAGACGTTAAAAATGAGATGACGCTGTCCAAGACCGTGAAAAAGACACAGAGGTCAACGGGTGATAAGATCGATGACGCCTCCATTACCGCCCAGGTAAAAATGACGTTGTTGTTCCATCGATCGACCAGCGCACTCAAGACCAAGGTCGAGACAAAGCATGGCGTGGTCACGTTGAGTGGCAAGGCCGGGAACGCTGCCGAAAAGGACCTGGCAAGCAAAATCGCCGACGATGTAAAGGGCGTGAAGAGCGTAAAGAACCGGATGACCATCGAGTAGTCCAACGAGACCCCGGAGCGTTGCCGGCCAACGCGAGGCGCGCAAGCCGGCAGTTAACCTTATGCAAGCTGAAAGGAGGATCATATGCTGTGGACAATCGCCGTGATATTGATAGTTCTCTGGGCACTGGGGCTGGTGAGCAGTTACACGATGGGCGGGTTTATCCATATTTTGATTGTGCTCGCGATAGTAGTGATCTTGATCAGTGTCATCACGGGCCGGAGACCCTGAGAAATAATTTTCGGGGATTAATTGTTTTTGTAGGGCAACCCTTCAGGGTTGCGGCTGTCGGTGATCAGCAAGGCTAAAGCCTTGCCCTACAAACTACGATAATACAATCAGTTGCAAGGATTTACAGATGAAAGGAGAAAGGCCATGCCGTTAATTCAATTAGTGATCGTTTTGGTTGTCGTTGGGGTGATCCTATGGGTGATTAACAGCTACATACCGATGCAGTCTACCATAAAGAAAATATTGAATGTGGTAGTGGTCATTGTTGTGATTCTATGGCTGTTAAGTGTCTTCGGACTCATCGGAGACCTCTCGACGATTCGCGTTGGGAAGTGAAGGGTCTGAAAATATTCGCCATGGAGTGAAAACGGAGTATGTGTGCCTGAATGGCAAAGGTATCTCTAAGAAAGTGAATGCGATCACCATTAAAAAGGAGATTTGAGATGAAAAAGTCAGCGGCAATAGCGGCAGCAGTTTCGATCGTTGCGTTTGCGGCACTTGCCTATGGAGAGCCGGGCGGTCAGGGTATGGGACCGGGAATGAAGTGTGGTTGCGACAGGGATGAGCGGATGATGGAGTCAGAACATCACATGCCGAAGCAACTTATGGACCTTAACCTTGATGAAAAGCAGAAAGCTTCGATAGGTCAGATCAAGAGCGGAATGATGAAAGAGACGATCAAGCGGACGGCGGACATGCGCATCGTCCAGATCGAACTCAAGGACCTTCTTAGCCAGGACACCGTGGACATGAAGGCAGTTGAGGCAAAAGTGAAACAGTTGGAAATGATAAAGACCGAAATGCATCTTTCTCACATAAAGGCCATGGAAGAATGCAAAGCCAAACTGACGCCTGAACAGCGGAAGAAGTTGAGAGAGATGATGGAGGCGGGGCCAATGATGGAGGGAATGGGAATGGGAATGAAGCACAACCAGGAGCGCGTCATGAAGGGGAAATAAGTCGGCACACATACGAGACATCTCGAGGAGATCGTCCATGATCGAAACCACCATTAAAATGACCGCGCCTGTTGAGAAACGGAAGGAAGTCCTTCAGACGTTAAAAGCGATACTTGGCCCGATCCGGCGCGAACACGGCTGCATAAGCTGCAATTGCTACATGGATGTGGAGGATGAACGCATCTTCTTCTTCGAGGAGGAGTGGAAGACCAGAGAGGATATGGAAAACCATCTCCGGTCCGACCACTTCGGTGTCTTGAACGGGGTAATGAGACTGCTCCGCGTAGAGCCGGACATCAGGTTCAACACCATTGCCTCCACAGCAGGGCTGGAGGCGGTAATAGCGGCGCGAGTGTGATGCGGGAAAAAACGAGTATATCGGATTGGCTGGCATCATGATCCCGGAGATGGCGCCGATCACAAAATAGGCGTGGCTATTTCGGATTGAGCAAACAGGGCACGCAGATGGAGGAGATGATCTATGCAACTCCTGGATCAATTCATATCTCAAATAGGCAAGCAGCCTACAGACTGGACCAGTCAGGATGCGCAGATATATCTGGACTATGTAAAAAACTCAGACGACAGAACCAAGCGCGTCAAAAAAATGACAACGGATCAAACTGTGTACGAATAAACGACTATTACGAAAAGGAGAGACGCATGATGAAAATCTGGAAGAGTGTTATCGCAGCGCCGGCCATGAGTCTACTGCTTGTGGGGATGTATGGTTGTCACGAGGGTCCGGCAGAGCGCGCGGGCGAGAAAATCGACAAGACGGTCGATCAAGCCGGACAGCAGATGGAAAAGGCTGGTAAGAAAATCCAGGATGACATCAAGGGGGAATAGCCTTCCTTGATATCGGCGCTTTAATGAACGCCAAGACTGACTGGAAATTGCCGAGGTAGGAATCATGGATGATCCCGCAGGGAAACGGTTCGATCCCCGTCCGGGATCGACCTCTGCAGCGCCGGAGCAGCGTGGTCGAATTGTTGGCGCTGATATCTCCGCCAGGACAAAAGAACCGACCCCTGAGAATGCCATGAAAGTTCCAGTGACGTTCGAACGGAATGAAACCGTGCGAATTGAGGCTTTCAGCGATGGCGTATTCGCAATTGCCATAACCCTGCTGGTTCTCGGGATCAATGTGCCGAAGGCCCGGGAACTTGGCGCAGGCGGCAGCCTCGGATCAATGTTGATAAAACAGTGGCCGCATTATCTTGCCTTCGTGACAAGCTTCATTACGATCTTTGCCAATTGGGTAAACCATCACCGGATCTTCAGCTTTATCCAGAGGACCGATCATCCTTTTCTGTACTGGAACGGCTTATTGCTTCTGTTCATAACGTTCATGCCCTTTCCAACGGCCCTGCTGGCGGAATACCTCCTGCGCCCCGAAGCCAATGTTGCGGGAGCGGTCTTTGCCGGCACCTACGTCGCGATCACATTTGCGTTCAAGGGCTTGTGGCATCACGCGTCAAAGAACGGAAGGCTTCTTGCGCAGAACGTGGATGACAGGGAAATAAAGCAGATCACCATGCAATACCGATTCGGGCCGCTGATGTACCTCGCGGCGTTCGCGCTTGCCTTCGTCTCGGTCGGCCTGAGCGTGGGTTTGTGTCTGTCCCTGGCCGTGTTCTTTGCCGTCAAAGGCTGGCCAACGCTGAGATCAGCAGTGCTGTTCATTCCGTTATTCCCGCGACGGAGGAAATCCGAGATACCCAAATCATAACCAGGTCTCCGGCGGGAGCGCGTCAGACAGATTGAGAGTCAGGCGATCAACAAACTCAAAAACCTGACGAAGAACAGAAGCATTGAATGACATGCTGTAATCCGGAAGACCGAGGTTTTCGCGTCAACGCATGACCATGAAGTGGATAAGCAGGTTGCTTGCCGTCGCGTGTAACAACTGCTTGTCAAGAAACCGGAGCAGTTGGCAAAGGACCGAAGAGGTAAATGGCCATGACAAAACTGATTAATTCTCAACTCAAGAAGTGGAGGGCCGGGACCGTGGTGACCAGGGCCGGATCTGACCGGACGATGGCCATGAGTGGGCCCCGGTACGGCGTGAAGCGCTGGTGGCTGCTCATTGCCGGCGTTCTCGCTCTATCCCTCATGACGCCGGGCGCGGGTACCGCCGCGGAGCACGTCTCTGATGCGCTCATTCTCCCGTCTTTGAAGACCGCCTGGAATGCGGTCGACGCCATAGAGCCTGTCGCTTCCCCGGCAGTGAAGGCTGACTGGGGACCGGGCGTCCAGAAGAACTACCTCATCCCCGCGCTCGAGATCCCGACCTTCCTCTGGCTCCTCAACAGGTTAGACCGCACCGTCTATGGCGCCGACATCTACGGAACGAACTGGAACACCGGCTGGCACCACGTCATCCATGGCCCCTGGACGCTGGACAACGACCCCTTCGGCATGAACTTCATCATGCATCCCTACATGGGGTCGATCAATTACGGCTTCGCGCGGTCAGCCGGCCTCAATTTCTGGGAGTCGTTTGGCTATAACTTCGCGGCAAGCTATGTCTGGGAGACATTCGGAGAGACCGGACCGCCCTCCATCAATGATCAGCTCATGACGAGCTTCGGCGGATCCATCATGGGCGAGGCGCTTTTTCGGATGGCGAGCTATGTTCTTGAGGACGGCAAGCCGGGGTTCTGGCGCGAACTGGGCGCCGCTGGGCTCTCGCCGTCCACCGGCCTCAACCGTCTCGCCTTCGGCAACCGGTTCAAGGCCGTGTGGGTGAGCAACGACCCGGCTGTCTTCACGCGCCTGCGCCTCGGCGCGAGCCTTTCCGAGCACCAGACGGACCAGGGCATTGGAAAAACCGTGAAGCGGCCCGAGGCCACGGGAGACTTCTCCATGGCCTATGGGCTCCCCGGGAAACCCGGCTATAGCTATGAGCGCCCCTTTGACTACTTCCATTTCGAATTTACAGCAGTCACCCTCAGCGGCGGCAACGCCTTCGAGAACATCACGACCCGCGGTCTTCTCTATGGAACAAAATACTCGGCCGGCGACGCCTATCGCGGGATATGGGGCCTTTACGGGAGCTATGACTACATATCGCCGACGATCTTCCGCGTTTCGAGCACGGCCCTCTCGCTGGGATCTACCGCCCAGTGGTGGCTCTCGCACTCGGTGGCGCTCCAGGGTTCGGCCTTGGGCGGCGTCGGTTTCGGCGCGGCCGGCACCATCGGCGGCGTGGGTGACCCCGCAACGGGTGTACGCGACTACCACTACGGCGTCGTCCCGCAGGGCCTGCTCGCGCTCCGCCTCATCTTCGGTCAAGCGGCAATGCTCGACCTGACCGGGCGAGAGTACTATGTCACCGGCACGGGCTCCGACAACGCTAATGGCTCTGAGCATATCTTCCGCGGCAACGCTTCGTTCGCCGTGCGTATTTACGGTCGCCACGCTATCGGCGTCCAGTATGTCGAATCGCACCGGGATGCATACTATGCCAATTTCCCCGACAGGCATCAGACCGTAGGGACCGTCAGTATCGCTTACAACTTCCTCGGCGACATCAACTTTGGCGCCGTCGAGTGGCGCGATTTATATGCTGACAGCCGCTGAGCCGCCTGAAAAGAGAGGCGACCGGACATCGAAGTCACAAAAGGATGATCACGTTTACGCTATACTGTGGACAGGATGGCGTGTTCAGCTTGTATCGACAGAGAGTATCGCGGTTTCCGAATTGGTCGGACATCCCAACTGAGCAAAATCCTGATGAAGGGGCATTTGTCCATGACTGAACAGAGCAATTCTCAGAGGGGAATCCGCTTCCTTCTCATCGCGGCGGCGCTTGTGATCATCATCGGGGGCGTCAATCAGGCGCAGTCGGCCCTGGCGTCCTTTCTTGTCGCTGTTTTCCTCGCTGTCATCGGGACGCCGCCGGTACTCTGGCTTGAGCGGAAACGCATTCCCTCCGTCGTCGCGGCGCTGCTCGTGGTATCAGGCATGATCGCCGTCCTGCTGGTCGTCGGCGGACTTGTAGGCTCGTCTCTCAACAATTATTCCGAGGCCCTGCCTTACTATGAACAACGCATGCAGGAAGAGCTCTCGAAACTCCATGCGCTGCTGGCGGAGAAAGGTATCCGGGTCACGGAGAAGATGCTGCTCGAGTATGTCAATCCGGGCGGGGTAATGAACCTGGCCGCACGCATGCTCGCGGGGTTGGGCTCGGCGCTTTCGAACATTGTCCTGATTTTGCTCACCGTAGCCTTCATCCTGTTCGAGGCCCCAGGCTTCCCTGTCAAGCTCCGAGCTGTCCTCGGTGATCCTCTGCAGGCCTTTCCCCAGTTCACGAGGTTTATCGATGATATGGAACGCTATGTGGTCATCAAGACGCTCATGAGTCTGGCCACGGGAATCCTGATCGGGATATGGCTGTACATTCTCGGCGTGGATTTTCCCATTCTCTGGGGCTTTCTGGCCTTTCTGCTCAACTATGTGCCGAGTATCGGCTCCACGGTCGCCGCCATTCCCGCGGTCCTTCTTGCCCTTATCCAATTCGGGATGGGCCGCGCCCTAATGGCAACAGCGGGATATATGGCCGTGAACTTCATACTCGACAACGTGATTGAAGTGAGGCTCATGGGAAGGAAACTCGGATTGTCCACGCTGGTTGTCTTTCTCTCGCTGGTCTTTTGGGGAAGCCTGCTCGGTCCGGTCGGCATGGTTCTGTGCATACCGTTGACCATGACCCTGAAGTTCGCATGCGAGAACAATAAAGGCACACAGTGGATCGCGGCATTGCTCGGGCCTGAGCTGAGCGCTGAAAGCGGTCCGCCGGCGCCGAAAAAAGAAACCGGTCCCGAGACCTGAACAAATATCGAGAAAGCACGATAGAGAAGAAAAGGCATATAAGGAAAGGAGAAACGAATATGGCGGAAAAGGCACATGATGAAGAACTGGATAAACTGAAGGCCGATATCGCGGGCCTGCGCGAAGAGCTCGCCGGACTCGCCGCCGGCGTGAAGAAATTCGCCGGGAGCCATGACGAACAGTCCCACACATCGGCCCAGCAGGAAGGTTTTGGTGTATGGGCGGACCTCTTGCACAAGTTCGACTCATCGAAGGTCCAGAGTGAAAAGGTCGTCAGGGACCTTTCGGCTGAGGTGGAACGGCACCCGCTGGTCAGTATTATGGCCGCATTCGGCCTCGGCTATATAATCGCCAAGCTGTGGTACAGGGGGACAGACAATGAAGATACTAACGACGCTCCTTGATATCGCGATGTCCTTTCTGCGTTTGCTACAGGCAGAGGGGAGAGTGCTGAGAAGAGCGGTGATGGACACGGCATGGGCGCTTGCCTTTATCGGGATTACCTCACTCCTGGTCCTGGCCGCGTCGGGCTTTCTCCTGGCGGGGATCTACCAGTACCTTGCCGCGCAGATGTCCCCAGCGGCCGCGTCGGTCCTCGTGACGTTCCCGGCCCTTCTTCTCGCATTGCTTTTCGCGGGCATCGTAAAAAAGTGGACCGCCGGCCCGAAATGAAATGCGCGTCCGTTCGCGTGCGACATCCTGCGCGAGACAGGCCGGAGTAGTTGGAGATTGGAGCTGCTGAGATGTTTGAGGACATTATCGAGACAGCGCGTGAACCCCTCGTGGTCCTGAATGCGGAGCTGAGGGTCCTCATGGCCAGCCGAAGTTTTTATGAATCTTTCAAGGTAATGCCGAAGGAAACGGTGGGCAATCTTATCTATGACCTCGGTAACCGGCAATGGGACATACCCAGCCTTCGGACGCTGCTTGAAGAGATCCTGCCAAAAGACAACAAGTTTGATGACTATAAGGTTGAACATGTCTTTTCAGGCATCGGGCACAAAATAATGCTGCTCAATGCCCGCCGCATCACTCAAGCAGGAAGCGGTCCACAGCTGATCCTCCTGGCAATTGAAGACATCACTGAAAAAATGCGCCTGGAAAAAGAATTGGCGAAACGAACGCGAGACACCGAACAGGCACAATCCGATGCCGAGGCTGCTACAAGGGCCAATGAAGATATTATTGAGACCGTGCGTGAACCCCTTCTCGTGCTTGATTCAGACCTGAGGGTCCTCAAGGCCAACCGCAGTTTCTATGATTCATTCAGGGTAACACCGGGGGAAACGATCGGAAATCTTATCTATGACCTTGGAAACCGGCAGTGGGACATTCCCAGTCTTCGGAGGCTGCTTGAAGAGATCCTTCCCCAGGACAACAAGTTCGATGACTATGAGGTTGAACATGTATTTTCGAGCATAGGGCACAAGGTAATGCTGCTCAATGCCCGCCGGATCGCTCAAGAGGAAGTCGGTTCTCAACTGATCCTCCTTGCAATAGAAGACGTCACTGAAAAAATGAGGCTGGAACGGGAATTGGCGGAACGAACACGAGACGCGAAGAAAGCGCAAGTCGAGGCTGAAGCTGCAACAATGGCCAAGTCCGATTTCCTCGCCAACATGAGCCATGAGCTGAGGACACCTCTTAATTCGATAATCGGTTTTTCGGAGGTCCTGGAGGACCAGCTGCTCGGCACGCTGAATGAGTCGCAGCGCGAAAACGTGATGTACATCCTCAAAGCGGGAAGGCACCTGCTCAGCCTTATCAACGATATCCTTGATCTCTCCAAAGTGGAATCAGGAAAGATGGAACTCGACGTGGAGAGGGTGTCGTTAGGAGCGCTGCTGGATGCATCCCTGATCATGCAGCGGGAGAAGGCATTGAGGCACGGGATAAAGCTGGATCTTCAGATCGAACACGATAAGTCGATCGTGATCGAAGCAGATGAAAGGAAACTCAAGCAGATCGTGTTCAATCTCCTGAGCAATGCGGTGAAATTCACGCCCGACAACGGCCGGGTGCGGGTGATGTCGAAGGAAATAAATGGAGCTCAGGATATAGAGATCAGCATCCGGGACACCGGCATAGGGATCAAGCAGGAGGACATTCCAAGGCTTTTTGTGGAGTTTTCTCAATTGGCGTCGGCCTATGATAAAAAGTATGAGGGTACCGGGCTGGGGCTTGCGCTCACAAAAAAACTTGTTGAATTGCACGGTGGGAAGATATGGGTGGAGAGCGAGTTTGGCAAAGGGAGCCTGTTTGCCTTTGTTATTCCCGTAAAGCAGAGGAGGAAAAAGGATGCTTAAGAAAATCCTTGTTGTAGAAGATAACGAGGCGAACCGTATCCTCATGAGACAGATACTCAAGCATTATGGTTATGAGGTGCTGGAGGCTACTGATGGGGTATCCGGGCTGGAGATGGCCAGACAGTTCATGCCTGACCTGATACTGCTTGATCTGCAGATGCCTGTTATGGGCGGTTTTGCGGTGATACGGGAATTGCGGAAAACACCGGAACTGAGCAAGCTGAAGGTGGTCGCCGTCACCTCATTTGCCATGAAAGGCGACAGGGAAAAGGCGCTGGAGGCCGGATTCGACGAATATGTGACTAAACCCATAGATACGAGAAAATTCGTCGAGCTCGTAAAAAACATTGTTCCAATTCCGAGGTGAAACATGACGCTGCCGAAGAAGCCTATCATCCTTTGTGTTGATGATGAACCCGCGAACCTCAAGCTGCTCGAAAACATACTCGTACCCAGAGGCTACGAGGTGGTAAGCGTTGCAAGCGGGGAAGACGCCCTGCGGATGATCAAAACCCGGCCAATAGACCTCGTACTGATGGACCTTATGTTGCCGGGGATGGACGGTCTGCAGGTGTCCCGGAAGATCAAGAATAACAAAAAGGTCCGGGATATACCGATAATCATGATTACCGCGCATACCGGTGTGGAGTCGTTTATAAAGTCTCTCAGCAAGGAGGTATTCGCGCACCTCCATAAGCCCTTTGAAACAGAAGATTTGCTCAACCTCGTGAGGGCCGCACTTGGGCAAACAGAGGCCGGCGATTCTTGATGCTGTCGTAAAAAGGGAAAGGGCATTATCTACCGCAGACGCCGAGACACGGAGAAATGCATCTTGAAAATAATAAGGCTTTTCTCCGCGCCTGTGCTTGTGCCCGCGTTTTGGCAACAGCATGGTACATCTCAGCGGTGAAAAACTTTGACAGCACCATATGTACACACGGGAGGTATTGTGCATAAATTAATGATCGTTTTTATCTCCGCGCTGTTTTTTACCGCCAATGCCGGGGCAGGGGAGCTGCTTGTACAAGATGATTCCGCAAAGGCGGTCCAATTGGCTGATACGGCGAGTCAACCAGCGGACGTGAATGCCCCCGAAGACACTCTCCCCGCCGGGCAGCGGCGGAAATCACCGCAAAGCACGGACTTTGGAAAAAAAACGTATAGTCCTGTTGCCGAACACAAGGTGAACTATTTTTCTCTGAACCACTGGCCGGGGAACAACAACGCGCAGGCCAAGTTCCAGATAAGCATGAAGTTCCAGGTGCTGCAGCCGAATCTCTATGTACTCAAGCATAATATTTTTCCGGCCTATGTTGCCTATACGCAGAAGACGCTCTGGAACGTAGGGCAGCAGTCAAGGCCTTTCGAGGAAAGCTCTATTAACCCGGAGTTTTTTTTAGATTATCCGGTCGACGCCGCCATCATTGGCCGGTTTAAACTGCGCAACATAGTTATAAGCCCCATCGAGCACGAATCCAACGGTCTCGCCGGCGTCCAGTCACGAAGCTGGGACAGGCAATATGTTCTGATCAAGTTTGGGCTCGAGCCGAAGGAAAAACCGGAGGTAACGAATTCCTTCCTGTCGGACAAGGCATTATTGTACGTCAAGCTCTGGCATGCCTCGGGTTATTCCGATCAGACCGCCTATCTTCAATCCATCGGCAGCAACGATAAATTCCTCGACTACATGGGGCAGGGGGAGCTCGGCGTAAGTGTCAGGAACTTTCTCTGGGGAGGGAGCATCAGGAACCATCAACTGGATATCAGAACGCCGATATTCCGGGATGGCCGAAAAAATTCCTGTGAATTCGAATTCCGGCAGCAGCTTCCGAATATGAATTTCGCGCTTTATTTTCAATACTGGTATGGCTACGGAGAGACGTTGATGCGCTTCGATCAGGTCGGACGCAGAAGTTTCGTCGGGCTCTCTTTTTCTTATTAACGACGTAAGGCATGGATCATAATAGCATATGAGGAGGAGAATGCCATGAAGATCTTGAAGACTGTGATGCTCGTGGTTGGGTTAGTTATCATGCCGACGTATGCCTTTTCCGCGAATCTCGGCTATATGCGCATAAGTCTTATCGCGGGCGATGTCCAGATAAAGACGCCGGGAGCGGATGATTGGGGTATGGCCTCGATAAACAGTCCCGTCGGCGAGGGTGATCAGGTTTGGGCCCCTCAGGGCGGGAGGGTTGAACTGCAGTTGAACGGCGGGACATATATAAGGCTTGACCAGAACTCAGCGCTCCAGATACTCTCGATGGATAGGAATTCTTCCCAGTTTTATCTCTCACAAGGCTATGCGTATATATATTATGGCGCGCCGGGGGGGAGTGTCATACAGGTTGATACGCCTGATGCGTCAACCCGCGCTTTTGACAAGGCGATCTTCAGAATAGACATGTCCGAGCAGTACACCGAGGTGGCGGTCTACAAGGGATATGTTGAAACGGAGAACAGGGTCGGAACGACAGGAATAAACGCGGGACAAATGGTGTCTCTCGGTCAGAACACGGATGGAGAGCTTGCCCCGATGGGCCCACCCGATGATTGGGAAACGTGGAACAAGACGAGGAACGACAGGATTTTTGCGGGAAGGAGCGCAAGTTTCCGTTATCTTCCCCCCGAACTCAGAGCGTATTCTTATGATTTTGATAACAGCGGCAGGTGGGTGCGGGTCCCGGCTTACGGTTATGTCTGGACGCCGACGGTCGTTGTCGGCGCGAGCTGGTCCCCTTACAGAGACGGCAGATGGATCTGGCGGGGCGATGATTACGTCTGGGTAGCTTTCGAGCCCTGGGGATGGGCGCCCTACCACTATGGCAGATGGAGCTTTGATGTAAACATAGGCTGGTTCTGGGTGCCTCCTGTCGCTAATGAGGTTTACTGGAGTCCGGGATACGTCGGCTGGGTCAGGACGGAGAATTATGTGGCATGGGTCCCGCTGGCGCCGGGAGAAATATATTACGGACGCGGCGACTACGGCCGGAACAGCGTAAACATTGCCAATGTAAATATCAGCCAGGTCAATATCACTACTGTATATAAGAACGTTTACGTTAACAACGGAGTGACGGTTGTCAACCGCAACACCTTTGCAACGGCTTCGCCAAGGATTGTCAATGTAAATCAGGGCGTCATCCAGCAGCGGATATTTACAAGGAATAATATCAGTATTGGCGCGCCGGCAATTACACCAACGAGTGCGAGTTATTTTTCGTCGGCGAGGCCTGTCCCGGCAGCCAACCGACCACCGCTGTCTGTCAGAAACGTTCAGACCATGGAGTTGAAACAGTCAAGGCCGTTTATCAAAGAAGCTGATAAGTCTGTTTTGAACCCCGGCATAAAGCCAAAGACTTTACCGATCAATACTGTTACAACGCCTCGAACTCCAGGTAAAGGAAAATCAATCCAACAGCAAGTTCAGCCTGCGGAGAGAGTGAAGCCCATTGCCCCTGAAGGCGGCCCCACCGGCAGAGGGAATAAGCAGCAGGTCAAGCCGGACGAGAAGGGAAAAACGGCAGTACCGAAGGGCGGCCCCGCCGGCAGAGGTGAAAAACAGCAAGTTCAGCCTGCGGAGAGAGTGAGGCCCAGCGGTCCTATAGTCAGTCCCGCCGGCAGAGGGGATAAGCAGCAGGTCAAGCCGGACGAGAAGGGAAAAGCGGCAGTACCGAAGGGCGACCCCGCCGGCAAAGGTAAAAAACAACAAGTTAAGCCGGATAGGAAAGGGAAACCCGGAGCGGCTGAATGCGGTCCCGGACAGAAAGACGAGAAGAATCCTGAAAAGTGTCCTCAAAAAGATAAGAAAAAACCGGGGGCAGAAGATCATGGGCGATAAATAGATCATGCTTGTAGAGTGGGGAGGCAGTTCCCTGGTCCTTCAGCGTGATGGAAAAATAGAGGTAAAACGAAGGCTTTGTTTCTCCGTACAAGGGGAATTCGCATAATCAGATGATTTCAGTTTATGTGAATGATGTTTAGAATCTCAGGACCGGTTATTTTAGAAATCATCAGAGGAATGCGTAAATGAATATGGATGACGGACAACACCGCTCTATATTACAGAGGATCGCCCGGCGGGCGATGCTTGACAGGGGCCTGCTCCCTGACTTTTCCGCGGCAGCGCTCGCCGAACTCGGCGAGCTCAAGTTGCCCGCGGCAATGAACAAGGAGCCGGTCCGCGACCTGACGGACCTCCTCTGGGCTTCCATCGACAACGATGATTCCCGTGACCTGGACCAGCTGACGGTGGCAGAGGCAATGCCCGGAGACAATGTAAAGATCCTTATTGCCGTGGCTGACGTGGACCTGCTTGTCAAGGACGGATCGGCAATTGACGAACACGCCCGCCATAATACCACCTCTGTTTATACCGCCGCCAGGACGTTCCCGATGCTTCCTGAGAAGCTTTCGACCGAGCTCACGTCGCTCAATTTCAATGAGGACCGGCGTGCCATTGTCATTGAAATGGTGATCGCCGCGGACGGGTCGCTTCAGAGGTCCGATATCTACAGGGCGCACGTCCGCAACCGCGCGAAGCTGGCATATAACAGCGTTGCCGCATGGCTGGAAGGGAGCGGAGCCATTCCCGCGGCCCTTGCCGCGGTACCGGGACTTGATGAGAACCTGCGTATGCAGGACAGGGCGGCGCAAGGCATGAAAAACCTCCGGCATGTTCACGGCGCCCTCAGCCTTGAAACAAGTGAGGCGAGGCCGGTATTTGAAGGCGATGAGCTCCGCGGCCTCGAAGCGGAAAAAAAGAACCGCGCAAAGGTCATTATCGAGGATTTCATGATAGCCGCAAACGGTGTGACCGCCCGGTATCTCTCATCAAGAAAACTCTCTTCCCTGCGGCGCGTGGTACGCGTTCCAAAACGATGGCAGCGGATCGTCGAGCTTGCCGGGGAACAGGGCTTCACGCTTCCCCCTCAGCCGGATGCAAAAGCCCTCGAGGCGTTTCTGACGAGAGAGAAGGCGGCCGATCCCCTCCGGTTCCCCGACCTCTCCCTCGCGGTCATCAAACTTCTCGGCGCCGGAGAATATGTTGCGGAACTTCCGGGCGTCAATGCCCCGGGGCACTTCGGTCTCGCTGTCAGGGATTACACCCACTCCACGGCCCCGAACCGCCGGTATCCCGATCTCATCACGCAGCGCTTGTTGAAGGCCGCCATAGAAGGGACCCCCTCGCCTTACGGCAATGACGAACTACAGGCCCTGGCCAAACATTGCACGGAAGAAGAGGATGCCGCGAACAAGGTAGAACGACAGGTCGGGAAATCCGCCGCGGCAATGCTGCTGGAACACAGGATCGGGGAGGTGTTCGAGGCCATCGTCACCGGCGCGGCGGAAAAAGGGACGTGGGCGCGGCTTCTGACAGTCCCGGTCGAAGGTCGGCTGGTCCATGGGTTCGAAGGCGTTGATGTCGGCAGCCGCATCCGCGCGCGGCTGTCATCGGTGGACGTTCAAAGGGGATATATCGATCTCACAAAAGTCGGCGCCCCCGGACGGTGACGGCAAGAAGCGCCGGGCGCTATCCGACGGGAAGAGAAAAGGCATGAATCATGGCTAAAGAAAAGAAGGACGGGCGCGATAACGGGTAAAAGAAAAACGATCTGCCGATAATCCTGCTCGCCTTTGAGGACATAATCGAGCGCAAGGAGACGGAACATGCCCCAGAAAAAAACCACGACAAGATCCCAGGAATACGCAGAGAGCATCGTCAATACCGTGCGTGAACCTTTAATCGTTCTGGACCAGGAACTAAGGGTGGTCACCGCCAGCCGCTCCTTCTATGAAGTCTTTAAGGTAAGACCTGAGGATACCGTAGGGCAGCTCATCTATAACCTGGGTAATAAACAGTGGGATATTCCCAGGTTGCGGGAACTGTTGGAAACCATCCTTCCCGAAAAGGCAACCTTTGATGACTACGAGGTTGAACATGATTTTACCACCATCGGCAGACGCACCATGCTTTTAAATGCCCGGAGGATCCCCAATCCTCCGGAAAAGCTGAAAGTTATTCTCCTGGCCATCGAAGATATCACCATGCGCAAGAGTAAAGAAAAACAGTATCTTAAATTAGCGGCAATTGTTAATACCTCTGTTGACGGCATTATCGGAAAAGATCTGGAAGGAGATATTATCAGCTGGAATAAAGCGGCGGAAAGAATATACGGTTATACCGAACAAGAGATACATGGCAAAAATATTTCTCTCCTGGCCCCTCCTGGTTACGAAGAAGAAATACGCAGCCAGCTTAAAAAGCTGCGAAACGGAGAATTGATTGAAAATTATGAAACAAAGCGTGTCCGAAAAGACGGGGTCGTAATTGATATCTCTTTGAGTCTTTCGCCGATCAAGGACAAGGCGGGGAATATTTGCGGCGCGTCGGCCATTATGCACGACATAACCGAACAAAAAAAGGCAAAGCAGGTGCTGATTGTCAGTGAATACTCCGAGAGCATCATCAACACCGTGCGTGAACCTCTAATCGTTCTGGACCAGGATTTAAGGGTGGTCACCGTCAGCCGCTCATTTTACGAAGTCTTTAAGGTAAAACCCGTAGAGACCGTGGGGCAGCTTATCTATGACCTGGGCAATAAGCAGTGGGACATACCCAAGCTGCGGGAGCTGCTGGAAACCATCCTTCCCCAAAAAGCAACCTTTGACAACTATGAAGTTGAACACCATTTTACTACCATTGGCAGGCGCGTCATGCTTCTGAATGCCCGGCAAATTGAGCGAGGGATGGGCAAGGAACGGATCATCCTTCTTGCCATTGAGGACATCACCGAGCGCAAGGAGATAGAAGCCGGCCTGGAAAAGACCCGAATAGAACTGGCGGTCATTAAAAAAACCGCGGATGAAGCCAGTGAATTCGCCGAGAGCGTCATCAACACGGTGCGTGAACCCTTAATTTCTTTGGATCAGGATCTCAGGGTGGTCACGGTCAGCCGTTCCTTCTATGAAGTTTTCAAGGTAAAGCCCGAAGAGACTGTGGGGCAGCTTATCTATGACCTGGGAAATAAACAGTGGGACATCCCCAAGCTTCGGGAACTGCTTGAAACCATCCTTCCTCAAAAAACAACATTTGATAACTATGAGGTTGAGCATGATTTTGCCACCATCGGCAGGCGCATCATGCTTTTGAATGCACGCCAAATTCAACGAGGAATGGGCAAGGAGCGGATCATCCTTCTGGCGATCGAGGACATCACTGAGCGTAAGGAGATAGAAAATGGGCTGGAAAAAGCCCATGAAGAGTTAAAGGAGCTGGCTGCCGAGCTAGAACGCGCCGCCCGGGTAAAATCTGAATTCCTGGCCAACATGTCGCATGAGCTCAGGACCCCGCTTAACTCTATTAACGGTTTCTCTGAGGTATTATACGACGAGACGTTCGGACCGCTGAATGAAAAGCAGAAGAAATACGTGAATAACGTTTTGACCAGCGGGAAGCACCTTCTCCTACTGATAAATCAGATACTTGACATGGCAAAGGTTGAAGCTGGAAAGATGAAGCTGGCATTATCCAGCTTGCCGATGAAAAGCCTGTTAAATGAGATTTCACTCCTCGTAGCCGATATGGTCAGTAAAAAAAAGATTGAAATGGTGCTTAAAATAGCCGAAGACCTGCCGAATATTGAGGCAGATGAGCTCAAGGTAAAAGAGATACTTTACAACCTTCTTTCGAACGCGGTCAAATTTACCCCCGCGGGTGGTCAGATCGGCATGCAGGCGAACACAACAGATTCTGAAATAGTAATCGTGGTCTGGGACACAGGGGTCGGTATCGCACCTGAAAACATGGAAAAAATATTTGAAGGTTTTTTCCGTGTCGATACTCCCTATTCCCGGGTCACTGAGGGGACCGGGCTCGGGTTACCGCTCTCAAAAAAGCTGGTTGAGCTGCATGGCGGGAAGTTTTCTGTAGAATCAGCGGGGCTGAATAAAGGCACCTCAATCCGGTTTACGCTGCCTGTTATATCCGGGGGGGGCGGCGTGAGATGAAGAAGAAAGCGTTAGTTATCGACGACAATGGAAACAATCTTGAACTGGAAAAAGACCTTTTGGAGGTCGCCGGCTTCGAAGTATTTGAAGCTGAAAATGCCGCCAGTGGAATTGCCATTGCCCGGAAAGAAAAACCGGATATTATCATTATGGATGTGCGGCTTTCCGATATGCGCGGCACAGAAGCGGCCAGGATATTGCGCCAGGACAAAGAGACGCGCGATATACCCATTGTGTTTGTGACCGCTTCTGTAATGGTGGAGGGCAGAGAAGAGTTAAGCAAGATAACGAACAGTGGATTCATCGGCAAGCCGATAAATACGCGCACCTTTGCGAACGAAGTCAGTCAATATATTAAGTGAATGTACTCATAGTCCAAAGGGCAGAGTGATGGATGATGAAAGACAAAACAGTAATATTAGTTGTCGATGACCAGCTCCAAAATGTTGAACTTCTCAGAGCGCATCTTGTCCCGCGGGGGTATGACGTTGTCACAGCGGCAAGCGGTGCAGAAGCGATGGAGAAAATATCCGGCAATCAAATTGATCTGGTTCTGCTGGATGTAATAATGCCCGGGATGTCCGGTTTCGAAGTGCTGGCGAAATTACGCGCCGATAAAAAGACACAGCGTATCCCGGTAATCATGATCACGGCGTATAAGGAGCATGAGGACAGGTTGAAAGCCCTTGAGTCAGGATGCGATGATTTTATATCCAAGCCTTTTGACAGGCATGAGCTTTTTGCACGGGTAAAATCGCTTCTCAGAATAAAGTCTCTGCATGATGAAGCTGATGAAGCCCGCGATTATGCAGAAGCGATCGTCGAAACCGTGAGGGAACCTCTCCTCGTACTGAGCAAAGACCTGCGGGTGATCACCGCGAACCAGGCGTATTACAGGGTTTTCAAAACAACACCCTATGCGGTAGAAAACGTATATTTCTACGACCTGCAAAACGAACGTTGGAATATCCCAACGCTCCGGAATATGCTTGAAGACATCCTCGAGCAAAACACGACGTTCAACGACTTCGAAGTCGATTATGAAGCGCCCGGCGTCGGCCGCAGGGCCCTGCTCCTGAATGCGCGAAGGATTGACCGGGAAGGGACTGAATTGATCCTGCTTGCCCTCGAAGACATCACCGATCGGAGGCTGGCGGAGGAGAATATCAAAAAGTTGAATGCGGACCTGCAGCACAACCTGGATGAACTTGCCTCCGCGAACAAGGAACTGGAAGCCTTCAGCTACTCCGTGTCTCACGACCTGCGTAACCCTCTGAACAGGATACTGGGGTTCTCCGACATCCTGCTCGAAGGTTATTCGGACAAACTCGACGACGAAGGGAAAAATCATCTTGACCGAATCATAAAGAACGCGGTCAGGATGAAGCGGATCATGGATGACCTGCTTCACCTTTCGCGGATATCACGGAAAGGCGTGCAAAGACAGGACGTCGACCTGAGCAAAATCGCGGCGTCGGTGGTAGCGGAACTTCGTGAGGCGCAGCCGGACCGCGGCGCCACCGTCGATATCCAGGAAGGGATCGCGGCGTTTGCCGATGTCAAGTTGATCGAGGTTGCGCTCTCGAATCTTCTCGGCAATGCGTGGAAGTTTACCTCAAAAATAAAAAATGCCGGAATCCAATTTGGAACGTTCAAGGAGGAAGGAAAGATCGTCTATTATGTGAGGGACAACGGGGCCGGTTTTGACCAACGCTTCTCCGAAAAGCTTTTTTTACCTTTCCATCGCCTGCATTCGGAGGATGAGTTCGAAGGGACCGGCATCGGCCTCGCTACGGTGCAGCGCATCATCCACCGCCACGGCGGGAAGGTATGGGCTGAGGGAGAACCGGGCAAGGGCGCCGCATTTTACTTTACGTTAAACGATACATAGTTCATACCGAACAGCGGATTCACGGGCAAACCGATAAATACGAGCGCCATGGCTAAAAGAAATCAGTGGATTCATCACATTTTATTTCTCCTGTATCGGAAAGTTATATGCAAAGGTGATAGACAATGAAAGACAAACCGGTCATATTAGTTGTTGACGATCAGCCCCAAAACATGGAACTTCTCGAAGCACATCTTGAGCCGCAGGGGTATGAAATTGTGAAAGCGGCAAGCGGCGAAGAGGCGCTGGAAATATTTTCCAAGAATCAAATCGATCTGGTTCTTCTGGACGTAAAGATGCCCAGGATGTCCGGCATCGAAGTGCTGGAGAAGTTACGCGCCGATAAAAAGACACGGCTGATCCCGGTAGTTATGGTCACGGTGCTTAAGGAGACCGAAGACAGGATAAAAGCCCTTGAGGCAGGATGCGATGACTTTATCTCCAAGCCTTTTGATAAACACGAGCTATTAGCCAGGGTAAAATCGCTTCTCAGAATAAAGTTTCTTAATGACGATGAAGATGCTTCCCAGGAGTACGCCGAGAGCATCATCAACACCGTGCGCGAGCCCTTGATCGCTCTGGACCAGGATCTCAGGGTGGTCTCCGCCAGCCGTTCCTTTTATGAATTCTTCAAGGTTAAACCTGCAGAGACCGTGGGGCAGCTTATTTATGACCTGGGCAATAAACAGTGGGATATCCCCTTGCTGCGTGAACTGCTGGAAACCATTCTTCCCCAAAAGACGACATTTGATGATTATGAGGTTGAACACGATTTCGCCACCATTGGCAGGCGCATAATGCTTCTGAATGCCCGGCAGATAAAACGAGGGAAGGGCAAGGAACGGATCATCCTCCTGGCCATTGAGGACATTACCGAACGCAAGCAAATGGAAGAATTGTTAATAGAGTCCGAAGCGCGCTACCGGCGTGTTTTTGAGACCGCAAGCGATGGGATAGTGCTTCTCGAAAAACGCGAAGGGACTATAATCCAAACTAATCCGGCCACCGAGAAATTGCTGGGTTATTCCGAGGAGGAGTGCATCGGGAAAAACCTTCAGGATATCGGTGTCTCGCTCGTTATGAGTGATTTCCCGGCGATAATGCAAGATTTGAACAGAAGCGGCATTCTTAATTACGATGATGTCCAGGTGAAAACCAGGTCAGGGCAAAATATCTACACGGACATCTATATGGTAGACAGGGCAAAGCTGGCACAATGTAATATTCGCGACGTCACTGAACGGAAGCGAACGGATGAAACGCTTAAAGAAGAGAAAACGTTTATTGAAAATGCGCTCAATACACTGAAAGACGTCTTCTTTGTTATTAATTCAGAGGGAATATTCCTCAGATGGAATAAGGCAATGAATGCGGTCACCGGCTACAGCGACACGGAAATTGCCTTGATGAAGGCCATTGATTTATTCCGGAATGATGATAGAGCGCGGGTATCCGAGGCCATTCTGGCGGCGGTTAAAGAAGGCAGCGCCAATGTTGATGCGATACTCGTTGCCAAAGACGGGAGGCAACTCCCCTATGAATTCAGCGTTGTACTACTGAAGGGGTCCGCGGGAAACGTAATCGGCATCAGCGGCGTAGGCAGAGACCTCACTGAGCGCAACAAGCTTGAAGCCCAGCTCCGCCACGCCCAGAAGATGGAGGCGGTCGGCACGCTGGCGGGGGGTATTGCGCACGATTTCAATAATATTCTCAATGTAATTATAGGATACGCCGCCATGGTCATGGACACGTTGGAAGCCGGCGGTCCCTCAAAGGAACAGATGCATGAGCTGCTCGTTGCCGCCGACAGGGCCGCGAATCTGACCAAAAAGCTGCTTGTCTTCAGCAGAAGACAGGATGTTGAAGTGAGGCCCGTTAATGTCAACGAGCTTATCCTTGGTCTGCGGAATATGCTTGTCCGGATCATCAGAGAAAGTATTGCTTTCAATCTGGACCTTGCGGACAGGCCCCTGATAGTGCAGGCTGATGCCGGGCAGATAGAACTGGCGCTGATGAACCTTGTCACAAATGCCAGGGACGCGATGCCGGAGGGCGGACGGCTGACGATCGGCACTGAACTTAAGGAACTGGACGATGAATACGTCGCGGCGCATGGATATGGAATACCCGGAAGGTATGCGTTTATCACTGTCGCCGATACAGGGCACGGAATGGATGCGGAAACTCATATGAAGATCTTCGAGCCTTTTTTTACAACAAAGGGCATTGGAGAAGGGACGGGGCTTGGCCTTGCAATTTCTTATGGAATAATAAAAAAGCATGGCGGATACATAAATGCCTACAGCGAACCGGGACACGGCACGGTTTTCAAAATATACCTGCCTCTCACTGAGGAAGCAACATCCCCGGACAAGAAGACGGAGGCCGCCGTCACGGTCAAGGGCGGCAATGAGACCCTCCTTGTGGCCGAGGACGACGCCGCCGTGAGGACCTTAACGAATATCGTGCTGAAATCCTTCGGCTACCGTGTTATCCTGGCGGAGGACGGCGCCGATGCAGTCGATAAATTCATGGAGAACAGGGACAGGATCAGCCTCGTCATGCTTGATATGATCATGCCGAAGAAAAACGGGAAAGAGGTCAGTGAGGCGATCAGAAAAGTCAGCCCCGAGATGAAAATACTCTTTGTGAGCGGATATATCATGGATATCATTAGGACCAAGGAATTGACAGAGGCCGGTTTTGACTTCATCCACAAGCCTTACCAGCCGAAAGACCTTTTGATGAAGATGAGGGAGGCGCTTGATAGAGAATAACGCGGGCAACGTCCGCCCGCCCGCTATTATTACATCTATGGAGGACATGAGATGCCCAATGAAAAAATATTGATCGTCGACGATGAGGGTGCCAATCTCGAGCTGCTCACTCAGTGGTTGGTTCCGCTGGGCTATGATGTTGAACTTGCCTCAAACGGGGAAGAGGCGGTGCGGAAGGCCGGGGCCGGCAAGCCAGACCTGATAATACTTGATGTCATGATGCCGGTCATGGATGGCTACGAGGCCTGCGGGATCTTAAAGGCGGGCCTGGAGACGACGAATATCCCGATCATTATGGTGACGGCGCTTCATGATAGGGAATCAAAATTAAAAGGGCTCTCTTTCTCGGCAAATGAATTTCTTTCCAAACCTATAGATCTGGCCGAATTAACCATCCGTGTCAAGAACCTTCTCAGGATCAAGGCCTGCGAGGACTTTGTGCTCAGGCATAATCAGATACTGGAGGATGAGGTCAGGAACAGAACGCTTGAGCTTGACAATTCCATGAGAGAACTCGCAAATATGGGCAACGAGATGGTCCGGAAGTTGACAGCTACAGCGGAATTCAGGGACACGGACACAGGCGCCCATATCGCGAGGATAGGGTTTTATGCCGGCAAGATCGCGGAGGCGATGGATATGCCGTCGGACTTTATCGAGACGATTACCTTTGCAAGTCAGGTGCACGACATCGGGAAGATCGGGATTCCGGACAGCATACTCTTAAAGCCGGGCCCTCTCAGCCGGGATGAATTTGAGATCATGAAGACCCATTCCGCGATAGGGAATAAGATGCTCTCGGGATCAACCTACCCCAGTCTTCAGATTGCCGCCTCCATTGCCTTGCATCATCACGAACGGTGGGACGGCGGGGGCTATCCGGGCGGGCTTAAAGGAAAAGAAACGCCGGTTGAGGGCAGGATAGTCATGCTCGTTGACCAATATGACGCGCTTCGGGGTCACCGGCCCTACAAACCGGCCTTTGACCATCAAAAGACGTTCAAGGTCATCACCGAGGGTGACGGAAGGACCATGCCGGAACATTTTGATCCGGCGGTCCTCAAGGCCTTCAAGGAAGTAGCGCCCCTGTTTGAAGAGCTCTTCGATCAGCACCAATAAGGCCCAAAGGGGGTGTGAAAGGGGATGTGGAGAATGATGCATGCGACGAAGGCCTTCCAGTGTTCAGTACGCAGGGGGCGTCCGGCCGTCTTGTGCCTGCTCGCCCTCGGACTATTGCTCCTTCCCGGCGCGATTGGAGCGGAAGAGCGGACAGCGGCCCCTATCCAGTCTAAAATCGAGGCATTGGCGCCGGGAGAAATACTGACCTACGAGATCACCTGGTCGAAAATCGTCACGGCGGGGACCGCAACCATGGAGATCAAAGAGGGAACGCTGCCCGATGGGAAACAGGCGCTCAGGTTCATCGCGACGACACACTCCGCGGGCCTGGTGGACACGTTCTACCGTGTGCGTGACAAACTTGAGAGCGTCTTCGACCCGGGGGCCGGGCAAAGCCTCACCTTCAGCCTCAACGAAAGTCACGGCAGGAAAAAGAGACGTCGTGAACTGGCCTTCGACCAGGTAAATAAGACGGTTATCAGCACGTTGAACGACGACCCGCCGGAGACCATAATAATACCCGGGCAGGCGCAGGACGCCTTATCGGCCCTCTATTATCTCCGGACCCGGGATGACTTCATCGTCGACAAGCCAATTGTCATACAAGTTCACGACGGCGGCAAGAACTGGTCCGTTGAGGTCCAAACCCTGGGCAGGGAGAAGGTGACGACTCCGGCCGGGGAGTTCGCCACGATCAAGATCAGGACCTTTCCCCGGTACGATGGGGTCTTCATGAACAAGGGAGAGATCTTTATCTGGCTCACGGACGACAGACGGAAGGTCCCGGTCCTCATGAAGAGCACGATCTCCATCGGGTCCATCGTGTCCACCCTGACGAAGATGGAGCCGGGTAAGGACATCAAATGATGGGGGTAAAGAAGTGAGTTCGAAACCTCCTCACTGGTCACTACGATGACGGTTACTACCACTACCATAAAACTGTTTAATCTGATCTTAGCCATAATAATCATTATCGCATCGGTTATGTTGTGCCATCAAATTACTTCAAATGCAATTTCCAACCAGAATAATAAAAACGATTATGCGGAACTCAACCATGCCAAATACGGGCTTTTCAGTGTTGACGAATGGAAACGACAAATTACCGTAATTCTTGCGGAGGAAATCGATAAGCTGGATCTGTCAAAGACGGACGAGCGGGAGCTCCGAAAACATATCGAAGTTCTATTGAATACACTTATTGACAAAGTCGACAGGAAAATCAGAGAAGGGAACGAAGGTTCCGCGGAGGGTTGGGTCGCGCAAGCCTTTATCAATATATTTGTCAGTCTGGACGATATAAAAAAAGGCATTCCTGAATATGCGGATGCCGTCATGCATGAGATAACGAGATCGAAAACAAAAGGTCAGATAAAGGCCATGCTGAACAAGCAGCTCGAACAATATGTTAATCAAACCTTTGATACACAGAATACCGATCAACTGAGCCGCATTCTTCTGAGGACTGAATCAAAGGATATCGAAAGCGCGAGGATCAAGCTCAATAAGGCAATTTTGGATAAGGATGACCTGCTTTTTAAGGAGGCGATCGTGTTGATCATTCTGTCGGTCATCCTTTTTGCGTTGTCTGGTTATAGCAGGCAACCTTTGGCCCCCTCCCGGTATATTCTCCTTGTTCTGTCCCTTGTCATTCTGCTGATAGCCGGCGTAACCACGCCCATGATCGTTATGGAAGCAAAGATCTCACGGATGAGTTTCGAGTTGATGGGGCATCCCATCCATTTTGAGAACCAGGTATTGTATTTCCAAAGCAAAAGCATTCTGGATGTTTTCTGGATCATGATCACTCATAAGGATATTCAGATGAAGTTCGTCGGTGTCCTGCTGATCACCTTCAGTATTGTTTTCCCCCTGTTAAAAATAGTTTCGTCACTGGGATATTATTACAATTATCACCATGCAAGGGCGAACCCGGTGATCAGGTTTTTTGTCTTAAAATCCGGGAAATGGTCCATGGCCGATGTCATGGTGGTTGCCATATTTATGGCCTATATCGGATTTAACGGGATCATTACCAGCCAGTTCGGCCAATTGCGCGAAGCTGCCAAGGAACTGGAGATCTTAACTACGAATGGCACTTCCCTTCAGCCGGGGTATTACCTGTTCCTGACATACACCCTGTTGGCGTTATTTTTATCGGGATTTCTGACCAGAAAACCTCCGGCAATGGAGAATAAGGAGTGATTGTCAATGAAGCGTCCATGAACCGACGTTCACAAGGGATGATGTAAATTAATTGTTTTTGTAGGGCAACCCTTCAGGGTTGCGGTTGTCGGCGATCAGCAAGGCTAAAGCCTTGCCCTACAAACTACGATAATACAATCGTTGCAAGGATTTACAGATGAAAGCTAAAAATGGCGCAAAAAACTTTCCCGTGGTTTGCGTGGGCGGTTCGGCCGGCGGCCTCGACGCCTATACCCGGTTGCTCCGGCAGCTGCCGGCGGATATGGGCGTTGCCATCGTCATCGTCAATCACCTGAGGACCGTAGCCACCCTGCTCCACGAGATTCTCCCGCGCTTCACAAAGATGCCGGTTGAACTGATCACGGAAAGATTACTCATCGAGCCCAACCATGTGTTCATCATCCCGGAACAGCATGATCTGCACGTTCTTGAGGGAGAGTTCCGCCTGAAGCCGATATCAAAACCCAGGGGATGGCCCGATGTGATCACGGTTTTTCTGCGCTCCCTGACGCAGCACTGGGACGGCAAACTTGTCGCGGTCATTGTCTCCGGCTATGATGGTGATGGGGCAGCGGCGCTGTGCGGCATACAACAAGTTGGGGGCATTACCATCGCGCAAAAGCCCGATACAGCCGGGCAGCCCGATATGCCTGAGAGCGCAATAAAAAGCGGGTGTATAGATTTTGTACTTTCACCTGAGGATATCGCTAAAGAAATTGTACGAATCGCGCACGCGGAGTGAAGGGGAACAGCAAGGAGGTGTCGTTATGAAAGGTTATGTGCAGGACATAGAAGGCATTGCCGTCAAGAATGAGGAATTTCGCCGGGTGCTTTACACGGCCAGGAACTGTCAGCTTGTTGTCATGGCGCTAAAGCCCAGGGAGGAGATCGGGATGGAAGTGCACAAACTCGATCAGTTCTTTCGCGTGGAGGAAGGGACGGGCGAGGCCGTTCTTGACGGCGTTAAGACGGCGATCCGCGCAGGCTTCGCAATGGTCATCCCTGCCGGGACGAATCACAATATCATCAATACCGGCAGCGTTCCCATGAAGCTCTATACGCTCTATTCGCCTCCGAACCATCGGGACGGTGTGGTCCACCATACCCGCGCCGAAGCGGATAAGGACAACGAACACTTCGACGGTAAAACGACGGAATAGAGAGTCGACTGCGCGCCTTCCCGGAGAAGCGCACGGACTTGGTCCGGCGGCGCCTCCGGACCGGGATGGTCCGGGGGAGCAGCGGCCCGTTAAAATTGACAGCACACGACAAAAGCCGGAAGGCCGACGTTACACACACCAAACGAAGGAGGTCGATCATGAACAAAAAAAAGACGAAGAGTATTTCTGTAAAACGCAAACAGGTAAAGGACCAGGCTCCCAACGGAGACTCACAACGGGTTGCCGGCGGCGAACTGCGCCAGATCGCCGGTGGAGAGCACTCCACGCTCACGACGAACCAGGGCGTCGCGCTTTCCGACAATCAAAACTCGCTTAGGGCCAATCCGCACGGCCCTACGCTGCTGGAGGATTTCATCCTTCGCCCGCATTGCAGATCATCGGCAAGATGAAAGACACGCTCATGGGACGCGCGATCGGCATCCTGATCGCGGATGGTTCGGACGTCGCCGTCATCAAGAAGATTAAAAAGGCCGCGACCGGCGCGGGTGCTGCCGTGAATATCATCGCCTCCACCGTGGGGGGCGCGAAGCTTGCCGATGGCTCGATGCTGGCGGCTGACGGACAACTCGCCGGTACCCCTTCTGTGCCATTCGACAGACAAAGACGCATTTATTGCCGCGGCAGAGACCCGCCAATGGGCCCGGGAAAAGTCCGTTCGAACCTTGGCATCCTGGCATAACCGCCGGTTCCGTAGAGCTTGAAGGGCCGGAGTTTATGGATCTGTTCCATGGGCGCAAGCACTCGACGCCCGCGTACCGGCTGGTTTGCCCAACCCGCGGTCGCGCGCTCTGACCGCCGTCGCTGGGATGTTATGAAAAACAGCATGGGAGAGGAGAGAAAACATGACACCTGATCTCAAGAAAGAACAGAAAGCCTCCAGCGAGAGGCCGCGTTACAAGTATTCGTTCGCGGCAAAAGCATTTTTTCTGTCTATGGACCTGATTACAGGAAGAAAGACGACTCTTCCCAAGGTCAAGCTCATAGAGATACTGGCCAGCATCCCCTATCGCTCCTGGGAAACCCGCCAGTATGCGCGCTTGACGCGACGTTACCGGGAGGGGACCCTGGTGCGCGAGGCGCGCAAAATCATGATGTGGGCGCGCGAGGCCCAGGACAACGAGTATTGGCACCTGCTGGTTGTCAACGAGAAGATGAAAGAGGATGGGCTCAGGGATTCGTGGTATCTGTTTCAGCCGGTCCCCCTTCTCATGGTCGGTTTCTATGCTTTATTTATGCATGCGATGGCCTTGGTCAGCATTCGCGGCGCGTTTCTGTTCAACGCGCAGTTCGAGGACCACGCCGAACACGTGTACGCGCAATTTGTCGAAGACCATCCGGAGTGGGAACAACAGCCTGTCAGGAATGAACGGGTGAAAGAACGCGGAGCTTTTCCGACCTGGGCGGAGGTGTTCAGACGCATCGGTCTGGATGAACGCGACCACATGAACAGGAGTTTTGCGTTCTGTGATAAACCGGACCGGATTGTAGAATATGACGGAATGCCGGTGGAACCGGGCCCGGACCTTTCCGGGCAATAGTATTGCAACAATGGACCGGGGAGCATAGCTCATGAAAAACAAGCCCAACGACCTTGCAACGCTTCGCAAAGAAGCGGAAAAACGGCTGCAACAGCAGACGGAAAGAATGCAAAGTATTTCCACGCAGGATGTAAAAACCTCGTTTACGAACTGGGAACACACCAGATCGAGCTGGAAATGCAGAACGAAGAGCTGCGCAGGGCCCAAGAGGAACTCGAAGCGTCGCGGAGCAGGTATGCCGACCTGTATGATTTTGCGCCCGTCGGCTACTTCACCTTCGATAAAAACGGCGTGATCGTGGAAGTAAATCTTACCGGGGCCCGACTTCTGGGTGTTGATCGGCAGCATTTGATCAGCAAGCCGTTTTTGAACTTTGTCAACAAAGATGACCGGGCCATCTTTAGGGCGCACCTCAGGGAGACCGTGAAAAGTAAAACGCGCCTGATCAATGAAATAAGGCTCAGGAGAAAAGACGACTCCGTACTCTTTGTTCAATTTCAAAGCGTGGCGGTGGAAGCCCCCGAAGGCAACCGCACTCTTTGTCACACCGCGACCATCGATATCACCGAGCGCAAACAGATGGAGGAGGAGATACGACACCAGGCGCACCATGATGCGCTGACCAACCTGCCGAACAGACGGCTGTTGATGGAAATCATGACGCTCGAGCTGGGCCACGCACTGCGCAGGCGGAAACGGCTTGCCGTGCTGTTTCTCGATCTCGACCGCTTTAAATACATCAATGACACCCTGGGCCATGATGCCGGCGATATGCTGCTCAAGGAGGTCGTCGGCAGGTTGCAACACAGTGTGCGCGCATCAGATACAATTTCGCGAACGGGAGGCGACGAGTTCAATATACTCCTGACTCAGATCCCCCTCGCCGACGATGTTATCAACATTGCCCGGAAAGTCGTTGGCTCCTTCAGCAGACCTTTTATGATCAACGGGCATAAGCTTGACATAACTACCAGCATAGGCATCAGTATCTATCCCGAAGACGGCGAGAGTATAGAGACGCTGTTCAAGAATGCCGATATCGCCATGTATCATGCCAAGGAAGAGGGGGGGAACTCCTAGCAATTCTATGGTCCATCAATGAACCTTCGGTCGATTGAACGCTTGCGGTTGGAAAGCCAGTTGAGCCGGGCGCTTGAACACGGGGAATTGATCGTCTACTACCAGCCCCAGATCACGATCGATACCCGGCGGGTGTTTTGCGCGGAGGCGTTGGTTCGCTGGCAACATCCGGCGCGGGGAGTGATTGAACCCATGCATTTTATTCCTCTCGCCGAGGAGATGGGATACCTTGCCACTATTGATGAATGGGTGCTCAGAAAGGCCTGCAGCCAGGTTCGAGAGTGGCATAACGCGGGACTTACGCGCCTCTGTGTCGCGGTCAACCTTTCGGCCAAACAGTTCCAAAAAGCGGACCTCATTGAGATTATCGCGGAGATACTGCGTGAGACCGGTCTTGATCCGGAATATCTTACTATTGAGATTACCGAGAGCGTTGCGATGCAAAACCTGGAGCGCATGCTTCCCAATATGCTCAAACTGGCGGACAGGGGAGTGACGATATCCATAGACAATTTCGGCACGGGCTATTCTTCACTGAATTATCTTAAAAAACTGCCCGTGCAGAAGCTCAAGATCGATAAATCGTTCATACGGGACATCACTACCGCTCCTGAAGACGGGGCGATTGTCGGCGCGATGATCGCCATGGCCCGCAAGTTGAGCATGAAAGTCATTGCAGAAGGGGTCGAAACAGAGGAACAATTGGAATATCTCAGGTCATCAGGCTGCCATGAGATGCAGGGATACCTCTTCAGCAAACCACTTCCCGCGGAAGAGTTCGGAAAATTTTTAACGGTCTAATATCGGCGTTGGACAGAAAAAGGGGCGCGCATTTCTCGGTTTGGTCGGTGTGCGATGCTGTTGATGTTTGAGAAAACGTCCATGCTGTTATAAGGAGCGGGAGGATAAAGTGAAAGTCAAAGACCCTGTTTGCGGAATGACCATAGAGGAAAAGGACGCGGCGGCCACGTTCGCCTACCAGGGAAAGATGTACCATTTCTGCTCTACGTCGTGCAAGGAGAAGTTCGAGAAGGACCCTGAAGTTTACGCAAGAGGAAAAACGGCCGGCACAGCGGAACACGGTGCGATGAAGAGGTCTGCTTTGCGTCCCGGCGAACCCCACGAACATACAGCAAAATCCGAATGGACCTGTCCCATGCATCCCGAGATTGTGCGCGACACAGCGGGGGCTTGCCCGATCTGCGGCATGGCGCTGGAGCGGAAGACGGTTTCTCTTGAAGAAGAGGAGAACCCGGAACTGATCGACATGACCCGTCGTTTCAAGGTCGGCGTCGTTCTTACGATCCCGTTAGTCTATATCGCGATGGGCAGCATGATCCCGGCTATCTCTCCGGACATGTTCATCCCCGTGGGGCTGCTGAAGTGGCTGGAGCTGATCCTGGCGACCCCCGTGGTTCTCTGGGGCGGTTGGTCATTCTTCGTGCGCGGATGGCGATCCATCGTCACCTGGAACCCGAATATGTTCACCCTGATCAGCCTCGGCACTGGCGTAGCATACACATACAGCATTGTGGCGCTTTTCCCCGATATATTCCCCGCGTCCTTTCGCGGCAAAGGCGGTGAAGTGGGGACCTATTTCGAGGCAGCGGCGTCCATCACGACCCTTGTTCTGCTGGGCCAGGTCCTCGAACTCCGCGCCCGGAGCAAGACAGGGACCGCCATCAAGGCTTTGCTCGGTCTTGCGCCCAAGACCGCGCGCCGCGTGAAGGACGGTAAAGAAGAGGATGTTCCGCTCGATCAGGTGAATACCGGCGATCAGTTGCGTGTGCGGCCCGGCGAGAAGGTCCCCGCGGACGGTACCGTGGTAGAGGGAGCAAGCAGCATAGACGAATCCATGATCACCGGCGAACCTATCCCCGTGGAAAAACATGCTGGCGACCGTGTTGTAGGCGCAACCGTGAACGGGACAGGCTCATTCATCATGAAGGCCGAGAAAGTCGGCTCCGAGACCCTTCTTGCGCAGATCGTCCACATGGTGGCCGAGGCCCAGCGAAGCCGGGCGCCGATCCAGAAACTTGCCGACATCATTGCGGGATACTTTGTCCAGATCGTGGTTTCGATCGCAATCGTCACCTTTATTGTCTGGGCCTGGGTGGGGCCCGAACCCCGCTTTGTCTATGCTCTCGTGAACGCTGTCGCGGTGCTGATCATTGCCTGCCCCTGCGCCCTGGGGCTTGCAACGCCGGTATCAATCATGGTCGCCATGGGCAAGGGAGCTGCCGGCGGCGTGCTGTTCAAGAACGCCGAAGCCATCGAGATGATGAGAAAAGTGGACACCCTTATTGTGGACAAGACCGGCACGCTCACGGTGGGCAAACCGAAGCTTGTCGGCGTAGTATCGAACAACGGATACGACGAGAAATTCATACTTCTTTATGCCGCAAGCATCGAGCGCGGGAGCGAACATCCCCTCGCAGCGGCAATCGTTGCCGGAGCGCAGGAAAAAGGCGTCAGCCCGAAGAATGCCGAGTCCTTTCAGTCTTTGACCGGCAAGGGGGTGACGGGAAAGGTGGAAGGTCATGACGTAGCTCTCGGCAACCGCGCCCTGCTTGATGATCTCCACGTCGATCCAGGCGGGTTGGCAACAAAGGCCGAGGACCTCAGGAAGGACGGCCAGACCGTTATGTTTGTCGCTGTGGACGGAAAAGCAGCGGGCCTCCTGGGGGGGGCCGACCCGATAAAAGAAACCACTGCCGAGGCCGTCAAACAGCTTCATGACGACGGCATCCGCATCGTTATGCTCACGGGCGATACTAAGACCACTGCTGAAAGCGTATCGAAGAAGCTGGGGCTCGACGAGGTGATCGCCGGGGTCCTGCCGAACCAGAAAGCGGACGTGGTCAAGCGCCTGCAGAGTGAAGGCCGCTTTGTTGCCATGGCAGGCGACGGAATCAACGACGCTCCCGCCCTTGCCCAGGCCCAGGTGGGCATCGCCATGGGCACCGGGACCGACGTGGCCATGGAGCGCGCGGGCGTAACACTCGTGAAAGGCGACCTCAGGGGCATCCTGCGGGCGCGGCTTTTGAGCAGAGCCACGATGAAGAACATCAAACAGAACCTATTCTTTGCCTTCGTGTACAATTCCCTTGGCATCCCCGTTGCCGCGGGAGCGCTCTACCCGTTCTTCGGCATACTGCTCAGCCCCATTTTCGCGGCTGCGGCAATGAGCTTCAGTTCGGTGTCGGTTATCGGAAACGCTTTGCGGCTTCGTAGGGCGAAGATATGAAAGGCGTGAATCATTCCATATTGATGTGCACGGATTTTCAAGACACTAAGGAGGAAGAAGATGAAAAAATTAATGATTGTGTTAACGGTTTTGTTTATTTTTAGTACCGCAGCATTTGCCCAGATGGGCCATGGTCAAGGCAGCGGCGATGGCATGATGGGTGGTAATTGGGGATGGGGAATGGGCTATGGATGGGGTTTCGGGATCATTATCGTGATTCTCGTTATTTTTGGTGTCGTGTATATGATGAAACGAAAGTAATGATCTGTATGTTCGAGTTTTAGGATTTGGTCGGCGGGCGACACTCAATGGACTCCGCGATCGGCCTCTCGACGATGATCACCCTTGACGCCGAAGATTTCCGCGCCCTGTTCGACGGTATCCACATGAAGAAACTGAAAATAGTGAAGCCAAAGAGCAACACTTGGTGACCCATGAATATTACAGCTGAAATCAGCATTGCGAGACAAAAAATTAAAAGACATATTTACATATACCTGTTTGGCGGACGAGTACAAAAACAACTTAAACTGCGGAAAGGTAAATGTTTGCAGTGTGGAAAATGCTGTAAACTCGTATTCAGGTGCCCGATGCTTGTTGGGGAAATTCCGCACACGCGATGCAGGATATATAACCACCGTTCCAAAGTGTGCAGGCAATTTCCTATCAGCGAAGAAGACCTCATGGATGTATATTACCAGTGTGGACACAGCTTCATAACCGCCTGTAATGCTATTGGCGACGCAGGTCAGGCAAAGATATAATTGAGTGTAATAGCAATACGAATTTTGACATTTTCCAGAAATGGAGACAAGATCATGAATAAAAATCCGTTAATACAATTGGAAATGCTCAGTCAGTCAACTTGGCTCGATTACATCGGACATGATTTGATTGCAAGCGGTGAGCTTCAACATTTGATCGAGGAGGGTAGAGCCGGCATAAGGTTATGAGCGATTATTTCCAGACAGGGCAGATCACCTGCCACGACGCGAGGGGCCGCCTGATCGATTGCGCCGGAAGCGGCCAGGACGCGGAGTTCAAACGGGGCGTGTCCTGGCCGGTACCACGATTGGAGGTCCTTGACGATGCGGTCCTCGATCGGCTGACGGGTCTTGTCTGGACAAGAAACGCCAACAGGGCTGAATTCCCCCTGACCTGGCAGGAAGCCCTTGATTACGTCGCAATGATGAATCGTGACAAGGGATCCGGTTCTTCCGACTGGCGCCTTCCCAACCGCCGTGAACTTCGAAGCCTTATGAGTCATCAGACCAGGCAACCGGCTTTGCCGGAGGGGCATCCCTTTGTCAACGTATTCAGCGGATGGTACTGGACGTCCACGACCGCGGCGATCAACACTGCCTATGCGTGGTATATCCATATGGAGGGGGCGCGAATGTTCTTCGGACAGAAGGAGCAGTTTTTTCTGCTCTGGCCTGTTCGGGAAAAGGGGGACGCCATTCTTCCCGCTACCGGCCAGACTCGATGTTATGACGCAAAGGGACAGCTTATCTCCTGCGCAGGATCGGGACAGGACGGAGAATTCCGATCAGGGGTGAGATGGCCTGAACCCCGCTTCGAGGAAGCAGGAGGCATGGTCATCGACCGGCTCACAAATCTCTGCTGGCGCTTATCCGCAGACGTCACCGGCGGACCATCGACCTGGGAGGAAGCGTTCAATGCAGTGACAGACCTCAACCGGCAATGGGACGGGACAAAGACCTGGCGGTTGCCGAATATCAATGAACTGGAATCGCTCGTGGATTGCAGCGCACACAGCCCGGCGCTTCCTCACGGACATCCCTTTACGGACGTCAGGGAAGGATACTGGTCTTCAACGACGAGCATGTTCGAACCTGACTGGGCGTGGGCGCTCTATCTGACCAAAGGCGCAGTCGGCGTTGGACAAAAAAGAGGCGCGCATTTCTCGGTTTGGGCGGTGCGAGATTTGCCTTCGAGGGGATTATGAAATGTTCGGAGAGAGCCCTCGAAGACCGACCCGCATAAACATTAAATAAAAGGAGGAGGTTATTATGAGCTATTATTTCAATAAGACATTGAAACTGTCCTTTGATAAGGCGATCACTGCCGTGACGGAGGAACTTAAAAAGGAAGGCTTCGGCATTTTGACCGACATAGATGTGAAGGCCACGTTGAAGAAGAAGCTCGATGTCGAATTCAGAAAATACAGGATCCTCGGCGCCTGCAACCCGCCTTTTGCATACAAGGCTTTGCAGGCAGAGGACAAGATAGGCGCCATGCTTCCCTGCAACGTAATTGTGCAGGAGATCTCAGACGGCAAGGTTGAAGTCACGGCCATCGACCCTCTGGCATCCATGCAGGCCGTAGAAAATCCCGCGTTAAAGGCGATTGCCGCCGAAATCAGCAGTAAGCTTAAAAAAGTTATCGACAGAGTATAAATTAACTTTCATGCCGATGAAATATTCTTTTCCGACACGCGCACACGGATGGGATTAAGAGCTGCTCTCCCGAATGCCCGGCAGTACGGTAGAGAAAGTCTCAGCAGTCGGGCGCGGGCCCGGCATATTGGTTTGAACGGGGTGGATGAGGAGTTGTGAAAAAGGACAATTATGACTTATAAATATATTTCCCGAACTATTATTCTCCTATTGTTTATCATGTTTGCATTGACCCGCAGCGGCGCGGCAGCCGATGCATCGCCATCGAAGCCATCAGAACAATGGAGAAACGATCTGAAACGGTTGGTTGTCCTCTCCAGACTTGTTGCTCATAAACCTTCATTATTGCGAGAAAAACCTTCAACGAAACAAGTTCACGAGTTATCGGCCGAACCCTTTGGATGCGAGTCGCCCGATGTGAGTGAATGCTTACTATCCCAACTAGCACATGTGCTCTCCCAACAATCAACAGATCCCGCGCATATATTCGACGCAACACAGGGAGCGGCGGTCCAAATAAAATTTATAAGAGCAACGGATGTTTGGTCTGACAAGGACATTGAAAACAATTGGGATGTCGTTAAGAAATGGACGGATGCATTGGGTCCGGCGGCTTTAATCGCAGGCGCATTCCTGATCTATCAAAATAGTTCCAGTAAAGCGGGGGCGACTCTTGTCGGGAGCGGGGCCGGATTGATCTTAGTCGGTAATATAGGTACGTTGGGTCAATTATATGGCGGCGTCAACGCTAAAAAGAGAGCGCAGGTTGCTAAAAAAACTATTAATACATTGCAGGATATTGAAGCGTCAAGGCCGGCATATGAAGATTCACAACTTATGTATGGGTTTTTAAAAAGTTATAGTAATAAGTCTGAAAAACTATTAAACACAGTATTAACGTTGTCAAACGATGCCAAAGACTTAATCAGCGTCGCTCCCTCTCCGGATAAAACGAGGAGGATCGTGGAGCTCTGTGATAAAACGAGAGAGGCGGTAACCAGCTTTAAAGAGACTGCCGGCTTTACAAACGATTACGCAAATCAATTATTAGATCTTTATAAAAAATACCATGATGAAGTTTCACTGCCTTTAGATAAAAAGAAATATGAGGATGCGCAGCAAAGTCTGAAAGAATTCAGTGATAACTATGTTGAGACAATTGTTCCTTTCTTGCAGGGCGTACCTGAAGAAATAGAGGCAATGCAAAATATAAAGGCAGCGCTCATCGCGAACAGCATTGCTGATAAACAGTACTTCTAGTGATTGTCCAGATGAGCGCGCGCCGGACTTGATGCATCGACGCGCGTGATTCATTGCACGCATGGATGGTGATCATGACTCCCAAGAGAAAAAAGGTTTTTTTAATAACAACGGGCATTATCGCCCTCGTTGTCGTTGCGATCATCGTCGCTCTCCTGCTCAACCTGCAAGTCTTTAAACCGCGGATCGAAGCAGCGGCATCGAATGCCCTGGGAATGGATGTGCGGATCAAGGGCAGGCTGGGTTTCGATCTCTTTCCGGGTTTCGGCATATCGCTGAAGAACGTCAGCCTGCGGAAGAAGGGAGCGGATGTCGTTTCCGTAGAAAAGATGAGGATAGGGTTGAGGTTTATCCCCCTTACGAAACACGAAGTCCGGCTAAGCCGGGTCGGGCTTATCAAGCCGGTCTTCTCCTTAGTCCGGTATAAAAACGGAAGGTTCAATTTTGAAAAGCCGGAACGCGCGCTGATAGAAAGGTTGCTTACGGTGAACAAGATATCCATCTCAGAGGGGAGACTGGTTTATACGGATGAACAATCCGGCGGGAAGATCACGATGGACGAATTCGATGGGACCATACGGGACCTTTCGTACGGCAGGACGGATGGCGCGGGACTATTCGGGAACATCTCATTCTCCGGAGATATCAAATGCAAGACACTCTTGATCAACAACCTTGTCCTGACAAACCTCGTGATAGGAACAAAAGGGAAAAACGGGATCCTCGATATAGACCCGGTCAGTATGCATATCTTCGGCGGGACCGGGAAGGGAAGCGTTCATATTGACATGACTAAGGCGTCGCCCCATTACCGGGTGATCACTTCGCTTGACAGGTTCAGGGTCGAGGAACTGATTCAGGCATTATCAACCGGGAAAACCTCCCGGAAAAGCATTGAAGGGACGGTCAACTTTTCGGCGGACCTGACGGCAACGGGGCGGAGCGCGGATGAGGTGAAGAGGTCGCTCAACGGCGACGTTTCCTTGAACGGGGACAACCTTACACTCTACGGCTTCGATATCGATGCCCTTATCCCCAAGTACGAACGAAGCCAGAACTTCAACCTCGTGGATGCAGGGGCGTACCTGCTCGTGGGCCCCTTCGGACCGGTGCTCACCAAGAGCTACAATTTTGGAAGCGTGTACGAAGAGTCGCGGGGCGGAAAAGGGACCATCAGCAAATTCGTCTCAAACTGGAAAGTACAAAACGGCATTGCCCGGGCGATCGATGTCGCCCTTGCCACAAAAAAATACCGCATCGCCATGAAGGGTGGATTGGACTTTGTCAACAGCCAGTTTGACGACGTAACCGTAGCGGTCCTTGATAAAGGAGGGTGCGCTGTTTACAGCCAGAAGGTGCACGGGCCGTTCCATAAAGCGAAGATAGAGAAGGTAAGCATGTTTAAGTCAATTACGGGATCCGTGACGAAGGCGCTGAAAGATGCGTGGAAATTTGTTGGTGGAGACTGCGCGGTATTTTATTCAGGTTCGGTGGCGCAGCCCGAGGGATAAGAGGGTATTCGCGTAAACAGGTCAAGTGTTGCGGTGAAATGCGGCGACCTTTTCATTGCGGTTTCCCAACGATGCGGACACCATCTCTCCGCTTGCCCTTTACAACAATTTATAGTAAAGTCACCAAACAGTTACGGTGTAACCCTCCTTTGGCAGCGTGAAGAATATGGCTGATTTAGCGGCTATCCAGTAAAGATCGACGCATTTAGCCCGCCAGAGAAGAGCCGCAAGCAGGCAATAAAGCAAAGGGTTCGGCAAAGAAATGTTCGGAATTGAAATGCTCGGAATACTTTTCGACCCGAGTCCAACATGGGGTGCTGATGGGGCTGCCAAAGGAAATCGCCGAACTGATCGAACGCTTTGACCGAAACCGCGAGGCATACAAGTCCGGGCAGTATAATGAAATGCAGCTCCGGCAGGAATTTCTCGATCCGTTCTTTGGAGCCTTGGGCTGGGACATGAATAACCAGCAGGGCTACGCCGAGGCGTACAAGGAAGTGATCCACGAGGACTCGATCAAGGTCGGCGCGGACACCAAGGCCCCGGATTACTGCTTCCGCATCGGCGGCACGCGCAAGTTCTTCCTGGAAGCAAAGAAGCCCTCGGTCTGCATCAAAGAAGATATCTCACCGGCCTTTCAGCCGCGTTACGCAGGAGAGTTTAGAAAGCAGCTTGCATGTCAAGATTGTGGTGGGCTATAATGTTAAAAATATCTCGGGAATGCGAAATTACAAGTTGAGCTAAGGCGGTTTGTAGGTTTGGTCGACACTGTCAACGCAAAGACAAGAAGTCGGGTTATGTCGCGCGTGCGAAGTAAGGACACGAATCCTGAAATGACCGTCAGGCGCGTGGTGCATGGCGCTGGATACCGTTATCGCCTCCATGGATGCGGACTGCCGGGAACTCCGAACCATATCAGGGTCAGGTCTTTACACTTGATATTTGACTCTCACGAATAAAATTGTGTATATCCCTCATCGGAATAATGTGGACAATGATCCGGGTATCGGAGACATGCGCAAGCGGATCGCACCAGCGGGCGAGGTTCAAGAGGTCTTCCGCGACAGCGCCTTTGCCGCCGCCGTGCCCAAAACTAATCCTACCGCAATTCTCCGGCAGCATGAGCTGGAAAATGTGAGGAGTTGTGACCATGAACCAATTCTTGATTTACCAAAGTGAGGATGGGCGTACCAAACTGGATGTGCGGCTGGAGAACAAGACCATCTGGCTCAACCAGAAACAACTCACGGAGCTGTTCGGTAAGTCCAAAGGCACGATCAGCGAGCACATCAAGCACATCTTTGAAGATGGAGAATTGGAGGCTGATTCAGTTGTTCGGGATTTCCGAACAACTGCCGCCGACGGCAAAGACTACAAGGTGGCCTACTATAACCTCGACATGGTTCTGGCGTTAGGCTTCCGGGTGCGTAGCCCGGTGGCCGTGCGGTTTCGCCAGTGGGCGGGCGACAAGCTCAAGGAATACATCATCAAGGGCTTCGTTCTGGACGATGAGCGCTTGAAGAACCCGAAGATGGGGAACGATTACTTCGAGGAACTGACCCGGCGCATCCAGGATATCCGCACCAGCGAGCGGCGCTTTTACCAAAAAATCACTGACATTTACGCGACGAGCGTGGATTACGACAAAGATCATCCTCTCACCAAGGATTTCTTCGCCACCGTCCAAAATAAGGTTCATTACGCTATCCACGGCCAGACCGCGGCCGAGGTGGTCCAAATGCGCGGCTTCGGGATAATGATGTTGAGACAGGATATTGAAAGGTGGTAGAATTGCTTATGCCAACCATAAACAATGTCGTCGGCCCGTATCGGTTTTTCTTTTACAGTTTTGATTGCAATGAACCGAGGCATGCGCAAAGGGCGCGAACGGTTTGCAAGTATTGGTTGGAGCCGGTGATGCTGGCCAATAATTATGGATATTCGGCGAGTGAACTCAACTCGATAAGAAAAATCATTACGGATAATAAAACCGAGATCATGGAGGCATGGGATGAACACTGCGGTCATACTTCAAGAAGTAAAAATTAAAAACCTTCAGGTTACCGAGGATACCATCACCGCCCAGCTCGTTGACGGTCGGACGATCAGCGTTCCGCTTGCGTGGTCGTGGCGGCTTTCGGGGGCGACGCCGAAGCAGCGAGAGCATTATGAACTCATCGGCGATGGCCTGGGTGTACATTGGCCGGACATCGATGAAGATATCAGCGCTGAAGGCATGCTGTACGGCATCCCGGCGCACAAACCTAACCCGGACAAGCCGGAATCGAAAAGCAAAAATTTAAAGGCGTCTCTCGCAAAGGCGCAAAGAACGCCAAGAAAATCTTTAAGTCCTGATTTTAAAAACAAATAATCCAGCATTTCTAGCATTTCTTTGCGCACTTTGCGCCTTTGCGAGAAATATTCTTGCCGTTTTGCGTAGAATTTGACTTCTTAGTTAGTGTCTGAACGAAAATACAGGAACCCCTTGATGGTATGTGATAAAAACGGATTTATAAACCTGAAGATCGTCGCTTTTAGTTGGAATGCATACGGGTATATGTTAAAATAGCTGCGTTATT
>Ga0315281_10000417_pt1 | contig 58691 bp, 44 predicted proteins | sample YL17G07_0_MG_FD_204540 | JGI IMG/M metagenome (GOLD analysis project Ga0315281, IMG submission 204540) | Sediment microbial communities from Yellowstone Lake, YNP, Wyoming, USA - YL17G07_0 | ecosystem: Environmental > Aquatic > Freshwater > Lake > Sediment | place: USA: Wyoming | collected...
ACGGCGGCGAGGGGCGGCGCAACTGCTGCTTCTTCTTCACGTCGCGCACGGTGTATGCGGCGGCGCGCAGGTCGCCGGCGACGGTCTGCGCCTGTTCGCCGCTGTTGATGTCGGCCTTCTTGGTGCCGGGCAGGCCGGCGAGGCGCGCGGTGAAGGCGGAGTCGTCGGCGCCCTTCGCGAGGCGCGTGTCGATGGTCCAGTACTCCTGCGGCACGAAGGCTTCGATGGCCCGCTCGCGGTCGACGACCATCTTGAGCGCGACGGACTGGACGCGCCCGGCGCTGAGGCCCCAGCGGATCTTGTTCCAGAGGACGCGGCTGACCTTGTAACCGACGAGACGGTCGAGCACGCGGCGGCCCTGCTGGGCGTCGACGAGCTTCATGTCGATCTCGCGGGGGTGCTTGAACGCGTCGCGGACGGCGTCCTGCGTGATCTCGTGGAACTCGACGCGGTGGTAGGGCTTCTGGCCGAGATCCATGGCCTGGAGCAGGTGCCAAGAGATGGCCTCGCCCTCGCGGTCAGGGTCTGTCGCGAGGTAGACGACGCCCGCCTTCTTCGCGGCCTCCTTCAACCCCTTGACGACTTCCTTCTTGTCCTTCGGGATGATGTAGCGGGGCGCGAAGTCGTTCTCGATGTCGACGCCGAGCTGCGATTTCGGCAGATCGCGGACGTGGCCGATCGAGGCTTTGACCTCGTACTCCTTGCCGAGGATGTTCGAGAGCGTCCGTGCTTTGGCTGGTGATTCGACGACCACCAGGCTCTTTTCCTTGGATTTTGCCATGGTTCCCTATCAATTCCCTCGCCTTCGCGAGGCCCCGGGAGTTATACACGAACGCGCCGGCGCCACAACAGGCTCCCGGGTGGCGCAGCCGGTACCCCGGAGGAGTCCGCCGCGGCGGGGCGCCGGGGCAGATCGGAGGGTTGGCCGGGAAGTCTGTGCCGAAAGCCCCTCGTGGGGAGGGTAGCAAATATGTCAATCTTTGACGGGACTGAACGAAATTCAGCCGCAGAGTGACATTTACGCTGGCACTGGTGGGGAAAATCCGATTAACTCTGTAGTGACGAAATGGTGAGAGATAGAGTAGGCTGAAGTCCGAATGAGGGGGCGTTCCGCCGCGAGCGGCAGGGAGGGTGACGCCATGAAGCCAGGAACCAATGTACGGCTGAAGTCCGAGGCGTTCCGCCGGGGCCGTCCGCACCTGCTGCAACACGCGCGAGCGGGCGATGTCGGCGTCGTCGGCGGGCCGTCGAAGCAATCGCCGGGGATGTCGCAGATCTATACGATCGTGCACTTCGACCAGTGCGGGCACGATCACCGGCTGCTGGACAGCGAGATCGAGAAGGCCTGAGCCGGTCCGTCAGCGGGCGACGGTCGTTTCGCGCGTCCGGACGTAGTTCATGCGGCCGACCTGCCGCACAAGGCCCTTGAGTTCCAGCATGGCAAGCGTGCTGGTGACCACGGCGATCGGGAGGCCGCACTCGCGGCGGATCTCGTCGACGTGCGTGGGCTCGGCGCCGAGGTGGCGCAGCAGCAGGCCCTCCGTCTCGTCGGCCGGCACGAGTTCGGTCATCTCTATCTGATGCGACGCCATCGTCAGGTTCAGCTCGGCCAGCACGTCCTGGACATCGAGCGTGAGCTTGGCCTCGCCGTCCTGGATCAGCTTGTTGGTGCCGCGCGAGCCGGGCGAGTAGATGGTGCCGGGCACGGCGAAGACCTCGCGATTCTGCTCCAGCGCCTGGCGCGCGGTGATCAGCGCGCCGCTCTTGACGTCACCTTCAACCACGAGGACGCCCAGCGAGATGCCGCTGAGGATGCGGTTGCGTCGGGGGAAGAACTCGCTGCGGGGCTGCGTGCCGACGGGATAGTCGCTGAGCAGCGCGCCGCGCTGCACGATCTCCTCGGCGAGGCGCTTGTGCTCGGGTGGGTACACGAGGTCGAGGCCGCAGGCCAGCACGGCGATGGTGCGGCCGCCGGCTTCGAGCGCGGCGCGGTGGGCGACGGCATCGACACCGCGGGCGAGGCCGCTGACGACGGTGACGTGGTTGGCGGCGAGGCCGCGGGCCATCTCCTCGGCGGCCTGGCGCCCGTAGACGGAGACCTTGCGCGTGCCGACGACGGCGACGGCCCACTCGTCGGCGGCTGTGAGGGTGCCGCGGAGGTAGAGGACCGGCGGTCGGTCGTAGACCTCGCGGAGCTGGCGGGGATAGGCGTCGTCGTGCCAGGTGATGGCCTGAATGCCGTGCTCGTCGAGGAGGCGGACCTCGGCGTCGGGGTCGATCTCGGCGCGCGCGGCGACGAACGCGGAGACGGTGCCGGCGTCGAGGCCGGCGGCGCGCAGCTCGGCCGGCGCGGCGTGCCAGGCGGCTTCGAGGCGGCCGAAGTGCGCCTCGAGCTGCGTCACGCGAGCGCGGCCGACGCGCGACATGCGGCTGCAGGCGATCCAGTACTTACGTTCTACTGCGTCCACCGCGCGAGTATAGGACGACGCGGCGTGGTTGGCTAGGGGTCGCGGCGATCAGATCGCCGGGCGCAGGCGACATAAAGTTTCGGACGTTGCGTTTGTTTGTGGGAAAAGCGCAAGATGGGCCGGGTGTGGTGGACGCGGCACCGGCCGCGGACAGTTTGGGGAGCGGAAAGGGCAATCCTGCATGAGAACGCAATCTCTCGTTCGCCTGGGCCTGGCGGCGGCCGCTCTCGCGGCGCTGGCGTTTGCTGCCGCGCGCCCGGCCTTGCCGCGCGCGGTCGCGGCGGACTGCGGGTCAGCTTCGATGCGCGTGGACGCGGTGCCGGGCGGCGCGGTGGATACGACCGCCAACGTCAGCGGCACGTTCACCGTGAACATTGTCATAACGGGGTCGGGCAACTGCATCGGCGCGTTCAACTTCACGTTGTCGTACGATCGGTCGGTCCTGAGCGCTGCCGTTCCGACGACGGCGGGGCTGCCGTCGAGCGCGCTGGACTGCACGCTGCCGGATCCGAGCGCGGCGCTGCCGGAAGACAACACGTCGGCGGATGGCGACCCCGCGACGGGCGACGCGTTCCTCTCGTGCTTCGGTCGCGACGGTGCGACCGCGCCAGACGGGCCGGTCGCCAGCATCACGTTCACGGTCGTGGGGAGCGGACACTCGCTGCTGAAGCTGCACACCGCCGAGGCGGCGGGACCTTCCGGCGAGCAACTCCTGTCGTGTAGCTCGGACGTCTCCAGTAATTACGGCGGCGGATGCTTTGGCGCGACGGTATCGACGGACGGATCGCCCGTGCCGCCGCCGCCTCCCTCGGGCGACAGCTGCGTCGTGGCGGCGGCGCTCGACGGCGAGACGGTGCTCTGCGCCGACGGCTCGCGGGTGCGGCTGATCGGCGTGGCGTCGCCGCTGGGCGCGGACCCCGGCGCCGACTGGGCGAAGGCGCTGACGCAGTGGTTCATGGGCGGCAAGACGCTGACGCTCGAGAAGGACACGAAGCAGGTGGACGAGTTTGGGAGCGTGCTGGCGTATCCGCACGTCACCGGCACGGATGGCAACGACTACAACATGTCGGTGCTGCTGATCTACATCGGCATGGCGCACCACGGTCCGGACGGCGTCAACACCCGCTACGACAGCTGGTTGAGCGCGTCGCAGAGCTGGGCGCGCACGGCGTGCTGGAACATGTGGGCGGCTGGCAATCCGTTCGCGGCGGAGTCCGGCTGCTCATAGCCGCAATCCACGTGATCTGATCGAGAGCGCGCCGCCTTCGGACGGCGCGCTCTTGCGCTATTGCGGCGCTGGGGGATCCTGCGCGGGCGCGGACTTGATGGCGCGGACCTTCTTGATGCGGCGGCCGAGGACGCTCAGCACGCGGAGGGTCAGGCCGTCGACGCGCACCTCGTCGCCCGCGACGGGCACCTTGCCCAGGTGGTGGTACACGAAGCCGCCGATGGTGTCGTAGTCCTCGGCGTCGGTCTCGAAGCCGAACAGCTCGCCGAGCGCGTCGACGCTGACGCGCGCGTCGAGGATCGCCTCGCTTTCGCTCAGGCGCTCGATCGGCGCTTCCTCTCGGTCGTACTCGTCCTGGATCTCGCCCACGATCTCTTCGAGCAGGTCCTCGATGGTGACGAGGCCGGCGGTGCCGCCGTACTCATCCACGACGATGGCGATGTGCACCTTGCTCTGGCGCAGCTCCGCGAGCAACTCGTCGACGCGCTTCGACTCGGGGATGAAGTACGGCGGGCGCGCGATTTCGGTGAGCGCCGGGCGGCGGTTCTCGGTGATGCAGCGGAGCAGATCCTTGGCGTAGATGATGCCGACGATGTTGTCGACGGTTTCGTCGTACAGGGGGATGCGGCTGAAGCCCTTCTCGACGATGAGTGCGAGCGCGTCGTCGATCGTCTCGCTGACGTCGAGCGCGACGATGTCGATGCGGGGCGCCATGATCTCGCGCGCGGTGGTGTCTTCCATCTCGATGATGCCGCGGATCATCTGGCGCTCTTCCTCTTCGATGATCTCGCCGTCGGTGTCGATGTTCGCGAGCCGCAGCAGCTCCTCGGTCTCGCCCTCGCCGGCGCGCACGGCCGCTCGCAGCCCGCGGTCGATCGCGGCGGCGAGCGGGCCGAAGATGGTGCGGAAGAGGCGGATGGCGGGCAGCAGGGCGACGGCCCAGCGCTCGGGGCGGCGCGAGACGGCGATGCGCGGCAGGGCATCGAGCAGCACGACGGCCGCGAGCACGCCGGCGGCGACGTACAGCAGGGTGGCCCAGTCGTGGCCGCGCGCGCGGGTGACCATGAAGATGGCGATCGCGGCGGTGGCGACGATGGCGACGTTGCGGGCGACGGCGAGCGAGCCCAGCGTGGACGCGCGCTCTTCGATGTAGGCGTGCAGCACGTCGGCGCGGCGGCTGCCGCGGCTTGCCATCGCGCGCAGGCGCATGCGGCTGGAGGCGGCGACGCCGGCTTCGGCCGCCGCGACGATCCCGAGCAGCGCGAGCGCCGCGATCAGGAGCGCGAGTTCGAGGGTGCGGTCACTGCCCAGGGCCGGCCGCCTCCTTCTCGCTGGCGATGCTGCGGATGCGGGCGGGCGCGCCGATGGCGATCATGCCGTCCGGCACGTCGCGGTTGACGACGGAGCCGGCGCTGGTGCGCGCGCCCTTGCCGACGCGGACGGGCGCGACGAGCATCGTGTCGCTGCCGATGAAGGCGCCGTCGCCGATGACGGTGCGGTGCTTGGCGACACCGTCGTAGTTCGCGGTGATCGTGCCCGCGCCGATGTTGACGTCCGCGCCGACCTCGGCGTCGCCGACGTAGCTGAAGTGCCCCATCTTGCTGCCGGGGCCCAGCCGCGACGCCTTCACCTCGGCGAAGTTGCCGATGTGGACGCCGCTGCAGATGTACGAGCGCGGCCGCAGGTGGCTGTACGGGCCCATGTCGATGTCGGACTCCAGCGTCGACTCCTCGATCATGGAGAAGCGCACGGCGCAGCGGTTGCCGATGCGGGAGTCGCGCACGAGCGTGCCGGGGCCGATCTCGCAGGCGGCGCCGATGACGGTGGCGCCCTGCAGGTGCGTGTTCGGCGCGATGACGGTGTCGGGGCCGATCTGGACGCCGGCGTCGATGAAGGTGGACGGCGGATCGACGATCGTGACGCCGGCGAGCATGTGGCGGCGGCGGATGCGGCCGCGGATCGTGGCCTCGGCCTCGGCGAGCTGGACGCGGTCGTTGATGCCGCGCACCTCGGCCTCGTGGCCGGCGGGGACGGCGATGGCGGCGTTGCCCTCGGCGTGCGCCATGGCCGCGAGCTGCGTGAGATAGCGCTCGCCGTTCGGCGCGGGGGTGATGCGGGCGATGTTGGGCCAGAGCCAGGCGGCGCGCGCGGCGTACTGGCCGGCGTTGATGTGGCGGTGCTCGGCGCGGTGCACGCCGGGCGCGTCCTTCGTCTCGACGATCCGCACGACGCGGTCGCCGTCGAGTTCGAGGAAGCCGTACGCCTCGACGGGCACGTGGGCGGAAAGCAGCGCCAGGTCTACGCCGTCGGCGACGGCGTCCATGAGGCCGCGCAGTGTGTCGGGCAGCACGAGCGGGACGTCGCCGTTCATGATCAGGATGTGGGTCGCGGCGCCGGCGGCCTCACGCGCGCACTCGACCGCGTGGCCGGTGCCGAGCGGCGGCGCCTGCACGGCGAAGCGCACGCCGTCGCCGGCGGCGGCGCGGACGGCATCGGCGCCGTCGCCTTCGCCCACCACGACGACGATATCTTCGACGCCCGCCTCGCGCGCGGCGTCGATGACGTGGCGGACGATGGGCACGCCGGCGAGCGGGTGGGCGACCTTCGGGAGCGACGAACGCATGCGCGTGCCCTGCCCGGCGGCCATGATCACGGCAGCCCAGCGAGCCTGCGAGGGTGCGGTGGGGGGCTGAGGAGGTTCGTCGGGTTGGTTGATCAAATCCGTGCCCATGCCGGCGCACATTGGGCGCGCCGGGATACCGGGCCGCGTGGATCGTATCGACGCGCGTCCGAAGCTGTCAAGCGAGCCATCGCGGCGGGTATCGGAGACGGGCTCGATCAGGCGGCGCGGGCTTCGATGCGAGCGGCGCCTGCGCTCGCGGCCGCATCGGTCGCTGGCCAGCGGTATGCGAGCACGGCGAAGATGGCCGCAAGCAGGAAGACGCCGGGCGCGAACGCCACCGCGGTGCAGAGCCAGCAGACGAACAGCGCTGCGTGCAGCGCCAGCAGCAGCGTTGCCGCTCGGGCCTCGCGGGTGCTTGCCGGCGCGCGGGGCGACGCGGCGAACTGGTCGCGCAGGAAGATCGCCAGCGGGATGAAGATCAGCACGAGGCTCTGCGTGTGCAGGTGCGGCGAGACGAGCAGCGGCAGCATGACGGCCAGCGCGTACGCCTGGCCGGCGGGCGCCGCCGTCCAGCGGCGCCATGCGATCGCGTACGCCGCCGCGGCGATCAGCAGCGCACCGGGCGCCCACAGCCAGGCGGAGCCGTTCCCGGTGGCGCTGACGATGAAGCCGCGCCAGTTCGACATCAGCGCTGCGTTGACCTGCAGGTCGTCGCCGGCGCGATAGCGGGCGATGAGCGCGAGATTGTCGAGCAGCGCATGGGGATCCGTGACGAGCGCGGGGACGACGAGCAGCGGCACGCCCGCGGCAGCGAGCGCGAGCAGCGCGCGCCACTGGCGCCGGGCGGCGAGCATCGGCACGACGCCGAGCAGGAACTGCGGCTTCAGCAGCACGGCGGCCAGCACGATGCCGGCGGCGGCCGTCCGATCGCGGCGCAGCAGCAGCCATGCGCCGAGCAGCGCCGCGAGGACGACGAGATCGACCTGGCCAAAGACGACGTCCGTGACGACGGGGATGGACAGTGCAAAGGCGGCGACGAAGGCGCGGCGCGGCAGCGGCGGCACCGGCGCGAGATGGCGCGCGAGCGCGGCCGCGAGCGTCGCGAGCAGCGCGAGGTTGATCGCGCCCCAGACCAGGTACGCCGCGCCGAACGGCAGCTTCGAGAGCGGCGCGAACGCCCAGGCGGCGAAGACGGGCAGCGGGTAGCCGGTCGCGTGGTCGAGTGTGCCGGGGTAGAGCGCGCGCTGCACGGCGGCTTGCGTGGCGGCGTCGTAGAGGCCGTGGCCGCCGTGCCGCACGATCGAGCCGGCCGCGTAGAAGCTCAGGAAGTCGCCGCCGGCGCCGCCGTGGGCGGTGACGACGCGCACGACGGTGGTGACGGCGAGCAGCGCGGTGGCGATCAGCGCGAGCGCGAAGGCGCCGCTCGCAGCGGCGAGCGCGTGCCGCGTGCGCGGCTCGATCCCCGTGGTGGCGGTGTCGTCTGTCTGCGTCATCTCAAGGAGTATCGGCCGGCGGGCGGCGGCGGCGAATCAGGGTAGGGAGAGCGCGTAGGGAGCCGGGGGTTGGCGACGCGGGGGGAGCGGCCGCCAACGCTAACATCTAGCTTCCGCCTCCCCTACAATGCGGCCTATGAACGTAGATGACATCCGGGAGACGTTTACCCGCTTCTATATGGAGCGCGGGCACACGCGCATCCCCAGCGCGTCGCTGGTGCCGCACGGCGACCCGACGCTGCTCTTCACGAGCGCGGGCATGGTGCCGTTCAAACCGTACTTCATGGGGCTGGCGGAGCCGCCGGCGACCCGGATGGTGACGGTGCAGAAAGTCTTCCGCACGACGGACATCGACGAGGTGGGCGACTACAGCCACCTGACGTTCTTCGAGATGCTGGGCAACTTCAGCGTCGGCGACTACTTCAAGGAAGGCGCGATCCTGTACGCCTGGGAGTTGCTGACCGCGGGCTTCAAGCTGCCCAAGGACAAGTTGTGGATCTCGATCTTCGAGACGGACGAGGAGGCGCACGACCTCTGGCGGAGGACCGGCGTGCCGGAGGAGCGGATCAACCGCTACCCCGAGAAGAATAACTACTGGTTCAGCGGCGACGTGGGTCCCTGCGGGCCGAACAGCGAGATCTTCTTCGACCGCGGGCCGCGGCCGGCGACGTGCAAGGAGTGCGCGGCGGACACCTGCAAGCCGAACGGCGAGCCCGACTGCGGCCGCTTCCTGGAGATCTGGAACCTGGTCTTCATGACGCTGTACCAGGCCGAGGACGGCACGCGCACGGAGTTGCCGCGCAAGAACATCGACACCGGCTCCGGGCTGGAGCGTATGGCGTGCGTCTTGCAGGGCAAAGACACCGTCTACGAGACGGACGTCTTCTCGCCGATCATCGAGCGCATCGAGGCGCTTACGGGGAAGGCGTACGGCGAGACGGCGGCGGTGGACGTGGCGATCCGCATCGTGGCGGAGCATGCGCGCGCGGCGACGTTCCTGATCACGGACGGCGTGATGCCATCGAACGAGGGGCGCGGCTACGTGCTGCGGCGGATCTTACGCCGGGCCGTGTACCACCTGACGCAGCTGGCGGGCGCGGGTGAGGGCACGCTGCTCGACAAAGTAGCGGCGGCCGTGATCAGCAAGATGGAGGCGGCGTACCCGGATCTGCGTGACCGCGCGGAGTTCGTGACGCGGCTGCTGGCGGCGGAGGAGTCCAAGTTCCGCGAGACGCTGGAGCGTGGGCGCGCGCACCTGGACGACATCCTCGCCGGCGCGAAGGACGCGAAGACAGTCTCCGGCGAGCAGGCGTTCCTGTTGTACGACACGTACGGCTATCCGCTGGAGCTGACGCAGGAGATCGCGGGCCGAGAGGGCTTCGCGGTGGACCTGCCGGGCTTCGAGCGGGAGATGGCGGCGCAGCGGCAGCGCGGCCGCTCAGCGGCGAAGTTCGACATCGAAGCGGGGCGCGTGGAGGCGTACACGCAGCTCGCGCACATCAAGACGACGTTCGTCGGTTACGGTGCGACGCAGCACGGCACGACGATCGCGGGCATCATCGGCGGCGAGGGCGTGCAGGACGCGGCGGCCGAGGGCGACCAGGTCGAGGTGGTGCTGATCGAGACGCCGTTCTACGCCGAGGGCGGCGGCCAGGCGGGCGATAGCGGCGAGATCGCCGCGCCGGGCGGGCGGGTGCTCGTCGAGGATACGCAGCAGGCGGCGGATGGGCTGATCGTGCATCGCGGGCGCGTGCTGTCGGGGCGCATCGCGGTCAACGACGCGGTGCGCGCCAGCGTCGACCCGGAGCAGCGGCGGGCGAGCCAGCGCAACCATACGGCGACGCACCTGCTGCACGCGGCGCTGCGCCAGGTGCTGGGCACGCACGTGAAGCAGGCCGGCTCGCTGGTCGCGCCGGACCGGCTGCGCTTCGACTTCACACACATCGAGGCGACGAAGCCGGAGGAGCTGGCGGCGGTGCAGCGGCTGGTGAACGAGAAGGTGCGCGCGGACATCGACGTGCACTGGGAAGAGCAGCCGTACGACCAGGCGATCGCAGGCGGCGCGATGGCGCTGTTCGGCGAGAAGTACCACGCGAGCGTGCGCGTGGTCGGTATCTGCGAGCCCACAACAGGCAGCAGACAGCCGACAACAGACAGCAGACAACAGACAACAGAGGGGGGTGACGAGGGCGAGGCGCACATGCACTGCTTCTCGAAGGAGCTGTGCGGCGGCACGCACTGCCATCGCACGGGCGAGATCGGCGCGTTCGTCATCGCGAGCGAGAGCAGCGTGGGGTCGGGGTTGCGCCGCATCGAGGCGCTGACGGGGCCGCTGGCCGACGCGTACGTGCTGGAGCAGCAGGCGACGCTGGCGCGGCTGGGCCGGCGGCTCAGCGCGACGCCCGCGGAGGTCGAGGCGCGCATCGAGGCGCTGCAGGCGGAGCTGGAGGGCGAACGCAAGCGCGCGCAGCAGCTCGAACGGCAGGCCGGGCGCGCGGAGGCGGGCTCGCTGCTCGACTCGGCCGAGCGGATTGGCGGCGCGTCGCTCGTCGTGGCGCGGGTCGACGCGGCGAACGCCGAGGCGCTGCGGGAGATGGGCGACGTGCTGCGCGACAAGCTGGGCAGCGCCGTCGTCGTGCTGGGCAGCGTGTTCGACGAGAAGCCGAGCTTCGTCGCGATGGTGTCGAAGGACCTGATCGGCAAGGTGCACGCGGGCAACCTGGTCAAGCAGATCGCCGCGGCCGCCGGCGGCGGCGGCGGCGGGCGGCCGGAGATGGCGCAGGCCGGCGGGAGGGACGCGTCGAAGCTTGATGAGGCGCTGGACCTCGCACGGAGGCTGGCGCGGGAATCGCTGTGACGGCCGCGGATCGGCGCCTGCTGGGCGTCGACGTAGGGGAGCGCCGGATCGGCGTGGCGGTGAGCCAGGGACGGATCGCGGTGCCGCTGACGATCATCGAGCACGAGACGCGGGCGTTGGACCTGGAGCGGGTGGCCGCGGCGGCGCGCGACCAGGGCGCGGACGCGATCGTGGTCGGGCTGCCGCTGCACATGTCGGGCGACGAGGGCGAGCAGGCGCGACGCTCGCGGCGCTTCGGCGATGCACTGGCGCGGCGCGCCGGCGTGCCGGTCGTGTACCAGGACGAGCGATATTCGACGGCGGCGGTGGCGAGCGCCGCGGGCGGCCGCATCGAGAGCGCGCGGGGCGCGAAGCGGCGCGGCAAGCCGCGGGTGGACGACCTGGCGGCGGCGGTGATCCTGCAGGCGTACATCGATGGGCAGGAGGCGGCGGAGTGAACGCGTATCGGGCGGTTGGTGTGCTGGTTGGGGCGTTCGCGGTTGCGCTGACGGTTGCGCTCGCGTGGTTCGTCATGCAGACGCCGGGCTCCGTCTTCACGGAAGAGTACGAGCACCCGATCCCGCCGGTGGCGACGAGCGGCCAGCCGGTCTCGATCACGGTGCAGAAGGGCGAGAGCGCCAAGGACATCGGCGCGGAGTTGCAGAAGCAGGGCGTGATCCGCAGCCGGCGCCTGTTCGAGGTGCTCGTCGGCGTCACGGGCGTGCAGAACTCGCTCGAAGCAGGGGACTACGAATTCGATCCGGGGCTGCCCGCGATCGAGGTGGTGCGGCGCATCGCGGAGGGGCGCACGGCGTCGCACGAGGTGACGATCCCGGAGGGGCTGCGGGTCGAGGAGGTGGGGGCGCTGCTGGAGCAGGCGGGCATCGTCAGCAAGCAGAACTTCCTGGAGGCGCTGGTGCGCGGTCGATACGGCCAGGCGTTCCTGTCGCAGTCCACGGCGTCGGGGCTGGAAGGGTTCATCTTCCCGGCGACGTACGAGTTCAACCGGGGCACCAGTGCGCAGGATGTCGTGAGCACGATGCTGCAGGCGTTCCAGGTGAACGTCGCGGACAAGCTGCAGCTGGAGGGACAGAAGCTCACGCTCGACGAGGTGGTGACGCTGGCGTCGATCGTCGAGCGCGAGGCGCAGGTGCCGTCCGAGCGGCCGCGCATCGCGAGTGTGTACCTGAACCGGCTGCGGCTGGGGCTGCAGCTGCAGGCCGATCCGACGGTGCAGTACGCCGTGGCGAAGAGCGCGGACAGCGTCGCGGCGTACGGCTACTGGAAGAAGGAGCTGACGGTCGACGACTTGCACCTCGACACGCCGTACAATACGTACGTCAACCCCGGGCTGCCGCCGGGCCCCATCGCGAACCCGGGGTTCGACGCGATCCAGGCGGTCGTGCGGCCGGAGCAGACGAACTACCTCTTCTTCGTGGCGACCGGCGACGGGTCGCACGCATTTGCGGAGACACTGGAAGAGCACCTGCACAACGTCGAGAAATACCGCCAGATCCAACAGCAGTCCGGACAGTAGGAGCAAGCAACGTGACGAAGCGCGCGGGAGTCATCGGCCACCCACTGGGACACTCGATCAGCCCGGCGCTGTTCGCGGCGGCGTTCAAGGCGGCGGGGATCGACGCCACGTACGAGGCGTGGGACACGGAGCCGCCGGTGCTGGAGGGGCGCGTCAACGCGCTGCGGGGCGCGGACTTCCTGGGCGCGAACGTCACGATCCCACACAAGCAGGCCGTCGTGCCGCTGCTGGACGGCACGACGGAGCTGGCGACGAAGGCGGGCGCGGTGAACACGATCGTGCACAGCGACGGCAAGCTGATCGGCCACAACACCGACGTGACCGGGTTCGCGCGGGCGCTGCGCGAGGACGCGGGGTTCGACGCGAAGGGCAAGCGGACGATGCTGCTGGGCAGCGGCGGCGCGGCGCGGGCGGTGGGGCTGGCGCTCGTCGAGGCGGGCGCGGCGGTGATCTACGTCGTGGCGCGGCAGCCGCGCAAGATCGAGCAGATGGTGCTAAGCCTGAAGCCGCTGACGCCGTCCGGCACGACGATCAGCTGGGCGTACTGGGGCGACGGATCGTACCTGCGCAGCCTGCAGGAGGCGGACCTGGTGGTGAACTGCACGCCGGTGGGCGCCGCGGGATCGGAGACGGCGGGGCAGTCGCTGGTGCCGGCGGAGCTGATGGGCCCGCGGACGCTGTACTTCGACCTGGTGTACAACCCGGCGGAGACGCCGTTCGTCGCGGCGGCGAAGTCGCGCGGCGCACGGGCGACGACCGGGCTGGCGATGCTGGTGTATCAGGCGGCGGAGTCGTTCAAGCTGTGGACCGGCAAGGACGCCGGCATCAAGGTTATGTTTGACGCGGCCCGGGGCGCGCTCGCGCCGGCGTAGCGGCGGAGCCACGGTGCGCGTCAACCGCCGACGGCGGCTGCGGCGGGCATCTGCCATACTTCACGCATGATATTGCCGCTGCTTGCCGCGTCGGACTGGGGCCTGGTGGGCGCCAGCATGGGCGTGCTGGCGTTGTTCCTCATGGTCGGGTTCGTCATCACCCAGGCCACGCGGGCGCAGCTCGCCTGGCGGAAGCTGATCGACGCGGGCGACGTGAGCGCGATCCAGACGCTGGTGAGCGAAGAGGTCGCGCGCTGGAAGGCGTCGCGGATGCCCAAGGGCATCGAGGCGTCGCTCTGGCATGGCGTGCAGAGCGCAGAGCTGGTCGAGGTGAAGCCCGACGGCGTGCGCCTGAGCGCGGCCGCGGAAGGGCAGTACGCGATGGTCGACGGCTCGCGGCAGGAGGTGTCGAACTCATTGCGCGAGGGCATGAAGCTCACCGCGAAGCTGGCGGACATGGTGATGTACGACATCCCGAACGTGCGGCTGCCGTACGCGCAGATCGACATCTACAGCACGTTCCGCGATGGGATGGGCTCGTCGCAGCAATGCGTGCTCTCGACGCTTTGCCGGCGCGACGTGGCGGACGTGGTGGACTGGGACGAGATGGACGCCGAGGAGATCGTGCGGGCGTTCGGCGGGCGGTTCGTGCTGGACGGCCGCGGCAATCCGACGCCGATCGACCCCGACGTGACGGGCAGCAGCGGCGTACCGGCCGCGTTCTACAAGGACTGATGGCTGTGCTGCGCTTTCTGACGGCCGGCGAATCGCACGGCAAGGGACTGGTGATGATCGTCGAGGGGATGCCGGCCGGGCTGGCGATCTCCGAGAACTACATCGCCGTCGACCTGCGCCGGCGGCAGGGCGGATACGGCCGCGGCCGGAGGCAGAAGATCGAGCAGGACCGCGCCGAGATCATCTCGGGGGTGCGGCACGGGCTGACGCTGGGCAGCCCGATCGCGCTGACGATCGAGAACCGCGACTGGGTGAACTGGACCGAGGCGATGTCGGTCGACCCGGTGGAGGGCGCGATCGAGAAGATCACGCGGCTGCGCCCGGGCCACGCGGACCTCGCGGGCACGGTGAAGTACGACTTCGACGACGTGCGGCCGATCCTGGAGCGGGCGAGTGCGCGCGAGACGGCGTCGCGGGTGGCGGTAGGGGCGGTCTGCAAGCGCTTCCTCGAAGAGTTCGGCATGAGCTTCCACAGCCACACGGTGCAGATCGGCGATGCCTTCGCGGACCTGTCGGCGGACATCGACTGGGATGCGGTGGAGGAGTCGCCGGTGCGCTGCGCCGACAGCGCCGCCGCGGAGCGGATGGTCGCGGCGATCGACGCGGCGCGCAACGCGGGCGACACGCTGGGCGGCGTCGTCGAGGGGCGGGTGCGCAACGTGCCGATGGGTCTCGGCAGCCACGTGATGTGGGACCGGAAGATCGACGGTCTGCTGGCGCAGGCGCTGATGAGCATCCACAGCGTGAAGGGCGTGGAGATCGGCGCGGGCTTCGCGGCGACGCGGACGACGGGCTCGCACGTGCACGACGTGATCCTGCCGCGCGAGCAATGGGCGGACCGGCCGTGGGAGCGCGCGACGAACAACGCGGGCGGCACCGAGGGCGGCATCACCGACGGCCAGGACCTGGTGGTGCGCGTGGCGCTGAAGCCGATCGCCACGCTTCCGCGGTCGTTGCCGTCGGCGGACCTGCGGACCGGAGAGGAGATCGCGGCGCACTACGAGCGCAGCGACGTCTGCGTGGTGCCGGCGGCGGGGATCATCGTCGAGGCGATGTGCGCGATCGTGCTGGCGACGGCGGCGCTGGAGAAGTTCGGGGGCGATTCGATGGGGGAGACGCTGCGCAACTGGCGCGCGTTCCAGGCGACGACGGGTCCGCGCGACCTGCGTGAGTCCTAGGTGCGAGACGATATGACGTACGAGCAGATCTGGCTGATCGGATTCTCCGGCACGGGCAAGTCGCGCGTGGTGCGCGCGCTGGCGGCCGCGCTGGACTGGGATGCCGTGGACCTGGACAAGCTGATCGAAGAGCGGGCGCGCGAGCCGCTCACGGACATCTTCGCGCGGGGCGGCGAGGCGGCGTTCCGCGTGCTGGAGACTTCGCTGCTGGAGGAGATCGCCCGGCGCGACAACGTGGTCGTCGCCACGGGCGGCGGCGCGGTGCTGTCGGAGTCGAACCGCGACACGATGAAGCGGCGCGGCTTCGTGGCCTGCCTGGAGGCGCGGCCGGAGACGATCCTGGCGCGGCTCACCGACGCGGGCGGGCCGGTGTCGGAGCGGCCGCTGTTGCAGGGCGGCGGGGCGCTGGAGAAGATCATCGAGCTGAAGGCGGCGCGCCAGCCGCTGTACGCGCAGGCGGACTTCATCATCCAGACCGACGAGATGACGCCGGACCAGGTGACGCACCAGGTGCTGCTGGCGTTCCGCGAACGCTCCGCCGTGGCGCGGGGACCGGTGTGATCCGCGTCACAGCGCGCGCCGGCGCGTACGAGATCCACTGCCGCTGGGGCGCGCTCGACGACCTGGGCGCGCTGATGCGCGGCGCGGGGCTGCGCGGCGCCGCGTTCGTCGTGAGCGACAGCAACGTCGGCGCGATCGCCGGCGAGCGCGCGCTGGCGTCGCTGGCGGTGGCGGGATTCGCGGCCGAACTCTACATGTTCCCGGCAGGCGAGCAGAGCAAGTCGCTGGAGACCGTACGCGGCGTCTACGACTGGTTGCTGGATCGCCACGCCGAGCGTTCGTCGGCGGTGGTCGCGCTCGGCGGCGGCGTAGTGGGCGACCTGGCGGGTTTCGTCGCGGCCACGTACCTGCGCGGCGTGCCGTTCGTGCAGGCGCCCACGTCGCTGCTGGCGATGGTGGATGCGGCGATCGGCGGCAAGGTGGCGGTGGACCATCCGCGCGGCAAGAACCTGATCGGGGCGTTCTACGCGCCGGCGCTGGTGGTGGAGGACACGTCCCTGCTGGCGTCCCTGCCGCCGCGCGCGCTGCGCGAAGGCTTCGCCGAAGTCATCAAGCACGGGCTGATCATGGACCCGGCGATGCTGGATGTGCTGGAGTGCGAATCCGCCCGCCTGCTCGCCGTCGAACCGGGACTGACGACGGAGATCGTGGCGCGCAACGCCGCACTGAAGGCCGGCGTGGTGTCGGAGGACGAGCGCGAGGGCGGGCGGCGGATGATCCTGAACTACGGGCACACCGTCGGGCACGCCATCGAGGCGGTGAGCGGCTACGCCGGCATCCTGCACGGCGAAGCGATCAGCGCAGGCATGATGGCGGCGGCGGCGATCGGCCGGCGCATGGGCGTGACGCCCGCGGCGGTCGGCGAGCGGCAGCGCGCGCTGTTCGAGCTGTACGAGCTGCCGCTCTCGCACGCGGGCATCGACGCGGGCGCAGTCGTCGCGGCGATGGCGCACGACAAGAAGGTGGAGGCGAGCCGCGTGCGCTGGGTGCTGCTGGAGGACTTCGGCCGCCCGGTGATCCGCGACGACGTGCCGGACGATGTGATGCGGGCGGCGCTGGCGGAGGTGCTGCCGTGAGGCGACTACTGCTGCTCGCGGCGGGAGCGATCGCGTGCGGCGTGCTGGTCGCGTGCGGCGGCGGATCGTCCGCGGGTCCGGCGCCGGCGACCGGCACGGACGCGGCGGACAGCACCGCGCTGGCGGGCAGCATCGCGACGCAGATCCAGGCGGCGCTGCTGCGCTCCGAAGACGTGCCAGCAGCTCTGCCGCGAATCGCGAGCGGCGTGCAGTTCGCGCCGCCGGCGGAGTTTCCCGGCCAGTCGGCGCGCGCCTCGGTGGCGGTGGCGCGCTTCGGCCGCGACCACCAGGCCGAGTTCGTGAACGTGGCGCTGATCGTGCCGGACAGCGGCGGACCCGAGCCGCTGATGCAGAACTTCAATCCGCAGGCGTACCTGCAGGGGCTCACCGCCGGCGCGACGGACCCCACCTCCGCGCCCATCTCGCTGACGGGCGCCCCCGCGGGCGCTCAGGCGTTCCGATACGGCGGCGCCCTGACGACGAACGGCGCCACCGGGACGATGGCCGGCGAGGTGCTGGCGTTCGTGCACGGCAAGGTGTTCGTGTTGCTGGTGCACGGCACGACGATCGACGCGACGCCCGGCATCGACCTGGCGAGCCTCGCGGCGACGGTCGAGGCGCGACTGGCGACGCTGCCTGTGGCCAACTGACGGAACGATGCCCCGGAGCCGTTACGGCGAGACGCTGACCTTGATGGCGCCGCTGCGCTTATCGTCGGCGGTGGCGTAGGCCTCGGCGACGCGCTCGAGCGGGAAACGGTGCGTGATCATGCGGCGCAGCGTCTCCGCCTGGCGGCTCAGGATCTCGATCGCGGCGTCGTAGTCGGACGTGGGGCCGGGGCGGTTGTAGCAATTCGAGAAGAAGAGCGACGCCTCGCGGATGGTGAGCAGCAGCGGATTGATCTGCAGCGGCGCGTTGAAGAGTCCGAGCACGCAGATGCGTCCGCCGGGCGCCACGAGCGTCACCGCCTGGCCCAACGTCTCCGCGTGGCCGCCGACCGTCTCCACGATCACGTCGCCGCCGCCCGCCAGCGCCCGGCGCAGGGCGTTGATGCCCTCGGCGTCGTCCGGCAGCACGGCGTCGGCGCCGAACGCCTCGGCCATCGCCTTCTGGTGCGGGTGGCGCGCCGTCACGGCGACGTAGCCCGCACCCATCGCGCGCGCCGCCGCTACGGTGAGCAGCCCGATCGTTCCCGCGCCCAGGACGCCGACGCGCTCGCCGAAGGCGAGGCCGACGCGACGCAGGCCGTGCACCGCCACCGCCAGCGGCTCCGCCAGCGCGCCCAGCTCGCAGTCCACGTTCTCCGGCAGGCGGTAGAGCGTCGCCGCCGGCAGCGCCATGTATTCGCGCAGGCCGCCGGGCGTGTTCAGCCCGAACGACTTGAGGTTGGCGCAGAGGTTGTAGCGGCCGGTGCGGCAGGGCGCGCACTCGCCGCAGTTGCCCAGCGGCTCGACCGCGACGCGGTCGCCGACAGCCACGCGCGTCACGCCCGCGCCGACGGCCTCCACGTCGCCGGCCATCTCGTGGCCCATGCACTGGCCCGGGCGCATCGGCAGGTCGCCGCGATAGAAATGCACGTCGGTGCCGCATACGCCGACGTTGCGGACGCGGACAAGCGCCTCGCCCGGGCCCGGCTGCGGCTTCTCGGCGTCCTGGATCTCGAACGTGCGCGGCGCCGTGAGCGCGGCCTGCTTCATCGCATCCTCTTTCGTTGCGCGCGCCCCGCGCCCCCCTGGCGCGACGCTCCGATATCATGGGCGAGTGAGGGCACTGAATCAACCGGAGAGCTGGTGGGGCTGGCACGGGTACAACCACCCGGAGGCGCTGTCGATCATGCAGATCGTGCGGGCGCACACGCTGCCGCCGCGCCTGGTCGCGGTGCTCTGGCTGGCGATGGAACGGGGGCGCTCGATCATCCTCGCGGCGGACCCGCCGGGCGCCGGCAAGACGACGCTGCTGACGGCGCTGCTGGCGTTCGCCAAGCCGGAGGCCTCGGTGTACTTCACGCGCGGCTGGGGCGAGACCTTCAGTCTGCCCCCGCGCGGCGCCGATGACCCGCCGCTGTACATCATGATCAACGAGATCAGCGACCACCTGCCGGTGTACTCGTGGGGGCCGTACGTGCAGCGGGCGTTCGAGCTGGCAGGCGAGGGCTACGCCCTGGCATCGACGATGCACGCGGAGACGGTGGACGGCGTGATCGAGCAGCTGACGGGCGAGTGCGACGTGCCGCCGCGAGACATCGGCAACCTGGCGTTCGTGGTGCCGATGTTCGTCGGGAAGCGCGGCGGCCAGCGGGTTCGTCGGGTGAGCGAAGTGGCGGTGCTGGAGCCGCTCGGCCCGGCGTACGACCGGCACTCCATCGCGCGCTGGCGCCCCGATACGGACGACTGGGAGATGCTGGCCACGCCGGCGGCGATCAACGCCGCCGCGCGCCGGCTGGGCATGGACGACGACGAGTTCCTCGCGGGGGTGAACCGCCGCCAGCAGTTCATCGAGTCGCTCCTGAGCGAGGGCGTCACCGAGATGGAGGACGTGCAGGAGCGCGTCTTCGCGTTCTCGGGCTACGAGATCGCCGGCGACTGACGGGCAGCGGGCGGCAGGGCGCTGGATCGTGCCTGTGGCGGGCGTCACAATAGAGCCGCCTTCCAATACGAGTATCCGGACGGGGCGGTGGGCCGCGCCTGGCTGGCAGCACGAAAGGACGTGAGGGTCATGGCGACGCGCATCGGCATCAACGGGTTCGGCCGCATCGGGCGGCAGGTGTTCAAGGCGATCAAGGAGCGGCACGGCGACACGCTGGAAGTCGTGGCGATCAACGACCTCGTCGACAACAAGACGAACGCCCACCTGCTGAAGTACGACTCCAACTATGGTCGCTACCCCGGCACCGTCGAGGCGAGCGACACGGGGCTGATCGTCGACGGCAGGGCCGTGAGCGTGTTCGCGGAGCGCGAGCCCGCGAAGATCCCGTGGGGCAGCGCCGGCGTCGACATCGTCGTCGAGTCCACCGGCTTCTTCACCGACGCGAACCAGGCGCGCGACCACCTCCACGACGGCGTGAAGAAGGTGATCATCTCGGCGCCGGCGAAGAACGAGGACGTAACGCTGGTGCTGGGCGTCAACGCGGACAAGTACGACGCGGCGAAGCACCACGTCGTCTCGAACGCTTCGTGCACGACGAACGGCCTGGCGCCGACGGTGAAGGTGCTGCTGGACAACTTCGGCATCCTCAAGGGCCAGATGACAACGATCCACGCGTACACCAACTCGCAGCGGCTGCTGGACATGCAGTCGAAGGACCTGCGCGAGGCGCGCGCGGCGGCGCTGAACATCGTGCCGGTCGCGACGGGCGCGGCGCGCGCGCTCAAGCTCGTGATCCCGGAGATCGAGGGCAAGCTTGACGGTCTCGCGTACCGCGTGCCGACGCCGACGGTGTCGATCGTCGAGGTGGTGTGCCTCGTCGAGAAGAAGACGACCGCCGACGCCGTGAACGATGCGATGCGGAAGGCGGCCGCGGGCGCGATGAAGGGCATCCTGGCCGTCACCGACGAGCCGCTGGTGTCGATGGACCTGAAAGGCGACCCGCACAGCAGCACGGTGGACTCCGCGATAACCAACGTCGTCGCGGGCGACCTGGTGAAGGTGGCGTCGTGGTACGACAACGAGTGGGGCTACTCCTGCCGGACGTCGGACCTGTGCGCGTTCATCGTCGGTAAGGGACTGTAGTAGCGGCCGCAGACTGAAGCGCGATCGAGAAGGGCGCCCGCATTGGGCGCCCTTCTTGCCGTCGCAGGCCGCATCGCCGTGCCGGACAGTCCGTTCGGCACGCCGACGGCGGCGGCACGATGCGGTACGGTGCGCGCTGGAGGAGGGGCTCTGAACACGATCCCGATTTCGCCGGTTGAGCGCGCGGCGCACGTACACGGCTACGAGTCGCCGTACCGGCTGTTCATCGCCGCGAGCCTGACGCTGGGCATCGGCGGCGGCTTCCTGCTCGCGATCCTGCTGCCGCTCGCGCAGGCGCTGGAGTGGGACTGGGGCCTCCGCTACCAGGCGCTCGTGCAGGCGCACGGGCAGCTCCAGCTCATCGGGTTCGCCGGGCTCTTCACCATGGGGATGTCGCTGCGGATCATGCCGCGCATCTCGTCGCGCCCGCTCGCCTATCCGCCGCTGGTCCGGGCGCTCGTGCCGCTGGTCGTGGCGGCGCTGGTGCTGCGGTCACTTGCGCTGCCGGCCGGCGACGGCGTGCCGCGCGACGTTGCGCTGATCGCGTCGGCGGCGCTGCAACTGGCGGGCGGGGCGGCGTTCGCGACGATCGTGTGCCGGACGCTGCTGCACCGCGACAGCAAGGCCGAGTCCACCGCGTGGTTCCTCCTGCTCGGCTCGCTCGGCTACCTGGCGGCGAGCATCATGAGCGCGCAGCAGATGCTGGAGACGGTGCGGGACGGGCTGCCGTTCGAACCGCTGGCGCGCCACCCGTCGCTGCTGTTCGTGCAGCAGTACGGATTCGTGCTGATGTTCCTGTCGGGCGTGGCGACGCGTGCGGTGCCGGTGTTCACCGGACACCCCCGCCGCGATGGCCCGGCGCGCGTCGCCGCGGTGCTGCTGGCCAGCGGCGTGGCCCTGTCGGCCGGCGCGTGGCAGTGGGCCTCGTACCGCGTGGCCACCGAGACCACCGCCCGCGTGTTCGATGCGGGGCTGCTGCTGATCGCGGCGGCGTTCCTGATCGTGGCGATGCTGACGGGCGTGTTCCGGCCGGCGGCGAACCGGGTGGCAGCGGCGTCGCAGCTCCAGTTCCAGTTCGTGCGCTCGGCGATGGCGTGGCTCGCGGCCGGCTCGCTGCTGCTGGCGTGGTACGCGACGCGGGCGTTCGCGGACGGCGGGCCGCCGGACACGTTCGAGCTGGACGCCGCGCGGCACATCTTCACCGTGGGGGTGACGGCGTGCATGATCGTCGGCATGGCGATGCTGATCGTGCCGGAGTTCGCGGCGCGGCGGATGACGCGCCGCGACGAGCGCATGTTGATCGTGCCGATGCTGGTGGCGCTGAATGCGGCGGTGGCGCTGCGGGCGTGGCCGGCGATCGCCGGCACGGACTGGATCGGGCACACGCGAGGCTGGCCGATGGCGGCGTCGGGCGGCCTGGCGACGGCGGTGATCGTAATCTTCGCGGCGATGTTCGCGCAGAGCTACGTCGAGCAGCGGAAGCCCGCCGCGTAGCCCGCACGCGCTCGCGCCCGCGAAGGCGCTTCGCTAGCATGAGTCGCCCGACGACAATCCGGCATCGCAGAGTGGAGGACGGCGCGTGGGCGCGGCAGCGGCTCTCGCATCATCCGCCCTGTGGGCGTTCACCAGCGTGCTGCTCGCGTCGCAGGCGGGGCGGCTGCGGCCGCTGCTGATGTCGGGCATCCGCAGCCTCACAGCCAGCATCTTTCTGCTGGGGCTGCTGCTCGCGACGGGCGGCCTGGTGCAGCTGCGCGAGATGACGTTCATCACCGGCATCTCCATGATGGGGTCCGGCATCATCGGCCAGGCCGTCGGCGATACGCTCTACATCAACGCGCTCGGGCACATGGGCGTCACGCGGACGTTCCCGATCACGAACAGCGCCTACCCCTTCCTTACGCTGCTGCTCTCGCTGCTGCTGCTGGGCGAGAGCGCCGCATGGACGCTGCCGATCGGCGGCGCGCTCATCGTCGGGGGCATCACCTGGATCGTGCTGGAGCAACGGCGCGCCGACGCGGAGAGCAGCACGCACGTGGAGCTGCTGCGCGGACTCGTGTTTGCGGTGAGCGCCGCGCTCTGCTGGTCGCTGGCGACGGTCTGGCTGCGCGGGCAGCAGGGCGACCTGGACGCGATTCCCGCAGCCAGCCTGCGCATCCCGGCGGCGTCGTCGGCGGTCTGGCTGGCGATGGCGATGGCGCTCGGCCGCGGCGACGTCCCCGTGCGCGTGCTGACGGGGCGCAGCGTCGCGATCGTGGCCGTAGCGGGGTTGCTGGGAACGGGCGTCGGCAGCGTGCTGTTCATCTACGCCGTGGGGAACCTGGGCGCGGCGAAGACGGCGTTCCTCACGACATCGGCGCCGGTGTTCGCGCTGCCGATGGGCGTGCTCTTCCTGCGGGAGAAGCTGAACGCGCGCGTGCTGCTCGGCACGGCGGTGACGATCGCGGGGATATGGCTCGTGCTGCTCTGAGACGTTAGAACCTGGAACCTATCGCGAACGCGCCTAGGTTCTTGGTTCCAGGCTCTTGGTTCTCCGTCCCCGCTTCTCGTGCGACAATCTCCCCATGCAACACGCGAACCACAGGCCGGACCCGCGCACCCGCGTCGCGGTGGGGCTGGTGATCTTCAGCGCGCTGGTGGCGTTCGGCACCGCCGGCTACATGGTGTTCGAGGGGTGGTCGTTCACCGACGCGCTCTTCATGACCGTGACCACGATCACGACGGTCGGCTACCAGGTGCAGCCGCTGGGCACGGGCGGGCGGGCGTTCACGATCGTTTTGGTACTCTTGGGCGTCGGCACGGCCTTCTACCTGCTGACGACGTTCGTCGCGATGGTGATCGAGGGCGACCTGGGCGCCGCGTTCGGAGTGACACGCATGAAGGGCCGGATCGACGCGCTGAGCAACCACCACATCCTCTGCGGCTACGGCCGCGTCGGCGAGGAGATCGCGCGCGAGTTCGCCGACCGCAAGCTGCCGTTTGTCGTGGTGGAGAGCAACCCGGCGGTGCTCGGCCGCGCGGTCGAGGCGGGCTACCTCGTGATCGAGGGCGACGCCACGTCGGACGACGTGCTGCTGCAGGCGGGAGTGATGCGCGCGCACGCGCTACTCGCGGCGTCCGACTCCGACTCGGGCAACACGTACATCACGCTGACGGCGAAGGCGCTGAACCCGTCGGTCTTCGTCATCGCGCGCGCGGGCAAGCGCGACAGCGAGGCCCGCGCGATCCGTGCCGGCGCCGACCGCGTCATCTCGCCGTACGCGCTGAGCGGCCGCCGCATGGCGCTCTCGGCGATCCAGCCGAACATCGTGGACTTCGTCGATACGCTGGCGGTCGGCCGCAAGGCGGGCCAGATGCTGGCCGAGATCGAGGTGACGGAGGAGTCGGGGCTGTTCGGCCTGTACGTCCGCCACATGCTGGAGTCGTCGCCCGTGACAATCCTGGGCGTGCAGCGCGCCGGCGGCGAGCTGATCGTCGGGCCGCGCGAGGATGTGCGTCTGGAGATGGGCGACCGGCTGATGGTCGTCGGTTCCGAGGACGCGGTGGCGGCGGCGTCGCGCACGCAGCCCCGGCGTCCCGCTCCCGGCACATAGACCGAGCGAGGACACGATGACGATCCGTACACCCCTGTGCGACCTGCTTGGCATCGACGTACCGATCGGCAACGCCGGTATGGCGGGGGGTACGGCGCTGGCGCCGCTGGCGACAGCCGTCTCGCGGGCGGGCGGGCTCGGCGCCATCGGCGGCATCGACCGCTGCGGGCCGGAGTTCCTGCGCCAGCAGATCCACGCCGTACGCGCGGCAACGGACCGCCCGTTCAGCGTCAACCTGATCGCGTGGGTCCTCGATGCCGCGCCGGTGTTCCTCGACGTGTGCATCGAGGAGCGGGTGCCGTCGGTGACACTGAGCTTCGGCGACGCGGCGAAGCACGTCGCGCGGGCGATGGACGCCGGGCTCGTCGTGATCCGCCAGGTGCAGACGATTGCCGCTGCGCGTGAGGCGGTGGCGCAGGGCGTCGACGTGCTGATCGCGCAGGGCGGCGAGGCGGGCGGCCACACGGGGTCGGTGGCGACGATGGCGCTGGTGCCGCAGGTCGTCGACCTGGCGGGAAGCATCCCGGTGATCGCCGCGGGCGGCATTGCCGACGGGCGCGGACTGGTCGCGGCGCTGGCGCTGGGCGCGCAGGGCGTGATCATGGGCACGCGCTTCGTGGCTTCGGAGGAGTGCAGCACGAGCGCGCATGGGCACCGCGAGAAGATCGTGGCCGCGACGGCTGACGACACGGTGTTCACCGACGTCTTCGACATCGTCGACGGGATGAAATGGCCGGCGGGGATCAGCGGCCGCAGCATCAACACGCCGTTCGCGCAGGAGTGGCACGGACGCGAGGCTGACCTCGCGGCGCACCGCGAGGAGATCCGCGCCGAGTCCGCGACGCCGGGCGAGGCACCGGAGCGCGCGCACAGCGCGTACGCCGGTCAGTCCGCTGGCCTGGTGCACGACGTGCGCCCGGCCGGCGCGATCGTGCGGGAGATCGTGGCCGAGGCTGAAGCCGTACTTGCGCTGCTGCGCAAGCTGCAAGCGTGACTGCATCACCAATGACGGACATCAGTTTCCGCTGAGTAAACTGCAGGCGTCAGGGCATCCACCGGTGGCGCAACGGCGGGCATTTCGTCGATGCTAGATCAGCGCGGGGGTCCAGGGTGTAGGATGCCGCGCGCAGCCGTCGCGGATTGCGCCGGTTGGAGTGCCCGATCGGCCAGGATGAGCGACGCGTTCCCGCAGCCCCCGTCTTCCGAGTGGTTCCAGTCGATCGTTGAAGGCAGCGGCGACGCGATCTTCTCGCTCGCGCTGGATGGGCGGATCCGCACGTGGAACGCCGGCGCCGAGCGGCTGTACGGCTTCACCGCGCGCGAGGCGATCGGCAAGAACGTGTCGATGCTGAGCGCGCCGGGGCGCGAGGACGAAGTCCCGCACATCCTGATGCAGCTGCGCGGCGGCCGGACCATCGACCACTTCGACTCGCAGCAGCTCCACCGTGACGGACGGCGCGTGCTGGTGTCGCTGGCGGCGTCGCCGGTCATGGACGCCGCAGGCGTCGTGGCGGGCGGCGCATTCGTCGTGCGGGACCTGGCGCCGCTGATCGAGAGCGAGGCGACGAGCCGCGCGATCGTGGCCTCGGCCGTGGACGCGATCATCACGATAGACGAGCCCGGGAGGATCGAGTCGGTGAACCCGGCGGCGGAGCGGCTGTTCGGGTACGCCGCGAGCGAGCTGGTGGGCGCGAACGTCTCGATCCTGATGCCGAACCCGGAGCGCGTCGAGCACGAAGCCTACATGGCGCGGTACTGCGAGACCGGCGAGAAGCGCGTCATCGGAGCGGACCGCGAGGTGATGGCGCTGCGCAAGGACGGCGTGCTCTTCCCGGCGGAGCTGACGATCAGCGAGGTGGTGCTGGGCGACCGGCGCCTGTTCGCGGGAATCGTGCGGGACGTCAGCCAGCGCAAGCAAGCAGAGCAGGGGCTGCAAGACAGCGAGGCGCGCATCAAGGCCATCGTCGAGACGGCGGCCGATCCGATCATCGCCATCGACGAACGCGGACGGATCGAGTCGTTCAACCCGGCGGCGGAGCGCGTGTTCGGTTACGCGCCGGGCGAGGTGATCGGCGAGAACGTTTCGGTGCTGATGCCGGAGCCGTACCACAGCGAGCACGACGGCTACATGACGCGTTACCGGGAGACCGGCGAGAAGCGGATCATCGACATCGGCCGCGAGGTCGTGGGGCGGCGCAAGGACGGCGAGACGTTCCCGATGGATCTGGCGGTGGGCGAAGTGCTGATGGGCGACCGCCGCATCTTTACGGGCATCGTGCGCGACCTGAGCGAACGCAAGTCGCTGGAGTCACAGAAGATGGAGATCGTCGGGCGGCTGGCGGGCGGCGTGGCGCAGGACATCAACAACCTGATGACGACCATCATCGGGCACGCGGTGCTGGGGCCGGCGGCGCTGGAGACGGACGATCCGCTGCGGGAGGACTTCGACGCGATCCGCGCGTCGGCGGAGGACGCGGGAATGCTGGCACACCAGCTGCTGGCGTTCGCGCAGAAGCAGGTGGTGGACCCGCAGGCGCTGAACCTGAATGCCGTGGTCGGCGACATGCGGCCCATGCTGGAACGGATGCTCGAAGCGAACGCGACGCTGGTGACGGCGGCGGGCGTGGAGCTGGGGCTGGCGTGGCTGGACCCCAACCAGTTCGAGCACGTGGTGATGAACCTGGTGCTGAACGCGCGCGACGCGATGCCGCGCGGCGGCCGCATCGGCGTGGCGACGGCGAACGTGGACGTGGACGAGCGGGCGGCGCTGGCGATCGGCGGCGTGACGCCGGGCGCGTACGTGATGCTGTCGGTGAGCGACACGGGCGAGGGGCTGACGCCGGAGGCGCGCGCACACCTGTTCGAGCCGTTCTTCACGACGAAGGAGCAGGGCAAGGGCATCGGGCTGGCGACGTCGTACGGCATCGTCCGGCAGGCGGGCGGCGGCATCCGCGTGGAGAGCAGGCCGGGCGCGGGGACGGTGTTCGAGATCTATCTGCCGCGCATCGACGTGCTGGAGATCGCGCCGCCGCCGAAGCGCCGGACGATGCCGCCGCGCGGGCACGAGCGCATCATGGTCGTCGAGGACGAAGAGGCGGTGCGGAAGATCACGGTCAAGATCCTGGAGCGGATGGGGTACGAGGTGATGGTGGCGCAGGACGGCCTGGAGGCGCTGCGGCTGCTGGAGCGCGAGCCGGTGGCGCTGGTGGTGACGGACGTGGTGATGCCGAAGATGGGCGGCGTGGCGCTGATGAAGGCGCTGCGCGAGCGCGGCGACGACGCGAAGGTGCTGTTCGTGTCGGGCTATTCGGAGGACACGGCGGCGCTGCAGGGCCTGGGCGGCGAGGCGCGGGCGTTCCTGCAGAAGCCGTTCTCGCCGGCGGTGCTGGCCGGCAAGGTGCGCGACATCCTCGACGCGCGGTAGCGCACGCGCGACGGGGCCGGCGGCCGTGTTTGATTGCAGCTTGCTGTTCGCGTTGTTCACCTCATCAAGCCTTGTTGGCGGTTGCGGCGGGCGGATCCGAATCTGCGGGCGCGCTCGAGGGGCGTGCCTCTTCACGCGGCCGTTGACATATCCCCCGCCCGCCCGGCAGTATTGGCTTCATTCTGAGAACTCACGGGATGGAGGCGTGCGATGGCTGAGCGGGTGCGGTTGCTGGTCGGGACGAAGAAGGCGGCGTTCATCTATACGGCGGACGAGCGCCGCGAGACGTGGCAGCTCTCGGACCCGATCTACACGGGCTGGTCGGTGTATCACATGGCGGCGGACCTGCGGGGCGGCGACGCGCGGCTGTACGCGGCGGCGAACCACTGGGCGTGGGGGCCGTCGGTGGCGAAGAGCGGCGACCAGGGCAAGACGTGGGACTATCGCAGCACCGGGCTGGCCTTCCCGAAGGACAGCGGCAAGGTGAACCAGAACGTCTGGCAAGTGCGCCCGGGGCACGAGCGCGAGCCGGGCGTGGTGTACGCGGGCACGCAGCCGGCGGGGCTGTTCCGCAGCGAGGACTGGGGCCATACGTGGGCGCCGGTGGAGGGGCTGCATCGCCACGCCACGGCGACGTTCTGGCAGGGCACCGGCGGCGGCGACTCGTGCCTGCACTCGATCGAGATCGACCCGCGCGACCCGCGCTGCGTGTACATCGCGATCAGCTCCGGCGGGTCATACGTGACGCGGGACGGCGGCGAGACGTGGTCGATGTTCTCGCACGCGGCGATCCCGACGAACGAGCGCGGGCGCGAGTTCACGACGGAGATCGCGAAGCTGTTCCCGGCGGCGCCGCGCCCGGACGACATGGACCCGCTGGCGATCGACGAGATGCACAAGCTGCGGCTGGACGCGAAAGACCCGAAGCGGATGTGGGCGCAGACGCACGTCGGCGTGTTCCGCTCGGACGACGCGGGGGCGACGTGGCAAGACGTGACGCGCGGGCTGCCGTCGTTCCACGGCTTTCCGATCGCGGTGTCGCGGCGCGGGGCGGACGCGGCGTACGTGGTGCCGCTGGCGTTCGCGGAGCTGTACGACAACTTCCGCGTGTGCGACGGCCAGTTCGCGGTGTATCGCACGCGCGACGGCGGCGCGACGTGGCAGGCGCTGACGGACGGGCTGCCGGGGCCGCACGACTACCAGAGCGCGTACCGCGAGGCGCTGGACACGGACGGACTTGCGCCGGAAGGGGTGTACGTCGGCACGAGCAACGGGCAGGTGTACGCGAGCATCGACGGCGTCGATCGCTGGCTGCGGCTGCCGGGGACGCTGCCGCCGGTGCTGTCGGTGACGTGCGCGGTGTGGTGATGCGCTGGGGCGGTGTTGCCCGCAGATAACGCAGATGGGCGCAGATTGACGTGGGGCAGACGAGTGGGGCCGGGATCATGACCATCGACAACAAGGCGCTCGTGCTTGACCTGGTGGAGTGGATCGCGGTGCAGCCGAGGCCGTACGCGGAGGTGATGGACGCGTGGCGGACGTCGTGTCCCCGTCTGCCCGTCTGGGAGGACGCCGTCGATCTTGGGTTCGTCGCGCGCGTGCACCGGGACGGCGCCGGGGCGATGGTCGATGTCACGCCGGCAGGCCGGGCGTTCTTGCTGGCGGAGGGCCGGACGTAGCGCGAGCGTCGCCGCGTCGAACGGCAGCGACAACTCCGAGGCTCGCTACTCCGTGAGGCGGCGGTAGAGGGCGGGGAGGCGCTGGGGGAGCTGTTCGATGTCGGCGACGACTTCGTAGCCCATGTCCTCGCACATCTGCCCCAGGTAGTCGTGGCCTTCCTTGTCGACGGTGAGGGCGAACGGGGTGATGCCCTTGCGGCGCGCTTCGAGCAGCGCCTGCTTCGTGTCGTGGATCGCGTACTCCTTCTCGGTGCGGTCGCGGCCGTAGCCGTGGTCCTGCGGACGGCCGTCGGAGACGAGGATGAGGATCTTCACCTTGGCGTCGTAGGCGTCGAGCTTGGCCGTGGCGTGGCGGATGGCCGGGCCCATGCGCGTGGAGCGGATGGGCGCGATCTTGTCGATGCGCTTCTTCACGTGGTCGCTGAAGGGCTCCATCAGATCCTTGATGACATAGAACTCGACGTTGTCGCGGCCGTAGCCGCTGAAGCCATAGATGCCGTAGCTGTCGCCGATCGTCTCCAGCGCCTTGATGAAGAGGACGGTGCTCTCTTTCTCCAGGTCGATGATGCGCTTGGGCGGCGTCATGGCCTGGGTGGCGCGTCGCTGGGCGAGCCACTGGAAGTACTTGCGCGGGTCGTCGTCGAAGTCGTCGTCGCCGGCGGACTTCTGCTTGCGCTTCTCGATCTCCTCGTCGGTGGAGGCGCTCATGTCGAGCAGGAAGGCGACGGCGACGTCGCGCTCGACCTTGTTGCGGCGCCAGTAGATCTTGTCGGTGAACGCGTGGCCGGCCTTGCGCTCGATGGCGTAGTCGATGACGGCGTCGAGGTCGAACTCCTCGCCGTCGAGCAGGCGCTTGATCTTGCGGAACATCTCGGGCTTGAGCAGCTCGAACTGGCGGCGCGTCTCGTTGACGAGCGCGGCGTGCTCGCGCAGGGTGTCGTCGAAGTAGGCGACGCCGCCTTCTTCGAGCGGGCGCTCCTGGACGCGGCACCAGCCGGGCTTGTAGTCGGCGGCGCGGAAGTCCCACTCGTCGTAGTAGGAGAACTTGACCTCGACAGGGAGCTCCTGGTCGTCGCCGCCCTCCTCCGGGCCGGGCTCGCCCGGCTTCTGCTCGCCCTGCTTCTGGTCGCCGATGGGCGTGCCGAACTCCTTCTCGAGGCCCGAGAGGAAGAGGCCGAGCGTGGAGGCAAGGTCGCCCTCAGCCATCGCGCCGACGGTGATCTCGACGCTCTTCTCGAGCATCTCCTTGAGCTGCTCGGCGGTGAGCGGCGAGAGCGCGCCGTCCTTGCCGACCTCGCCCTCCTTGAGGCGCATCCGCATCAGGAGCTGCACCAGCTCGGGCTTGAAGTCGCCGCGGAAGTCGACCTGCTCGGGGCTCTCGTACTCCACCTCGCTGCCGCCGGGCATGGGGGCGTCGCCGCCCTTCCCGTCGCCGCCGGCGGACATCATCATCTCGAGCGCGTCCTCGCCCAGCGTCTCCCAGTCCATGTCCTCCAGCTCGCCGGGCGGGATGTTGGGGACGCGCGCGGCGATCTCGTAGAGGGCGAGGGTGGCCTCGGCGGTGTCCTCGACGACGGCGCCCTTCTCCTTGAGGCTGAGCAGGATCCTGATCGCGTCGGTGAGCACGGACTGGAGCAGCGGCGGCCAGATCATCGTGTGGGCGCCGTCGAGGCTGGCGCGCACGAGGTTCTCGACGAGGGCCTGGCGCAGCGGCATCTCGTTGGGGAGGCGGCGCATCTCCAGCTCGTTCTCCTGCGTGCGCTGCCAGGCGCGGCGGATGCCGCCGTACTCGCGGCGGACGAGCGTGTCGATGCGGGTGTCCTCGGCGACGGCGAAGATGTCGGAGGCGAGCTGGCGGTCGTCGAAGAGATCGAAGAAGCGCTCCATGTCGGTGAGGTAGCCGCGCTCGCGGACGTGCTGGACGCCGCTGGCGAGGCGCTCGCGCTCGATGTCGTGGCGGCGCGTGGCGATGAGGCCGCCGTCGCGGATGAACCGGAAGAAGAAGCTGCCGAACTCGAGGTGGGCGGCCTGGTGCGTGGCGAAGACCTTGTAGACGGAGAAGTTCTGGTCGCGCTCGACGTACTCCTCGACGAACTCGGGCAGGTAGACGGTGGTGCCCTCGGTGCTCGGGCGGTCCTCGCTGACCCAGCCGATGCCCTTCTCGGCGAGATAGGCGACGGGGTGGATGCTGACGTTCGTGCCGGTGAGCGCCTTGCAGTAGAGGCGCAGCACCTCGCCGACGCGCGACAGCTCGACGCGCGACGAGAGCTGCTGCAGGACGTCCTCGCCCTTGCCGGATTCGAGGCGGAAGTAGGCCTCGCCGCCCTCCAGGCTGTGCTCGAGGATCTTGTGGCCGGCGGCGTGCCAGTTCGCCAGCTCGGAGATGCGGATGCGCTTGAGGACTTCGGGCGAGCTCTTGAGGAACTCCATCGCGGCGTGCGGCGACGCGGCGCTCAGCTCCTCCGCCATCGAGAGCAGGTCGTGGTGGCTGTCCTTGTTCACGTCGGCGAGCGCGGCGGCGCCCTCGGAGAAGAGCGCGTAGGCGTGGCGGCCGCTGCGCTTCGCGACGCGCGCGGCGAGCGCGAGGAAGCGGCTGCGGGCGCTGGGCTCGATGGGGCTGAGCAGGGCGGGCGACCGCTCGAAGCAGATGCGGACGTCGGCCCACGACGCCTCGCCGACGGCGGCCGCGAGCGTAAGGAATGGCGCGCGGTCGGCCTTCGCCAGCGACCCGAAGAGGCCGGGCGAGGCGTCGAGGCAGGCGGTGGCCAGCTCGTACGAGCGCTCGGCGACGGCCTCGATCAGCGCGACGAGGCGCGCGAGTTCGCCGAGGGTGAGCGAGGGCAGCATGCCGGGGCTCGCGCCGAAATAGACGCCGGCAAGCGAGATGGACTTCCAGTGCCCCTTGTAGAGCCGCTGGCCGAGGGCGGCCCACTCGACGACCTGGTCGGCGTCGAGGAACTTCATGCTCTGCGGGCTGGCCTTGAAGTAGGCCGCGGCGACGACGGAGGAGTACTCGGCGAGCGTGCGGCCGGCGTGCGCCCAGCGCCGGAACGCGGCGGAGGGCAGGATGCGGAGCACTTGCGGCGAGACGCGGAAGTAGTCGACGGCAGCTTCCCACGAGCGGAGGGAGTGGGCGGCGAGCTCGACGCCCTCCTCGGCCCAGGTGCGGAAGTCGGACTCGCTGAGGATGGGGAGGAGTTCGTCGCAGGCGCGGCGATACTCAGCCGCCAGCGTCGGCGAGTGCGCTTCGAGCTTGCGCTCTACCCCATCGAGGAACTGTTGGTCGATGGCCACGTTTGAGTATAGCGAGGGGTCGCTGGTGAGGGGAGAGCGGGCGGATCAGAGGCCGGGCGGGCGGTGGCGGCGCTGGTCCCATTGCGCGAACAGGTGGACGGCGAAGGCAGTGATGGCGATGGGGATCAGCGCCAGCGGCGCCCAGGTGGTGAAGAGGTAGAAGATGATGCCCGCGTCTATCATGACGGCGAAGAGCGCGGCGATGGGCCAGAAGAGCACCGCGAAGACGGCGCGCGTGATCACCAGCGCGTCGAGGCAGCCGGGGCGCGGGTCGTCGTTGGGCGGGCGCTGATCGTAGTAGGCCACGGGGGCAGTGTACGGCCCCCGGCGCGTGACAGCAGGAGGAGCGGCGATGGTGGACCGGCAGGCGGCGTGGGAGTTGCTGTGCGAGTACACGCAGACGGATCCGCTGCGGAAGCACGGGCTCGCGGTCGAGGCGGTGATGCGCCACTTCGCGCGGAAGCACGGCGCGGACGAGGAGCTGTGGGGCGTCACCGGGCTGCTGCACGACTTCGACTACGAGCGCTGGCCGACGTTGGAGGGGCACCCCTTCGAGGGGAACAAGATCCTCACCGCGCGCGGCTATCCGGAGGAGCTGCGCACGGCGATCATGGGCCACGGCGAGCACACGGGCGTGGCGCGCGAGACGCTGATGGCGAAGCTGCTGTTCTCGGTGGACGAGCTGACGGGCTTCGTGACGGCGGTGGCGCTGGTGCGGCCGAACAAGAGCATCTTCGAAGTGGAGCCGCCGTCGGTGCGGAAGAAGCTGAAGGACAAGGCGTTCGCGCGGCAGGTGAACCGGGACGACATCGTGAACGGGGCGGCGCAGCTGGGCGTCGAGTTGGACGCGCACGTCGCGGACGTGATCGCGGCGCTGCGGGAGCACGCGGACGTGCTGGGCCTGCGGGGCACGGCGTGATGGCACACCTATGCCGTGCGGGTAGTGTAATTCTCCGGGCTGCACTGGTAAGCTCGTTCCATGGCACAACGAGGGCGGCCGCCGCACCCGGACATCCTGACGCCTCGCCAGTGGCAGGTGCTGGAGTTGCTGCGCGAGGGGCTGACGAACGAGCAGATAGCGGGGCGGCTGGGCATCAGCGCCGATGGCGCGAAGTTCCACGTCTCCGAGATCCTGGGCAAGCTCGCCGTGGGCAGCCGCGACGAGGCGGCACGGTGGCAGCGCGGGGAGCAGGCGGCCGCGCCGAGCGCATCGCTGGCGCACGGGCGGCGAGGCGCGCGGTGGGGCGGCGCGGGAGTGCGGCTCGGGCGTGGCGTCGCGTGCCGTAGAGTGTTAACGATCGCGGCGTAGACACGCCGCGCGAAAGGAACCGAAGATGATCATCCCGTCCGTCATCGAGACGAGCCCCCGCGGCGAGCGCGCCTTCGACATCTACTCGCTGCTGCTGCGCGAGCGGATCATCTTCCTCGGGTCGCCGATCGACGACCAGGTGGCGAACGTGATCGCCGCGCAGCTGCTGTACCTGGAGCGCGAGGACCCGGAGAAGGACATCAACATCTACGTGCACTCGCCGGGGGGATCGATCACGGCGGGGCTGCTGATCTACGACACGATGCAGTTGGTGCGGCCCGACATCGCGACGTACGCGGTGGGGCTGACGGCGAGCATGGGGACGGTGCTGCTGTGCTCGGGCACGCCGGGCAAGCGGTACTGCATGCCGAACGCGACGATCCACATGCACCAGGCGCTGCTGGGCGGCGGCGGCATCACCGGGCAGGCGACGGACATCGAGATCCAGGCGCGGGAGATCCTGCGGGAGAACGCGCTGCTGCGCGGCATCCTGGCGAAGCACACGGGGCAGGACGAAGAGAAGATCCGCACCGACTTCGACCGGGACTTCTTCATGAACCCGGAGCAGGCGAAGGCGTACGGGCTCGTGGACGAGATCCTGATGAAGCGGGACGTCGAGCCGCGCGCGAAGGCGGATCTCAAGCGGTAGGCGCGCTCGCGCAGAACCTCGAACCTAGAACCTCAGGGCTCGCCGGTGGCGGGCCTTTTGGCTGCTACCGCGGCCCCCGTACGAGCGGCAGCCGCTGCAGCAGCAGGTACGCGACGATGCTCACCGCGAACGAGGGGAGCGTGCCGCCGACGGTCGTGACGCTGGTGGGGACGTTAGCGACCCACGAGGCGTGGTCGACGAGCGCGGGCGGCTGCGCGGCCGCGGCGTAGACGGCGAATCCCGCCGCCCACGCCGCCATGCCGGCGGGGTTGACGCCGCCCCAGAACCAGTAGGCGCCACCGGTCCGGTGCAGCTCCTCCGCGTCGTAGCGCTGGCGGTGCACGACGAAGTAGTCGGCGACGAGCACGCCGAACAGCGAGACGAAGACGCCGCCGATCAGCAGCAGGAAGTTCTCGTAGCCCAGCAGGTCGACGCTGAGCGCCAGCAAGAACGCGGCGGCGCCGACGGCTAGCGCCAGGCCGCGGCGCGGCAGGCGCAGCAGGTTCTGCAGCGAGACGGCGGTCGAGTAGATGTTGGCGAACGCGTTGTCCGTTTCGTCGGCGAGGATCACCAGCAGGAAGAGCCAGCCGAGCGCGAGCGGCAGCAGCGAATCGACGAGCGCGCCGATCAGGTTGCCGGCGTCCACGGGATTCTGCTCGCTGGTGAGCACGAGCACGTATCCGGCGCCGAGCGCGAAGAACCAGACGTTGGCGATGGTGTAGCCGAAGAAGGTGGACCATGCGGCATCGCCGGAGCGTCGCGCGTAGCGGCTGTAGTCGGCGACGAGCGGCAGCCACGAGACGGGCAGCGAGACCGCGAGGTCGACGCCCTGCCAGAAGTTCGGGAAGCCGCCGGCGCCCGGGTCGTTGACGTAGCCGGTGATGTGGTAGGTCCAGAAGAGCCTCCACGTCAGCCAGACGCTGGCGGCGACGACGATCCAGACGCCGAAGCGCGTCAGGAACTGGCGGACGACGACGGTCGGGCCGCCGATGGCGAAGGCGGTGCCGAGGAGGGCGAAGACGGCGAGCCATGCGTCGTAGCCGTCGACGTTGAAGTAGTGGTCGCTGATGGCGCTGGCGGCCTGCGCCATGATGATGATCTCGAGCCCGGCCCAGCCGACGAGCTGGCCGATGTTGAGCAGCGAGGCGAGGTAGGAGCCGCGGATGCCGAGGGCGGGGCGCAGGGCGACCATCGTGGGCACGCCGGTATCGCTGCCGACGCGGCCGGCTACGGCGAGCAGCGCCGAGCCGATGACGCTGCCGATGAGCGTGGCGAGCAGGGCGGCGCGCAGGCCGAGCGCGGGGACCAGCAGGCTGCCGGCGACCAGCACCAGCAGCCCGACGCCGAGGTCGAACCACAGGATGCCGAAGCCCGCGCCGCCGAGCGTGCGGCCCTCGGGCGGGACGGGGGCGATCTCTTCGTGTGGCGACGTGGATGCGGCCATGGGCGCTACCTCGATCTGGAACGCCGCCGGGGACACGGCGGCGCAGCGCGAGGTGCGGTGTCCCTTCGCCGGCATGACCCGGACAGGTTCAAACGGTCGGCTGCGCCAGCAGCCCTCTCAGCCCGGTCGCGTCCGGACTCCCGTCACGTGTATTCGGTTGTGCGCGCACCCTAACGCGGCGTGCGGCGGGGGGCAAGGTATCGCCGGTTATGGATACGGGGCGCCGCCGGCCGTAGCGCCGCCGCGCGCGGTGGCGAGGTCTGCGGCGGCGCCCGTCGCGATGGCGGCGATGTCGCTGTGGACGGTGATCAGCCGGTAGCCGGCGGCGACGTGCTTCGCGGCGAGCGCGGCGTTGGCGTAGATGGCGGCGATGACGTTGTGGCGCGCGCACGCCTGCGCGACGGCGATGCGGGCGTCCTCGAAGGCGCCGCCGTTGTCCATCGCCGGCGGCAGGCCGAGGGTGATGCTCATGTCGGCGGGGCCGACGAAGACGGCGTCGATGCCGGGCACCGAGAGGATGTCGTCGACCTGGGCGAGCGCGTCCTTCGTCTCGATCATCGGGATGCAGGCGACCTCAGCGTTGGCGTGGGTGTAGTAGTCGGCGCCGGCGTAGAGTGGGGCGCGCGTGGGGCCGTAGCTGCGCGCGCCATCGGGGGCGTAGCGGCAGGCGGCGACGGCGGCGCGCGCCTCGGCGGGGCTGTTGACCATCGGGATGATGATGCCCATGGCGCCGGCGTCCAGCACCTTGCCGATGATGCCGGGCTCGTTCCACGGGACGCGGACGACGGGCGTCGCGGGCGAGAGGCTGATCGCCTGAAGCAGGTGGACGGCCTCGGCGAAGTCGATGACGCCGTGCTGCATGTCGATGCAGACCCAGTCGAAGCCGGCGTGGGCGGCGACCTCGGCGGAGAAGGAGCTGGGGATCGAGAGCCAGGCGCCGAACGCGGGGTCGCCGCGCCGCCAGGCGGCTCTCATGGCGTTGTCGCGCATGGGGCACCTCCAGCGGGCATGGTGGGGGAGCGGCGGCGCTGTGGCAACCGCGTTCGTGCATAACGGATGCATGTACTATGCTTTCCCGGCGCCGTGCGGGAGCCCCCGTGGGCGCTGCTGAGACGAATCGATGGAGGGGTACATGAAGCTGAATAACGTGGTCCTGGTCGACGGCGTACGCTCGGGGTTCGGCCGCGGCGGCCGGGGCAGCCTGGTGGCGACGCGCCTGGACGAAGTCGGCGCGACGGTGATGCGCGCGCTGATGGAGCGCAACCCGAAGGTCAGCCCGTGGATGATCGAGGACGTGGGCCTGGGCAACGTGATGGGCGCGGGCGAGCTGATCCTGATCGGCGCGAACGCGGTGTCGCGGCTGGCGGGGCTGCCGGCGGAGGTGTGCTCGTTCGACACGAACCGGCAGTGCGGGTCGAGCATGGAGACGCTGCACCGCGTGGCGCAGTCGATCGCGGTCGGCGCGTCGGAGTGCGGCATCGCGCTGGGCATCGAGCGGATGGGCCGCACGCTGGGCGGTGGCGGCAGCACCGCGCCGAAGACGCGGGTGACGGAGTTCAACAAGCGGCTGACGGCGTCGAACGACCTGCAGCGCAACATGGAGCCGAACCACAGCGCGTACTTCTCGGTGCCGTTCCCGGACTACATCCTGGACGCGCCGGCGATCACGTCGATGACGCAGACGGCGCAGAACGTCGCTGAGATCTACAACCTCTCGCGCGAGGAGATGGACCAGTTCTCCGTCGACAGCCACAGGAAGGTGGCGGCGGCGTTTGAGAAGGGCATCTACAAGGACGAGATCATCCCGCTGGAGGTCGAGCTGCCGGTGTTCGACGACCAGGGCAACTGGCTGCCGGACGAGCACGGCAAGAAGGTGGTGTTCGACCGCGACGAGTGCCTGCGCGTGGGGACGAACATGGAGGGGCTGTCGGCGCTGAAGCCGGTCGGCGGCATCCAGAGCTTCGGCGGCACGGACCTGCGGATCACGGCGGGCAACTCGTGCCCGACGAACGACGGCGTGTCGGCGGCGCTGCTGATGAGCGAGGACAAGGCGCGCGAGCTGGGGCTGACGCCGCTGGCACGGATCATCGGCATGGCGGTGGCGGGCGTGAAGCCGCAGGTGATGGGGCTGGGCCCGATCCCGGCGACGAAGAAGGCGCTGAAGCACGCGGGCATCACGGCGGACCAGATCGACCGGGTGGAATTCAACGAGGCGTTCGCGGCGCAGGTGATCCCGTCGTGTCGTGAGCTGGGCATCCCGATGGACCGGGTGAACGTGAACGGCGGCTCGATCGCGATCGGCCACCCGCTGGGCGCGACGGGCGCGCGGCTGGTGTCGACGGTGGCGCACGAGCTGCGGCGGAGCGGCAAGCGGTACGGGCTGGCGACGCAGTGCATCGGCGTCGGCATGGGCATCTCGACGATCATCGAGGCGCTGTAAGGGCGCGCTGCGCGCGCAGAACCTGGAACTGAGAACCAAGAACTTGACGAAAGGCCCGCCAATCTGGCGGGCCTTTCGATTCGTCACTGCGCCGTGAAGTGCAGCTCCTTGTCGTTCACGCGGACGGTGTATTGCTTGCCGGCGGCGAAGTCGGTGCCGAGTTCGATGGTGGACTCGTGGGTGCCGTAGATGGCGGTGCAGGCGATCGTGCGGTCGGCGGGAATGGTGTTCGTGACCTCGATTGTGATCGTGGTGCCGGCGCTGCTGGCGATGCGGGCGTCGTTGAACTGGGCGCAGCCGCTTGGCAGGCCGGAGAGGATGTGGACAGCGTACGACGCCGGCTGGCTTTCGCTGATGTTCAGTTCGAGCTTGTCGATCGGGGCGGGCACGACGATGCGACCGGCCGCCGGCGACGGCGTCGACGTGGGTGATGGCGATGGCGGTAGTGAGGGAGTCGCGGTGCGGGTGGCGACGCCGGAGCCGCCGCAGGCGGCGGCCAGCGCCAGGGCCGCGCCGGCGGCGATCGGCACCACAAGGGGCAGTCGGAGTCGCATGGGCGTGTCCTTTCGGCGGCGTCGTACATAAGGATAGACGCCGGGCGGGGGCGGGAGGTTCCGGGAGTTACCGGCCATCTGAGACGATTCGGTACGGGGCGCGGGGTGCGCAGCACGGCGAAGGGCGGTGGTTGGACCGTGTGCTGGTGCTGGGTCAGCCCTCCTGCGGCGAGCCGGCCGTGGCGGCCACCCGATCGGCCATGCCCCGGAAGATCAGCCAGTGCACCGGGTAGAGGGTCCACCAGTACAACCGGCCGACCAGTCCTGCCGGACGGAATCGCGCCGTTTGGGCGAATACGGTGATGTTGGCGCCGTTGCGAACCACGATCTCGAGCTCTGCCTCGCCCGGCACCTTCATCAGCGCCCTCATGCGGAGGCGGCGGCCCGGATCGAGTTCGATGACACGCCAGAAGTCCAGCCGGTCGCCGACGGCGACCTCCTCCGCTGACGGGCCTCGCCGGTCCAGCCCGGGGCCGCCGACCAGGCTGTCGATCGCCCCTCGCACGCGCCATAGCGAGTCGAGGATCGGGTAGCCGCGGCGACCACCCAGCGCGATCGCAACCGCCCACACGGCCCGTGACTCGGCCGGCACGGCCCGCACGCGCTCATCGAGCAGCACGTCCGGCCAGAGACGCCGCCTGACCACGCGCGCAAGATGCGTCGGCACGTGCACGAGCCAGCGTAACGGCCGCTCCGGCGGCGCGCTCGACTCCGCCAGAGCGAGCCGTACTGCTTCATCGAACGCGACTTGCGGCGCACCGAACAGGCGCGCCGCGCTGTCGTCCCGAACGATGGCTTCCTCTCGCAACCCGTCGATCAACGGCCGCGCAATGGATGCGGGCACGTCCGTCACGAGGTCGACCCACCAAGACGAAAGTCGCGGCGTGGCGACCGGCACCTGCAGCATGAGACGCGTCGCGCCACGTGAGCGGGCGTACCGCTCCATCATCGCGCGATATGTCATGACTTCGGGGCCGCCCACCTCGTAGGTTGCATCGCCCTCCGCGGGATCATCTGCGGCCAACGCGAGGTAGCGTGCCACGTCATCGACGGCGATCGGTTGTGTCCGGACAGAAACCCACTCGGGCATCACCATGACAGGGAGCCGCTCCACGAACTGCCGGAGCATCATGAACGGGATCGAGTCGGCGCCGACAATCAATGCGGTTCGGAACTCTGTGACCGGTACCGCGCCGCGGCGCAGGATCTCCGCGACCTCGTGCCGACTCCTCAGGTGCGCGGTCGCGGCCGTAACGTCATCGCCGAGGCCGTTCAGCACGATGATACGGCGCACCCCGTTCTGCTCGGCGGCGGCCGCGAGATTCCCGGCGCCTTCGCGGTTACGTGCTTCGAAATCGAAGCTGTCGGGATCGTTCCCGGGCACCAGGTAGAAGACAACGTCAATGCCGCGCGTCGCGGCCGCGAGTGCGGCGGGGTCGCGCACATCAAGTCCGATGATGTCTACCCGGCCCGGGAGTTGCAGCAGTTCGCGGTCCGTGCCGAGCGCCGTGCACTGGACAGTATGCCCCCGATCGACCAGGCGGGGCACCAGACGCGATCCAATGAAGCCGGTAGCTCCGATAACGAGTATGTTCACGGTCCGCCGTTGCCCTTGCGAGCGCTCCAGTGCGGCTCTTTGCCCGCATCGTACAGTGTGGCGGCCATGGCCGGTGGCTCAAGTTCTCCGCGCCGATCCGTGCCAATCGGCACATGTGCGGGAGAAGTGTGGCAATCGACAATCGAGCCACTCACCGTCTTGCTACCGGTACCCGTCGGTGGCGGCTGGTGGAGGGGGACATCCGTGAGTATCGCGTTGGAGGATGGCGCCCGAGTCGGCATCATCGGCGGCGGCCCCGCTGGTTCGCTCTTCGCGTACTTTCTTCTGACGTTCGCGGAGCGGATGGATCTTCGGCTCAGCGTGGACATCTACGAACCGCGCAACTTCGCCATGTCAGGCCCGGGCGGCTGCAACATGTGCGGCGGCATCGTCTCGGAGTCCCTGATCCAGGCTCTGAGCGTTGAGGGGATCGAGCTGCCGCCGACGATCGTGCAGCGCGGCATCGACTCGTACGTGCTTCATACCGACCGGGAAACCATTAAGCTCGACACACCGCTCCGCGAGAAACGCATTGCCGCCGTGCATCGTGGAGGAGGACCGCGGGACATCGACGTGGAACGATGGGGAGGTCTCGACGGCTTTCTCATGAGTCGTGCCCAGTCGCTGGGCGCGAACGTCATTCCGGCCCGTGTTGCCGACGTGGGCTGGGACGGCGAGCGCCCCCAGATCCACGCGAAGAATGGCGCGGAGACGTACGACCTCCTGGTCGGAGCGACCGGCGTCAACTCCGGTGGCTGGGATCTCTTTGAGAAGCTCGGCTTCGCGTGCGAGCGCCCGACCACGACGAAGGCCTACATCACGGAGCTGAAGCTTGGCCAGCAGGTAATCGACGAGCAGTTCGGCACTTCGATGCACATGTTCCTGCTGAATCTGCCAAGGCTCGACTGCGCCGCGATGATTCCGAAGGGCGATTACGTGACTGTCTGCCTGCTCGGGGACGACATCGATCGCGATCTCATCAACCAGTTCTTTGGCACCGAGGCCGTACGGCGCTGCTTCCCAGCCGATTTCAACGCAGAACAGGGGGCGTGTCACTGCTCGCCGCGCATCAACATCAAGGAGTCGTCACGGCCGTTCCTGGACCGGGTCGTGCTCGTCGGCGACTGCGGAACGACGAGGCTGTATAAGGATGGCATCGGCGCCGCGTATCGCACCGCGAAGGCCGCGGCGCGGACGTCCGTATTCAGCGGCATCGGCGCGACGGAGTACGAGGCGCATTACTGGCCCACGTACCGGTCGATCAGCGGCGACAACCGCTACGGGCTCTTCATCTTCAAAGTGGTTCACTGGATCAAAGCCCTGCGTCCATTCCTGAAGGGGACGCTCTTGATGGCGTCTCGCGAACAGCAGAACCCCCGCGCCGCCAAGCGGATGAGCGTTGTCCTTTGGGACATGTTCACGGGAAGCGCGCCCTACCGCGAAATCTTCCTGCGCACGCTGTCGCCTCGCTTCGTCGGTTCGTTGGCGTGGCAAACCGCACGTGGAGCGGTCGGCGCCGGCCGCACGAAGGGTGGATGACATGGAACCTGGACTGCTCGGCAAGGAATACGACGATGGCGCGGTGATTTGCAGGCAGGGTGATAAAGGCGAGCACATGTACGTCATGCAGTCCGGACGGGCTGTCGTCATCCATGAAGACGGTGGCATGGAGGCCGAGGTGGGCGAGCTGGCAGCGGGTGATGTGTTCGGGGAGATGGCGATCTTCGACCGGGAACCGCGGTCAGCGACCGTGCGCGTCAAGGGCAGCGCGCGAGTGCTCACGCTCGACAAGCGGGCCTTCCTGCGGCAGGTGCACGAGGATCCGTCGTTCGCGTTCCGTCTTCTCCAGAAGATGTCGCAGCGCACCCGGGGACTCGTACAGGAGGTCGCCCGGTTCAAGCGCGCGAGCACCGGCCAAAGCGCGCCAAGCCGAGAACGTCAGGACTGACTCCCGCGACCCTGGCTGAAGCACGACTGCGGCCACGGGCCCAATCCAGGGAGGAAGACAGGCGTACGATAAAGCTCTGCGACGTTCGCGTGCGTTAAGCTTTCGATACACATTTGGGCCGACGCCGCGTCCGTATTGACAGAAGCGGCTGGACAGGTGCAACGTATTAGCACATGCTTACCTGTCGGCCCCCGCCGGCCACAGGTCGGCAACGCTCGCCCGCCAGATCCGCCTCGCGCGGAACCGGTGGCGAGCGATCGTCTGGCACGTCTAGCAGAACCCGGGGGGTACGACTCTGCCGCGAATATCCGCACACCTGGCCGTCATCGGACTGCTCGCCGCCGCCACGCTGGGGGCGCTGCTGCCGCGCGCCATCGGGAACGGGCCGCATTCGGCCGCGGCGTCCGGCTGCGGTACAACGTGCGTCTCCGCGTTCGACGACCGCTCACGCACTCCCACGCGCACTCCCACGCGCACCGCGACGAACACGCCGGTGCCCGCCACGGCCACGCTGACCAGCGTGCCGACGAACACGAACACGCCCACGTCCACCAGCACCAGCACGCCAACCAATACGTCGACCGTGACGGCGACGCCCACCGCGACGGCGACCTCGACTCCGACTCCGACGCCGACGCCAACGACGCCGCCGACGCCGGTGCACTACGTCGCCAGCGATCCCGAGTGGAAGTTCAGCCGGGACCCCGGCAGCGGCTGGCAGGGCGGCGGCTTCGATGACTCGTCGTGGGGGTTCGCGGACGCACCGAGCACCGGCACCTGCGGCAGCGCCGACCCGACGCCGCACATCGCCGAGCCGATCTGGGCGCCGGGCGCGGTGCCGGGCGAGACGGTGTACTTCCGGCGGACCTTCCTGCTCGACACGCTGCCTACCTCGGCGCAGATGCTGTCGGTCTTCGAAGACCAGGGCGACCTCTATATCAACGGCACGCTGATCCGCAGCGACAACACGCCCGCAGTCGAGCCGGTCCCGTACACGGACGACATCACGTCGCTCTTGCACCTGGGGCTGAACGTGGCGGCGCTGCGCGTCACGGGCGGCGGCTGCCAGTCCGCGCAGCTGCTGTCGGCGTTCGTCGATCCGATCCAGAACGTCGGGCTGTGGGTGGACGCGGACCACGCGCACGCGGGCCTCTCGCAGATCCCGATCAGCGCGATCCCGATCTCGGCGCTGTCGAGCGCGCCGGGCGTGCCGTCGGCGGGCATCGCCCACATGGACCTCTCGGCGTCGCAGCTGAGCAGCATCCAGCTCTCATCGATCCTGTTGAGCAGCATCCAGCTCTCGTCGATCCAGCTGAGCAGCATCCAGCTCTCGTCGATCCCGATCACGCGGCCCGGCGGCTGGGACGCGATCCTCCTGGGGACGGCGCTTGAGGGCGTGCCGCTGCAGGACGTGACGCTGGGCGAGCTGGCGGCGCTGAATCCGCCGCCGGCGGCGCTGTCGCCGAGCGCGGTCGATCCGGTGACGGTCGGGCAGGTGGACCTGAGCGCGACGAGCCTGCGCTCGCTGAGCATCGCGGCGCTGGTGCTGGGCGGCACGCAGCTGAGTTCGATCGCGCCGCCGGACGCCCCGGACTGGTGTGCGGAGCTGGTGGTCGCGGGCACGAGCTGCGCGGCGCTGGGCTACACGACCGGCACGATCGGCTCGGCGACGCTGCTGGCGCTGAACCTGAAAGGCGTGCAGCTGAGCAGCATCCAGCTCTCGTCGATTCTGCTGAGCAGCATCAACCTGAGCGCGTCACAGCTGAGCAGCATCCAGCTCAGCTCGATCGCCGTGCGCGACCTGCAGCTCAGCTCGATCCAGCTCAGCTCGATCCCGATCGAGTCGTTGAGCCCGGGCGGCACGCTGGCCTCGGTGCAGCTGAGTTCGATCGCGCTGCCGGCGGGGCAGACGAGCTGGTGCGACTACTTCGCCGCGGCGTCAGGGTTCACGTGCGCGGCGCTGGGCCTGGACGAGAACAGCACGCTGGGCAGCACGGTGACGGCGTTCGCGCTGAACGGCGTGTCCTTCGCGTCGAGCCCGCCGTCGTCAATCCAGCTGAGCAGCATCCTGCTCAGCTCGATCGCGCCGGACGCGATGCTGCTGAGTTCGATCCCGCTGGACGGCGTCTCGATCAACGGCACGCAACTCTCGTCGATCCAGCTGAGCAGCATCGGCATCAACTCGTCGTTCCTCAGCAGCATCCAGCTGTCATCGATCCAGTTGAGCAGCATCAGCCCGAACGCGTCGCTGTTGAGCAGCATCCAACTCAGCTCGATCAGCGGCTTCATCAACTGCGGGCTGGTGAACTGCGCGACGGGCACGCTGGGCGACGCGGGCGACGCCGGGGCGATCCTGCCGGGCACGACGCTGGGCGACATTGCGCTGGCGGCCGGCGGGTTCACACTGGGCGATCTGGGGACGTATGGCGCGGGCTCGGTGCAGGACCTGCTGACGGCGCTGGGCGCGACGCCGGCGGACATCCAGTTCTACCTGAGCTTCATCTACGGCGACACGACGCTGGGCGGCGTCGCGAACGGATCGCCGGTGAACATGGGCGGCGTGACGTTCGGGCAGATCCTGCTGGCGCTGCTCCTGCGCGCCAACTACCCGTGGGAGGACATCCCCCTGGACACGCTGAACGCCGCCGGATTGAACGCCGCCGGCGACGTGCTGCATTACACCGGATCGTTCACCTTCGATGGGCCGCCGCCCGCCGGCCCCGTGATGGCGCGCGTGACGCTGCCCGACACGTTCCGCTACATCGCGGGCAGCACGACGATCACGGTGACCGACGCCCACGCCAACGTGTCGACGCTGCAGATCGAGCCGAGCGTGAGCGGGATGGACGTGGTCTGGGCGATCCCGGGGCTGGTATTCGGCGACCAGGTGCAGATCGCTTTCGCGGCGCGGCCGGGGCTGCGGCTCGGCATCCAGACATCGTCGATCGAGGTCGCGGAGCCGGCGCTGCCGCCGGCGATCAAGACGCTGCAGGCGCCGGTGAAGATCCTGGAGAACTTCGAGCCGAACGACGACCCGGCGACCGCGCCGATCATCGTGCCGGACGTGCTGTATCTGTCGCACATCAGCAGCAGCACCGACAAGGACTTCTACCGCATCGCCGCGAACTTCGCGGCGGGCACGCGGCTGGAGGTGCTGCTGAGCCACCAGGCCGCGGACAACGACGTGGCGCTGTTCAGCCCGAGCTCGGCGCAGCTGCGGCCTTCGACGCAGCCGCCGCTGGGCAGCCTGCCGCTGGAGGACTCGCCTGACCTGCTGGGGGCGACGCCGCAGCCGCAGACGCTGCAGGACGTGAGTCTGGGCACGGCGCAACTGAGCAGCATCCAGCTCAGCAGCATCTCGACGAACCGCGGCACGAGCGATGACGCCGTATCGTCGTCGATGCCGGGCACGGGCGGCGGCTACTACGCGATCGAGATCGGCGGCTACAACGGGGCATCGAGCGCGGACCCGTACGTAATGCGGCTGCGCGCGACGGCGCCGCCCGTCGCGCCGCAGTGCAGCGCGCGGACGTTCGCGACGAGCGAGGGCGTGGCGGGCACGAAGCCGGCGTCGCTGGACGGCAGCGTGCAGACGCTGATCCTGATCGACGAGAAGCGGCTGGGGGACACGTACGGAAAGGCGCAGGCCGACAGCGTGATCAGCGCGCTGAACGCGCTGGCGGCGCGCAGCGACGTGCACGGCGCGGTGATCCCGGTAGAGGGCGACGCGGCGGTGCAGACGGCGTACGACGCATGGGACGCGAACCCCTGCTCGCCGGAGGGCGCGAACGGTGTGGTGGCGAAGATCAACGCGCTGGTCGACTTCTACCGCGGCTCGCTGCCGCACCTGCAGAACATCGTCATCGCCGGCTCGGACGACATCGTGCCGTTCGCGCGGGTGCCGGACCTGACGCGCGTGTCGAACGAGCGGGACTTCGCGCCGGACGCGATCGCGATCGACGGGCAGAACAACGCGATCGTCGGCAGCTTCGTGACGGGCAACGTGCTGACGGACAACGCGTACGCTGACTTCAACCCGCACACGTGGCTCGACCACCAGCTCTTCATACCGCAAGTGGCGATCGGGCGGCTGGTGGAGACGCCGGACCAGATGGTGCGGCAGGTGAGCCAGTTCATCAACGCGGGCGGGCAGCTTGACCCGAGCACGGCGCTGACGACCGGCTACGACTTCCTCGCGGACGGCGCGCAACAGGTGGCGGGCGCGCTGGACGGCGTGGTGGGGGCGGCGAACCAGCAGCGGCTGATCAACGGCACGTGGACGCGCACGGACCTGGGCAACGCGTTCAACGGCCACACGCCGGTGCCGGACATCGCGTCGATCAACGCGCACTTCGACCAGCACCGGCTGCTGCCGGGCGCCGGCAACACCGCGAACGACGAGTCGGACCTCTACACGTCGGCGGAGATCGCGCGCGCGCCGCTGGCGCCGACGATCCTCGACGGGCGGATCATCTTCTCGATGGGCTGCCACGCGGGGCTGAACGTGCCGGACGTGCTGGTGCCGTCGCCGAACGCGGATCAGCAGCAGCGGATCGCCGACTGGGCGCAAGGTTTCGCGAACCAGGGCGCGGCGGTGTTCGTCGCGAACACGGGCTACGGCTACGGCGACACGGACACCGTGGCGTACAGCGAGAAGCTGATGGCGCAGTTCGCGCAGCGCTTCGGCCAGCCGATGACCATCGGGCAGGCGCTGACGTACGCGAAGCAGGAGTACTTCGGCGGGCTGGTGCAGTACGAGCCGTACGACGAGAAGGTGCTGGAGGAGGCGACGTTCTACGGGCTGCCGATGTTCCGGCTCGCTCCGCCGGCGGTGCAGTCCGCGAGTGCGAGTGGAGCGGCGGCGCTGCTGTCGATCACCGCGACGCCGACGCCGCTGCCGTTCACGACGGACGGACTGACCGGCTTCGAGGGCGTGGCGCTGAGCGCGACGCCGACGTTCACGCTGGTGGACCTGGGTGCGAAGGGGAAGTATTACAGCATCAACGGCAACGTTCAGGTGAACTCGGGCCGGCCGGTGCAGCCGGTGTTCGACCAGGAACTGCCGCCGGGCGGGAGCGGCAAGACCGCGCGCGGCATCATCGTGACCGGCGCCACGTCGAGCGATGAGGGCAACTTCGACGCGGTGTTCTCCGAGCCGTCAAGCGACAGCTCCGTGCCGGAAGTGGTGAACGACGGCATCTTCCCCGAGTCGATCCACAACCTGGGCAGCTTCATCATGCCGGACGGGCTGCACCAGACGGCGAACTTCATGCCGGCGCAGTACATCCCGGACCCGGCGCTGCCCACGGGCATCGGCATCGAGCGGCGCTACACGTCGCTGGACGCGTTCGTCACGTATTCGAACGACCCCGACGTGACGCCGCCGACGATCCTGCAGACGCACGCGGCGCTCGTGGGCGTGAACGCCAGCTTCGCGGTGGACGCGCAGGACGATCAGCCCGACCACGTGAAGGCGGTCATCATCCTGTACCGCCCGAAGTCGGGCAGCACGTGGCACCGGCTGGACCTGGTGCACACGCCGAGTTCGCTCCACTGGACGGGCTCCGCGGGCGGCACGGGCAACGTCGAGTACATCGTGTACGCAGCCGACCTCGCCGGCAACGTGGCGACATCGACGAATAAGGGCGAGTTCCACCAGACGGTGGCGGTGCCCCCGCCGTACGGCATGGCGCTGATCGCCAGCGGCACGTCCGCGAACGCGGGCTGGTACTCGGCGGTGTCGGTGAGCGCGGTGGCTGGCACGGGCGTGGACGTCGAGGTGCAGGTGGACGGCGGCGGCTACGGCCCGTACACCGGGCCAGTGGTGATCAGCGGGCCGGGCGTGCACATCGTCGAGGGGCGCGGCTCCGACGGATCGAGCGCGGGCGCGATCGTCGCGCTGGATGCGATGGCACCGACGGCAAACATCGTGTCACCGGGGAACGGGGCCACGTACAAGCGGCACCAGCCCCTGAGCGCGAGCTTCGGCTGCGCCGACGCCGGCTCGGGCGTCGCGTCGTGCGTGGGAGACGCCGCGAACGGCGCGAGCGTCGACACGTCCACATCGGGGCCGAAGACGTTCCACGTGAGCGTGACGGACGTGGCGGGGAACGCGGTGGTGGTGTCGCAGCCGTTTACGGTCAGCACCTGCGACTTCGCCGACACGGACTGCGACGGGATGCTGGACACGTACGAGGCCGCGCACCCGTGCCTGAACGCGTTGGTGGCCGACGCCACGGCGGATCCGGACGCCGACGGCCTGACGAACGCGCAGGAGATGGGGCTGGGCACCGATCCGTGCAAGGCCGACAGCGACGGCGACGGCTACACCGACGGCAAGGAAGTCTCGATCGGCAAGAACCCGCTGATCTACTGCAAGGCGATGCGCGCGGACGTGAACAACAGTGGTTCCGTGAACTCGACCGACCTGATGCTGGTAGCGCAGGTGTTCGCCCAGTACCCGGCTCCGGTGCGGCTCGACCAGAACCGTGACCGGCACATCAACGCCATTGACCTGATGCTCGTCGCCCAACAGTTCGGAGTGCCCATCTCTAGCTGTCCATAGCGCGCGCCTCCTGCGGCGCCGGCGTTGCGGCGTGCGCCATACTGTTGGCCTATGGGTGCTAACCTCGCGTCCTACGTCCCGCGGCTCGTGATCGAATGGGATCGCGATGCGGCTGGCTGCGCCTGGCGGCAGGTGGACGGCACGCTGGTGTTCATGGACATCAGCGGCTTCACGGCCATGTCGGAGCGCCTCGCGAAGAAGGGCCTCGTCGGCGCCGAAGAGGTGACCGAGGTGATGTCCGCGACGTTCACGCGGCTGCTTGCCTCGGCGTATGAGCAGGGCGGGTCGCTGCTGAAGTTCGGCGGCGACGCGATGCTGCTGTTCTTCGCGGGCGCGGACCATCCGGCGCGTGCCTGCCGCGCCGCCGTCGAGATGCGGCAGGAGCTGCGGCGGTCCGGACGCTTCCGCACGACGGCGGGCGCGGTGTGGCTGCGCATGTCGGTGGGCGTGCACAGCGGCGAGGTGACGTTCTTTCTCGTCGGCGATTCGCACCGCGAACTGATTGTGGCGGGGCCGGCGGTGACGCGCACGGTCGAGATGGAGTCGGCGGCGCACGCCGGCGAGATCCTGGTGAGCGAGGACACGGCGGAGCTGATCCCGCCATCGGCGCTGGGCGACGCGTACGCGGGCGGCCGGCTGCTGCGCGGCGCGCCGCGCGTCGCGGGCGACAGCGCCAACGCGACGACGGCGCAGCAGTTCGAAGGCGCGGGGCAGTACATCTCCGCGGCCGTGCGCGATCACCTGCGCGCGGGCGGCGAGGAGAGCGAGCACCGCACGGTGAGCGTGAGCTTCGTGCACTTCGAGGGGGTGGACGCGATGCTCGCGCGCGAGGGCGCCGCCGCCACGGCCGAGCACATCGGCGCGCTGGTGCGGACGGCGCAGGCGGCGGCGGCCGAGCACGAGGTCTGCTTCCTGGCGACGGATATCGACCGCGACGGCGGCAAGATCATCCTGACGGCGGGCGCGCCGACGAGCGGCGGCAACGACGAGGAGCGGATGTTGCGGGCGCTGCGCGGCATCGCGGACGCGGGGCTGGCGCTGGAGCTGCGGATCGGGGTGCATCGGGGGCACGTGTTCGTCGGCGACGTGGGGCCGGCGTATCGCCGCACGTACACGGTGATGGGCGACGCCGTGAACCTGGCGGCGCGGCTGATGGCGAAGGCGGAGCGCGGGCAGATCATCGCGACGCCCGACGTGCTGGAGCGTTCGGCGACGAAGTTCCGGGCGCTGCCTTTGGAGCCGTTCACGGTGAAGGGCAAGGTGGCGCCGATCACGGCGTTCGCGGTAGGACCGATGCGCGGCGAGCGCGGCGGCGGCGACGCGAGCAGCGTGCCGTTCATCGGCCGCGAGCGCGAGATGGCGCTGCTGCGCGAGATGTTCGACGCGCTGCCAGTGCGCGGCGCGAGCGTCGTGGAGCTGCTGGGGCCGGCGGGCATCGGCAAGTCGCGGCTGCTGCGCGAGCTGCGCGGCGCGGTGGGCGACGCGCCGTGGTTCGAGGCGGCGGCGGAGCCGTACCAGGCGACGTCACCGTACTTCATCTTCCGCCGGCTGCTGCGCGCGATGCTGGGGCTGCATCCGAGACGCCAGGCCGCGGGCGACGCGGCGGCGGTGCGCGCGCAGGCGGAGCGACTGGCGCCGGAGCTGCGGCCGTGGCTGCCGCTCATCGGCATGGTGCTGGACCTGCCGTTCGAGGAGACGCGGGAGAGCGCGCAGCTGGAACAGCGCTTCCGTCGCGCCCGCCTGCACGAGGCGACGCTGGGGCTGATGGCGCGGCTGCTGCCGGGGCGCGGCGTGCTGGTGCTGGACGATGCGGACTGGCTCGACGAGGCGTCGCGCGAGCTGCTGCGCTACGTGGCTGCAAACGCCGGCGCGCAGCCGTGGCTGCTGTGCGTGATGCGGCGGACGGCGGAGGGCGGATCGTTCGCTGATCTCTGCGCGAACGGTGTCACGCTGGCGATGGAGCCGCTGTCGGACGACGCGGCGCTGGCGCTGTCGGCGGCGGTGGCGGACGACGTGGCGCTGCCGCCGCACGAGCTGCGCGCGCTGGCGGAGCGGGCGGGCGGCAACCCGCTGTTCCTGCGGGAGTTGGTCGCCGGCCGGATCGCGCAGCCGGGCGCGGAGGGGCTGCCGGACAGCATCGAAGGACTGCTCACGGCGCGCATCGACAAGCTGGCGCAGGAGGACCGGCGGGTGCTGCGGTACGCCTCGGTGCTGGGGCTGTCGTTCCGGCCGGAGACGCTGGCCGGGAGCTTCGGCACGGTGCTGCCGGACATGCGCGAGGCCGACTGGGCGCGGCTGGACGAGTTCGTGGTGGCGGACATGCCGGGCAGCCTGCGCTTCCGCCACGCGCTGCTGCGGCAGGTGGCGTACGAGGGGCTGCCGTTCCGGCGGCGGCGCGACCTGCACGAGGGCGTCGGGCTGTACCTGGAGCGGCGCGACGGCACGGCGCCGGACCAGAACGCCGAGATCCTGTCGCTCCACTTCTGGCTGGCGCAGGACCACCGGCGCGCCTATCGATACTCGCGCGTGGCGGGCGAGCGCTCGAAGTCGCGCTTCGCGAACGTCGAGGCGGCGGAGTTCTTCGCGCGGGCGATCGGCGCGGCACGCGACGTGGGCGGCGTGCCGGCGGCGGAGCTTGCGGCGCTGCACGAGGCGCGCGGCGACGTGTGCGAACTGGCGGCGCTCTACAGCGACGCGGCGGCGGCGTACGCGGCGGCGCGGCGCACCGCGGGCGACGACAGCGCGGTGCTGCTGCGCAAGGAGGGCGTGATCCGCGAGCGGATGGGGCGCTACTCGCAGGCGCTGCGCTGGTACGGGCGGGCGCTGCGCGATCCGGCGTGCGCCGTGCGCGACCGCATCGCGCTGAGCCTGGCGTACGCGGGCGTGAAGTTCCGCCAGGGCCGCTACGTCGACTGCACGACGTGGGCGTATCGCGCGATGGAGGACGCCGGCGCGTCGGGCGAGCGCGCGGGGCTCGCGCACGCGTACTACCTGCTGGACCACGCCTACACCATGCTCGGCGACACGGAGAGCTCGCGCTTCCGGGCGCTGGCGCTGCCGATCTTCGAGGAGTTGGGCGACCTGGTGGGGCAGGCGAACGTGCTGAACAACCTGGGTGTCGCCGCGACCATGGAGGGGCGCTGGGACGAGGCGATCGACTGCTTCGAGCGCAGCCGCGCGGCGCGGGAGAAGGCTGGCGACGTGGTCGGCGCGGCGACGGCGTCGAACAACATCGGCGAGGTGATGTCGGACCGCGGCCAGGTCGTGAAGGCGGAGGCGCTGTTCACGGAGGCGCTGCGCGTCTGGCGCGGCGCGCGCTACCCCGTCGGCGTGTACGTGGCGACGAGCAACCTGGGACGCGCGGCGGCGCGTGCGGGCCGTCCGGCCGAGGCGGCGGCGCTGCTGGGCGACGCGCTGGCCGGCTTCCGCGAGATCGGCGCGGAGAGCTTCGTCATCGAGACGGAGGCGCGGCTGGCGGAGCAGCGTATCTTCGCGGGCGAGTACGCCGAGGCGCGGGCGCTGATCGACGAGGCGCTGCCGCGCGGCGAGCGCGCGGGCGGCATGGTCGCGACGAAGGCGATGCTGCACCGGCTGCGGGGCGACGCGTGGGCACACGACGGCAAGCCTGCGGCGGCGCGCGAGAGCTACGAGGCGAGCCTGCGCCTCGCGCGCGCCGCCGCGGCCGAGTACGAGGCGGCGCTGACGCTGCACGCGTTGGCACGGCTGCGGCAGTTGCTGGGCGAGGACCCCGCCGCCCTGCTGCGGGAGAGCGGCGAGATCCAGGCGCGGCTGGGCATCGTGGCGCTGCCCGCGCCCGGCGCGGCGGTGGGCGCGCGGTAGCGGCGGGCCGGACGGCACGTGCGTGGGGGCGCGGCTGCGTCTAGGATGTCGCCGGAGGCCACGCCATGAAATACGACGTCATCGTCCTGGGTGCGGGCGCGTCCGGCGCCGCGACCGCCGCGCGCCTGTCGGAAGATCCGAACCGCACCGTCCTGCTGCTGGAGGCGGGGCCGTACTACCGCACGATCGACGAGATGCCCGAGGGGCTGCTCAACGGCAACGACAACTCCTACTCGCCGCACAACTGGGACTTCATGGCGGAGGCGAACACATCCGGTCGGCTGGCGCCGATGCCGAGCGGGCGCGTCGTCGGCGGCTCGTCGGCGGTGAACACCGCCATCGCGCTGCGCGGCACGCCGGAGGACTACGACGAGTGGGCGTCGTTCGGCAACGATGAGTGGTCGTTCGCGAAGGTGCTGCCGTACTTCCGGCGGCTGGAGAACGACCAGGACTTCGACGACGACTACCACGGCCGCGGCGGCCCGATCCCCGTGCGGCGCTATCGCGAGGAGGAGCTGGCGCCGGTGCAGCTGGCGTTCATGCGGACCATGCGCGCGATGGGGTTCCCGGAGGCGAAGGACAACAACGACCCCGACTCGACGGGCCTGGCGGCGCACCCGATGAACAAGCAGGGCCGCACGCGCATGAGCGTGGCGATCTGCTACCTGCAGCCGGCGCGCCACCGCCTGAACCTGACGATTCGCGGCGACTGCTTGATTCGCCGCATCATCACCGATGGCACGCGGGCGACCGGCGTCGAGGTGGAGTCGGGCAAAGAGGTGCAGATCGTCGAGGGCGAGCGCATTGTACTGTCGTCCGGCGCGATCGGATCGCCCGCCGTGCTGATGCGGTCGGGCATCGGGCCGGCGGCGCACCTGCGCGAGCTGGGGATCGACGTCGTGGCGGACGTGCCGGGCGTGGGCGCGAACCTCGACGACCACCCGATGCTGGGCGTGGTGTTCCAGGCGAAAGAGGGGACACTGCGCGCGGACGACCCCGTCGTGCAGACGACGTACCGCTACACATCGAGCGGCGGCGCCGAGCGCAACGACATGCAGCTGATGCCCGTGTCGCAGATCGCGACGCGCAGCGGGCAGCTCGTGTTCGCGCTGGGACCCGTGATCTACCGCCAGAAGTCGATCGGCCAGCTGACGCTGACCTCGGCGGACCCGCACGCGTCGCCGCGCATCGAGAACCGGTTCTGCGAGCACCCGGAGGACGTGCGGCGGCTCGTCGAGGGCATACGCATGGCGCTGGAGGTGGGGTCGCACGACGAGTTCGCGCACCTGTCGGACGGGCTGCGCGCGCCGTCGGCGGCGGTGATCGAGGACGACGAGGCGCTGGCGCACTGGTGCAAGATGGTGGCATCGAGCGGGTTCCATCCGAGCTGCACGGCGAAGATGGCGCCGGCGAGCGACCCGATGGGCGTCGTGGACCAGCACCTGCGGCTGCGCGGCTTCGACAACATCTTCGTGGCGGACGCATCGGTGATGCCGAAGTGCCCGCGCGCGAACCTGCATCTGACGTCGGTGATGATCGGTGAGCGCATGGGCGAGTGGCTGCGCGAAGGCGTCGTCTGAGCGTCCTGCCCGCTGACCGAAAGCGAGGTCTGCGATGAGGCAGGGAACCTGGTTCGGTGCGATGGCGGTGCTGGCGCTGGTGCCCACGTGCTGGCTGCCGACGGTGCGGCAGCCGGTCAACTCCGGCGACCAGCAGAGCGCGGGCATCGCGCGGCAGGGCGGCGTCTCGCATCTGGTCTTTCGCGAACAACGCGACACCGGCGACGTGCGCATGGTCTACGTGCACACGGACGTCGCGGGCGAGTCGCGGGAGACGATCGCCACGGCCAGCGACGCCGCCGCGATGACGCGTCCGGCGATGGCCGTCGCGCAGGACGGCTCCGTCGACGTCGTGTGGGGATGCGCCACAGGCATATGCCACGCGCAACGCGCGCCCGCGGGCGGCTGGACGCGCGCCGCCGCCGCGCCCGGCGACACGCCGCTGCTCGTGGCGGCGGCGGCCGCGCCGGACGGGCTGCACGTTGCGTGGCAGTCGGGCGCATCGCCGAGCGCGATCAGCTATCGGCGCTGGCGGCAGGGCGCGTGGCAGCCGCAGGAGAGTGCCATCACGCTGGCGCCCGCGACCGCCGGCGCCTGCGACGATCTCCACATCACAGACGTTAGCGGGCAGCCCGCGGTGGCCGTCGCCTGCGAGGATCCCGGGACGGTGAAGTACGCGCGCCGCGCCGCCGGCGGCACGTGGCGCGAGGCGACGCTGCACAACGGGCCGGCAACCGCGGCCGGCATCGCTGTCGGAGCGCCGGGGCCGGCACCGGGCGCGACGGGCGAAGTAGTGATCTGGTGCGCCGGGACGGAGGTCAGGGCGTCGGCGATCGTGCAGCCGCTGCTTGGCCCGATCGCGGCGGTGACGAGCGGCCTCGGCAGCGCCGTCTGCGCGCCGGGCAGCGCCGCGGTGGGGGCGGGCGATGACGGCGCGGTGCATGCGGTCTTCGCGGGTCCCGGCTACTACACCGATCCCGGCCCGGCGCGGCGGCCGCTGGTCTACGCGCGCCTCGCGCCCGGATCCGGCGGCTGGACGGATACCGGCATGTTCTGCACGGGACGGGCACCCGGCCCGCTCGGGCACATCGGCGTGGCCGCCGACACATCCGGCGTCTCCGTGAACTGGGAGAGCGGGTACGGGTGGCCGTCCTTCCCGGGCCGCGTGCTCTGGACGCAGGGGGTGGCGGGGCCGCTCGTTCCCGGCCCGAACCCGACGGCCCCGGCGCTGGGAGGCCCCCCGCTCCCGGCCGTCGTTCGCGCCAGCGCCTGCAGCACGGACTGAGCCGCGCGCTGGGCCGAACGGCCCTAGCCGGCCGAGACCGGCGAGTCCACGATGGCCGTCGTCCGGTCGGCGTTTCAGCAGGAGGCCGCGATCATGGACTTCGCTCTCTCCGACGCGCAACGAGAGCTGCGGCGCGTCGCGCGTGAGTTCGCTCGCAACGAGATCCGCCCCATCGCCGGCGAGATGGACCGCAATCCGGACCCGAGGCAGAGCTTCGCGCGCGACCTCTACCCGAAGGCCAACGCACTCGGCTTCAACGTCGCGCTGATCCCGGAGGCCTATGGTGGCGCGGGCCTGGGCGACCTCGACTTCGCGATCATCCTCGAAGAGCTGGCGTGGGGCGACGTCGGCGTCGCGCTCACATACGTAGGCCACTGGCTCGCGCTAAGCCCGCTGATCAAGGGCGGTTCCGACGACCAGCGCCGCCGCTGGCTGCCGCGGATCGCCGCCTCGCCAGACCGCTCGTTCCTCGCCGCGATCTGCGCGACCGAGCACGGCGTCGCGGGCGACCTGACGCCGCGCGAGTACCTCGGCTCGGGGACGCAGCACGGAGGTCTTCAGCCGCAGGACTTCTTCACGAACTACACGCTGCCTCGCTCCGAGCAGCGGGAGATGACGACGCAGGCGATCCGTGACGGCGACGACTATGTGATCAACGGCACCAAGCGCTTCATCACGAACGGGCCGGTCGCGGGGATGTACCTGTGCATCGCGACGGTCGATCCGTCGCAGCCGGACGCGCTCGCGACGGCTGCGTTCGTCGTGCCGGCCGGAGCGCCGGGGCTGTCCGTCGGCACCATCGAGAACAAGATGGGGCATCGCCTGTCGATCACATCGGAGATCATCTTCGAGAACGTCCGCGTGCCGTCCGCGGACATGCTGCCCGGCGGCGCGGCCGCGCTGCGCTACGGACTCGAATGCTCGAACACGACGGTGGGCGCGCTCAGCGTCGGCCTGGCGCGCGCCGCGTACGAGGAGGCGATGGCGTACGCGAAGGTCCGCTACAAGGGCGGCAACCGCATCATCTTCCACCAGGCGGTCGGCATGATGCTGGCCGACATGGCGATCGCCGTGAAGACGGCACGGCTGCTCGTCCACCAGTCGGCGTGGCACAACGACAACGTGGCGGAGCCAAACCCGGTTGCGGCGATGGCGAAGGTGTACGCGTCGGACGTTGCGGTGAAGGTGACGCACGACGCGCTGCAGATCTTCGGCGGCTACGGCTACATGCGCGATCTGCCGCTGGAGAAGTGGAGCCGCGACGCGCGCGTGACGCCGATCTACGACTTCACGAACGAGATGCTCCGCGCCAACTTCATCCTGCCGGGGCTGGCGTTCGCTGCGGAGGTCTGAGCCCGCCCGCTACATCCTGCGCCGGCGCAGAACGTACCAGCTTCCGCCCGCGGCGCAGAGAGCCAGCGCGCTCGCGGCGGCGTAGGCGAGCCACGGCTGCGCGCTGCCGTCGGGCTGCGTCGCGGCGGCTGCTGCGGTGGGCAGCTCGGGCGCCTCGGCCACGCCGCCGACGCCGGGCACGAAGAGCGTCAGGACCGTGCGGGCGTTGTTCCTCGGCGTGCTGAAGTCGGTCGTCAGGTTCGCCGGCGCCACGCTGAACGTCGTGGGCGAGATGTTCGCCAGGGCGTACTCGGTGGAGTTGTTCGCCGGCGTGTTGTTCAGGTTGTTCAGCCGCAGCGCCTGCATCGTGCCGGGGTTGGGGAGCGCCGCCGCCGCGCTGCCGTAGATCGCGCCGGCGGTGCCGTACGCCAGCGCATCGACCGGCGCGATGACCGTGACGCAGGCGGCGCTGGGGCCCGCCCACACGACGAGGCCGCCGGGGACCTGCACCGGGTGCAGCGGATCGCCGCCGTTGATGCCGGTGGTGTTCGTGCCGGTGAAGGTGAAGTCGGACGCGCCGCCGGTGAAATGGCTGTTGAACTCCGACGTCCCGATGAGGATCGAGTCGCCGGCGGTGGCGTTGGTGACGCCGGCCGGGAAGGTGAACGTGGCCTTGAGCTGGCCCGTCGAGCTGAAGAACTGGAGTGTGTGGCCGGTCAGCAGGTTCTGGAAGCCCAGGTCCATGCGCAGCTCGACGTACTGGATGTTGTTGTTACCGTTGACGCCGCCGGCGACGGCGTGGATGCGCACGCAGTGGAACGCGGCGTCCGCGATGCCGGGCTGCCCCAGCAGGGCGAACAGCGCGACGGGCGCCGCCAGGACGAGGGCGAGGACGAGCGAAGTCAACGAACGCATGGCCGGTTCTCCTGATCGCGGGGCACGATGCTGGACCGGCTGACCGCGCCGGTGTCGGGTCTGTCAGCTACGGTACGAAGGGGGCGGCCGGGCGGACTCATCGCGGAGCGGGGATTTCTGGTGGGATTGCGGGCGCGCCCCGCAAGGATGTCAGCGTGGTTAACGAGGCGTTAGGAGGGCGCCCACCTGTCCTGCAGGCCGTCGGGCTGATCCTCGGCGAACGGCCAGCGGTTCTCCCAGCGGTCCTTGAAGGCGACCTGCCGCACCGGGCGGCGGCGCACCGGGCCGTGGCGGTCGACGGGGTAGCCGACGGGGATGACGCAGTACGCCTGGTACTCCTCCGGGATGCCGATCGCGGCGATCACGTCGGCCGAGAGCGCGAGCTGGAAGATCGACGCGCCGAGGCCGAGCGCGCGCGCCGCGAGGAGCAGGTTCTGGACCGCCGGGAAGACGCTGCCGCCCGGCGACGAGTGCCGCGCCTTCTCGCCGCAGGCGACGATGACGGCGGGCGCCTCGCCGACGTGCTGCGCGAGGTGCGCGGTGGCCTTGAGGGAGAGCCGCTTCGTGCGCGGAAGGTCGTCCATCAGCGCGGGGTCGGCGGCGAACTTCGGCTGGTAGCGCGCCCACGCCCGCGACGCCGCGGCCTGCATGTGCTGGCGGATGGCGGGGTCGGTGACGACGACGAAGCGCCAGTCCTGGGCGTTCTGTCCGGAGGGCGCGCGGATCGCGGCGTCGACAAGCTGGAAGAGCAGCTCCTCGGGCACGGGGTCGGGCTTGAGTCGCCGGAGCGCGCGGGTGGTGTAGAGGACGCGGAAGAACGCGGCCTGGTCCTGCTGCATGCGTGGCACCCCGCTTCGGCGCGCCGCGCGCGGCCCCACCACCGCGCCGCGGACGCGGCTACTGTAGCACGCGGGGTTTTGGGGGGTTGGGG
>Ga0315281_10000418_pt1 | contig 58689 bp, 57 predicted proteins | sample YL17G07_0_MG_FD_204540 | JGI IMG/M metagenome (GOLD analysis project Ga0315281, IMG submission 204540) | Sediment microbial communities from Yellowstone Lake, YNP, Wyoming, USA - YL17G07_0 | ecosystem: Environmental > Aquatic > Freshwater > Lake > Sediment | place: USA: Wyoming | collected...
CAGATGGCCGCTACGCCAAGATGATGCGGCAATTTGCCAAGGCGGACGTCCTCATAATGGACGAATGGGGACTCGCAGTGCTAACCGATCAACACCGGCGCGATTTACTGGAAATACTGGATGACCGGTACAACATGCGCGCGACGATAATAACCAGCCAGTTACCCATAGCGCATTGGCATGAGGCGGTAGGCGATCCAACGTTGGCAGATGCCATCCTGGATCGAGTGGTACACAACGCATACAAGATCAACTTGAGCGGAAAAACCATGCGCAAAGAAATAGAAAAATTGACAACCGACAGGACAAAACCTTAACCTGAAAACCTTGCGTCGCTTCGCTCCGACTGACCCGGCCTGATGATCGTGGAGCAGGTGGCCGAATCATCGTGGAATCGGTGGCCGAATCGCGTGGAATGCGCAAATACCTTTTTTAAATAAAAAAGCGAAACCTGAAAACAGACAGGATTTACAGGATGAACAGGATACAGAACCAATCATGTAAATCCTGTTCATCCTGTCAAAAAGGTTTTTTCACAGGTTTACTTCATGAATAAATGGTATGTTTGTAATTCCCCTCTCCCTTAGGTAGATTCAAGCTCGAAGTGCAACAGCTAATGGTGATTTTTAACCTTGATTGATGGACAATTAACCGCTCAAGCGGTGGCTGACCGGGTATCCGTCCCATAGCCGAAGTGCCGCAACGCACGGAACAGATGAAACACCTGCTCCCTATCGTTCAGCCTGAAGTTTGAGCACACGATGATTCCATCAGGATGGTTTTCCAGCCGATCACCGAAGCGCGCGGCAAACCTGTTGGCCGCGCGTTTCCATGATTCATCGTAGTGCCCGAGCGAACGATGCTCGATCAGAATGTCGTTGCAGACCCCGACCCGGTGGCCGGCCAGATAACATCGGAAGCTCAGGTCGACATCGTAAAGATGAAAGCCGTCATAGCCTTCGTCGAACAGGTTCTCGGCCCAGAAATCACGGCGCATGGCCAGGAAAAGACCGTCTAGTACCTGAATTCCGCCAGACGTGGCATCGTCCAGGCCAAACACGGAATAGGTAAACCCTGGGCGGCCGGTCAACTCATGAACGACCTGCCCCCGCGCATAAGGCAATCCGGCGGAACTCCATTTGGCATCGCGCAACCAGGTCGAGCCAGCGACACCCAGGAGGTCGTATTCATCCAGTCGATCAGCCAGCCTGTAGCCGATATCCGGCGTTAGCAGCTCTATGTCATCGTGACAGAAAATCAGGATGTCACCGCTGGCCTGCCGGGCGCCGCGGTTATAACCCTCTCCCATATTGCGCGCATCGGAAACAAGAACAATCTCCAGGTGGCTTTCCGGAATCAGGGATTCGATGTTTTGTTTCAGACGCAGGAATTTTTGCGGATTGTTGCTGCACACGACGACGGAAAAAAACGGCAGCGACGTGCGCTCCGGAGCCTGCGGCTCCGGCATTTCCGGCTGCAACTGTGCCCAGGCGAGCATTGCGCTGAACAACCACTGGTGAAACTCCACAGCCTCCGGCGCGGAACGAATCGCCTCCTTGAAGTAGCCGATTCCCTTTTCGAATTGTCCCTGCCGGCAGGCATCGACTCCCGCATAGTGTAACTCACGGGCTGACGGATTCACTGCAATACTCCCGGTTCCGTGCGCCCCTCTGTTTCGTTAACTTGAAACTCGCGCAGCGATTCGTTTGCCCCCTCGCCCGCAAGCGGGAGAGGGTTGGAGTGAGGGAAACGGGCATGGCGGGTTTTATCATCAGGAGCGGCTTCTTTGCCATGCCCGTTAGGCACTTGGGTTGCGGCTTTGCTGCGCATCCTTGAAAACGCCTCCCGCAACAGGTTCTCCAGAGCACGGGTGAAACCTTTTGCATCCATCAGCGGGGATGAGCGCATCATTTCGCGCAGCGATTTGCGCAAATCCGCCAAGGCCGGGAGATCGCTGGCCAGCGTGCGCACAATATCGACATATGCATCGGGCGAGTCGGCCACCAGACGCTGCAAGCCGAGGCAGGACAGAATACTCGACGTGCTGCGCGATGCCGAAGATGATGTATGCACCCTACCGGGCAAGGTCACAACCGGCACTCCCATCCACAGGACATCGCAAGTTGTCGTCGCGCCGCTGAATAACAGGGTGTCGAGCGCCAAGTCGATATCGTTGCATGCCGCTAAAAACTCCGGGTAAGGCAGTTTCGGCAGGATCTCGAAGCGATCTTTCTGCCCATGCCTGAAAAAATGACTGCGCAGGGTTTCACGTGCCTCGTCGGAACTAACGCCGAAGCAGCGTAGCCGCGCGTCCGGCACCGCTTCGAGCACGCGGCTCCACAAGCTGAGCGTTGCCGGCGTGATCTTGATCGGATTGTTGAACGAGCCAAAGGTGATGCGGCCTTGGCGCTCCGCTGGCAGGTCGCCAACAGGTGGAGCCTCGGCCGGGCCCGGATAGCACCATTGGCAAAAGCCATTGGGCATGTTGAGCAACGCCTCGCTATGGTAGCGCTCGGCCCCAGCCGGATCCGCCCAGCAGTCGGTAAGGCGAGAATCCATGGCCCGCAAGCCGGTGGTTCCCAGATAGTCCAGCCAGGTGATCTGCACCGGCGCGAGTTTCCGCGCAAAAACGAGTATCCGGCTCCTGCCGGCGTGCCCGGCAATGTCGATCAATATGTCGATCCGGTCGGCGCGGATCATCGCCGCCACCTCGGCGTCCGGCAATCCGGTCAGCGCCCGGCAAGTTATTCCGGAAAGAATCCCGGGTGCAAATTCCGCTCCCGGCGCAACGTCAAAATAGGCGAAAACCTCAAACTGCTCACGATCATGCTGCGCCCAGACTGGCTTCAGGAAGAAGCTTGCCGCCGGGTGGCAATCGGGAGAGACATAACCTATGCGCAACTTTCCTGAGTGGGCGAGGGAAACTGGCAGTGTCCATTCATGCACAAACGGCGTTTCAAAACGTTCGGCAAACTGCCGGTGCAAGGCAAAGACCTCGTCCTGCGACATGGTTTCCGCCAGCTTTGTCAGCGCCAGAAGGTTGCTGAAAGCTTCGCGAAAATCCGGGCGCAATGCCAGCGCCTGCCGATAATGACGCAAAGCCTCGGCAATATCCCCCTGCTCCTTGCGGATATTGGCCAAGTTGTTGTGTGCCTCGGGCAGATCGGGCTGCACGGCCAGCGCAGCCTCGTAATGCCGACCGGCGGCATCGATCTGCCCCAGGCTGCGCAAGGCATTGGCCAGGTTATTGTGCGCACTCGGCAGGTTCGGTTGCAGCGCCAGCGCGTGCTGCAAATGGCGCACTGCGGCGGCTGGCTTGCCCAGTAACGTCAGCATGGTTCCGAGATTGACCAAAAAGGTTGTGTTGTCCGGTTGCACCTCCAGCGCGCGCTCCATCAACTGCTGTGCCTCGCCGGTCTTGCCCTGCCTCCAGCGGACAAAACCCAACCAGTGCCATATATCGGGGCATTCTGGCGCCTGCGGCAGCAAGTCCTCCAGTATGGCTCCCGCCTCTTCGAACCGTTGGTTGCGCAGCAAGTCAAAGGCGACGCCAAATCCCGGTTGAACCAGATTGTCCGGGGCGGGCTTGGTCATATCCAGCGGCTGCCGACCCACCGCGACGGCTTCGCCCAGCAGCGCAGGGTGCGTTGTAATTCCAAATCAGCCTGGCTGTTATTGCCGGTGAAAAGGATTTTCATGATGAGTGAGCTACAGGAGGGAGCGGTATTTTTTTTGCAGTTTCAGCACGCTGGGAACATAACCCATCGTTTCACGGTAAGGCGGGATGCTGTACCCGTGCCTGATGACGGCCTTTTCCCCAGTGTTGTAGGCGGCCACGGCCAGTTCGAGGTTGTTGTCAAACAGTTGCAGCAGGTAGCTGAGATATTTCGTGCCGCCGCGAATATTCTGCTCCGGGTCAAAACTGTTCTCGACACCGTAGCGCCGTGCAGTTTCGGGCATGAGCTGCATGAGTCCTACCGCCCCCTTGTTCGAAACGGCGGCGGGATTATAGCCGGACTCCGCAGAAATCACCGCATGCAGCAGCGACGCATCGACCTGGTAGGTGCGGGCGGCTTCCTCCACGAGTAGCGCGAAGCGATGTTTCCCATCCTGGCTGATATGAGTTTGGCCGCGCGGCGGCTTTAATCTGTTTTCATCCCGTTGCGCCGCCACTACGATTTTATAGTTTTTATTGTCCGGGGCATTGCTGAAGTGGACGATCCCGTTGGTATCGGTATAGGCATAAATATCCGCCTCGGCGCTTTGGGCAAGGGCGAACAGCAATATCGTCAACAACAATAATTTCATGTTTACTCAAAAACCTCGGTGTTAACAAGGAGCTGCCTGCGCAGTCCATGGTGGAAGATTGCAGATTTTCCCGTATATGCCAGTCGATGGCAAGGCCGAGTTTGTTTCAACCCAGATAATCCATTAGGCCAAGGTGTCCTGATAGGAGCGCAATTCATTGCGCGATAGCTTGACCACACAATCGCCCGATGAATCGGGCTCCTACATTTGAAGGTGCGGGCTTGCATCGTTCCCACGGTCTCCGTGGGAACGCCTCTGTGGACACTCTGCGTCCCGTGCCGCAGGAGCGACACACAACTGCATTCCCACGCTGGAGCGTGGGAACGATGACCCAAAAACCAAAGTCACAACTGCGGCTTCGTTGCAGTCTTGTCATTCCACTCGCTGGCCGTGACCACCGACAGGCTGGAAGCCTCACAGAACAGCACCATCACATAGAACAGGAGCATGGGAACCAGATGCAGGAAAGCCCGATTTACCACGGTGTAATCTTCCACCCATACGCTGACATGCGTAAAAAAGAAAAGCGCCAGAACAAACATTAGGGCTGCAATTACTACCATCGTCATGGCGCGGTAAGCCGGCGCAAACAGGCGCGGCAGGAACACAAACAGGGCTGCCGCAACCAGATAGAACAGCAAATGCCAGTTATCCAGGATCGCCAGATTATCCCATAGAGGCCGCCACACCGGTGTGAACGCGAATTGTAGAGGATAGCCCAGCAGGCTGAAGCCGCCTTGGCCGAACAACAGCAACGCAGCCAGGCCCAGCGCACCCAATGTCAGCGTGCCAATCAAACCGGCACGAGGCGCGAGCGCCACCCAGAAAGCCGGCAGCAAGGTCAGCGCCCAGCCGATACCCGGCTGCTTGACCAGAATACATCCCGCCCCCAACAGGATTGCCATTGCGCCCTGCCATGTATCGCGCGACCTGACCCAATGGAAGAACGCGAACGCAGCGAGTCCATAAACAGCGCCCAGGAACAAATCGGCATTGCCCGCCAAGGCGACGTGTGCGTCCAGCATGGGAAGTGACAATAGAAAGTAGGTAAACATCATGGCAAACAGGGGCGCAATTCCCCACTGCCTGGCCTGACCATAAAACGCCATGGCCAGTGCAATCGCGCCCATCAACCAAGGCAGGTTCATCAGGGCATCGTCCCAGCGCCCCAGGCCGAAACTCGTCCATACCTGCAACAACGGAATGGCGGGCGGATAATGAGGCGCACCGTCAGTAAAGGCACCGTCCATCTGCAACCATATCTCAGGGGGCACAAATGGAGCCAGATGTCCAAGCTCATACCATACACGGGCCTTGGTGGCCCACTGTGACCAGGCATCCCACGGAAACAGGGGTTGCCAGATGACCTCCAGGCCGAGTCCAACCAGACGAATCGCAACCAGGCACAGCAGTCCGGCAAATGCGGTCTTTTGCCATCCCACCAGAGCACGCCAGTCCGTGCCAATGCGCAAACCCTGCCACGGCATGCCGCGCCCGGCTCCGATGCCGACAGCAATCAGCAGGGCAAGCGCCAGTGCAATACTGAGGAAACCGAGGCGCATACCCACCACATCAAACAGGCGCATCGCCAGCGTGGTGCACAGCACACCAGCCAGATAGCCGTAGCCCAGAAGCGTCGGCCAGGCAATATTGTCGGCCTTGAGCCAGCGGACGCGCAGCCATGCCACACCCAATAGCCACGGCAGGAACAGCGCTGCCAGTAATCCCGGAATTTCCACTTTAGCGCACCTTCAGCAAAATATTATTTTCAACAACCGACAACATGTCCGCACTGAGTTGCTGGCCCGTCCCCCATTTCAATAGGTGCTGCGCGAGGTCGAATTCCACCTCATCCTTGCCCAGGATGATGATGAAATCACCGGATCTGAACTGCCCTGCCGGAAACAGGCCTTGTCCGTTCAGCACATTGAACGGATAAAGATGATATGCACCGCGTCCGCGAATATATTCCGCGTCGGCAAACAGAAGAACACGGGGTTGGGTGATCGGCAGCTTTGCCTTGAATTGCTGCATAAGATCGAACAGACGCCCATCCTCGGCGGCAAGATGTTTTTCCTCCCAGGATTTTCCGGCATAGCGTTGCTGCGTCAAACCCAGCTTCTGCCACAAATCGAGTTGCCAGCGCATATCGAGCGCAAACCAGGCTATAAAAACCAGTGCCCACAACATCCTGATGTCGGGAACAAGAATTTTTTTCCAAACCAATAACCAGTACCCAAGCATCGCCAGCCCCAGCGCGGCAGCCACCAAGGGCAGGGGTGCAAGCCATTGCCGGGGTTCGTTTCCATCCATAAAGTGAATCGAGGTGCCCAGCCACGGCTCTGTGCCAAACCATTCGCGCCACACGATTCCCAGCGGCGAAAACGGCTCGATCTTCATTGCCTCAATGACTATGGGCGCATCCAGCGGCGCGCGCACCAACAGCGCCAGCCCCATGATTTGCCCGCGCCAGTTGGTGTCCTCCTCCATGTGCAGGGGTGCCACGGAGTTACCCGCCCATTCGAGTTGACGTGCAAAAACACGGTTAGGGTTCTCTGTCTTGCGCCACAGGAATTCCACTTTAGTGCCCGGCTGCGCGCCCGAAATAGACCAGCGTACAACAGGATAATCCTCTGCCCGGAAAGCCGGTTGGGGCAGCGAGACAAGCGCTACACCAGGATCGGCCAAGCCATTGATGGTCAACCTGCCCTGAGCGCCGTGTCCCTGTCCTTTTACCAGAGTCAGCGCCTCCCCTTTCCAGTCCAGCGCCTCGGCACTGCTCCGCCACTTGCCAGGCCAATAATATTGCAGGGAGGCAAAAAACAGGATCAGGAAACTGAGCACAAAAAGCAGTATTGTAGCCAGCAATTTTCCGCGTGGAGACCGCATCGGGGGCGTGGATAAGGATTCTGTTTCCGAGCTCATATCATGAGTTTTCAACAAAAAATGACGAAGGCTAGTTTAGCAAATATTCACGGACACATTGCTCAATGCGCATTTTTCCCCGTAACCATCATGAACATGGTCATAAAAATAATCCGCAGGTCGAACCACAAGGACCAGTTATTAATGTAATACAAATCGTGTTTGACGCGCATTTCCATTTTTTCGATCTCCCCGGTTTCACCCCTCCAGCCGTTGACTTGCGCCCAGCCGGTGATGCCCGGCTTGACGTGATGGCGCAGCATGTAGGCCTCGATTTGCCGCTGGTAAAATTCATCATGCTCCACCGCATGGGGGCGCGGCCCCACGATCGACATGTCGCCCTTGAGCACGTTGAAAAACTGGGGCAACTCGTCCAGGCTCGTGCGCCGCAAAAAAGCCCCGAAAGCCATGATACGGGAATCGCCGGGCATGGCCTGAGTGATTTTTTCCGGCGGTTCGGCATGATGCTTCATGGTGCGGAATTTCCACACCCAAATACGCTCACCATGCAAGCCCCCGCGTAACTGCCTGAAGAAAACCGGGCCAGGAGAGCTCAGCTTCACACCGATAGCGATAAACAGCATCAGGGGAGCGGTTGCCAGCAGGATCAAGGCAGCCAGAAGCCTGTCTTCAATGACTTTGGTAAGGCCTTTCACCCCAGCAAAAGGTGACTCCATCAGATGGATGACGGGAAACCCCGCCACCTCGCCGATGGAATGGTTAAGCAACTGGACGCCGTAAATGTCCGGAACAAAAGTAACCTGCACCGCTAAACGGCTCAAATGCCCCATCAGCGACCTGACCTGCTTGTCGTGATGCAGCGGCAAGGCAATCCATACCTGATCGATACCGAGTTCCGCTACATCCCTTGGGATGCGATGCAGTCCGCCGCGCACCTGAACGCCATCGAACTCCTGTCGTTGCAGGCGCTGGTCGTCGTCGTAAAAGCCCACCACTTTAAGCCCGGTCCAAGGCGAAGCGGCCAAGCGGCGTGCCACATCGCGCCCCAAGTCGCTCGCACCGGCAATGGCGATAAAACGAAGATTGAATCCATGGCGCCTCAAGAGGCGAAGTCCGCCCCGCAGCAGCATCCGGAAAATAATCAGGCTTAAAAAAACAGCCACCGCCCACTGTCCAATCCACAGACGGGAAAAATCCGTGCTGGTCTTGGTCACAAACAGCGCCATGACCAAGCCTGTGCATACCACCGTCCAAGCACTTGCCAATGTCTGTGTTTCCGCCCACAGGCTTGCGCCGCGGTAGGGGCGATAAATATTAAAAAAGGGAAACACGGCCAGACAGAGCAGAAAACCACCAGTCAGCACAAAAACATAATTTCGGGGGAAATCCAGGTTCCCGAACTGGAATGAATAAAGCACCACACCGCTGATAGCCACCAGCAATGGATCCATGAATCGTTGGGCCAACTCCAGCAAACCGGAATTCTCCTTGAGCAGACTGCGCGAGGTCATTGCATCTCCTTTTTTTTGTACGCGACCTCAATTGACCCCCTATCCAAACCCGCCCCTTTCTGCATTAATCATGTTCTGGATAACATCCCTCATTTTAGATTTAGCCTGCCAGCCTAATTGTGCCTTTGCTTTGGAAGCATTACCTTGACTCCAAAGTAAATCAGTGGGCCGCAAAAGTGAATTATTGATCACCACATGATCCTTCCAGTCCAATCCCAAGAAATCAAACGCATATTCAACAAATTCCTCCAGCGAGTTGGCCTCACCCGTAGCAACAATAAAGTCTTCCGCTTTTTCTTGCTGGAGAATGAGCCACATTGCCTCTACGTACTCTGGCGCCCACCCCCAATCCCGTACAATATCCAACCTTCCCAGCTCCAATTTTTCTTTTGACCCGTTCGCAATACGGCATGCCGCAGCAATAATTTTGCGCGTAACGAAACGCAAAGGCCTTAGCGGGGATTCATGGTTAAATGAAATTCCATTGCTGGCAAACAATCCATATGCCTCACGGTAATTAGCCACGAGCCAATGAGCCGATGACTTGGCAACCGCATAAGGGCTGCGCGGCCTGAAAGGCATGTTTTCGTCTGACGCCACCTTACCTGCATCACCAAAACATTCACTTGAACCGGCGTGGTAAAGTTTGACAGGCCTATCGAGAAACCGGATTGCCTCAAGCAAATTCAGAATGCCTGTCGTGATACTTTCGAGCGTTTCAACGGGCTGATCAAACGAAAGCCCAACTGAAGTCTGGCCTGATAAAAAATACATCTCAGCCGGATTGCAATTCTTCAGAGAGGTCAACACACTTCTGAAATCATTTGAAGCCATAGATAACAACTTTATCTGCTCTCGTATCCCCAGCAACTTCAAGTTAAAAAAAGTAGATGCCTGAGCATCGCGAGAAGTGCCCCACACCTCGTATCCCTTGCCTAACAGCAAATGGGCAAGATACGCACCATCCTGACCATTCACACCACAAATCAATGCTCGCTTGCAATTATCCATCTCTTCTCGCCTAATTAGGTTTTTGCCTGTCAACGGGCAGGTTCAATTAACCAGTTTTCATCCTGCTATACCAGTCGTTTCACAAGATGGACTGAAACTTTACCCAACGTTCCTCCACAAATGCAGAAAACTCCTCCCTAAAACGCTCTGGAGAAAAACGTTCGACATTCCGGCGACAAGCTGAAGAAGTAATACGTACAGGCATATTCTCAAACTGTTCAACGGCAGACTGGATATCAAAAACTGTTTGCTCCCTAAAAAATACTCCTGTTGGCTGATCCGCATCCAATCCACGTATTGTTTCTAAAGCGCCGCCCTTACCAAAAGCAATTACTGGCGTTCCACACGCTTGCGCCTCAAGCGGTGCAATACCAAAATCCTCCTCTGCAGCAAAAACGAATGCCCGTGCACGCTGCATGTGGTCACGCAAAACTTCAAAAGACTGATAGCCAAGAAGGTCAACATTTGGCCCTGCTTTAGACTTAATCTTGGCAAAATCCGGACCATCACCGATCACAACCAAGCGTTTTTCAGGCATCGTACTGAAGGCCTCGACGATCAAATCAATTTTCTTGTATGGCACCATTCTGGAGGCAGTGAGATAAAAGCTTTCCTTCTCATCCCGCAACTCAAAGGCATGGACATCAACCGGGGGATAAATGACCTTCGATTCTCGGCGATAGGCTTTCCATATTCGGCGCGCGATAAACTTTGAGATGGCCATAAATTCATCAACGCCATTCGCTGTTCGCACATCCCAAGTTCTCATCTTGTGGAGCAACCACTTGGCTACCCACCCCTTGCACCCTTTGTCCAATCCAGTCTCTTTGAGATATTGATGTTGCAAATCCCAAGCGTAGCGGATGGGGGAATAACACATACACAAATGTAGCTGATCAGGACCAGTCAAAACTCCCTTGGCTACAGCATGGGAACTGGAAATCACCAAGTCGTATCCTGAAAGGTCGAACTGCTCGACGGCCAAAGGCATTAAGGGTAAATACTGTCTGTATTTAGTTCTGGCGAAGGGCAGGTTCTGTACAAACGAAGTTGTTGCCGTTTTCTCCAACAGGAAGCCTCGTCTGCCGGGCGGAATAAAATCTACCACGCCATATAAATCAGCATTCGGATAGCATAATAGTATTTGTTCCAGAACACGTTCTGCTCCCGCATAAACAGTTAGCCAATCATGAATAACAGCCACTTTCATCAGGACAACCCTCCCTTGACCTTATTCTCCGAAGCGCCGAAGAACTGAGGTCGATCGTCAACAGTGGACACGAACAGATTCATGCCTGTTGTTTGTTTCTTCTTGACTTGAGCCATACTGACCATGGCCACGCCAAACGCCATTTGAGCGGCACCCCGCCAGTGTACTTCCTGACCACGGCCACGGACTCGGCATAGTGCCGGCGCCTTTGGCTGGAGGTTTTGGTTTGCGCGTGAACCCGGTTGGTAGCCACAAATTCTGGAACAAAAACGGGAGGTCCGCAACGGCGCAGAATTTTCCACCACAAATCGTAATCCATAGAGAACTGAAGACCTTCATCAAGCCCGCCCACCGCTTCCCATACCTCGCGCCGAGCCAGCGTCGCGGGCTGCGAGATCAGACACCTCTGCGCCAAGTGCCATTCCGAGAATTTGCCTGTCCAGTACGGCTTGGTGAAGTTTCCCCGCTCATCCGTATTCCAAGTCCGTCCATAGGCAACGGATACATCCGGATGAGACTGGAGGAAGGATAGCAGAATTTTCAATCCATTCTCAAGATAGGTGTCGTCAGAGTTCAGCCAGCACACAAAAGGAGCCGTTCCATGGGATATTGCCTCATTGATCGCAGCGGCTTGCCCGCCATCTGGCCCACTACGCCACCATGCCAATCTATGTTGCCATTTTTCGATGACAGCCAGCGTATTGTCGGTAGATCCGCCATCCGCAACAAAAACCTCCACAGGCAAACCCTGATGGAAAATCGACTCCAGCGCATCGGCAAGATAACGGCCCTGATTGAAAGACGGAACCGCAACAGTAATCAGCGGCGCTGCAGACAAAACCATCAACGCGACACGACAGCCACATGGCTGTTTAGAAAATCCGCATACGCCTTCGCCAACCCAGCCTGCAGTGACGTGGGCGCATGCCAGCCTATGGCATTCAGGCGGGAAACGTCCAGCAACTTGCGCGGGGTGCCATCAGGTTTCGAGGTATCAAAAACGATTTCGCCATCAAACCCCACCGTCTGCTTGACCAGTGCTGCCAGTTCACCGATGGTCACATCTGCACCAACACCAATGTTCACCAGCGGCGGCTCAAACTTCCCACTTACGGTTTCATCGCTGCCCAGTAATCCGCAATAAGAGTCATCCGGCAAAATCATCAGGTAAACGCAGGCGTCAGCCATATCTTCACTGTAAAGAAACTCCCGCTTGGGCAACCCGGTACCCCAAACCACCACTTGCTGATCGCCGCGCCCCTTGGCTTCGTGAAATTTGCGGATCAGTGCCGGAATGACATGGCTATTACTCAAATCGTAGTTGTCCCCCGGACCATAAAGGTTAGTCGGCATCACAGCCAGAAAGCGTGTTCCATACTGGCGGTTATAGCTCCAGCACATCTCGATACCCACAATCTTGGCTAGAGCGTAGGGCCGGTTGGTCGGCTCCAGAGAGCCGGTGAGAAGGTATTCTTCCCTCATCGGCTGGGGCGCCAACCTGGGGTAAATACAGCTGGAACCGAGGAACATCAGCCGCTTGACGTTATTCTTGTACGCCGCGTGAATAATGTTGCTTTGAATAACCAGATTATCCCGGATAAATTCCGCCGGATACGTGTTGTTGGCGTGAATGCCGCCGACCTTGGCCGCCGCCAGAAAGACATAGTCTGGTCTCTCTTGATTGAAAAACGCTTCAACGGCCGCCTGATCCGTCAGATCAAGTTCAGCATGGGTGCGTGTCACCAGATTGGTGTAACCCTTCCCCTGCAAATTACGAACGATGGCTGATCCAACTAGACCGCGATGACCGGCGATATAAATTTTGGATTCAAGGGACAAGGGACAATTAACTAGGGACATGATTTTAAAGTCCAAGGTTCAAGTAGCAAGGTTTATTCATTTCATCGGTGCCGAGTCTATAACATCAATGTAGTTAGCTAAGACCGCTTGTGTAGATTTAACATCTTGGGGTGACAAATGCCCAATAGTCTTCAAAATCAGGTTTTGATCCAGTGTGAACAATTTTATACGAAAATGGCAAGCCACTTTTAGCCCAGCTTCTTGCAAATTGGTTAATGAAACATCACCTGGCCAAATGTTATTAGTGGTCGTGGTGATCATGGCCAAAACAAGCTGATCATGCTGCTTATTAAATAGCTCATTAGAAATCACCAATGCTGGTCGGCGCCTTGCTGCTTCTCGATCCGTGAAAGGGAAAGGGACGGCAACCACATCAAATGCTTTAAAGATCACGCCAAGCCTCATCGTCCTGAGGTGAATTCCATTCTGACAAAGTTTCTTGCAATGCTGATAGCTCGATGTCGATGGCCGGTTCAATACGCTTAATGATGATCCGGTTATTGCTAGATCAAACGCCAGCAAATCGCCTTCTCGAATATGAGCAGCTTCTCTAATGCGCTTTGGAATTGTTGCCTGACCTTTGGCCGTAACGCGTGCAAGCTCCATGATTTTCTCCATTAATTACCACAAGTAGTAATTTGCTACTTTTACCCCCCATAAGGCAAATATGGCTCAAAAGTAAGATGGCATCTGAAAGATGAATTCGTCATCCAGATCGGCTTGAAACCGCCCTGTCATGTGTCTTCATAAACGCCACAGTTTTCGGCCAGATGCGAGAATCTGGGCAGCATCATAAGCGGACTTCACATCCACGAATAATCCGTTTTCTTTAAGTCGGCCAACGACATCGGCCAACGGCATAGCCAAATATTCCTTGTGCGATACAGCCGCAACAATGGCATCCGCATCGACAGGCAATTTATCCCAGGGCGTAAGGGCAATGCCATACTCATGCTCGGCTTCAGGTGCGGTGGCCATCGGGTCGTGGACGAATACATCGCAGCCAAAATCCTGAAGCTCCTTTACCAGATCAGCGACCTTAGAGTTGCGCAAATCGGGACAATTTTCCTTGAAGGAGAGACCAAGCACGATGACTTTTGCCCCCTTCACCGCCCCACCATTATGGATTATGCCTTTGACCGTTTGCTGGGCAACGTAAGCCGCCATGCCATCGTTGATACGTCGCCCCGCCAAAATCACTTGAGGGTGATAACCCAACATCTCCGCCTTGTGGGTAAGATAATAAGGGTCAACACCGATACAGTGTCCACCAACCAGGCCCGGGCGGAACGGCAGAAAGTTCCACTTGGTGCCAGCGGCCTGTAACACTTCCAGTGTATCGATACCCATCCTGTCGAAAATAAGCGCCAGCTCATTCATCAGAGCAATGTTGAGGTCGCGCTGCGTGTTTTCGATCACTTTGGCGGCCTCAGCCACTTTGATGGAACTCGCTTTATGCACCCCGGCGGTAATCACCGAAGAGTACAGGGTTGCTACCTTTTCCAGCGTGGCAACATCATCGCCGGAAACCACCTTGACGATTTTGGTGATAGTCCGTTCCTTGTCCCCCGGATTCACTCGTTCCGGAGAGTAGCCCACATGGAAGCCCTCTTTCCACTTCAATCCGGAATGCTTCTCCAGGAGCGGAATGCAGACATCTTCGGTCGTGCCGGGATACACCGTAGATTCATAAACGACGATTGCCCCCTTCTTCATGTGCTTGCCAACTGTGGTAGAAGAACTAACCAACGGCGATAAGTCGGGAACATGTGCCTCATCCACGGGCGTTGGCACCGCAACGATAATGAAATCGGCCTGGGAGATAATGCTGGGGTCAGACGAAACCGTAAGTAGTGTCGCGGCCTTTAAATCAGCGTTGCTTACTTCACCGGTCGGGTCGCAAAAATTCCTGTAGTTGGCTATCTTTGTTTCCGATAAGTCGAATCCGACGGTTTTGAACTTCTTGCCGAATTCGACGACCAGCGGTAAACCGACATAACCAAGGCCAACTACCGCAATTGTGATTTCACTCATGCTTAACTCTCAATAAAATTTAATGATGGAAGACCCGATGGATCGTGTCGTAACCAACCTAGTACCGTGTAACTCTTATAATTTCGGATAAAGGCGCGTCAGTTTTATCCGTGCTTCCGAAGTTGTAAATTGCCAGTTAATCTTTTTCGAGCGGTTGTTTCGATCTTGTTCCCATGTGGCCACTTCGGTCTTCATGTCCTTCATGTTGTCTATTCGGCGATCAAGGCATTGCCCCTTTAGCACGCTGAGTTCAATCTCCGCCATATTTAACCAACTTCCATGTTTGGGCGTGTAATGGATATCAAGACGCTCCGCCAAGCGTCTGGCCTCCTTGGGTTCGAAGGCCTCGTATAGCGATGTAACGCTGTGGGTGTTCAGGTTATCCATTACCAATCGCACCTTGATCGCATCCGGATAGCGTTCGTCGAGCATTTCCTTTATCTGCGATGCCCAATCCTTTCTTGTTCTGCGTTCCGTAATAGCAACATGCCTTTTGCCGGATAACGGCTCCACTTCCATAAAAATTTCCGCCACGCCATTCCTGACATATTCGTCGTCCATGCGCGCAGCCCGGCCGGGTGCGCACGGGACAGGCGCTCTGACTTCACCGATCAACTGCTTGCTTGATTCCCACGGGATAGTCGGGATCATACGGCAGGTGGTAAACCTCAAGCACATCCTCCATATTTGCTACAAATGCGGCACTCCCTTCCGGCGGGATTTTCCAGTACTTGCTGAGGTGAGGTTTAAGTTCGTTTTTTTTAGAACCCGCTGTATGGTCATATGCGATACGGTTTTCGATATTTTAAGTTCAACAACCTTGTCGGCAAGTAACCTGACTGTCCATCTGGCACACCCCTCCGGAGCATCAGAGCAAGCCAAAGCAATCAGCCTGGCCTCAAATGCACCATCAAACTGGATTTCGCGCGGTGGCTTTTCTAATGGCTTACGGTCGAGTGCCGCTTCTAAACCTTCCTCTACAAATTGCTTCTTGATATGTTCAATAGTCCGACTGGTTATTCCGAGTGCCTCTGCTGCGTCCGCAACTTTCCACGCAGGGCCGCCGACTCCCGCATCACACAATAACAGCGCGCGGGCGTGAATAAATTTTCTTGCATTGAGCTTTCCTTGTTTCGTCAATGCATCAAGTTCGTGGCGCTCTTGATCGGTTAGTGTTACCCGGTATCTCGGTGACATGGTGACCTCCTTTTGTTAAGGGTTTCACCAGTATGTCACATGGGGCTACAATACGAAAGTAATAATGTTACGTGGTACTAGCAATGCTAGTGAACTTTTTCATGCTGAGCCAATTTTCAAAGCGCTGCCATGCAGGCTTTACTAGATAAGTGCGAAATAGCCAGAATAAAAACTCGAGAATCGCATACAGAAATATGCCTCTTAACAAAGCACAGCAAGACCCGGAGTGCCTATTACCGATACCTCCCCCTTTGAAAAAGGGGGATTGAGGGGGATTTGATTGCCTGCTATACATGATGCCAGTGTAAATCCCCCCTGCCCCCCTTTTTCAAAGGGGGGAAACAGCCAAGCAAGCTGCGTTTTGTATAGAGGCATATACAGAAATTGCGTTGTTGGTGCCGCCCCATCGGATTCGAACCAATGGCCTACCGCTTACAATGCGGTTGCTCTACCAACTAAGCTAGGGCGGCATAAAGATAACGAAAGTTCGAGAAACTCAAGGCTCACAAGAACTTAGGAATAGCTCAACGTAGTAACAACCTTTCTTTCATGGCTGCGAATACGTAGTCGCAGCATTTGCAGCAAGTCTGGTTATGACTCCAACATCATTTTCCGTGACTTTACAATGTAGAGGCAATGTTAGCAATCTGTTTTGAAAGCTTATGGATTTTGGAAATTGAGTTTCCGAGTAATCAGATAGGTATGGTTTCAATAAATTTACTGCGCCTAACCATGTCTGGTGTCCTGTCGAAACGCCAACATTATTTTTTAAGAAATGTAGTTGGGCTTGGTTACGATCTTCTTTATTCGAAAAGAGAATTGGGAACCGGCTTCCAACTTGGGTTTTTGTTGTAGGGAACAAGTAGCAAGATGCGTCAGGAAATTGAGCAAAATAACGATGGTACGCTTGAGCGACATGAAGCCTGCCCTCCACATTGGGCCAAAAATTTTCGTCAAGGATGTTCTTTAGTGTCTGCTCCCATCCGGGAGAAAGCACAAAATAGGGAATCTGTGTAGTCGTCGGCATTCGATCTTTTTGTGCCAACTTAAGCAGGCTAAGCAGAGAAAACCCCATTCGGCTTGTATAAATGTGATAAGCAAAATTGGTAAAAAGCCGATCGATATTCAGTGAAAAAGGCTGTGAATTGCACTCTATATCTGAGACTGCCTTGATCAGCGCTGGGCTAATATCATCAAAAAATGGATGGCCCTGTGAAAAAAAAGCGTAGCCTCCATCCATTAGGGTGGTAATTTTCGTTTTACCAAAACTAAAAAACAAACAAGGGCTGTTATTGTTAAAGTAATCAGCATACTCGCCAGTTGGTACGCTGGTTGCAAAGTCATCAACCCATAACACTTGCGCTTCAAGAAATAGTCGATGTATTTCCCTTATTTCTGAAAGTTCCGGGAAAATACCAAAATTGTAAGGAAATATTACAGCAAGAGTTCTGCTGCTCAAGGCATTTCGATAAGATTCAACCGATGGAAAAAAAGTGTTTTCTTCAATATCGACCAAACGAATTTTCAATCCATTGAAAATCGTTGCAAACGCAAGGCTTTGAGCGTTGTAGGCGGGAATAATAACCTCGTCCCTGCCAGGCCGCATAGATTTGAACAAAGACAATATGAATGCCAAACATGATCGCCCTTTAGGAAAAAGGGGAGTGCCCTGTCCCGGTTGGTCGAAGAAAGGGTAAAGCAAGCGCTCATGAGAAGAAGCCACTGCCGTCCTGGATGGCAAAAGAAACAGTGGGGTAGGTGAAAATACTCGGGGGATAGCCACGCGAATTAACGCCCTGAACGTTTTCTAATTTGAGGCCCAAGTATGTGTGCAAACATACCAGGCATGAAACGGGACCAATAGGTGTTTATTGCATTCGGCTTGCTTAAAAAGTTTACATTTCGAGGGGAATTTTTTCCAAAATACAAATAATGCGCATATTCCATAACATTTGGTGCCCACTTGGATTTGAAGTGCTTCTGCCCTTCGTAGCGCATCACACTAAAGTCGAAAGATTTTAACCCTTTCTCTGCTGCCCACTTGATCATTCGCCAGTGAACATAGTCACTATGTCTTAGCTTTAAAGGATCGGCTTCAGAAAATATGGTAAGAATATAGCAACCTGCCCCAGTTACCGTTCCAAAAAGAGTCGAGAGGATTTCCCCTTCATATCCGACAGTAAAAATTTTTATTCTATCTGGCATAAGTTGATACATTTTAAAGAAATAGGCAAGCGAATGTGGTGGAGTTCCAAACTTCTTCATTGCTTTCAAATAAGCAGGGTAGTATGTTGCTTTAATGAAGTCTTCCGATGCCACATTCTCATCAAACTCAAGTTGCTTTAATTCTGCGCGAGCAATATTCTTTCTTATACTATGATCAAATACTTTAAGAAGTTCATCTGGCGTTCGGAGCGGCAATACTGCGAACTCACAGTCCATATGTTTGGAAAACACCGATATCAACCCTGAATCATCAGCCAAACCTTTAATATGCACATATCGTGCACTCGTTATATCGAGCAGTTTGTCAAGTGCACTTTTTAAAATTTCTGGCGGCAATATCCAACTTTCCTGAAGCAGAAATCCCCCATAATCCGAAAATGGCATTGAAACAAGTTTCTTCTCAAAAAGATTCACAATGAGCGATACAGTTAATATTCCCCTTAACTGGCCGTCACTATCTAAAAATCCGACATAAAAACTTTTTATTCCATAGACTTGGTCAAGTAACGTTTTAAATGCGGAAAGATGGGTATGCCGCCCAAATGGATGCGCATCAATGAAACGATCCCATTGGTTAGCTCCCACATCATGATGGCTCTCATTGATCACAAATGAAGAAATTAAGGGCATTTTTTCAAGAACTTATTTCTTTGCAATTAATAATTGCAATGCCATCACATTGCGAAAAAAAGGAATGCTATTGAGCGCCCAATTTAATTTAGCGAATGATGGGAAAAGACGAACAAGGGATGCTGGCACGACCCCATAATATTCCGTCACGGCATCTACAAATCCTGAATTTCTAAACACTTTTCTAAGCGAACCGGGAAAGCAATCAAGAATCCCCTTCTCTATTGCCCACTGCCTTTTTCCATTTGCAGTGATATACAACAGCCAAAATGGGCATATTGGGTTAGGCTCCATAAAAAGTGCAATCCCGCCTTTTTTCAAAGCCTTAAAACATGATGCGGCTACACCTTCGATATCACCCACATGGTGCAAGATGTGCTTCCCCACTACTGCGTCATATTCCACGGGTACTTCCATTGAAGTTCCGGATACACAAATCAGTTCCAAATTAGCCCCCAGCCCGGCGGCATCAGCCCTTTTCCGACACTCATCCAGAGATGCTTGTGACAAATCAACACCTGTTACCGAATACCCTGCACGCAACAGAGGCACTGTATACATCCCAGTTCCACATCCGACTTCGAGGACGCGCTTACCAGGGGATTGCTTAGCAAGACAATCGAGGAAATAGGTAATTACGCTTGACTGATGCGGGTCATCTTTATCTTGAAAGCTAGCAAAATACTCGACCTCCTTATCAAAATAGGATGCTTGATCGACTTCATTCTTGCTCATACTCCCCCCTGCTTTCCTGTTGAAACCACCTTGATGCCATTGACACAATGGCAGCGTTTGTCAACTCGGCCAATATCCAAGCGATCCTACTTAAAATAGCTACAATGGTTGGCCATGGCTGAGTAAGAATGTTACCCAGAAGCACAATCAGAACACCTTCCCTAGCTCCAATTCCTGCGGGCATAAAAAAAGCGGCATAGCCCATAACCACGGAAACGCTTGCTAGCGCGACGAATCTTGGGAATTCAGAGACGCCCAACGGCCCAATGGAACTTGCTAGAAAAAAAAGTGAAATTCCGGCAGCAACCCAAAACAGCGCAAAAATTACGACGGCACCACAGAGATAAGTCCAACGAAATGGAACCTCCGCCCATTCGGCCAGAATCGACCATAAATGCGCCTTGGTTTTTTTTGCCATCCATCGCGCCAGAACTTGAAGTATGCGACGATTCATAGCCAGCATGATGGAAAGAATAGCTGCGATAATAGTACATATTAACCAAATGCTTGGATCTTCGTGAGCTATTTGATACCCCCCGTACATAATAAGACCAACTGCCGCCTGAATGCATAAACTAATCACAGGGATAAGGTAAGCATCTACTATTCTAATGCCTTCAATTTTCGCAAAAGCCATACTTTGGGAAGTTGCATTAATCGCAGATCCTGCTGGGAGATACTTTAATGGCTGCAATAGCATATTGTAGAAAAATATCTTTCTTGCAGAGAATACAGAACCACTTGCTCTCAATAGCAGCACCACTGCAAACGCATTCAATACCAGAGCAAAACTTGTTGCACCAACGGCGGCAGCCAAATAATTCATATCTATGTTCGCATGGCGGAGCAATTCATAGTTAGCTGAAATCTTATAAACAGCCCAGCCAACAATTAATAAAATCACACATACAAATAAAGCTTTTCTTATCACGGAGCCAACCTATCTTAATATATCATGAAGCAATTTTGAAATGCGGCGTTATGCCGCACATTTATTTAGGCTGCCATTCCTTATGCTGTATGCGGTTATTCACTGATGCTGGAAAAACAAAACTCTGTGAATAGCACGAATCCGAATGTAGATTGTGCAGTCAGCGGCATTTATTCTGATATTTCTTTCAACATTCGCGCAGGGACACCAGCTACTATTGTATAAGGCAGAACCTCTTTAGTAACAACTGCGCCCGCAGCCACAATGGAGCCCTCTCCTAATTTATGCGCCCCCGGCAGGATAATGGCATTCGCTCCAATCCATACGTTGTCGCCAATTTCTAAAGAGTGCGTTCTCATTTTCCAATTCTTCTTTTTTTCTCTTGAAATGAGATGCTCGTGGGTCTCTATGATCACTCCTTGGCTTATCCACACATCTTCGCCAATCACCACGCCCCCGGAGTAATCAATTTCCACGTCGTGATTGATGTCGAGTCCGCGACCCAGAGAGACATTTCCGGTTTTAATCTTATGAGGACAAGTAAACATGACGCCTCGGTGAATTCTTATACTCCTGGCTTCACCATTAAACATAACTGCATAAATTACAGAGCGAAGGTAAATCAAAGGGGGAATCTCGCACAGCCAGCCTCCAATCAGAAACTGGATGCCGCGAAAGAAATAATCTCGAAGATAGCCCATATGGTCGGCTACCCTCAGCACATGCCGGGTAGGTTTTGCCTCACCATCAACCAGTCGCGAATGCTGGTAAAAGTGAATGAGCTAAGCAATGAGATGAGCTTTGCTTCAGTATTATGCAGGGAGAAATGCCGCGCAAAATAAAATGGCATCCCTTTTAAACCAAGCCCTCTTAAGCGGGGGCATTCTGGATCCATATCATATGGATGCAAATAGACCAGCCTAGGCTGCCCTTTAGTTTCTCCTTGCCGCAAAGCCAAGCCACTAATAAACGAGGGGTGCAGGCGGAGCCATAGCCCACCGGCAGCGGGCACCTTGGCAGCACCAATTTTCAGCGTGGTGGCGGGGAATTCCCAAATTTCTTTCCCAGAAGCAAGCTTTATCAGGTGGGGTTCTACCAGAATGTGGTGCGCCGCAAGGCTTGGAAACAGGCTGCTGTCATAGACCAAACCTTCTTGTAGCAACGCCTCATAGAAACGTTCTGGACTGCGAGGTATCGACCATTTCGGCGCACGGAAACCGCGAACTTTCTCCCCCACCGTGTCTTCAATTATGTGGATAGATCGCCGCAAATCTTCCTGAAAATATGCGAGATCCAGAAAGTCGTGAACCAACGTATGGTCGTAAGAGTGTGAGCCAATTTCGTGCCCCGCCTTGGCAATTTCTTTCATTAAGGAGGGAAATTCAACCGCAAAAACACCAGTCACAAAAAATGTGGCCTTATGCTTGAATTCGCCCAGCAAATTAAGCAGGCGCTCGACTATCACATGATCTCTGGCTGGAAATTTTTCCCAGCCACCGCCGCCCCGATAACGATATCCCTGGTACCAATGCTCCAGGTCAAAAGTAAGAAAATGGGAAACCTTAGAAGGAGGCGCTTGATTTGGCTGCTTGTTCAACGCGATCTCTTCTTTTTGAGCAGATAGAGTATTCGCTCCTGATTTACCCGAATACGATCAAGCATGTCGACAACTATTGCGACTAAAATAAAAACCAAGCTGATTACGGCAAAAAAACCGGAGAGGAAACCAGCATAAAGATAGCCACTGAATACACCAGTAATGAGAAAATTGCCAAAGAAGATGACGCCAAATGCCAACGCGGGCAGCATAAACATGCCGGCAATGGCCATAAAAAACTTGAGGGGGAAATAATCGCGATAAATACGCAGAATAATGGTTGCGGTATTGAGTGCATAGCGTGGAATACTTCGTGCGACCCGCGATTGGCGGTCTTCAAAATAAGCTACGCTGATTGGCACCTCGATAATTCTAAGTTGCTTGGATACTAAATCCAAAAAAGTTTCCTGAGTATAGGTAAAAAGCCCATGCAGATTGATTTGCAACAGAGCCTCTCTTGAATACGCCCTGAAACCGCAAGATACATCTGCAAATTCTTGCCCACACAGTTTGCTGATAAGGAAAGACATCATGTAGTTGCCCACCAGCTTTACCGGTGGCATCTTCGGTCTTAAATCGCTATTCTTGAAACGGGAAGCCGTAACCATATCCGCCTGTCTGCCCAGAATAGGCATTATCAACTTTGGGATGTCGGCAGGATCGAATTGCCTGTCGCCATCGATATTTACCATCGCATCGAAATTGTGATCTACCGCGTAAGTGATTGCACTGTGGAAAGCCGCCCCTACCCCACGATTTATGTAATGTTTAACCACATCGGCATGATGCGCCACAGCAATGTCCGCTGTTCCATCGGAAGAGCCGTCGTCCACCACGAGAACCCTGATTTCGGAAAACCCCTGCATGGATTTCGGGATTCTGGAAATTACGTCACCTATTGTGGCTGCTTCATTGAGACAAGGTATTGCAACAAGAAGCTTCATGGTTTCCTCAAATAATTAATAGGGTAATCCATACAAATACGGTGATGCTAGTACGTTGAGATGGCGAACACCGTATTCAGGTTGGTTGCCACATATAAAAACAATTAGGTTAGCGAACCGCTTGTCAGATGTATCATTTTCAACAAAATGACATCCGACGATTTGTATCGTTATTTATCAATGACTTAAGCATGCTTTAATAGTTACCGCCTTTGTATGGATACCCCGCAATAATTATAGGTGAGCTTACACTAATGTCCGCTTAAAAATCAAACAGAATCATTTGGTTGCTTGGTTGCGGCGCAACAGTTCTGGTGGTATCGGGCTTTTCCATTCAAGTCTGAAAATACGGAAATTAAGGATTCTGGGATCACTACTGATGTGTTGTCCATCCGCATCGGATTTAATTTGCAGATAATGGTTACCCGCACTGTCGAATTGCAGTGACAGTTGACACTCTTTTCTCCCCTCAAGAGTGCATATCCCTAGAACCTTTCCGCTCTGATCGGCAATTTGAAGTTTGATCGGGTGACCGGCAGATGGACCAAGCTCGGCTTCTATGCCCAGCGTGCCCTTTGTTTCCACTTCGTTCAGCAGTACCTCGGCACCGTTGTTTACCCATCGGAAGCTTTCGCCACCAAATTTTTCAAATGGATACCAGTTTTGCCCTAAGCTGATGGGGCTTATTGTTCGACGAGGCACATCGAGATTGCCAGTCGTGTAAATATCTTCCGTCAATTGAGGTTCCGGAGGTAGTTGATCTGCCGAGTTAGAGCTCGCAAAGCCGATATGCATAATGCGATAGACGAGTAATCTGTTGTCAACGTACGAAACTAATTTCCCATGTTCCGTATGCTCAAGAGAGAATGGCGACTGGAATGACGAAATATTTACCCAGTGACATCCGTATGTCCCCAACAACATCGCCCCTGCAAGCTTCCGTTTCGCATCGTAGACCTTTATCTCTATGGGGCGAAACTCGATGCCTGGGCCTGACTCGCCGCAAATATACATGAAATTTGAATTCTGGCTTCGCTGCTGAACATCAACAAGAACAGTCCCTATGCGGCCATCGGATACCCAACGAAAAGGTTTGTCGGTACCCGCGTCTTCCGGATCAAGAGCATTCTCTATACGGCCATCTGATACCCAACGAAAAGGTTTGTCGGTGCTCGCGTTTTCCGGTTGCCAATAAGTCGCCAATTCAATGATATCGTGTTCAGGTTTTCTGGTGATGGTAAAAATATCGGATTCCCAGACAATTTCACCGGTTCTTTCAGAAAAAATATCAATCAAGCCTTTCTCGTTCAGGATGAATTGCGCTTCGGCCTTGCTGCGTTTGATCGTTATGCCAGCATCTCCAAGAATATTTCGAATGAGATCTGCATGAGTGTATTGCGGGATAGCAATGTGGGTTTGCTCAAGGATCGAGCGCGGTACTTCAAGTATCTTGTAATAGCTTGATGGGTGTTCGTTGAAAGATCTATGGGAGAGTCTTTGGAAAGCTAATGTATTGTAAATCGTGTTGGGCATTAGCAAAACTATCATGACCATTGCGCCAGCAATTCGCAAAAAATAGTGATTTCTCTCCATCAGGTAGCCGATTGCCACCACTGTTGCAGAAATGACAATCCACGCATTGATGTAAAGGAATTTATAGACGTAGTAGCTATCATAGATAGCGAATCTCATAACGAAAAAGAAGAAAACCCACAGGGGTACCCAGACGGCTACAAAAGTTACACCTTGCTTAAACAGCCGATAAAAGCCGAACAAGGAAAAAGCCGAAAGTGCTGTTGCAGCAATTAGTGAAACTGTTTTCAAATTCGACTGAGAATCCAGCCATGCCAGACTCACCTTCGAAAAAGAGGTCGAAGGCCACAATCCCCAGAATTGCAAAAAACCAATGTGGTTGATTGCAGTCCCCCAGCTTCTGAACTGGACTAGCGCACGAAACCTGATGGGTTCGGCTAACGGGTAGATGATTGCAAACCCCAGCACAAATAAAATGACGACTGCGGCTTGAATGCGTTGGTCTGCAAGAATGTCAACAATGGAATGCTTGTCCTTATGGTCAGCCCACCATAAAAGAACGGCGTAGGCTGCTACCGGGGCGATTACATACGGTAAAGGGTATGGGTACGCCAACAACACCATCGCCAACATAACAAGCGGAATAACCACCCAGCGCCCCATCGACAGGCGATCTCTCACTCCTGTGACTGCAAAATAAAGAATAAAAGGAATTGCTGAGTTATACATAAGCGAGCCTTCATGCCCATTCACGTAAGTTGTCAGATAGAAATTTCCGAGCACGGAAAAAATTGTAGACAGCACCGCGATATATATTTTCTGCAAGAAGACATGGCGTGCAAATGCATACACACCCAATGCGAAAAATCCGAGGTTGAGGAGCTCCTGAATTATAAATACGTCCATGCCTTTCGGCAGATCGAGCAACGCAGAGAAGAAGGCAAGGCTGCTGTACTGAAGGCGACCCGGATCCTGAACATAGCGATCCCTGAAAAAACTAGTGTCAAATTTCGGTGTTACGCCCATTTTCTCATTCAGAGAAGTCACTAAAGAAGCGCCAACTCTAGTAGACACATCTATTGCCGAGCTGTTACCCCGTAATTCATTTTTCAGGTAGGCATTGCGACCGTTAAGTCCATCGAAAATATCTTCACTGCCGGAATGCCAATAATTCCCCACTCCAGAAAATAGATAAGGAATAGCCGCAATTAACATCACCCCGATAAAGATTGAATATTCTATCCAGTGTTTTTTTATGCTGCCTGAATTAGGCAAAATTAATGTTTTCGTTCGCCATTGGCGTACAAACACAAATGTATTGACCAGCAGCGCAAGAATCAGAATGCCATACGTAGTTACATAAGCATTACCCACAAGAAAGTACAATGGGAAAAATAGCACAATGGCCAAGGAGTAACCGAAAACCAATTGGATGCCTGCTGGCTTCGCATTCTCCAGGCGCACGAAAAGCCTGTATGGCCCCCAGCCCATAAATGCCAGTAGGAGTACTGCAGCGACAAGCAATAGAATGATATTCAATGTAATTTCCGTTCATAAATAAGGTTAGTAATGGATGTTGATATTTTGCCTGATTCGCCATCCTAACCAGTAACCACATGTTTACGTAAAAACGGCAATATCGTAGTGTGCATTCTGAGCGTGAAGGCAGCTGTCCCAGGACTCTTTCCCGTAGACGACTATTGATCTTTACATAATTCGCGACACACTTGCCGTCATTCCCGCGCTGCGTGTGTTGTTGGGGCTTCAGCCCCTTACAACCACGGCGTACCCCTTGCGGGTGCAAGCGGGAATCCAGCAAGACAAAATGCCTTTTGTTTAAACCCACTGGATTCCCGCTTTCGCGGGAATGACGTGGCAATTTTATTATTTCCAAGATTCCATTTTGGATGATGCGGCGCTGTCTTCAATTATGTAAACCTCAATAATTTCCTGTATGCCCCATCAGCAATGTCTGCGAGGGGGTTTTGTTGCGGATAAATGCGGAATCTTCCTAAGAAGCGCGGCACCTGCGCAAAACGAGCACCAGCTTCATGGAAACGAATTACAAATACTGGTTCATAGCAAACGGAAGGTTTTGTCAACTTGCACTACCACCTTGCAGCGCACCTGACAGTCCGCAAGTGAGCAACATGCCAAAATAATCCATTTCATGTCGGCATTACAGCTTATTCAACCGTATTGCCTTGCAGCACACCATGCACGAAAGTGGCCTCACTCGCCTTCTGCCCGTTCTCGCCCCAGTTAATGCTTGTTCCATGCAAAACACCTGCGGCATAAGTCGCATCAGCTTTCTTCAGGCCATTCTCGTAATATGAAATCGCTTTCCCATCAAGCATTCCGGCACGATAGTTGGCCTCGCTCATCTTCACGCCGCTTTCGTAATACATCGTTGCCGGGCCATCAAGCAGCCCATTTCTAACGGTTGCCTCAGTACGAATTTTCCCGGACGGGTAATAACTGCGCCCGACATCCTTCTGCCAGCAACCGCTTAGCAGCAGAGCCACGATCACTGCAGCGCATAACGATGGCCTTGTCATTTCTTGCCGCCCCATCTCGTTTTAATTCGGTAACCCCTTGAAAAAACCGCATTCATCCTCAACGAGTTTGCGTTGTATCCGCGACAGTCCATTCACAATGGCAATAAAATCAAAGCGCGACATGGCTAATCGTTTTGTATTGCTCATTGCAAAGTTGCACGGTTACTTTTCCAGTCTCATCGCAATTGCCTTTGCAAACTCCGAGAAATCCGCGAGGTGAAACTTCACTATGCAGTGCACAATTTCCCAGTTGATATTTTCATAGTTGTGAACCGCGATATTTCGAAAGCCTACAGCCTTTTTGAGATTGATCGCCAACTCGTTCTTCAACACACCTTCCTTAGCCAGCAAATCAAAAACTTGCCCCATGTTATCAGGCGGCGGCACTTCCATACCGGCAATCAGATGCGCACCGATATCCACTGAGATTTGCACCGCACGACTGAGATTAAGCGAGACAATGTCCTGAAGATCAATGTCCTCTATCAGCGTAACGGCATCCGTTGGGCACTTTGTTTCTATACGCCGCAAACAGCGACGTAACGATTCCAGTTTTTGCTCGACTACTTCCCGATCCATGCCATCCGCCTTTCTGCGAGCAGCCTGGTGCGATACGGCATGAAGTCTGCCTGCTCAAACACGTGCCGACGAATCAACTCTCCATACAAGGTATCGCTGCCTAGCACTCTTCTGCCATGCCGCACTATTTGTCCAAGCAATGGCTCTGATACCCCATTCAAATCAATCAAATCAATAGGGCGTCCGGTACGCTCGGCTAACGCACCAACCAGAGCCATTTTTTCATGAACAGTAATAGCTTGTTCAGCAGCAACGGCTATATCCAAATCACTATCCGCACGCTGGCACCCCGAGGCAACAGAACCAAATAGCACCGCGAGTGCAATCTTTGGAAAATGGGCCAAGACCTCCTTGAGTTGCACATCTAGCTGTGATTGAGATACTGCTTCAATTGCTGTCATCTGTTTATCCACACCAGTCACCGCCCAGTATCCAATTTCACCCAGATATGCGTGTCAAGCACAATCACTTGAGGCAATTCCAATCTTCAACCGGTGCTGCTGGCGAAATCATATCGCCAAGCACCTTACCCTTACCTGCTATGCGAGGTGAAGGCTCGTGTTTTACTCTGGATGCAGAGGGCGTTTTATCAGAAAGAATCGTAACGATTACGCGTGCCTCTTCAACTGGCGGTTGATCACCCAACCATTTCATTTGCCCATGCTCGTAAATCGCTTCATAGCTTTGGAGCATTACCATTCCCTCCTAAAAAATGCTGCGCATAAGCTGCCATGCGAAATTGGGTCTCGGTCAGTATGTGGACACCCTGCAAGGCTTGTTGCAGGGCATCCAGAAGGTCGTCTGCCGATTCCATGTATTCGTGCACCAGCCGGTTTCAGAGTTCGCGAAGTTCGATCCAGGCTTGAGTCGATTCGATCCAGCCGAGTTTTTCTGCACGGAGCAGGTTGTCGAGTTGCGCGCCGGTTTTCTCATTCATTTGTTTTTCTTTCTTATCGTGTGTTTGAACTTCAAAACCGCGAAGTTCAGTTCGATAGATGTCTCCGTGTCGCTCGTTTGCAGATCATCATCAAAAATTTCTGCGATTAGTTCGCCACTTTTTTGCATGAGCGACTTTTGATCGGCTTTGTCCTGAGCTATAGATAGCTCTTTGATATTTCTTGATAGCTCTCTGATTTTTGAGAAAGTTTCGACTATCGAAATAGTTGCCTGGGTTGCTTGTTGACTTTTGAGAATTGTGGCGAGCATATACAAACCTTTTTCGGTAAATGCGCTCGGCAGCTTCACCTTGCCCCCTTTCATTGAAGTCGAAAATTTCGACTTCAATGAGTCCCACTCGCTTTTATCAAGCTCCAATACGTACCCATCAGGAAATTTTTCTGGGTTGTTTTTTACAGCCTCATTGATTCTTTTTGTTTCAACCCCATAAATTACTGCCACATCGGTATCAAGCAAAACCGTTTTATCTCTTATCTTGATAATTAGATTTTTCAGATTTTCAATTTTTACCAGGTCACTCATATCAGGCCATCCTATGTATTTTCTTTGCCATTGTCATAAGGGAACCTCTAAAAATTCGTCATTCCCGCGCAGGCGGGAATCCAGCTTGTTGATTTGACTGGACTCCCGCTTTCGCGGGAGCGACGAAATATGAATTTTTAGAGGTGCCCATAATATGATCCCATTGCGCAGCGCCTGTTCATGAATGGGCAGCAGTGGTTTGAGCGGATCCTTGATCAACACATCGACCTTGCGACCACCCAGTTTGATGTACAGGCGAGCCGATAGGCGGCATTCCGCCTGAATGCGGTGCGCCAGAGACCGGCCCGGCTCAATGAACAAGTCGATGTCTCCGCCGCGCTGCGTGTCATCTACACGGCTTCCGAATAAGCGCACGATGGCCTCCCCCCCGAGCTGGCTGGCAACCTCGCTTTTGATGATTTCGCGTGTCTTATCATCAAGCCGCATCCTGCGCCCCCACTTTTTGAATAAGACACTTGATACGATCCTCTTTGTCGCAAGTTTTTTATTTTGTTCGTTAACGTCATGTACCCGGCCATTTTACACTTGATGATGACATTCATCGTTGTTCACGCCGATTGAATATTGTCCCAGGACGAGTCGCTGCTTTTTGAAACGGCAGCTGTGGATAAGTGTACCAAATAGCTGGCTTTTGAAATTCTTCTTTCCTTTTTTATTTCATACGATCATGCAGCACATAACGATAGCCTGATCATTTCTTGCCGCCCAGTCTCGTTTCAATCCGGTATCTCAGGTGTGCCACAACATGCCTCAGCATATAAGATGCAACACCTCGTTTGATGTCGCTGTCATGCACTTCCTTGCCATGGCAGCGCTGCCGCAGACGGGACATTTCCTTGAACCCGATATCCGTAATTTGTGCGCTGGTCTTTTGCTGGGGGTGAACCCGGAAGGCAGCCAGGAAACCGGGTAATCTCGCAAACCTGGCGCCGGCATCACGAAAGCGCAAGAGCAAATCCCAGTCCATCGCAAAATGGAAGCTCTCGTCCAGAGAGCCGCCGATGCTTTCCCAGATACGCCGCCGCCAGAACAAGGTTTCCTGAGGTACGAAATCGACCCAGGTTAGCACCTCGTCGTCGTGAGCTGGCAGAATCCAGCGGCCAATCTCCTGGTCGTTCTCGTCGATGATGATGCGATGTCCGTATACCACATCTACCTCCGGGTGCTGCTCAAAATAGGTAGCTACATATGCAAGGGCGCCGGGCAACAGCAAGTCATCGGAATTGAGATAAGCCATGATTTCCCCGCTGGCATGGCGGAATCCAAGATTGATCGCGTTGGTTTGCCCTTCATCCGGTTTCGATTCCCAAAAGGTTAGCCGATCCGAGTAGCGCTCCAATATCTCTACTGAACCGTCTTTCGATCCACCATCCTGAACGATGTATTCCAGGTCAGGATAGTTCTGTTCCAGCACGCTTTTAAGCGTGCGCTCCAGGAAAATCGCTTGGTTGAACGAGGGGGTGACAATGGAAATTCGTGGCGGAGTGGACAACACAGGGGGCCGACTATACTTTTCCGGGAGATTAAGCGGGCGGGGTGGATACTGGTTGAGGACACCGAGATTAGGAAGCCATGCCTTGGCAACGAACTGTCTCGCTCGACCGACCGGGCGCTGGACTTTGCGCCACAGGCGCCACAAGTAATGGGTGCGCAAGGCGCGCGCCTGATAGTGGATCAACTGCTCCCTCTCATGGCAGATGCCCAGCAGATCCTCCAGTTGGCTTTGAAGGCCATCAAACTGCACTTGAAGATGATCAAATTGGGCGCGTAGATTATCGTAATCGCGCATCTTGTGGAGTACTGCAAGCCAATCAACACCCTGGGCGTGTCCGTAATCTCGAACGGCCTTTTCAACCGATTTTGGGAAAAAGATGATAGTGTCGTTCAGCACCATGACTTGGTGCGCGGCGCTTACCACGCGCAAGGCCTCGATAACCTCGCCCAGGCTCGGCCACTGGGATATTTCGTGTGGGGCGGGTGGAGGAGCGAGAAACAGGCGCGCATCATCGATAACGATGAGGCTGTCGGCGTTGAGTTGGCCGATTGCACGAATCTCTCCGAGTAGCGGACATTGTGAAGTCCCGCCCGCCGTATTGTCGGCCACGCACCAGTGGGCATCGAGGAAATACAACACCGACTGTTCGCGCAGCCTTGGTGCCCACTCGGCCAGCGCCGTCGTTGAATCGCCGTGAACGAGGTCGATGTGTGCCTGCCCGTCGAACCGGAAACGTGCCTCCACGTAATACTCTGGGGAAAGTTCGACTGTGTGGATTTCCCTGAAAACATCCTTCACCAGTTCGACGGTGTCTCCTCGGAAAGTTCCTGTTTCGACAAAAACATCAAGGGGCAGCACTTTTTTCAGTGCGGAAACCAGCCCCAGATCAATAGAAAAATTTACTGCGCCCATGAACTTAACCCTTCTCCACCATCTTACTGAGACGCTTAACCTCGGCGTCAAGCAAATCAATTACAGCCAAGCGTTCAGCACATATTTTTGTAAGAGTATCTATCTGACTCTGAAATGATATTTGGTCATCTATACAAGAGAATTTTTGCGTTACCGGAACATCCAGCTCTTTTGGAATGAAAATAGCGTCACAAAAGGCCAGCCGCCCCTCTGGGGTGACGTGCAAATTGTTCAATGAATACATTTCATAATTCAACTGGGAAAGCGCTGCTGTCAATTCTGCGGGCGAGCATTGGCCATCATACAGCGGAATGTAAATGAATTCAGTTTGGATAATCGGCCGATGCGACGAAATAACACGCTCTCCCCCTTTAATTACAGAAAGGTCATTTCCCTGGGTGTCAATCTTCAAAAGTTGGAGCCTGTCACCAACAGGTTTCCCGATCAAATATTCATCCAGGGTCGAGACTGGCACGGTATGCTTTTTAATCGTGCCGTGACTCAGATAGCGCCGATCATATTTAAGTAATGAAGCTGTGGCCGTGTCCTCATCACAATACAGGTCAAGCGTTCCTGATTGAGAGCTCAACGCAGAATTTATTGCCTTATATTCGCAAACAGCGGTTGGTGAAACTTCATTTAATAATTTTAGATAGCTTTCCGGGTTCGGCTCGAACGAAACAATATTTCTAAAAAAACCAGTTGAAATAAGAAACCTGGAATATTCCCCGTGATGCGCGCCAACATCGATAGCAATAGAGCGGCTTGCCTTCTCAGGATTACAGACCGATTGAAGTAGCTGAGAAAGACTTGGGTTCATCTTTAATTATGCCGATCAGAGCCAAAAATGCGCGCTAGCCAACTCTGACCCCGCTGAACATTTTGATTTGTTATTGCTTGCCTTTCCAGCAACAACTGTTGAATGACTTTTTCTTTTTCTTCAAGTTCGGTGTTCATTGTATGAAATTTTTTTGATAATTCTTCTTCATTGTCCCGTATGCATTCCGCGATGACGGAGCTAGCCTTTTCGTAGAAATCATCACGAAAGAAGAATAAATTTCCCCATTGCTTCTCATGATACAAAGCCATGCCAATCCCAATAAATTCCAAATCATCAATGCGTTTGGTGGCAAGGAACGTCCGATAACCCAAGCCACGCATGTGCTCAATAATCAATTCCGGCGCTGCTTCAGGCCAACCTCCGTACAGTCCCTTGGTAAAATATTCGCAAATTATTATTTCCGGACGGAGAATTCCTAAACCACGCAGCACATTCAAATCATTGCCTTCGGTATCTGTTTTCAGAACTCCAAGGTTTGAGGGGATTTCACCATGTTCAGCCAAACTCTGAAGCGAGCGACATTCGACTTCGAAAGATTTGCTATGTGAAAATATTCCCGGAGCATCTGCCTTTTGCAATGAATGATAGTAATCCAGCTCCAGGCCATCAGCATCAGTTGCTACATTGAATCGTTGTTTTGTATCGATATGAGTTATTGCGCAGTTGTGCAACGTGGCATCTGCATATCTTCCAACTAATTTTTGCAATATCGGGAAATGCCTAGACATTGGCTCAAACAAAACCCCGCTCATACCAAGCTCTAACATTGCAAGAGCAAATGCACCCTTTTCCGCACCAATATCTACAAAATTTCTATTCGCAAAATACGGAGAGAGTAGGTTTATCAGCTTAATTTCTGTATCTTGAGAAAGACTGTTGTAGGTCATATTTCACTTACGAATAAAATTAAAATTCAATCAATACAAAATGCAACTGATCATCAAAGGCCGCTCTCACATGCATTATGTTCGTATTGAATAGACACAGGAATTCCACACAACCCCAAAAACGGGGGGATATTTGATTGATAATCCCACTTCAAACTCAATGGTCCCAGTCGTGGAGTTTCGTGAATCACGGTACCGGCATTGATACGTCGACTATCGGCAAGAGCGAAGGTAAATGAGTATTCTCCGGCTTCCAGGTTGCAAATAACCTGAAATTGGATTTTAAAAATACTATCTATCATTGTTTGGGGACGCGTAACAGGATGGGTATATGTACCTTGTGAAGTCACAACCTGATTATTACGGTTGTGGAGGGTGAGCATCACATGTGCTTTTTCACATTCATTGTCATAATACCGCACCTTAAAAACAAGTGTTTCACCGATAGATACGGCTGTGACCGCTTCGCCATGAACATTGTAAACGCCCACCTCAAGAATAGATCTTGGAGTGGGAGCGTTATTTTTCCAGAGCGGCAAGCGCAAGCCGTCGAATACAGCATTTTTTCCAGAAATTTTCTCATCAAAAATTAAATCGGGTGATGGAGCACTCTGGCACACTGTTAGATTTAGATAATAATGAATAGCCATTAAATTACCACCAAAAAACTTAACCAATCCTTTCTCAAGAAACAATCCTTTTTGACAAAGGTCACGAACCGTCTGCATATCGTGCGAGACAAACAACAGCGTTACACCTTTAGCGCATAGTCCACGAATAAAACTCAGGCACTTTTGCTGAAAGAAAAAATCTCCCACGCTGAGCGCCTCATCGATAATGAGAATGTCCGGGTCGCACAACACTTGCACGGCAAATGCCAGTCGCATCATCATGCCGCTGGAGTAGGTTTTGACGGGGCGGTTTATGGCTGCGCCGATCTCGGCGAAAGCCTCGATTTCATCAAAGCGACCAAGAATTTCCTCGCGACTTAGACCAAGCAACAGGCCATTGAGGATGACATTATCGCGACCGGTATACTCGGGATTAAAGCCGCTCCCGAGTTCCAGCAGCGCAGAAACGCGCCCATTTACCCTTACTTCGCCGGTTGTCGGAGTGAGCGTCTTGGTGATAATTTCCAACAGGGTGCTCTTGCCGCCGCCGTTACGGCCTATGATCGCGACGGATTCCCCTCGTTTGATTTCGAAATTGATGTCTCTCAACGCCCAGATTTCCTGTGTGCCTTTGGTATGCTTGGACCAAACGGCATGCAGCAGCCGGGATCGCTGGTCATCAAAAACCCGGTAGCATTTGCTGACGTTGCGGACGGAGATGGCGATATTATCTTTATCACCTATATCGTCCAAGTTCGGCATTGATACCGTAAGTGCCATTGCTTAATGCTTTCCTGCTGGGTTCATTACGGTATAACCTGCAAATGATGCAACAGCACAAAGGTTGATATCCGCAGATACGAAAGCAGCGCCAGGTTCCTCAATCAGGGAAAAGGCCGCAAGCTGCAACGCATCTAATGTTCTTAAATTATGTGTTGGGCCATATTGATTCAACAGAGCGATGGCTTCTTGTGAGACAGCCTGCCCCAGAGGCTCCACATAAAAGTAGGCGCAAGCTTCGGTGAACCCCTCCAAAGTCAATGCAATTTCACGTTTACCCAGCTCGCCAGCACGATATTTTTTGTGTAATGCGCTAGTAAATTCAACAAAGGCCAATTCTGAAATCCAAACTTCGTTATCCATGTTTTCAATGATCGGCGTTACGATGTCTGTACCTTCTTCTTCGTGAAAGTATTTGACCAAGGCTGATGTGTCAAAAAACACTTTCATAAACGGTCTTCTTGTCGTTCTGCGATGATGGTTTCAGATAAGTTGTCGCGGCATAACGCCAATGCATTTCTTGCTTTGCTGCGGCCAGTTAACAACAGGCTCTTGCTTGGACGAACAGCTTTAGCCTGTAGGGCTAACACAAAATTTTGCACGGCGATCAAATCACCGGGTGCAAGCTTTTCTATTCCCTGGATAAGTTGCGTGGTTAGTTTCATCTAAATACTCCTTTAGTGGTAACACTTGCTATCGTTGCGGACGGAGATGGCGATATCATACGTGAACTTTCACACTGTTCTTGTAGCTTCATTATATCTGAGCCGATGCGGCACATCATTTGCCGCGCTTTGTCTTGTATATCCGACAACTCTTTGACGCTTCTCGATAGCTCCCGAATTTTCGAGAAGGTCTCATGGTGGCAAGCCTCTATGGCTTGTTTGCTTCGCAATATTGTAGCGAGCATATACGAGCCTTTTTCGGTGAAGGCATTAGGCACGACTCTCGTCTTGGCAAATTTTGTGGTCGAAATTTTCGACCGCAAATCAGAAAACTCCGCCTCGCTAAACCCTAGGGAAACGCAGATTAATTCGGTTTTGTCGTTCCCGCGAAGGCGGGAACCCAGTCAAATCAAGCATCTGGATCCCCGCTTTCGCGGGGATGACGAATAAGTCCGCGTTTCCCTAGTATGTAATCCTGCGGAAATTTATCTGGATTGTTTTTTACTGCTTCATTGATTCGTTTGGTTTCAACCCCATAGATTTTGGCGACATTGCTATCAAGCAGAACACTCTACCCTCTGATTTCGATGATCAGTTTTTTCAGATTTTCGATTTTCACGATGTCGCTCATCTCAGCACCTCCAATTTGGTCATGCCAAATTTGCCGTTTATCTGCGCCGCTGCTTCATTACGCACTGTCTCTCGGTCACGGTTGGTTGAATATCCAAACATAATTAAACCATGTCCGCAAAGATGGGGCGCAGCCGCCTGAACAGGACTAGCGAAGCCCATGCAAAAAGGGTAGCCAGCGCAAAGTACATTGCCAAACCTTTCAAGGCGGGCATTTGCCCGTAGAAGAGGACGAGGCGGAACTGCTCTACAACAAAGGTCAGCGGGTTCAGCATCAACAGACTTTGCAGCAACGGCGTGGCAGCTTCAATGCTGTAAAAAATGGGGGTCAGGAACAGCAAAGTGTGGTTGAGCATACCCGTCAGTTGGCTGATGTCTTTGACGATGACGCCAAGCGCTGAAAGCAGCCAACCCAATCCCAGCAAGACGGGAATGAAGCACACCAGAATTACCGGGAACAGGATGGCGGTTGTTTTAGGGGTTCCAAAAAGGAGGATGTAGCCCAGAAACCAGACGGCTATACCGATCAAGGCGTGTATCAAGGCGGTTGCTACGGTGATGACCGGCAACAACTCAAGAGGAAAAACCACCTTTTTGACGAAATTCGGATTGTCTGTAATCAGCGTGGTGGATTTGTTCATGCATTCCGAAAACGCGTTGAAGACGATCAGCCCGGCGAAGAGCATCAGTGCGTAATCCGCCGTGCTGCCGGAAAAGCCCCAACGTGCCTTGAGAATGATACCGAAAGCAATGGTGTAGACGGTGAGCAGGAAGAGCGGTTGGGCAAACGACCAGACGATGCCGCCAAAAGACCCCCGGTATCGCCCGGAAAACTCCCGTTTCGTCAGTTCAAGCACCAGGCTGCGATGGCGCCAGAGGGTGAGAAAAATGCTATTGGGCATTGGTTACCCGAACATAGTGATCGCCAAGCCGAATAATATCGTCTTCACTCAGGTGCTCGATGCTCCGGATGTGGTTGTCGCCAACTTCGTGCCGATCTACTTTCATTGGAATGCTCTATAACGATATCTGCTGGTTGTGCTCCAACTCAAAAAATTTGCCCCATTATCGCTGCACCTAACAGGCATGGCAAAAATGAGCGGAGTCCGATTTAGTGGACGGGCAAGTCATCTGGATTATGCCTCAGATTGTTGCCATCTGGCGTAAAACTGGTTAGCGAAATCAGCGGGTACTTGGTTGCCGATTTTCGCATGACGTCGGATACGATTGTAGAACACCTCGACTCCACCGTGGTCTCCCGGCATGGGGAACAAGAGAGGGCGGCACGCGGCTACAACCCGAACAAACGAGGGCGGTTGTTGGCGGTGGGCGCATTCTGGCATCGCGACCCGAAACAGAGCCAATTGCTGCTTGCAGTTTCGCGATGGCGAAGGGCTTGGTTTGAGGGTTTGTGGGCGAACGCCGGGCATCCGCCCGTGCTGCCAGTTCAGTTAGAAATCGGCTAATGGATTATCTGGGTTTATAGCGGCGCCCTAAAGCTTATTTGACTTTAAGCATCACGATGCGGTAGCATCACGATGCACTTGATTTATCAGGAGAGTCCTATGCGTACCACGATTGATATTGAAGACGATGTTTTGGCAGCGGCCAAGGAATTGGCGCGATTGCAGCATGTTTCCGCTGGACAGATCGTTTCAAAATTGTTGAGGAAAGCTCTGGCGGGGGGGGCGCAAAATCGACTTGAACCCCGGCAAATTGGTGGATTCAGGCCATTCCCGGCACGGGGATCGATAGTCACCGACGACAAAGTCGATCAATTGCGCGACCAGGAAGGAGTCTGATGCGCGCCTTGCTGGATGTGAATGTTCTGATCGCATTGCTTGATGCGGGACACATCCACCATGAATTGGCGATGTCTTGGCTGGAAAGCGAGATTCAGTATGGCTGGGCGTCATGCCCAATAACTCAGAATGGCTGCATACGCATCATGTCGCAGCCCAACTACCCCTCAGCGTTGCCTGCCAGCCAAGTAGCCGAACGATTGACGGAGGCTTCGGCAGATGCCGACCATCTATTTTGGCCTGCCGATGTCAGTCTGCTGGAAAACGGGGTAGTGGAGTGGCAGCGAATGCTGGGGCACCGACAGGTGACGGACGCCTATTTATTGGCTCTGGCCATGCGGCATGGCGGGCGTTTGGTCACGCTTGATCGGCGTATTGATTTTGACGCAGTACATGGTGCGCGGCCTGATCAATTGGTCGTGCTGGCAAAAAAGTGACAGAAGCAATTAACATGGCCGCGCCACCTAAATTCCCTTACAAAAGATTTGAAGCTCCGCACTAAAACAGGATGCCGCTTGCCCGGTACTCTCGATTATTTCATCGGTTTCCAGAGAAAGGCGATGTCGCCACCACGCTTGCTATCGTCCACCCGCGAGCCGAAAAGCCATATCCGCACGTCACTTCCGGATTTCCGGCATGCGGTGTGGTTTTGATCAAGTCAACCTCGTGGTCTGCCAGGCGCATTCCGGAAGAATCAAGGTGTGCTTCTTGCAGTGCTATTCGTGGCAGTTTAACACCGAGTAGCCGTGCTTCTTGACCAGTTCATCCCGCTCGGCAACCTTCAGGTCTTCACGCACCATTTCAGCCACTAATTCATCGAAGGTGATTTTGGGTGTCCAGCCGAGTTTTTCTTTTGCCTTGGTGGGGTCGCCCAAAAGGGTTTCGACTTCGGTAGGGCGGAAGTAACGCGGGTCGACGGCAACGATGGGAGTTTCCTTCTGCCCTGGATTCCCGTCTTCGCGTGAATGGCGGTTGATCCAGTAACCTTTCTCCTCCACGCCCTGCCCTTCCCAGCGTATTTTCATGCCAAGTTCGGCAGCGGCGGCGTCTGCAAAGTCGCGCACGCTGTATTGCACGCCGGTGGCGATGACAAAGTCTTCGGGTTTTTCCTGTTGCAGCATGAGCCACTGCATTTCGACATAATCCTTGGCGTGGCCCCAGTCGCGTTTGGCATCCAGATTGCCGAGATAGAGGGCATCCTGCAGCCCAAGCTTGATGCGCGCCAAGGCACGGGTGATTTTCCGGGTGACGAAGGTTTCGCCCCGGACCGGAGATTCGTGATTGAACAGAATGCCGTTGCAGGCATACATGCCATAGGCTTCCCGGTAATTGACGGTGATCCAGTAAGCATAGAGCTTGGCGACCGCGTAGGGCGAGCGGGGGTAGAACGGTGTAGTTTCCTTTTGCGGGGTTTCCTGCACCAAGCCGTAGAGTTCGGAGGTGGATGCCTGATAAAAGCGGGTCTTTTTCTCGATGCCAAGGATGCGGACCGCTTCCAGCACACGCAACGTTCCCAAGGCATCGGAGTTGGCGGTATATTCAGGCTCTTCAAACGATACCGCGACATGGCTTTGCGCCGCCAGGTTGTAGATTTCATCCGGTTGCACTTGCTGGATGATGCGGACCAGGCTGCTGGAGTCGGTCATGTCGCCGTGGTGCAGGACGAAGCGGCGATCTTTCTCATGCGGGTCCTGGTAGAGGTGGTCGATGCGATCCGTATTAAAAAGCGAGGTGCGGCGCTTGATACCGTGCACCTCGTAGCCTTTTTTCAACAGGAATTCCGCCAGGTAAGCGCCATCCTGGCCGGTTATACCTGTAATCAGAGCGATTTTTTTCATTTCATCATCACTTTCATTAGCTTGAGCCATGAAGAATCACGCCCGCCCATATACATCATCAAAACGCACAATATCGTCTTCACCCAGATACTCGATACTCCTGATGTGGCTGTTGCCAACTTCGCGCCGTTCTACTTTCATGAGATACCTTATAACTGGTTACTATCTACTGGCGTTTTTATGACAGGAACGACTTTGATTAGCCGCTCTATTTCGTTCACGTGAGCCGCAACCGCCGCCGCATTGCCTTTTGTTTCCACGTTCAGTCGTAACAGAGGCTCGGTGTTGGAACCGCGCAGGTTGAATCGCCAATTGGCAAATTCTACACTAACGCCGTCGGTGAGGTCGATAATTGGAGCTTGGGGCAGGTAGTGCTCCAGAACATGCTCAATGGCCTCGGTGACATTATTTACGCGGTAATTGATTTCACCGCTGCACGGATAAGCCGCCATGCGTTCATTGACCAACTCTGCCAGCGTATGTCCGTGGCTCATTAATTCAGTGACCAATAACCAGGGGATCATGCCGCTGTCGCAGTAGGCAAAATCGCGAAAATAGTGATGGGCGCTCATCTCGCCACCGTAAACGGCGTCTTCCAGGCGCATGCGCTCCTTGATGAAGGCGTGGCCGGTTTTGGACTGGATGGGAATGCCGCCCGCAGCCTTGACTTGATCGATGGTGTTCCACGTCAGACGCGGGTCGTGGATGACTTTTGCAGCCGGATGTTTGGCGAGCATGACTTCGGCCAGCAGGCCGACGAGGTAGTAGCCTTCGATAAAGCGGCCATCGGCATCAAACAGAAAGCAGCGGTCAAAGTCGCCATCCCAGGCGATGCCGAGATCGGCCTGATGTTCGATGATCGCCCGGGTCGTGGCCTCTCTGTTTTCTGGCAGCAGGGGGTTGGGTACGCCATTCGGAAAGTTGCCGTCGGGTGCTTCATGCACATAGATAAATTCGAAAGGCAGGTGTTTTTCCAGCAGGCGCATCACAGGGCCAGCACCTCCATTGCCTGGGTTGGCGACGATTTTGAGTGGCTTGAGCGCATTGCGGTCAATGTAGGAGAGCAGGTGCTCGATGTAGGCGGTTTTGTCGGGATCAAGGGTGGTGTGGCCGAGTGTTTTTTCACCCTCTCCCCCATCCCTCCCCTCCCCCGCCCCGCCCTCTGTTGCGGGAGAGGGTAGGGCCGCAGCACGGTCACGGATGGTGAACAGGCCGCTGTCTCCGCTAATGGGTTTGCTGCCCTCGCGCACCAGTTTCAAGCCGTTGTAGCCCTTCGGATTGTGGCTGGCAGTAACCATGATGCCGCCATCCACCTGACGATGGAAGGTTTGAAAATAGATTTCCTCTGTGCCGCAGAGGCCGATGTCGATTACGTTTGCACCGCCATCATTCAGTCCTTTAGTTAGTGCTGCTGCCAGCGATGGGCTTTCCAGGCGGACATCGCGACCGACGATGACCGTGCGCGGATTTAACTCTGCTGCGAACGCGCGGCCAATCCGCCATGCAATATCTTCATTGAGCTCGTCCGGCACACGGCCACGGATGTCATAGGCCTTGAAGCAGGCAAGCGATATGGGGCTGATTTTCGTCATTTCAGGATGTCGACTTCTTCACTGCGCCTGTGATCGCCCACCCGCGAGCCAAATAGCCAAAATTTGGTTGGACACCAAAGTGCTGGCGAACACGGTAGGTGATCAGTCTGGTCGGGCTGGGGGTGAGACGCATGGAGTGGAAGATATCAGGGAAATGCTGGCAGTTTACGCTACTGCCCAGCCCCGCCGCTCGATTTCTGCACACATTTTGTTGGCTGTTTCTATGAGTGTTGGCACAAAAGCATGACCGGTTTTCAGGGCACTACTGAGTACGACGGGGTCTTCAACGTATTCGTGAACCATCTGGTTTCTGAGGTTGCGCATGATCATCCATTCGTCAGCAGACTTGAGCAGCCCCAAGCGTTCGGCCCGGTCAAGATTGTCGATGGCGGCGAATGATTTTTCACCCAGTGTGGACAGGAGTAACGGCAGCAGCTTGTCACCCACGGTGTCTTGCAGGCGGCCAAATCTGCCCACAAAGGCTTCCACCCGCTCGGCCATGTCGGGGTCTTCTTCGAGCCGGGCTGCTTGCTCCAGGGTAAACAAGCCTCCAAACAGACGTTGATCCGTGGTGGTTAGGTGCTTGCATTCTTTGCGCACGACTCGAGTTAAAAATTGCAGGCGCAGTGCGATTTTCGGTTCCACTATCATAGCAATTTCCCTTCCTTGAATGCCATGTCATGGATGGGCAGGCGCATAAGGTTGGGTGCGCTAAGCAGTACGTCCACTTTGCGTCCGTGCATGGAGCGCGACACTTGAGCGGACATTTGCGCGGCCATGAGTGCGGGGTTGTCTACGGGCTCGGGTAATTCAAGCATGATGTCAAGATCTCCACCGTGCGCAGCGTCATCAAGCCTGGAGCCAAAAACTCGAACGCGGGATTGGCTTCCCGCCACTTGGCGCGCAAGTTGGAGAATAGATTGGATTTGGTCATCGGTCAGACGCATGCTTCGATCATCGCCAGATACATCACAGTCCCGGTTGGCAGACGATGGGTTTCATCGTTAAACCCGGATAATCCATTAGCGCCGTCATTCCCGCGCAGGCGGGAATCCAGCGAGACAAACACTCCGCGAAGCGGACAAAACCTCGATGCTGTCCCGCTACGCGGGAATTTTTTAATCGACTGGATTCCCGCCTGCGCGGGAATGACGAATTTTTGGTCTAATGGACAATCTGGGTTAAAACGAGTCCCCTCGGCGAGCAGCACGGCGGATGCCGAAAATGGAATTGGTGGTTCCCTGCTGGTTCCTATGATTCTCATGGAATCACTCCCGCCCATATACATCATCAAAACGCACAATATCATCTTCCCCGAGATATTCGCCGCTCTGCACTTCGATCATCACCAGATCCGTCAGTCCCGGATTTGCCAGGCGGTGTTTATGACCGGCGGGAATATATGTGGACTCATTTGTCCTGACCAGCATTTCCTTGCCATTGTTTACGATGCTCGCTGCCCCGCTCACCACCACCCAGTGCTCGCTGCGGTGGTAATGCATTTGCAGCGATAACGCGGCGCCGGGCTTGACGACGATGCGTTTGATCTTGAAATTCGCGCTTTCTTCCAGCACGGTGTAGGTTCCCCAAGGCCGGGCAACCGTGCGGTGCAGCTTGTGGCTGTCGTGATCCATCAGCTTGAGCTGCTGCACGACCTTCTTGACCTCCTGGCTGCGCTCGCGGTCGGCCACGAGCAAGGCATCCGGGGTATCGATAATGAGCAGGTTATCCAGGCCGATCGCCGCAACCATGCGCCCATCGCTCTGGATGTAGGTGTTGCCGACATCGACCAGCACGGCTTCGCCGATCACGCGGTTGCCCGCCGCATCCGGGGGAACGAGGTCGCAGATGGCGCTCCACGAGCCGATATCGCTCCAGCCGAAACTACCGGGCACCACTGCGACCTTGTCCGATTTTTCCATCACGGCATAATCGATGGAGTTTTCCGGGATGGCGCCGAAAGTTTCTGCATCGATTTCCATCATTGTGCCGTTGCCCTGTGTTTTATCGCGGGTCGCTGTCCAGGCTGCCAGCGCATGTTCGTAAATGGCGGGCGCATGGATGCTGAATTGTTCGAGCATGGCCCCTGCCGTGAAGCAAAACATGCCGGAATTCCACAGATAATCGCCTGATTCGAGGTATTCCCGGGCGGCTTCAATGGAAGGCTTTTCCACGAAGCGCTTGACGGCATGCCCATCCGCTTCGATGTAGCCAAAACCGGTCTCCGGCGCGGTGGGCACAATGCCAAAAGTGACCAGACTTCCACGCTGCGCCAAGTCGGATGCCTGTTTTACGGCGGCGGCAAAGGCCTCCTGATTTTCGATCAGGTGATCCGCCGGCAGTACCAGCATCAAGGCGTCTCTGCCATGCGCTGCGGCTACGCGCAACGCACCCAGAGCAATCGCCGCTGCGGTATTGCGTCCGAACGGCTCCAGCAGGAACGTGTCTGTCACACCGGGAAATCTTTTCTTGACCGGCTGGTATTCATCCCGGCTTTTGAAGTAATACTCGCGGTTGGTGATGGTCAGCACTTCGCTCACGCCTTCGAGCGCAGCCGCGCGCGCAAAAGTCTTCTGTAACAGGCTTTGCCCGTCGGGAAGCTTCATGAATGGCTTGGGGTGCGATTCGCGGGAAATCGGCCACAAGCGGGTACCGGCGCCGCCGGAGAGAATAACGGGGATGAGCATGGTTCGCTATTGTACTTGGAGAGGGCTTCAATCCAAAATCAATGTGTTGGCATTTTACTATTGATTAGGAAATGGAATAACAGGGCAGAATTGATAAGCTCCGTCACCCGCCTCTCAAACAAAAGGGGGGGTCTCTTTGCCGCAAACCAGGTTGCGCCCACTTTCTTTTGCCTGATACATCATCTCGTCGGCTACACCAACCAGATAATATGGAACCAGATCCTTTGCAGGAATCAGGGTAGCGTACCCCACACTTATCGTCACATGGTCTGCCGCGCCGGAAACGGCATGGGGTATGCGCAATTTCTCTACTCCCGCGCGCCAGTTTTCCGCAAGAAGCGCCGCCCCTTTTATATCCGTTACGGGAAGAATTGCGACAAATTCTTCGCCGCCATAGCGTGCCACCATGTCGGTAGGCCGCTGCAGCAAGGACGACAAACACTGCGCTACCGAACACAGGCACCGGTCTCCCTCTACGTGTCCGTAGTGATCGTTAAATCCCTTGAAATAGTCGATGTCTGCGACGATGACGGAAAGCGGGGTCTTGTTCCGCAACCCCCGGCTCCACTCAATCTCCAGCATCTCATCGAAGTGCCGCCGGTTTGAAATGTTGGTAAGGCTGTCGAGGTGGACAATTTTTTCCAGCAGATCGGTTTGGGTTTTCAGGTCCTGATTTTGTTTCTCAAGTTTTTTTCTCGCATCATGAAGCTCCAGGTGGATGCAAACCCTTGCCCTTACGATAGCCGGGCTTAAAGGTTTGGTAATGTAATCAACCGCGCCCAGCTCAAAGCCTTTCAGTTCACTCTCGATGTCCGAAGCGGCCGTGACAAATATGACAGGTATCTCACGCGTATTGGCATCCGCCTGCAAACGCCGTATTACCTCATACCCGTCCATCCCGGGCATCCTGATGTCCAACAGGATCAGGTCCGGCTTTGGGTCTGCTGAAGCAATTTTTAGCGCCGTCGCTCCATCCAGTGCCGGACGAACGATATAATCTTTCTTAAGCGCCTCTTTCAGGACATCAATGTTTTCCGGCGTGTCATCAACGACAAGGATCGACGGTTTTGCATGCGCTGAATTTAACATGGGGCAAAAAAGTTTAGTTCTCGTTTCTTTCGCAGGATATCCGCCAAACAAACTTGCCTGTTACGCGAAATTTTGGGCTGCAAAACCCCAATTCACCAGGCTGTTCAGGAAAGTCTCGACATACTTGGCGCGCAGGTTGCGGTAATCAATATAGTAGGCGTGCTCCCACACATCCACGCACAACAGCGCCTTATCGCCGGTGGTCAGCGGCGTGCCGGCAGCGCCCATGTTGACGATGTCCAGTCCACCATCTGATTTCTTCACCAGCCAGGTCCAGCCGGAGCCGAAGTTACCCACGGCGGAAGCCTGAAAGGCTTTCTTGAAGTCGTCGATGCTTCCCCATTTTTTGTTGATGGCATCAAGCAATGCGCCGTCTGGAGCGCCGCCGCCGTTTGGCTTCATGCAGTTCCAGAAGAAGGTGTGGTTCCACACCTGGGCGGAGTTGTTGTAAATGCCGCCGGAAGATTTTTTGATGATGTCTTCCAGCAGGGCGTTTTCAAATTCGGTACCCTTGATCAGGTTGTTCAAGTTGGTCACGTAAGCCTGATGATGCTTGCCGTAGTGATATTCGAGGGTTTCCCCGGACATGTGCGGCACGAGTGCGTCCATCGCATAGGGTAACGCGGGCAAAGTGTGTTCCATGTTTTCCTCCTTTGAAGTGACATCCGGCTTCTGTAATGTTTCCAGCTATACGCTGCAATATACCACTGCTTGGGGCCAGGTTTTTTAAAAATCGGCGGTTTGCAGCAGCCAGCCTATCCCTCCCAGTGCGCCAAAGAAAATTACCAGGTGCGCCCAGGCCCAGAACAGATAGCGCCGCGATAATTTCTCCGGCGTGAGATTGCTGATCAGGAATAACTTGCCGTCGTGCGGCTGGCAGATGATATTGATGTCCGGCTGCGCCTGGGCCTCGCGCATCTTTTTGGCTACTTCACGCTTGGCGGCCTGGCGTGCCAGCATCCATTCATCCATATCCAGCACGCCATCGTTGTTCAGGTCGAAGCGCGCGCGCAGCGCAGGCGTGTCTTTTTTCCACTCGGCCAGCAATGCGTTCAATTCCGCGCGGCTGTCGAATTCCAGTGCGCCGGCGTGTGTGCGAAATTGTCCGATGACGTAGAGCGGGTCATTCTTGATCAAATTCCATTCGGTGTAGCGAAAATCGCCCTGACGCCACTGTTCATGGTGCCGGGTGATGATTTCCGCCTGCTCCGGGTCAACCACACATGCGCCGGTATCGTCGCGCAGCATGAAAGAATCGCTGGTCTCGCCGCTATCCACGACTTTCCATTCGTTTTCAGATTCGCGCTGTTCGATTTTGTAGCGGTACCACAAGCAGGGGAGCAGGCTGAGCTTGCTGAGCAGGGGAGGGTCGCCGAGCGGCTGTCCGCGCCCGATGAGCTCGACATAGCCTTGCGCGGCGGAGGCGACCTTTGAGGTTGGCGTATCGCGTATCGCGCGCAGCCTGCTTAATGCGGACAGCCAGGCGAAGACGCTGATTAAGGCTATCGCGGCGAGGCAATACAGCCAGCCATGGCGCGATTCCATCTGGATGCCGGCAAACACCAGCAGCAACTGCGCACCCGAGGTGACCAGTTGCGCATAATTGCGGCGCAACGAGACCAGCATGGGGATCAGTCAAACAGTTGCTTCATATCCACATCCGTCTTCTCCGCCGCCGAAAATTCCAGCAGCGGTTTCTCACCGAAGCCGAACATCTTTGCAATGATGCTGGCGGGAAAGACTTCGATCTGCACGTTATTGATGTTCACCGTTTCGTTATATAACTCGCGACGGTCGGCAATGCCATTCTCCAGCGAGGTGATGCGGTGTTGCAGCTGCGTGAAATTCTCGTTGGCTTTCAACTCCGGATAGGCTTCAGCAATTGCGAAAATACTGCCCAGCCCGGCGCGCAAAGAGCCTTCGGCCTGGCCCAGCGCGGGGATATCCTGGCGCTCACGCGCGGATTGCACCTGTGAACGCGCTTCAATGACTTTTTGCAGCGTTGCCTGCTCGAATTGCTTGTACTGTTTGCATACCTCGACCAGCTTTGGCAGCTCGTCGTGGCGTTGCTTGAGCAGCACGTCGATGTTCGCCCACGCCTTGGCGACGGCGTGCTTGACGCCGACCAGGTGGTTGTAGAGGCTGATGCCGTATACAAGCGCCACGACCAGGATACCGAGAAAAATCAGTCCGCTCATGATTGCTCCTTTACTTGGGTTAAGAAGTTATTGAAATATTGTCGTGCCTTTAATCCGCGCCATCATGCGGCTTTCGCCGCCGGTGAATCCCGGTGCAAGAACCACTTCCCCCGCCGCATGGTGAACAGCGTGCATTGCAAGATAGAGCCTGGCGCTGCAGACCTATAGCACCAGCCGGTTATTCAAGCAGGTTTTGGCTTGTTCAAGCCGTGTCAGCGTCGGCAGCAAGTTTAAACCGGTTTCTTCCTTCAGTGCCAGCGCGTTTTCTTTCAAGTCATCGAATGAGATTTCCAGCGGATTGCAGGTTGCCGCGAGGGCGATGGCATTGCCGCTTTCGCATGAGGGAAACACCGAGGCGCGATCTTCGAATGCCGCGCAGATGCGGCTCAAACTGCCCTTGAAACCGCGGCTGCGACCGAGCAAGTTGACCGCCATTACGCCATCATCGCCCAAGCGCGCGCGGCACATCTGATAGAACGGCAGGGTGTCCAACGCGCCGGGGCGGGCGTTTTTGTCGAAACCATCCACCAGAATCAGGTCGAATTTTTTATTGCAGTTCAGCACGTATTCCGCGCCATCACCGATGACGAGATTGATGCGTTTTTGGTCTTCTGGCAGTTTGAAGTACAGGCTCGCCGCAACAGCTACGGCCGGCTCGATTTCCACCACGGTGAGATGGGCGAACAGGCGATGGCGATACAGGAATTTGGTCAGCGAGGCAGCGCCCAAACCGATCAGCAAAACCTTGCGCGGCCAATGCGCACCGTCACGCAATAGCAAACTCACCATCATCTCGCGGGTGTATTCCAGCTCCAGCGACCACGGGCGCGCAATGCGCATCGCGCCTTGTATCCACGTTGTGCCGAAGTGCAAAAAACGCACGCCGGATTCCTCGGAGATGTCGATGGGTGTTGTCATTTTAAGTGCATGTCCATTGATTCAAACAGGCTGTAATTATGCTATTTCGCACAGCGTCCCATCCGCAAACAGCAGCGCGCAACGCACTGCCTTGCCTGCATGCACGGCCTGCATGGCGGTGCGATATTCCAGCATCTGCGTGCGATACGGCGCGGGGTTGGCTGTTTCGCCGGTCTTGTAATCGAGCACCCAAACCTCCTCATCGAATTCCACCAGGCGGTCGATGCGTTTCAACTCGCCGCGCGCGTTGGCGTAGGGCATCTCATTGCAGGCACTGCGGTAATGTTGCGGATCGAAGAAGCGCTGTAGCGGCGCTTGTGCAAGCAGTGCCTGCGCCTGTTGCCACAACGATTCCATCTCGCCATGCGGAATGTTGCAACGTTGCTGCAATATTGCCTTATCAGCAAGCGCATTAGGCGGAGCCAGATGTTGCAGCAGCGCGTGCAGCCAGGTGCCACGGCGCTGTTCTGCTGTCGCGCGCGGCACATATTGCCCGGTCGGCAGCGGTTGCTGCAATGCCACATCTGCTTTTTCAGCCAATTCCTTCTGCGCAGGCACAGCACTGTGCGCCGATGCCAGCAAGGGGTTGTTGCCCTGCTTTACAGCTTGAGCAACCCTTCCATACCAGGATGTCTCCGCCAGCTCACCATTGCCGCTCACCAGCAGCGCCTGCTTGGCGCGCGTCATGGCAACGTACAGCAGGTTCATTTCCTCGCGCCGCGCATAAGCTTCATCCGCATCGAAATAAGGCGCGCGCCGGGCGCCGCGTCCACGCTTGTCGCTGAACAGGGAGAAATGCGCAGGACGCGGCGCGTTGGGCTGCCAGTCGAGCAGCACGCCGTAGCTGTCTGGCTTGTGTTGTGTGTCGTTGGCATCCAGCAGCCACACGATGGGCGCTTCCAGGCCCTTGGCTTCGTGCACGGTGTAGATGCGTAGCGCGTTGCCGGCCTCGCCCACCTTGCCCTCGTCCGGAGAATCGTTTTCCGCCGCGCGCAATTCGCGCAGCTCGGCGAGGAAGCGCGGCAGGCTGGGATAGCGTCCGGCATCCACGTTGAGCGCGATTTCCATGAAGGCTTGCAGGTTGGCGCGCACCGTTTCATGCAGTTCGGCAGGCAGCGCCGCCGCGTAGCGATGCAGCAGATCACCATCGAAATAAATGCGATCGAGCAGGTCATGCACCGGCAGCTTGTCGGCGAGTTGCAGCCAGCCGTGCAGCAGGCGGTGGGCGCGTTGCAGTTCGGCGGAGGCGGCGCCGTTTTCGGCGGCACTTTTTAAACGCGCCCACCAACTGCAAATCCCCCCCAGCCCCCCTTTTGCAAAGGGGGGAACCAAGTTATCGCCCGCAACACTCTCTGCTCCCCCCTTTGCAAAAGGGGGGCTGGGGGGGATTTCCGCAAGCAACATCAAATCTTCATCCGAGCAGGCAAACAGCGGCGAACGCAGCGCCTGCGCCAGCTCAAGATCAGCGAACGGGGTAATCAGGAAAGTCAGCAGCGCCTGAATATCTTCCGCTTCCAGCGTGTCGAGCAGTCCGCCGCGCCGCGAGGATAAAAAAGGGATGTGGCGCGCGCGCAAAGCGTGTTCGTACACGCGCAGGTGCGTGCGCTTGCGCACCAGTACCATGATGTCGCGGTATGCGGCGCGGCGCACCATGCCGCCCTCATCCGGATGCCCGGACAAAAGTTTTTCGTCTTGCACGCTCCAATGCGCCACGATGTCGGCGATATGCGCGGCGAATTGCTCGGCTTCGATTTCACGCGCCCCGCTTTGTTCTTCGGCACGCGGTGTGATGAGCGGATTGCGCAGCCCCTCTCCCCCAGCCCCTCCCCCGCCAGCGGGGGAGGGAAGCAGTTCAGCCAGCGGCAATACCTCGACATAGCCGGGCAAATCCCGGTGATGTGCAACATGTTCCTCGAAATCCACGAAGCCATCCGGCAACTGTGCGAATACGCCGTTCACCGCCTCCAGCACCGCCGGTGCGTTGCGCCGCGTCTCGTTCTGCGTGAGGTAATGCGCGCCGAATGCATGTTGCAGAAATTCGCGCACCACCCCAAACAGGCGTGCATCGGCGCGGCGGAATCGGTAGATGGATTGCTTGGGGTCGCCCACCACAAACACGGTGGGCCGCGAACCCACTGCGGCGGCGGCGGAGAACCATGCTTGCAGTATCTGCCACTGCAACGGGTTGGTGTCCTGAAACTCGTCCAGCAGCACATGCTTGTAGCGGCTATCCAGCTTGTATTGCATGTACTCTGCGCACTCGCCCTGGTTGAGCAGGCGGCACACCTGCCATTCCAGATCGGTGAAATCCATCTGCTGCGACCGCAGCTTCAGTTCCTGGTAGTGCTCCAGCAGCGCCGCGCCGCAATGCAGCGCGGCTTCGTTCATGCGCAGGGCTGCACGCTCGGTCAGCGCATCGCGCACGGCCTGCATCCTGTCGAACAATACATCGCGCGCAAACAGGAAGGCTTCCGCATCCTGTTTTTTGGTCGGCTTGAAACTGCGCGGCTCATCGGCCTGGGTATACAGCGCGAGCGACAATGCCGCAAAGCGCTGCTGGGGGTCGGCCAATTCCCATGCGATTTGCAGTTTGTTGGCATTATCGCACTGCACCTCCGTGCCGGTTGCCAGTTCCCGCGCAAAGGCGTGCACGGCGGCTTGCAGTGACGCATCGGCGCAGGCGTCGGCAACCGGGTCGGCATCACTATCCACTTCGAGTTCGTTGCGCAATTGCTCCACTGCCCACGCTACTGCATCTTCCTGCCCACTAGAATAAGCCCACCACTCGGCGCGCTTATGCACAAAATTTTCCAGCAACGCGCGCGTGCTGTGCAAACCGTATTCGGCGAACAACGAATACATGAACTGCGCAGCCTCTCCATCGGGCGCGGCGCGCAGGCTATCGGCGAATGCCTGCCACGCCTCATCGCGCAACGCCGCAGTGCGCTCCAGCAACTGCATGCCGACCGGAACCCCGGCATTCAGCGGCGCGCGCTGGATGAGTTGCATGAACCAGCCATGGAAGGTGCTGATGGTGATGGCGGGTTGCGCCAGCAATGCCTCGCGATACAGGCCACGCGCACGGGACAGCATGGCATCGTCGATGTCATCGATGGCGCGTTCACGCAAAAATGCACGCACAGTATCGTTGTCCCGCACCGCAAGCAGGTGCAGCCACTCGTGCAGGCGCGCCTGCATCTCCTGCGCGGCTTTGCGCGTGAAGGTGATGGCAAGAATCTCGCCGGGCTGCACGCCATCCAGCAGCAGGCGCACGATGCGCGACACCAGCAGCCAGGTTTTGCCGCTGCCCGCGCAGGCTTCGACTACGACGCTGTTTTGCGGATCAAGAGCTATCTTATTTTCCATCATGCCACTCACTCTTGCGGCACAAGCCGCGCATCTCGCAATACGTGCAAGCCTCATCCACGCCATGCGCGGGCATGGCAACGCCTTCGCGCATCTGCGCGAATACCGCCAACAGCCTCTCGATGTTAGCTTGGGCCAGCTCCGGCAAATCCTGCTGCGGCGCTACCGAAATCACCTTGTCTTTCTCGATGCTGATGAACGCGGCCTCGTCGGCCTCGTACACATGGGCGTAGCAGGCCAGCTGCACGTCCTCGCCCGGCTCTTTGAGCTTGTTGCGCAGCCGGGTCGCTTCCATCATTTTGTAATCCAGTACACGCGCAGCACCTTCTGACTGCACATCCACGCGGTCTATGCGCCCGTGCATGGTCAACGCGCCGGTCAACGGCAATTCAAACGGCACTTCGCCGCTCTGGTAACGCCAGCCAGCCGCCTCGCTTTTTAGTTGCGCTCCAAGATAGGCGGAGATTGCCTGCTGCCAGCGCAGCAGCCAGGCGCGCGCCAGATAATCGCGCTCCAGCGCAGGGGCAAACACCTCCGCGCTGATATGCTGTAGCGCTGCATCCAGATCGTCGCGCACATGCTGTGAGAGCACCGGATACTGTGCGTGGAAGCGATGCAAAATATCATGCACCCACTCGCCGTAATCGCGCTTCTCCACGCCCTCGCGCACCTCGTCCAGCTCGTTGAGGCGAAGTATATGGCGCGCATAGAACTGGTACGGGCAGGCGACCAGACTGTTGTAGCCGCTGGCTGAAATGCGGCTTGGGATAAGGCTTTGCGGCACACTCGGCGCAGGCATGGCAGCCGCATCCGGCAAGGGAAAATCAGCGGCGCGTACCTGCGCCTGTTCGAGCAACGCACCCAGTTCGCGTTCTGCCAAGTCGTCGCCGTAAGCCAGCTCATGCAGCGCGCGCAGCATTTCCAGGTAAGGGCTCAGCAAATTCTTTTCGCCACCCTTGCTGGCCTGCCAAGTGGCCAGCACGGTGCCGTTCATGGCCAGCAGGGCCAGCAGGTCATCGCGCTGCCGCGCCAGATGCGCCTCGCGCGTCGGCAGGCCGAGCGTGCCGCGCACCGCATCATTGAACCATACGCTGCCATTGTCCGTGCCGGGCAAATGTGACGCATCGGCGCCGAGCAGCAGCACCGCGTCGAAGCTGCGCCAGCGCGTGGCGGCGAGATGGGTGAGCAACACCGGGCTGTCTATCCCGGCGTCGCGGAAGGTATGCGCGTCGAGTTGCTGCGCCAGCCAGTGCCGCCATTCGGCGCGGCTGAAGCGTGTGCTGTCCGCCGCCAATTCCTGCTGCCAGGTTTGCAGCGCCTGCAACAACTGCGCGCCCGCCTCGTCCGCCGCCAGGCCTTGCAACACGCCCAGAATGGACAGGCTGTCATTCAGCGCGCGCAGCCAGCCGCCCAAGGTATCGCTGTTTTTACGCAACACATCCGCCGCCTGGCGCAGCCGCGCCAGCGCAACCTGCACTGCGGAAGGGTCGCTGCGAAGCAGCGGGGAACCCGCCGGCGTACCCCTTGCGGGTGCTTCGTTCTCGCTGTGCGCCAGATCGAAGAAGGCGTCGAGATGCGAAGCTACGCCGTGCTTGCGCACCAGTTGTTCGAGCTGATACACCGCCTGCTTGCGTTCCTGCGCAGATTGATCGGCAAAGATGAACGGCGATTTGAGCAGGTCGAGCAAATTCTGATAATAAAAATCGCTTTGCAGCGCATCCAGCCAGCGCATCAGCACCGTGCTCACCGCCAGCGTGGAAAACGTCCAGCCGGTTTCGTCGCGCACCAGCACCCCGGCGCGCTCCAGCAAGGCGCGCACGCGCCGCGCCACCAGACGATCCTGCGCGACGAGGGCGATGCTCTGCTTGCCCGCCAGCAGCCAGCGCCGCACCTGCACCTCGGCGGCGCGCGCCTCCTGTTCCAGACTGTGCGCGCCGAACAGGCGCAGGCGTTGACCTAAAGCAGCTTGAGGGAAATGCTTGCGCAGGTGGGCGGCTTGATCGCGCAAACCACCCCTCTCCCTAACCCTCTCCCACTGAGGGGAGAGGGAATTGGTTTGCTCCCCTCGCCCGCTTGCGGGAGAGGGGCTGGGGGAGAGGGTGAGCAGTACCGCACAACTCGCCTCGCCTGCCGCCATCTCGCGCAAGTCGAAAATCTTAACCGGCGCATGTTCGGCATACGCCTCCAGAAAGTGCGCTTCCGGCGCGGCGAGAGCGGAAGCCAGCAACACAACCAACGGCGCACCCGCCTGCTGCGCAAGCCGCGCCAGACGCTGCTGATAAGCGCGCGCGGCATCCAGCTCACCGCTGGCGCTCATCGCGTACCACAGCTCGTGCACCACGCGCGCCTCGAACTGCATCGCGGCGTTGCGCTTGGCCTGATACGCGCGCTCCAGTTGCGCGAGAAAATCTTCTTCGTCTTGCGGCAGCGTGACGCGGTGCTGCGTCAGTTCGTCCAGCAGGCCGAGCAGTTCGCTGGCAATGCCCCACAGATCGGCGTCGGCAAACCAGCGGCGCGCGCGCAGCGCCTGATACAAGGCGGTGGCGCGGCAGGTGTCGGGGATAACGGGTTGTTCGATGGAAACAGACTGCGCCCAGTCGTTGAGCGTGACCATCTGCGGCAGCAGCAACGCAGGTGCGCCCGCCGCAAGCGCCAGGTGCTGCGCCAACGGTTGTGCGGCATGATAATTGGGCAACAGCACGATGGCGCGGCGCAGGTCGGGGATTTCGTTTTTGTGCTGCGCCAGAATATGGCGCGCGACGCTATCAAAAAAAACAGCGGACGCCGTTTGCGTGCCGCCATTCTTTATTGGTTCCATGTAGAGCTGCCTCGTAGGTTGGGTGGAGCGTAGCGATACCCAAAAAAAGGGTGTGCATCAGAATGATGATGGGTATCGCTACGCTCCACCCATCCTACCGCAATGAATTAACGTTCGAGCAGACGCAGTTTATCCTTCACACCATTCCATTCATCCGCATCGGCGGGAGCGTCTTTCTTCGCGACGATGGGCTTCCACTGCTTCGCCAACTCGGCATTCAGCGCAATGAACTGGCGCTGCTCCTGCGGCAAATCATCCTCGGCAAAGATTGCCTCCGCCGGGCATTCCGCCACGCACAGGGTGCAGTCTATGCATTCGTCCGGCTCGATCACCAGAAAGTTCGGCCCTTCGCGAAAACAGTCTACCGGACAGACATCCACGCAATCGGTGTACTTGCACTTGATGCAGTTTTCGGTAACGACATAAGTCATGATTAAATTCCTCCCGGCACAAATGCATTATTCTAAACAAAATGCGGCTTGGTGCAGCGGCCTAATGAATCAACCCGGCAACCCAGCGTTGATAGAGTTGCCGCGCAACGGTGTGCAGTTGCGGCAATTTGCCCGCCATTTGCGCCTGCATGGTCTGGATAGACTGCACGGCTGGGCTGCCGGCGCTGGCGGCAATTTCCTTCACTCCAATCGCACACCAATCGCGGATCATCCGTTCGGTCATTTCCACATGGCATTGCAGGGCGAGATGCTTGCCCAGTGCGTATCCCTGATTGGCGCAGTATGCGCTGGACAACAGGTGAACCGCGCCTTGCGGCAGGCTGAAGGTTTCGCCGTGCCAATGAAAAGCCTCGAACGAACGCGTAGCGCCGAACCAGATACGCGCCTGTTCGCTGCCGGATACCGTCGCTTCACCCCAGCCGATTTCCTTGACCGGATTGCGCGTCACCACTCCGCCCAATGCCTTGGATATGAGCTGCCCGCCAAGACAATGTCCGAGCACCGGCATGTCCCGCACCGCCGCATTGCGGATTAGAGCGAGCACTTGTGGTATCCACGGCAGGTCATCGTTCACGCTCATCGGCCCGCCCATGAACACCAGGCCGGAATAAGCGCTTGCATCTTGCGGCACAGCATCGCCTGCATCAATGCGGATAAGTTGCCACGGGATGCCGCGCTCCTCAAGAAACTCGGCGAAGTAGCCTGGGCCTTCGCTGGGTGTGTGGCGGAAAATGGCGACAGGTTTCATATTTGTTTTGAGAAGAGATAAGGGTGGCGTGCTTTGCGCGCAACGAACCCTTCTCCCTTTACCCTTCCCCCTTCACTGTTTTGTCCCGTTCAATCAAAGCATAAGCAGAATGATTGTGTATGGACTCGAAATTCTCCGATTCCACCACATACGCATCAATGCGTCCGTCGAGGCTCAGCGCCGCCGCGATATCGCGCACAATGTCTTCGACAAACTTTGGGTTGTCATAGGCACGCTCGGTGACATATTTTTCATCGGGGCGCTTGAGCAATCCGTACAGTTCGCAGGATGCCTGCTCTTCGGCATAACGCACCACTTCTTCTATCCACACTGAACGGTTGGTGCGCACGGTGAGGGTGACGTGCGAACGCTGGTTGTGCGCACCGCGCTCGGAGATTTTTTTGGAACAGGGGCACAGGCTGGTGACCGGCACCAGCACTTTCATGGTGAAATGATATTGCCCGTTAACGACCTCGCCGATGAAAGTGACATCGTAGTCCAGCAAGCTCTGCACCCCGGATACCGGCGCGGTCTTGTTGACGAAATAGGAAAAACTCATCTCGATATAGCCGGACTGCGCCTCCAGTTTTTCGACCATTTCGCGCAGGATGCTTTCGAACGACTCTACCGAAATCTCGCGCCCGTGCTGGTTGAGTATCTCGACAAAGCGCGACATGTGCGTGCCCTTGAAATTGTGCGGCAGGTGCACATACATGTTGAAGGTGGCGACAGTGTGCTGCACGCCCACGCTCTTGTCCCTGACGACGACCGGGTGGCGAATCCCCTTGATGCCGACCTTGTTGATCGCCAAGTGGCGCGTGTCAGCCAGACTTTGCACATCGGCAATGGGCTTTGGAGTATCCATGATTGCGCCTTTCTTTATGAAACCCGGGATGCAGGATTGCCAGCATCCGATAATCTACGCCGTATGGAGGCAACAATTCCGGCGGCGTCCAGGCCGCAACCGGCAAGCATCTGCATCGGTTCGCCCTGTTCCAGGAATGCATCCGGCAAACCAAGTTGCAGCAGCGGAACCACCACGCCATGCTGTTGCAGGCACTCCGCCACCGCGCTGCCCGCCCCACCCTGAACGGTGTTCTCTTCCACCGTCACCAGCAAGCCATGTTCGTGCGCCAGGCTCAACACCAGTTCCTCATCCAGCGGCTTGACGAAGCGCATATTGGCGACCGTGGCATTGAGCTGTTCCGCCGCACCCAGCGCGGATTCCAGCATGGAGCCGAAAGCCAGGATGGCGATTTTATTGCCTGTGCGGCGCAACTCACCTTTGCCGACGGGCAGCGCCTGTATTTCCTTATCCGGCGCAACGCCCGGCCCGCAGCCGCGCGGATAGCGCACCGCGCTCGGCGTGTCGAGGTGAAACGCGGTGGTCAACATCTGGCGGCATTCGTTCTCATCGCTCGGCGCCATCACCGTCATGTTGGGGATGCAGCGCAAATAACTCAGGTCGAAGCTGCCGGCGTGCGTCGCGCCATCGGCGCCGACCAGCCCGCCGCGGTCTATTGCCAGCATGACCGGCAGGTTCTGGATGGCAATGTCGTGGATCAGCTGGTCATACGCGCGCTGCAAGAAAGTGGAGTAAATCGCCACCACCGGTTTCAGCCCCTCGCATGCCAGCCCGGCGGCGAAGGTCAGCGCATGCTGTTCGGCGATGCCTACGTCGAAATAACGTTGCGGAAATTTTTGCGCAAACGCGGTCATGCCGGAGCCTTCGCACATCGCCGGGGTGATGCCGACCAGCCGCTTATCCTGTTCCGCCATATCGCACAACCATGCGCCGAATACCTCCGTGTAGCTTGGTTTGGCGGCTTCTTTGGCGATGATGCCGTGAGCCGGATCGAATTTGCCGACGCCGTGGTACAGCACGCAATCCTCTTCCGCATGCGCGTAGCCCTTGCCCTTCTGCGTGACCACGTGCAGGAACTGCGGCCCCTCGAGGTTGCGGATATTGCCCAGCGTGGTGGTCAGCACATCCAGATCGTGCCCGTCTATGGGGCCGATGTAATTGAAGCCGAATTCCTCGAACAGCGTGCCCGGTATCACCATGCCCTTGACGTGCTCCTCGGTGCGCTTGGCGAACTCCAGCACCGGCGGCACCACGCCCAGCACCTTCTCGCCGCCGCGCCGCATGGCCGCATAGAAGCGCCCGGACATCAGCTTGGCCAGGTAATTGTTAAGCGCGCCCACCGGCGATGAAATAGACATGTCGTTGTCATTGAGGATCACCAGCAGATTAGCGTTCATCGCACCGGCATTGTTGAGCGCCTCGAACGCCATGCCACCGGTCATCGCGCCATCGCCGATGATGGCCACCGCACGCCGGTCGCTGCCTTCCATGCGCGCCGCTATCGCCATGCCCAGCGCGGCGGAAATCGAGGTGCTGGAATGCCCTGTACCGAAAGCATCGTAAGGGCTCTCGTTGCGCTTTGGAAAGCCGGAAATACCGCCTGCCCTGCGCAGCAATTTCATCGCCTCGCGCCGCCCGGTGAGTATCTTGTGCGCATAGGTCTGGTGCCCCACGTCCCACACCAGCTTGTCATGCGGCGTGTTGAATACGTAATGCAGCGCGACGGACAGCTCCACCGTGCCGAGATTGGATGACAGGTGGCCGCCGGTCTTGCTCACCGATTCGATCAGGAACTGGCGCAGCTCACTCGCCAGTTGCGGCAACTGCTTGCGCTCCAGATGGCGCAAGTCGTCGGGGGTGTTGATGGTGTTGAGCAGGGTGTACATCAAAAATACCTCTGGTAGGTCGGGCTGCGCCCGACAGTGTCAACTCCGCAGGGGCTATAGCCCCTAGCGGATTGCCTACCTTTGGCATGTCGGGCGCAGCCCGACCTACGAAAAACCAGGCTCAGAGAAGTTTCCATCAAAATTTTCTCAGCACGATAAAGTCCGCCAACTCGCGCAGGCGGCGCGCCCTCGCGCCGAACCCGGACAGCGCATCCAGCGCTTCGCAATGCAATTCCGCAGCCATTTTCCTCGCGGCCTGCACGCCGAGCAGGGTGACATAGGTCGGCTTGTCCCGTTCGGCATCCTTGCCCGCGGTCTTGCCCAGGGTTGCGGTATCCGCCTCGCTGTCGAGCACATCG
>Ga0315281_10000419_pt1 | contig 58644 bp, 54 predicted proteins | sample YL17G07_0_MG_FD_204540 | JGI IMG/M metagenome (GOLD analysis project Ga0315281, IMG submission 204540) | Sediment microbial communities from Yellowstone Lake, YNP, Wyoming, USA - YL17G07_0 | ecosystem: Environmental > Aquatic > Freshwater > Lake > Sediment | place: USA: Wyoming | collected...
CCACACTTTTATCCCGATGATTCCGAAAGTGGTGTGCGCCTCCGCGACCCCGTAGTCAATGTCGGCCCTGATGGTGTGAAGCGGCACGCGCCCCTCACGATACCATTCCATTCGGGCGATTTCGGCGCCGCCGAGCCTTCCCGAACAGTTTATCCTGATCCCCTTGGCGCCGAACCGCATGGCGGTGACGACGCTTTTCTTCATTGCACGGCGGAACGCTATACGCTTTTCGAGCTGTAAGGCTATGTTTTCGGCCACTAGCGTGGAGTCCAACTCCGGCCTTCGAATTTCCAATATGTTGAGAGAGAGGTCTATCTTGCCCTCTATCATCTTTGCCAAGCTCGCCTTGAGCTGGTCGACTTCCGCCCCTTTTTTACCGATGATGATTCCGGGGCGGGCGGCGTGGATGTTTATCCTCACCTGCTTTGTCCGGCGCTCTATCTCTATCTTGGACACGCCCGCGTGGGACAACGTCTTTTTTATATACTTGCGAAGAGCCAAATCCTCGTGAAGCTGTGAGGCGTAATTTTTCTCCGCGTACCAATTGGAAAGCCAGGGCTTTATTATCCCTATCCTAAACCCCGTCGGATGTACTTTCTGTCCCAAATTACCGCCCTTTATTCTTTCGATTCTTTTTTCGTGGTTTTAGCCTGCGCCCCGGCCTTCGTGCCGGATTTCTTGGCCGTGGCTTTCTTTTCGCCGGCGGCCTTTACCTTGGCGTCGGCCGCCGTCGCGCCAGCCGCGTCGGTTTTCTTTACCGCGGCCTTCTTCTTTTCCTTTACGGCCTCTTTTAATATCACGGTCACGTGCGAAAACGGTTTCCTTGTCATGTCAACACGTCCGCGAGACCTCGCCAGGCGCCTTTTCAACACCGGCCCTTGATCGACGAATATCGTTTTAACCGTCATCTCGTCGGAGTTGCCGACGTTCTTGTTTTCAGCGTTCGCTTTCGCGCTCGCCACAACCTTCTCTATTATCTTCGCAGTGGCTTTGTTCATGAACCGCAATATGTTTATCGCGTCCACGACCTTCTTGCCGCGGACGGTGTCCGCTACAAGACGCGCCTTCTGCGGCGACATCCGGGCAAACCTAACAACGGCCTTTACTTCCATCGAGCCTCTTTTATCCTTCTTACAACCTGTTTACAACGCATTTCTAAACGCTTTCCCGTTTTGGGGAAAACGCTAGTCTATGTATGCGAGGGGTGTTTGTCAAACGTTTTTTTGATTTTTTTTTCAGGCGGTTTTTTTGCCGCTTTCTCAGGCCGGCCCGACGGAGACGATATTTTCGTAAAAATCCGGGGGCCGCTTTAACTTTACGGCAACTACGCCTTAATATATGCTTAACTTCACTTCGTATAATCTAAGCTTGTTTGTATTATTGCGCAACACTTTATTTGAAGGGAACGACTAATCAATGCCGGCTATAGCGGGAGTTGACATAGGCTCCAACGCGATGCGTCTAATCGTCGCCAACGTGGACCAAAACAAGGGGATGGAAATCATCGAACGGGTGCGCGAGCCGGTACGGCTGGGGCACGACGTGTTTTCTCATGGAGCAATATCCGACAAATTGACGGACCAAACCGTAAAGGCGCTGGAGCGTTTCAAGGGACTCATGACCCAATACGGCGTTGTCGTCTCAAAAACGGTTGCCACCAGCGCTATGCGCGAGGCGACCAACCGCGCGCAATTTGTGCAGACCGTTAAAAAGAAACTTGGCTTCGACATCAACATAATCGGCGCTGTTGAAGAGGCCCGCCTGATACATCTTGCCGTGAAGGACAAAATCAAGCTCGGACAAAAGCTCGCTCTCTTGGTTGACATCGGCGGCGGAAGCGTGGAGCTGACGCTTGCAAAGAACGGCAAGATAATATCCACCGCCGGTTTCGACCTCGGCGCCGTAAGGCTATTGTGCGAGCTAAGGGGAAAAAAACAGGACGAGCGCGATTTTGGCCAGATGGTGCAGGAATACGTCGGCGGCCTAAAGAAAAGCATCAAAAAAGAGATTGGCTCCCAAAAGATAGACGTATGCGTGGGAACTGGCGGAAACATAGAATCCCTGGGCGCCTTGTGCCAGGACACGCTCGGCGCGAACACAAACACGGTCGTTTCCGTCGGCAACCTGAACGCGCTCGTCAAGAAACTTCAGAACACCTCCTACGAGGACCGCATCCGCGAGATGGGACTGCGACCGGACAGGGCGGACGTCATCATGCCCGCCGCGATAGTTCTCCAGCGCATAGCAAAGCTGGCGGAGGTGGACGAGATATTGGTTCCGTGCGTCGGCGTGCGGGAGGGACTCCTGCTGGACATCTGGGCCGGGCTTTACGCCGGCGGAGACGGAGCCTCGAGGGAGCAGGCCCTTGATTCGGCGCGACAGATAGGGCGAAAATACTCGTTCGACGAGGCCCACGGCGAAAATGTCCTGAAACTTTCAGGCGCGCTTTTCGACGCCACAAAGACGCTTCACGGTCTGGGGGAGGAACATCGAATGTTATTGGAAGTCGCGGCGCTCCTGCACGACGTCGGCTCGTTCATCAACGTTTCAAAACACCACAAACACTCGTTCTACATCCTGTCCGCCACGCCTCTCGTCGGGCTGGACAAGACCCAGCAGTCCATAGTGGCCAACGTGGCGCGCTATCACCGGATGGCCTCGCCAAACGTGCGCCACGAGGGGTACGCCGACCTCTCCCCCCAATCGCGGATGATAACGTTAAAGCTCGCCGCATTACTGAGGCTGGCCGACGCCATGGACACCGAACACGACGGCTTGGTGAACGGCTTCACGTTGGAACTTTCCAAATCCAAGGCGGTTCTTAAGCTTCAGGGAACGGGGGATTTGCTTATAGAAAAATGGAAGCTGGCAAAGAAATGTAATTTGTTCGAAGAGTTTTACCAACTGAAACTTATAATTAGCTAGGAGAGAACGCCATGATCCCACATAAACAATCAGTAAAGGACACGCCGGGAAAACTTATCGCGGTGGAGGGGCTTGACGGCTCCGGCAAATCAACCCAGATATACCTAGTCAAACGCTGGCTCGAGTTGGAGGGGTACAAGGTCGCATTTACGGAATGGAACTCGTCGGTTCTGGTGAAGGAGGCGACAAAAAAAGGGAAAAAACGCAAACTGCTGACCCCGACGACCTTCTCACTTATTCATTGCACGGATTTTGCCGACAGGTACGAACGGCAGATACTGCCCCTGATGCGCGCGGGCTACATAGTTCTCGCCGACCGCTTTATGTTCACCGCCTTCGCCCGGGACGGCGTTCGAGGTTGCGACCCGGCATGGCTTAGAAAGCTGTACAGTTTTGTGCTCCAGCCAGACATAACGTTCTTTTTCAAAGTGCCGGTGGAGACGGCGGTTGGTCGCATTCTTAGCGGCCGCCCGGAACTAAAGTATCACGAGGCTGGGCTGGATCTGGGGCTTTCGACCGACCCGGAGGAAAGCTTCAAAATATTCCAAGGCAGGATATACGAGGAATACCTAAAAATGGCTAAAGAGTTTAGTTTCACAATGGTGGACGGAAGCGAGTCGCCAAACGTGCAACAGGAGAAACTAAGAAAAATCATCGCTAAAAAAATAGACCTTCCCAAATACAAATGGAGGGACAGAAAATGAGCGCGAAGCGGTTTTTCGGACTGGGTCTTCCGAACGTGGACACCAGCGACCTAAAAGGAAAACTGATAGTTATAGAAGGCTCCGACGGGTCGGGGCGCTCCACCCAAATAGGCATACTTAGCGACTGGCTGGAGCGGATAGGCTACCCGACCCTGACTGTGGGGCTAAAGCGCTCCACGCTTGTCGGGGAGGAGCTGGATCGCGCCAAACAGGGAAACATAATGAGTCCCATCACCCACTGCCTTTTCTACGCGACTGATTTTGCGGACCAGTTGGAGAACAGGATTATCCCCGCCCTTCGCTCCGGTTTCATAGTGCTGGCGGACAGGTACATTTACACGCTGATGGCGCGAGAAATTGTGCGCGGCACCAACCCGGAGTGGACAAAGGACGTCTACGGCATCGCGCTCGTGCCGGACGCGGTGTTTTATCTGCAGGTACCGCCCAAGGTGCTGGCCGAAAGGACGCTAAGAAAAAACCTCGTCTTGGATTATTGGGAGTCTGGAATGGACATTCGGCACTCCGGCGACATGTATGACTGCTTCATCAAATACCAGTCCCGCATTCAGCAGACGTTCAACGCCATGCAAAGCATATACGGGTTCCAGATAATCAACGGCAACAGGCTTCAGCGCACCATCACCAACGAATTAGAGGCAAAAATCGGGGAGATATTGCGGACCATGCCGCCGCCCGCCGCCGCTAGCGCCGCATCCCCCGAACTCGCGAAGGAGACAAAGTGATCGGCGAAGAAAAGCAACGGGAAAACAAAAAATCAAAAACGCCACGGAAACCGACGGCGCCCAAGGAGGCGAAGGATCTGCTGAGTTACCTGCACCACCTCCGCTTCACCGGCAGGCAGTTGTGCCGCACCATCTCGACCAACATCGAGCGCGACGTAATCGAGACGGTAGAAATAGTCAACTCCGCCATACAAAAAGGCGGAAGCCAGAAAAAAAAGACGACCGACCTGACGAAAGCAACCTCAATATTGGAGCGATTGACGGTTAAACCAGAAAAGGGGCGGCGTGGCGACCTAAAGAAGATTGAAAAAGCGATGCGCGCCGTCAAAGAGGCGCTTTCTTCCGGCAAAAACGGCTGACGCGTCTCCCGCGCACAACATAATCCCCGCGTCCGGGGGGCGCATTCCTTCCACGTTCATGGCCACCCTGCCGTTCCAAAGGCCGCGCATCCACTTCGTTGACGACAAGGAACGATTAATTTGATTTAGCGGGGAAACGGGCGAAAAGGTATGTTACGCTCAGGGTTGCTTATTGCGGCTTTTCGGCCAGGCCTAGATTCTCGTTTTCCTGACCCGGATGTTTCCGACCGGTCGTGTCCTCGCAGAAGTTGCAATTGCCGGACAAGGGGCAATAAACCAGCAACACCCCTGCCGCCACCAAAACCAATCCAATAATTTGTAACACCATAGTTCGGTTAGGATACATTACCCGACTAATTCTGTCAACTATTATTCAACATGGCTTTTGCCGTGCCGTGAAAAACTTCTTTGTTTAAATATAATTTCCGTGTACAATCCCCCATTCGTTGTTAGAAACGTAATGAACGTCCGATTGGAATGCAAAGAAGCGGATTAACAGTTTTAGGAGAATTGCCATGGCAATGGAATGTGAAGTTTGCGGTAAGAAACCGATGTTCGGCTGTAGCGTAAGCCACGCCCACAACGTGACCAAAAGGCGCTTTAACCCGAACCTTCAGGTCGTGAGGGCGGTCGTCAACGGCGTTGTCAGAAAAATTCGCGCTTGCACTCGTTGCATAAGAGGCGGAAAAGTCGTGAAGCCCACAAAACGGATTATCCCGACCCAGCCCGCCGCAACAGCGTAGCGTAATAAGTCTTCCCGCGCATGTCATCCCCGGCCTAAGCCGGGGAATATTCTTAGAACTGGTACTTCAACCCGAACATTATCCACCGCGGATTCTGCGGATTCAGCGTCAGGTTGTTGCCGGAACCACCCGAGACGTTGTAGATTTTCTCGTCAAGCAGGTTGGTGACGCGGGTAAAAATCGAGAATTTATCCTTTATTATTTTGTATTCCGCATAGAGGCTCGTGTCGACGTATGTGGGAGCTTTTTTTCCAAAGTCCGGGGAAGACGGGGAACGGGTGTAGGTGTTTGTCTCTCCCACCCAACGCAAGGACGGGGTGATTATGAGGCGTTCCCCCTTGTTGTAGGTTAAACCGGCGTTGAAGTCCACGTTTGAAGTTTGAGGCAAGGAAATCACCACCCCGGTTGCCGGGTTTTTAAGCTCGCCGTTGACGTAGCTCGCGTTGAACCATGAATCGACCCACGAATCCCCCATTATGAATTTATGGTCCGCCGACATGTCAAAACCGTACGCATTAATTTCGCCGAGGTTTACGGACCACTCGGTGTAGCTAATCGTCCCGCCCGGGACAAAGTTTGATTGAACGGTGGGAGTGGTGGCGGACAATATCATGTCGCTGACTTTTGAGTAGAACAGGTTAAACTGTAAATCCGTCTCTCTTGCCGGTTTTATGTCGGCCCCAATCTCGAAAGTCGTCACTTTTTCCGGCTTTAGACCCGGGTTTGGAACGCGAAAAAAACTGCTGATATAAAGCCCTTGCGAGTTCGTCGTCCCTGAAAAGGTGCCGAAATACCTTAAGAGTTGCATCGGGGCCGGGGCTAGGAAGGCCTGTCCGACCATGGCTTTAAATGTCACCGCGTCGGTTGATTGATAAACCAACCCCAGGCGCGGGTTGATGTTGGCGCCGTATTCTGAGTTTTGATCGGCCCTCACCCCCAGCGTCGAGCTGAGCTTGTCCGACAAGGCGTATTTCCATTGAAGATAAAGGCTTTGGTTTTGATAATTCAATTGGTATATCGCAACGGGAAGGGTGTTGTTTGTTCCAAAATGATAAAAGTTTTGCTGGCTGGGTGAAAGGCTCGTGTCATAGGGGTGGCTGAGGTCGGTGGTAAGCGGGATGGACGAAAACCACTCGGCGCTGACGCCCGCCACCACGCTGTTTTTACCCTCGCTCCAAGTAAGCCGCGGCTCCAGATGGTAGCGCTCCCCCTTTTCGTATTGGTAGCCGCTCTGGAAATTTGTGATGGAATTCACATACCTGGAACCCGGCGTCATTTCGTACAAATTATAGGAGGCGTCGAAATCCCCCTCGGTATTCTCGCCGACATGACCGTGCCATTTGGCGTATAAATCCGTCTGCTGGTGGCCTATGTAAGGATTTCCGTCCCAGTCGGTTGTCGATTGCTTGCCTCCCGCGGTACTCGGCACCTCGGTGTAGCTTCGCAAGAAGCCGGCGCGCCAACTCTCCCCCGCCTCGAGTTTCGCGTAGGCGCTGTACCCGTGCGACGGGCCGCCGTACCCGCTACGTTGCGAGGCCGATTCAAACACGGTGTTGCCGACCATAAGGTCGGTCAGGTTGTACTCGGAGAAAGTCTTGGAAAGATCCGGGTTCTTCGAGTCCAAAAAATGTCCGCCCATGGTAAGGGCAATATTGTCGGAAAACTTTTTCCCGCCGAAGAACTCCGCCCGTTTGTAGTTGAACTCCCCGCCCTCGATTGTGGCGGTAAGGCCGTCCACGTCGGCCCCGTCGCGGGTGATTATGTTTATCACGCCGTTCATTGCGTCGGCCCCGTAGATTGCGGAGGCCGGCCCATACAAAATTTCCACCTGTTTCGCGTTATAAAGCGGGTAGTTGTCCCTTATAGGCACCGCGTTGCTATTTGTGGCGGCGTTTATTCTAACGCTGTCCATTAATATAAGCAGTTTATTGTTTCCGGTGACCCCGCGAACAGCCACATCGTTGTCCGAGGGGCTTTGGTGATCTTGAATGTTGAAGCCCGGAAGATCCTTCATTAAATCTTCCAAGTTCCGATATCCGCGCTCCTGGATTTGCCTTCGGGTGACGACCTTCATTGTAGCCGGAGCTGTCGAAACTTTTTCGCTTGCCAGCGACGCGGTCGTAACCCTCACATTCATCAGCTCTTCCAAGCTCAAATCGGCCAGATCGCCGGCAGAGGCCATGCGAAGCTCGTCGGCAAAAGCGATATCGGACACGATAAAAGCCAAAAATACCGACAAAATTGCCCGGAGGATTTGTTTAATCATAACTGTATTAATTCCCAAATTGAGTAGAGGGTAAGGTATGCGATACGCTGAAAGAAGTCAAGAGAGACACCCTCTTGTTTTTTCAGCGCAAAACAGGAAACTATCTTAGAATCAGAATTGGTACTTTAATCCGACCATTATCCACCGCGGATCCTGCGGCGACAACGTGTTGTTGAATATGAAGCCGCCAGAAACGTTGTATATTTTTTGGTCAAGCAAATTTGTCACGCGGGTAAAAACCGAGAATTTGTCCTTTATTATTTTGTATTCCGCGTAAAGGCTCGTGTCCAGATATGCGGGCGCCTTTTTTCCCAAGTCGGCCGAGGCTGGGTTGTCGACATAAGTGCTTGTCTCCCCCACCCATCGCAGGGAGGGGGTTATGACGAGGCGATCCTCCCTGTTGTAGGTGCAACCCAAGTTGAAGTTCACGTTTGAAACCTGGGGCAAGGGGGCCACAAGTCCGGAGCCTGGGTTTTTCAGCTCGCCGTTGACGTAGTTCGTGTTGAACCAAAGATCGACCCACGTGTCGCCCATCATAAATTTATGGTTTGCCGACGCATCAAAACCGTACGCGGTTATTTCCCCCACGTTGTCGTACCACTGGGTGAAGCCGATTGTTCCGCCCGACACGAAGTTGGACTGAACGGTCGGGGTCGCCGCCACCATTATCAGATTGCCGACTTTTGAATAAAAGAGGTTTAGCTTTATATCGGTCTCCTTGGCCGGTTTGAGTTCGGCGCCAAGCTCGAACGTCGTCACCTTTTCGGGCTTTAGATTCGGGTTGGGAACCCAGAAATAACTGCTGGTGTATAGCCCCTGCGAGTCCTGTGTTCCTGAAAAGGAGCCGAAAAGCCTGTAGCGCTCCATAGGGGACGGAGCCAAGAAGGCCTGTCCGATCATTATTTTATAAGTCTCCTCGTCGGAGCGTTGGTAAACCAACCCAAGGCGCGGGTTTACGACGCCGCCGTAATCCGAGTTTTGGTCGGCCCTCACCCCGATTGTCGAGTAAAGCTTGTCCGAAAGGTCGTGCTTCCATTGTAGGTAGACGCTTTGGTTTTGGTAATACAACTGCCAGAATTTAATGGGGAGCGTGTTGTTCGTCCCCAGAAAGAACATGTTTTGCTGGTCGGCCGTTGAAAGGGTCGGGTTGTAAGGGCTGTTCAGGTTCGCCGTGAGCGGAATGGATGAGAACCACTCCGCGTTGAGGCCGACCACCACGTTGTTTTTTTCCGTACCCCATGTGAAGCGCGGCTCCAGATGGAAACGCTCCCCCTTTTCGTATTTGAACGCGCTTTGATAGATGCTGGAAGAATTAACAAAACGCGACCCCGGCACAATTTCGTACAGGGAATAAGACGCCTCGAAATCCCCCTCGGTATGCTCGGCTACGCGACCGTGCCATTTGCCGTATAAATCCGTCTGCTGATGTCCTATATGAGGATTTCCGCTCCAGTCGTAAAAGGTCGGCTTGCCGTCCGACGAACTCGGCACCTCGGTGTAGCTTTGGAAAAAGCCCGCGTTCCAATCATCTCCGATTTCGAGCTTTGCATAGGCTGTATAACCCTTCGACGGCGTGCTGTATCCCCCGCGCTGAGAGGCCGGTTTTACGACCGCGCCACCGACCATCAGGTCTGTCAGCGCGAATTCAGTCGGGAAGGTTTTGGAAAGATCCGGGTTCTGCGAGTCCAAAAAATGTCCGCCTACGGTCAGCGCCAGATTGTCGGAAAACCGCTTTCCGCCAAAAACCTCGGCCCGCTTGTAGTTGAACTCCCCCGCCTCCACGGTGACGGTCGCGCCGTCCGCCTCGGCCTCGTTGCGCGTGATTATGTTTATCACGCCGCTGAATGCGTCGGTCCCGTAAATGGCGGAGGCCGGGCCGTACAGGATCTCCACTTGTTTCGCGTTATATAGCGGGTAGTTGTCCCTTATCGGCGCCTCGGCCGAACTTGTGGCGGGGCTTATTCTCACGCCGTCCATAAGGATGAGCAATTTTTTGTTTCCGGTTACCCCGCGAACGGCGACAAAATTGTCCCGAAGCGAGTCGTGATTTTGTATGTTGAAACCGGGGAGATCCCTCATAAGATCCTCTAGGTTCCGGTATCCGCGTTCGAGGATTTGCCTGCGCGTGACCACCGTCATCGTAGCCGGGGCCGTCGAAACTTTTTCGCTCGCCAGCGACGCGGTGGTCACCCTTACGTTTAGCAACTCCTCCAAGCTTAAATCGGCCAGATCACCGGCCGAGGCCATACGAAGCTCGTTCGCAAAAGCCGAGTTGCCGGATACGACAAGAGCAAAGAAAACCGACAGGATTGCATAGAGGGTTCGGTTAATTGAAAAAGTATTAATTCCCATATTTTATTTAGGATACGATAAGCGAAAGGGTAAAAAAAGTCAAGCGACATCACCTTGTTTTTTCAGCTCAAACAATGAGCGGATTGGAAACCGCCGGGGGAATATCCCCCGGCGTATTTTTGCAAGTTATTTGGCAAGCGGCTCGGCGGTATGTTGTCCCACAGGCAGTTCGGGCATGCCCGGTGTTTCCTTCACGTCGCAACAAATGGTTCCTGACGGGCAATTGGGGATGTCAGTGTAAAATTTGCGCGCCTGCTGATACGCCGTCATGTTTTCGGGAAACACCACACTGTAGTTTAAAAACGCGTTCGTTTGCGCTTTATACAGAGCCCGCGCTATGGGCGTGGCAAGGAACTTCGTCAAAGTTAGATTCTTGGGGTCCGGCTTCCGCCATTCCGCATACGAGGCGTTGATGGCCGCATAAAACGCAAGCGTTGAAGGAACCGAGGGCAGGACGCGCGGGTACGGCAAATACCCGTTCGGCGGAGGCCCCAACGCGGTTGAATTGAGCGCCAGACGCTGGATGCCGTACCCGAAATCAGGATCCATTTGACCGTACACCGTGCGGGCCACCGACTGCTGACACATCATGCCGCCGCACATGGCGCACGGCTCCAGCGACGTGTAGACGCTATACCCCTTGAGGGAGAAGGTGCGCGTTCCCGTTTGGTACCCTTCCATCAGCCGAACTTCGCCGTGTTGTGTGCCGTTCCTCATGCAGTTAACGCAGTTGCGCCCCCAATACACCACCTTTCCGCTCGGATCCACCAGCACGGAACCGATGTTGTAACCCCTACTCTTGTCTATATCGGACGTTGTCTGCCAGTCCTGGTCCACGACGGCCAGCGCCGTCATCATGTAAATCTGGTCCCGTTCCTCCGCCGCTGTGACCGGCTTTGTTACCGCGGCCCCGCTATTTTGGCACGCCCCAATCCACGCGGTGCACAACAACACCGCCAGCAACAATACCGCCCGCCCACCGGCTTTCTTCATAACACCCCCCTTTTAAACCAAGATAATATCCTTAGTACCCCGACGCCCGTTGCAATGCGCAAGTATAAAATATTATGCGAAACGACACGACATGTCAAATTTGAGCGATGGGTCAGTTTGAAAATATTTGTAATAACACGGGAATGAGATTGCTTCGCTACTTTTCCGGTTTGGGGTTCGGAGCGTCGCGAAAGCGGAAGACCGTCTCGTTTTCCTTTGCCATCATAAGTTTTTCGCGGGCGTATTTTTCGGTTTGATACCCGCCGGCCTGGGCCGCCCGAATTTTTTCCCTCAACTCGGCGTTTTGTGTCTCTATTTTTTTAAGCGAATCCGCCTTGTCCTTAATCTTCTTGTCCGAATCCAAAACCGTGCGGATTCCGTCCGTCTTGAAATATGACGCAAAGCCGACGATAAGCAGGAAGACCACGCTAAGGAGAAAAAGGGGCCTGGCTCTTCCGCCCCAGCCCCCGGATAAAATACCCCTTATTCTCGACATCTATACGCCGTCCGCCCCGCTACCAGCGCGGGTTCGCCGACTTTCCCGGAAAAATCGAAGTCTCGCCAAGCTCTTCCTCAATCCTCAAAAGCTGGTTGTATTTTGCGACGCGATCCGTCCTGCACAACGAGCCGGTCTTTATCTGCCCGGCGTTCATGGCCACGGCGAAGTCGGCGATTGTGGCGTCCTCGGTCTCGCCGGAGCGGTGCGAGATGACGGTGGTGTACCCGGCCCGGTGCGCCATTTGAACGGCTTCAATCGTCTCGGTTAGCGTGCCGATCTGGTTAAGTTTCACGAGAATGGAGTTCGCGACGCCTTTTTTAATTCCTTCCGCCAGAATCTTGGGGTTCGTCACAAAAATGTCGTCCCCGACAATTTGAACTTTTCCACCGAGCGCGACGGTAAGGTTTTTCCACCCGTTCCAATCCTGCTCCGCGAGACCGTCCTCCAGGGAGATAATCGGGTACTGCTTCGTCCAGCTCTCCCAAATTTTTATCATTGCGTCGGTGGAGATGTCTTTCCCCTCGACGTGATATTTGCCCTTCTCATAAAATTCGCTCGCCGCCGGGTCAAGCGCGATAAAAACGTCCTTGCCCGGTTTGAATCCCGCCTTGGTCACCCCCTCAAGCAGAAGCTCCACCGCCTCGGAGTTGGACTTAAGGTCGGGCGCGAACCCACCCTCGTCGCCGACCGAGGTGGACAGTCCGCGTTTTTTCAGCACTCCCTTTAAAGAGTGGAAAATCTCCGCCCCCATCCGAAGAGCGTCCGCGAAGGACTCGGCCCCGGCGGGCATTATCATGAACTCTTGGAAATCCACGTTGTTGTCGGCGTGCGAGCCGCCGTTCAAAACGTTCATCATCGGGACGGGAAGCGTGCGCGCGTTGGCGCCGCCGATGTACCTGTAAAGGGGAAGCCCGCAGGAAACCGCCGCCGCCTTCGCGCACGCCAGCGAAACCCCCAGGATGGCGTTAGCGCCGAGTTTTGATTTTGTCGCCGTGCCGTCGGCCTCAAGCATTAACCCGTCGATAAGCGGCTGTTCCATCGCGTCGTACCCCATCAGCTTCGGGGCTATGACGGTGTTGATGTTTTTAACGGCCTTTTGTACGCCCTTCCCGCCGAAACGTTTTCCGCCGTCCCTCAGCTCAAGCGCCTCCCTCGTGCCGGTGGACGCGCCGCTCGGCACCGCGGCCCTGCCGAACGTGCCGTCGTCCAGATAGACGTCGACCTCCACGGTCGGGTTTCCCCTTGAATCGAGTATCTCTCTTCCGATGACTGCGGTTATTTCACTCATGTTCTCCCCTTTTACAAAAGAGCGTTTAATCCCCAAGCGACCCAACTTGGATATTACCAGATTCCAATCTTATGGTAAAATACGGATATTCTACGAGGAGGTAATAATGCGGGAAAATCTGGAGGAGTTGCGCAAACAGTTCACGGGGATTGTGCGCGACGAGAAGCAAGCGTCCAGACGGCTTAAGGACATAATCCAAAAATACCGCGCCGCGTTCCAGTTCCTTTCCAACCGCTCGAAGATTCTGGAGGAAAAACTCAACCACCTCATCTCCAACAGGGACGAGGCAAAATCCGACTTTGATTCCGCGCAGATGAACCTCCGACTGGCGCGGGTCAAGACCAAACGCGTGTCGGACAACATCGCCGTCCTTAGACAAAGAAGCGAATCGCTGGCCTCGCAATACAACTCCCTGCTGGAGGGGCGGCTCCCCTCCCTGATGGTCTCCGACGGTTCGCAGGGGGACATGATGGAGAAAAAAGAGCACTTCATCAAAATGCTCAACGTGGCGTTCACCGCAATCGAGGCGAAAATGACGGAAACCTCCGCCGAGATGGAGAAAATGGAGCTTTTGAAAAAACGACTTCTGGAGAAGACCGAAAAACTGGCCGACCTGGCAAAAGTCGGCGAGACAAGGCTGGCCCTGTTCAACGGCCACATAAAGGAAATACTTTTTGAAATGAACAACGAGGACGCCAACACCCGCCAATTGATGGACGACTACGCCAACATCGAAAAACTGATGAGAGGCGTTCCAGACGTTTCGGCGTGGGGGATGAAAATTTTCAGGGAGTCGATAAACGCGGAGCTTCCGGCCGGCGCCTCCATTTTGAGTCTGTCGAACCCCGCCGGGGAATCGGCAAGCCCGAATTAGTAAAATGGCGGCGGGACACGGAGTCGATCTCGTGGAGGTCGAAAGGATAAAAAAAACGCTCGAAAAATTCGGCGATAGATTCCTGAACAGAACCTTCGACGCGAAGGAGGTCGCCGAGGCACGACGCCTGAGGGATCCCTCGCAATACTTCGCCTCCCGATTCGCGGCAAAAGAGGCGTTTTCAAAGGCGGTCGGCACCGGCTTCGTCGGCTTCGGCTTCAGGGACGTGATAGTCCTTCGGGAAAGCGGAAAGCCCCCCCGCCTTGAGTTCTCCGAAAAACTCCGCGAAAAATTTCCCGGCATAAAACCGGAGCAGTTTCTCCTCTCTCTCTCTCACGTGCGCGACCTCGCCATCGCCTCCGTAATACGCTTGGAAGCCGTAGCGACAAGCAACAAGAGTTAATAATTTGCAAATGAGGGATTTATCCATGAAAAAAAATTCCGGGTCATTGTGGGTTTTGACGTTACTTTCCGCGTTGTTCGTCCAAGCGTGCGGAGGCGGGGGCGGAGGAGGCTCGACGACAAACGCTCCCCCCTCTTACACCGGCTCGACAAACAAGGCGGACATATCGTCGGGCAACTCGTCCAGCATAGCCTTGGGCGCCCAGGCGGGCGTACAGACCGGGTCAAACCTTTCTCCTGTTATGAACTCGACCAAATTAATGATTTTCGCCAAGCCTAAAAGCGTCGCCCGCAGGGTGCAAAGCTATTCGACCCACCGACGGACATACTCCAAAAAAGCCCGCTCCTCGGCGCCAAACACTTACTACGGCAGTTGCGGCGGCACGGAGACCATATCGTTCAACGGAACGTCAAGCGATTATTCGGGATCGTTCACGGACGACAACTACTGCGACGCCGGCACCACTTACAACGGAACCATGACATTCACCGGCTCCACCTCGGCTTCAGGCACGGAGACCGTCGCTATGTCGTTCTCCTCATACGGGGTAAAAGACGCCACGTCGGACGGAACTTGGGACGGAACGGCCACCTTCGTCCAAACAACCGGCACGCCGACCTACAATATTACGATGGACTACTCTATTGTCATCAAGAATAAAATCAGCGGGAAATCAAACTGGGAAAAGATGAAGGACGTACAGACGATCACCGCCGCCACCGGCGCCTACGTCGAAACCTTCAGCGGACAAAATTACGACGGCGAGGTCGGGTATGTGGACATAAGCACCAGCGTACCGCTCTCTTATTCCCGCTCCGGCTCCAACCCCGTCGCCGGCGTGGTCGTGATCATCGGCGCGAACAACTCCAAACTTCGCATAACTTACTCGGTCACCGGATACTTGGTCGAGGCCGACTATGACAACACCGGCTCCTACACGACGGTCGGCAGTTACGGCTATGATTCGACGGTGGACGTGAACACTTCCGGCTCGACCATTCCAGGAGCGCCCACGAACCTGACGGCGGTGGACGGAATCGGAAGGGTGACGCTGGCGTGGAACGCCTCCCCCACTGCCACATCCTACAATATTTATTGGGACTCGATACCGGGCGTGACGACCGGCTCCATGCTTATCGACACCGTTACGTCCGAGGGCTATGTGGATTTATATGCGATCGACGGCCCGAACTACTACGCGGTCACAGCCGTCAACGCCGCTGGGGAAAGCGTCGTGTCCAACGAGGCGCTTGGAATTCCCCTCTCCGGCGGAACCGCCACCATCGCGGATCTCGCCGGAACATGGAGTTTCTACTCCCAAAACGGCTACGACATAACGGCCATAAACGGAACGTTGACGATAGACTCTTCCGGCAACTACGTCTACTCGCAAGACAACACGCCGTCGCTCGGCATATCCGCCTGCACGGAAACCGGCACGTCCTCGGTTAGTGCGAACACGATGACGATAAGCGTGACCCACGGAGACTGCGGCGCAAACGCGGGAACGGTTTTTACCCAGACCATATTGGCGACAAGCACCAGCCTGACGATTGTGCGCGGACAAGACACCGACGTATTTACTAGGTGAGTTTTTAACTCGGATTCCGAAGTTAGGAAAAAACCCGCCTTAATCCTCCGCAAGAGGGATAAACACGGATGGGAAAGTTTGTCCTTGTCATTACCCCATTTCCATCGACCGCCTGTCCGATTTGTCCGTTTATTTCTCGGTGACGCAGACAATCTCCCTCTTGCGGAGGACTTCCGGGGCGGGCTGATTAGCCAATTCCGCCCCTCCTTTGTCCGCGTTGCCGCAATAGCGGCAAGCCAGCTCCTTTGTTTTCCGCCACTTCCAATTTCATGCTGTCCCGTTCGTTCGATTTTTCCGATTTTTCCGATTTTTCCGATTTTTTTCGCATTTTTGTGGTTAACAATAGCGGGGAAAGAGTTATCCACAGATTCACGCGGATGAAATTCGTCGGGGCGCATTGCATGCGCCCAAATCCGGGCGGATACGAAGAGTGTTCCGTCTTTTTCACACTGCCATCTTCGAAAAGATGGCGGTGTAATTGACGCCTAGGAATCGATTGGCGCGACGCGCCAAACACAGGCTGAAACCTGCAGAAACAAGTATACCATTGATCGAAGGCCGGGCAAATTAAATTTAAATACTGGATGCACGTTTGCACGGGCATGACATTTTAAAATTAGCCGCCGAGTATCTTCCGCATCGGGAGGCGGTGTTTTAACAAAAGGCGCATCATCTCCAATCCGCCCTTCTTTGCGCGGGTCGTTTGGAATCGCTTCTTGAACATCGAGGGGAGGCCGACAACCATATCGACGTATGCGGAGAGATAGACTTTTGCTATTTCGGCGACGGTCGCGTTTTCAAAAAATCCGGCGACCCCTTTTTTTCCGCTAAATAGCATGGAGGCTTGGAGAAGAAATCGCCATGCCGAGACGAACGGAACTAAAAACAACAAAAAGAACGGAAAGTTTTTCACGGCGACCCAGTAATGGTTTCGCTCCACAAAATACACTTTCTTAAGCGAGTATCGCCCCATCGTCATCGAGTAATGGTGGCTGACCAGCGCGCCGGGGGCGACCACGGCCACCCACCCAGCCCTTCTTAACCTTAACCCCAAGTCCGCGTCCTCGCAGTAGGCAAAAAAATCCGGGTCGAACAGGCCGACCTCTTTTAACGCCGCGCTCCTGAAAAGGCAGGCGCATCCGCTCGCCATAAGGACTTCCTCCGGGGCCGACAATTTCGGCGGTAGCTCCCCCTTTTGCGCCTGCCTGGACATTCCGTCCAGCGCGATTCCGAGGCCGCACGAATCGAGAATGTCCGGCGCGTTCCCGTCAATGATGACGGAGGCGACCTGCCCCACCCTTTTGTCCGACAACACAGCGTCCACCATCGTTTTTATCCAGTCCTTGCTCGCCACCGCGTCGTTGTTAATTAGCGCGACATATTCCCCCTTGGCTGACGCGATGCCGACGTTGTTGCCGCCCGCGAACCCGGCGTTTTGGGGGAGGCGGATATAAATCACGCTTGGAAACTCCGTCCTGGCAAATTTTTCGACGTCCTCCGTGGAGCCGTTGTCCACGAGAATCAATTCCAGATTTTTATGGCTCTGCGCCATGAGCGAGGCGAGACAGTCCCTAAGCAGGGAAATATTGTTTAAGGTGACTACTACGACGGATACAAGCGGCTCGACCATTTGAGAACCGAGAGTATCACGAAACGCGAGAATTTAGGGGAAAAACCACGGATGGACGCGGATTAACACGGATTAATAGGGGCGGGTTTTTGGTGGCACAGTCATTCTTGGCTGTGATTTTTCCTATGATTCCCTCTTGCCTCCTACGGAGGCAATCACAGGCTGAAAGCCTGTGCTACCAAAAGGGGGGCGGAACCGCCCCCCGTCCAAGAATGGTCAAATTTGGGTGCGTATTAAACTGTTTAGCTCCCGCCCATTATTGCGATTGAACGCGTGTTGGTATCGGCGGCAATGGATTCATTGGAAGTCAACGCGCCGGTGGTCTGGTCAATCGTAAACCTCGATACGCTGTTGCCAGTTCTATTGGCGGTATAGACGTATTTCCCGGAGGGGTCGACGGCAACCCCGAATGGATTACCTCCGGCCGCGAATGGAGAGCCTGTTATCTCCGTCAACTCGCCGCTCGTCTGGTTAATCGTATAAGCCGAGATGGTGTTACCGGTTCCATTGGCTACATAGGCGAACTTCCCGGAGGGATCAACCGAAACAGATTGCGGACTTGCTCCAGCCGACACCACCGCAGGGGTTACGGCTATCAACGCGCCCGGGGTAGTGGTCTGGTCAATTGTGTACATCGAGACATCGCTAGAAGCTTGATTGGTGACATAGACGAATTTCCCGGAAGGATCGACCGTAATCGAGGTTGGCTGAGTCCCCGCCGCAATCCAGGCGACATTGGTCAACTCGCCAGTGGACGGGCTTATCGTCCATGCCGAGGCATTGTCCGACGCGATATAGGCGATAAAGGCGTATTTACCGGATGGGTCAATAGTAATCGATTGCGGAGACGAGCCACCTGACGCCACCGTGACAACGTTGCTCAATAAGCCGGTGGTCTGGTCAATCGTATACTTCGAGACGAAGTTGACATTCTTACTGAGGACATAGGCGAACTTTCCGGATGGGTCAACGGCAACGGAGAACGCATTTCCTGGCGTCGCCACCGTGGTTCCGCCGCTCAATAAGCCGCTGGTCTGGTTAATTGTATACATCGAGACACTGCTACCGCCGACATTGCCGACATAGGCGAACCTCCCTAAGGGATCGACCGTAACAAAAACGGGCTGACTTCCCGTGGCAATCGTTGCCGGGGTTTCGGCCGCCAACGCTCCTGTCGAGGAGTCAACCGTGTACATAGACACCGTATCCGCGCCTTGGTTTGCCGCATATGCGAACCGGGGAATTTTATACATCGTCGCCGACGCTTCGCCCGACGTCACGCTCTCCCCCCCGTCGTTGACCGCCGTCACCACGAAGTAATATTTTTGGTTGTTAAGGAGGCCGGTTAATGTAACGCCGCTGGTCGCATTCGACACCTTTGTTCCGTTGGCTTTGGTTACGCCGGGGGATGTTCTGTAATAAAGGTTATATAACGACACGACACCGTCGGGCGCCGCCCAGCTTACCTTCACCTTGCCCCAACTGGCGACGACAGCGCCGGTAATCGTCGGAGCCGATGTAATCGGCGAGGGGGGCGGGGAAGCGCAGTACCCGGAATCTGACAAATACGCCGGAGGATAGCAAACAGGAGTGGCAACACACGTTCCGTAAAAGCCGATTATCTGACCCGCAGGACAGGTGGTCGTTCCAGTCCCGGTGCCGGTATTTGTGGTCGTGCTCGTGGCGGTGTTCGTGGCGGTGGTGGGAAGAGTGATGATAATTATGAGCGTCGTATTGACGGCGCCCGTGTCCCCCGCGACAACCGCCGCAACAATGTTGGCGACAAGCGCGGCGAAGCGGGAGTCGCCGGTAATCGCCGTAATGGACGACGTTAAATTAATCGCGCCGACACCCGTAAACGGCACGCCCGGTTCTCCGAAGTTCGTCACGCCGAGTGATTTTGCAAATATAAGGACTATAGCGGTCGAGGTCGGGTTGACGTTTGCCGTCTCCGGCCCGGCTCCCAAAGCAACCAGCGCTTTCAAGACCACGTTGCCGAAGGTTATCTTGATGACGTATGTGCCGTTTTGCTTGAGCGCAAGAGAATAATGGCCGTTTGCGTCGGTCGTCGTGCCACCCGCCTCCGCGCCGTTCATGTCGTATGCTTTTACGACAATGCCGACGCCAACAGCCAAACGGTCGGAAACGGAAGGCTTGTTCGACGCGGAGAGGTCGACCGTGCCGCTTACAATCGCCGTGCCGGGGGCGGCGGAAGTCGGCGGCGCCGTGACGGAGCTTGAGCTACAGGAAGATAAAATTCCCAAGGACAGAATTATTATGGAAAGAAAAGCCAGTTTTAATGAATGTCGCGCAAGTGTCATGCAATCCCCAAAAAACCGGCGAGACGCGTTCAGCCAAAATCCCGTCGCCGCCAAAAATTAAAAAATCGTGTCACCCCGTTGCTCCTGACACACGCATTTCGTCCAGCGAATATTATTAGGAAAAAAGTTTTGAATTGGAACCCTCCTAATCAGGAGGGTGCGGGGAAAGTGGAAAACCACGGATGGACACGGATTAAAACTCGAATGGTAGGTGCGACTAAAGTCGCACCTACCTATTTCTGCCCAGCCAGAGGCTCGTGAGACCGCTTCGCCCCGACACCCCGAACTTGCGGAAAATGCCCTTCACATATTGATGCGTGGTGGCCGGGGTTAGACGGAGACGAGCGACCATCTCTTTTTCCGACGCCTCGGTGAGAAGTAGGTTCAACACCTTGCGTTCGGACGGGAGAAGGGGAGAGGTGGCGGACATCAAGCCGTGGCTGAGCAGTATCTGCCGGTGGAACCATTTAATGCCGCGCAGGGCATAAGACAGCAGTTCTATATCCTTCTCGCTGAACGCGCGCGACACGCCGATTCGGTTAAAACTAAACATGGATTCGGCGTCATTGTTCATGGGAAAACTAACATAGGCGATGTCATAAAACTTCCGTTGGGCGTAGATGTTTTTATAGAAAGGTGATTTAAACCAGGCGGACGGCATAGACCGCCGCAAAGTCCAACACCGGAATTTGCCCACGCCTTTGACGCCGATAAGAAAGGAGGGGTCTATTTCGCCGCTATGCCAAATGCGGTGGAGTTCGGCGGTCAACCCCTTATCCGAACGGACGGGACGTTGAATCTTGCGAAGGGCTGGAACCCGCCATCCATTTAACTTATCCGTCCGTGTGACTTTCACGCGCACGGCTCCGATCCAACTCGCGTTTTGGGCGTTCACCAGGCGGCACATGACGGTCATAAGCCGATCCACCGCGGTATCAGAATCGCCGACGCAACAATCGGTCAGTTCGTCCCATAGCGAGTGGATAATCTCCCTCGTTTTTTGATTCATTCCATCAATCCCCCCCTTATCCGGCTATCGTACCAAAAATATGGGGAACAATCACGCGAAGACCTCTTCGGGTTTCCCGGTTTATGGTGGGTGCGGATTATCCGCACTCACCGTTAGCGCAACGCGAATTTACCGCGCTACGCCATCAAGGAATGTTCGAGATGGAGCGCCAAACTGTCAAACGCCTCGTCCGCAAGGCGCCGGGCGACGTATTCGTCCTTCTCCACCTTTTTGGCCTCGTCGAAAAAAATCCTTTTAAGGTCGTACTGCGGCTGTTCCAGTATCTTCTTCATATTCTCTCTAGTCATCTTTTTCCTCCTGCCATTTTAAGTTCTATAAATGCTCCGTTACCCTTACTTATTCAACTATCATGCCGAAAACAGCAGAATTGGGAGCGCATATAACATATTGTTTTATAATACGCTACGAATTGCGAGCTTCACTAAAAAGGTCTCGGGGCGGCAATTACTGCCTATCGAGATTGGAAAGGGGCGGCAAGAAAATCCCGCTTAACTGCCGGAACTTTGGTAGTGGTCTATCCCTTTTTTCCACGCGACCATGGACAGGGAAAAAAGAATTATCCCGACCACGGGGGTAAGCGTCCTCAACGCGGGGTGAAATAGCGTCTCGCCGGTTTTGTCCAAAAAATACTGGGCCGGATAGAAATTAACGAACGCCAGCGGAAAAATAAACGTAAGAAAGAACCTTATGCCGTAGTTGTATATGGTGATGGGATAAACGACGAACTCCCTGCCGGAAAAAACGACGGTGTGGACGAGCGCGGCGTTTCTCAACGTCCAAAAAGCCACGGCGTTTACGAACATCCTTATCCCGCCTTGAATCAAAACCCCGCCGAAAACCACCAACGGGAGCGACACCATTTTTTCCGTGGTCCAAACAATCCCGGACATCTTCGCGCCGTAATATAGGGCGACGGCTCCGATCAAACTGTGGGCCACGGTGGAGGCCTCGAACTTTGAGAGCACGACCTGCGCCAGCGGGCTTAGGGGGCGGACGAGAGTTCTGTCGAACTCGCCGTTTATGAGCATCGTGTCGAAATTTTGTAGCCCGTTGAAGAACAGCGTGGTGAACCCCTGCGAGAAAGTGAGCAGTCCGAAAAGGAACGCCATGTCCCCTATCGTCCAGTCGTTTATCTCCTTGAAGCGCGCTATCACGACCAAAAGCGAGCCGAGTTGCGCTAGGTAGAAAAGTGTCACGGCGAAAATCAGCACGAAAAACGACGCTTTGTACTGCATCCGGGCCTTTAGGGACGCCATAGCGAGCGCCGCGTAAATTTTAAGCGTGTCCATAATGTCCGGCGTCACCCGCCCTGAATAACGAGCTTGTTGCTGGCCGCGCGCCACATGACCGCGCTCAACACGACAAACCCCGCCACCCACAACGCCTGCACGGCGATTATTCCCACGGCCTGTTCGGGGGCGACCCTGCCGGTTATGATTATCGCGGGTGAATAAAAAATGTGCTGGAACGGCAGGAGCGCCATAACGGGCCGGATGAAATCCGGGAAGAAATCCATCGGCACCAGCCCCCCGGCCAGAAGGTTTATCAGCGCGTACTTCAAAAGTATGAACGGGAACACCTCCACGAACCAAAACGACAGAAGGCTGACGGTGAAGTTCAACATGAACAACAGAAGGTATGACAACACAAGCGAGACCGCCGACGCCGGCAACGACCTCAGCGGGGCGTGAAGGTCGAACATCAGCGCGGACACCAGAAGAATCGGTAGCCCCCGCGCGGTGAGGTGAAAAGCGGAATAGCCGACGCACTGCGCCAGGTTCATCATCTGGAACGAGACCGGCCTTATGAGATCCACCGCCACGCTCCCGTCCCGCACCCTTCCGGGGATGATGGTGTCGTCCATCGAAAAGGAGATGCGGATGACCATGGCGACCACCGTGTAGCTGATTATTCCGGCCGTCGTGAAGCCGCCGAATCCGCCGCCGGACGCGGCGAACACCGTTTTCCAAAGCGAGGTGAAAATGAACACGTACAAAAATCCGTTCAGAATCATCACCAGATAGTCGAACCGGTAGGCGGTCTCCTTTCGGAAGGATACGCCGACAAATTTAAAAAACAGCGCGGGGCTCACTTCGTTTCCTCCACGTACGGGGGTAGCGTGCGGGTCTTCTCGTATATCGACATCACGATGCTTTCCACCGACGGCTCCCGAACCGATATGTCCTTGACGTCGAAAGATGCCAGCTTTCCGATGACCTTTGCTATCCCGCCCCCCTCGTCTTGGAACTTAAGCCAGAGCTTGGGGCCTTTCTCTTCCACGACCGACAGCTCCGGCATGCCGAGCAACGACGGGGGGGTTCCGTGGAACTCCACCTCGATGAGTTTTTCCCTCACAAACTTGCTTTTTAGCTCCGCAGTCAGACCGTCGTAAATTATCCTGCCGCGGTCGAGCATGATTAGCCGCTCGCACAACTGCTCGATGTCGTTCATGTCGTGCGTGGTCAGGATTATCGTGGTCCCCTCGGTCTTGTTCATCTCCCTTAGAAACGCGCGTATGTTCTCCTTCGCCAGAACGTCCAGCCCTATCGTCGGCTCGTCCAGAAAAAGCACGCCCGGCCTGTGAACCAGCGCCGCGGCAAGATCGCACTTCATTCTCTGCCCCAGACTTAGCTTGCGCACCGGCACGTCCATCAGCGGCCCCATGTCCAGGACTGCGGACAGCTTTTTCATCATCTCCGCGAAGTCGTTTTGCTTGATGCGATATATGGCCTTTAGCATCTCGAACGACTCGCGAACCGGCAGATCCCACCAGAGTTGCGTGCGCTGGCCGAACACCACCCCGATGTTCCCGGCGTTCTTCTTTCTGTCCTCGTAAGGGACGACGCCGTTGACTTTTGCGACTCCCGACGACGGGACCAGTATCCCGGTGAGGATTTTTATGGTGGTGGATTTTCCGGCCCCGTTCTCGCCGACGTAGCCGACAAAATCCCCCTGTTTTATAGAGAAGCTCACCCCGTCGACGGCGCGGACAATCATTTTTTTGACGCTGAACAGCGCCTTGACCGCGCCGAACGCGCCCTTCCCCGGCTCGTTAACGGTGAATTCTTTTTTTAGGTTGACCGCCTCGATGATGGTCGGGCCGCCGTTGTCCGGCGTCACGAAAACCGCCCGATAATCGCGGGATGGCTAAACGTCATTTCTCTTTTTCACGAAAAGGTTGAGGCTTCCCGTTCGGTATCCCTCAAGATCGACAGTGACGTAATTGAAGCCAAGCTCCTTAAACCGCGCGACCCATTTTTGCATGTCCGAATGCCCCATAAATCTGCCGAGGTCGCCGCGCGCAATCTCCACCCTGGCGATCCCCTCGTGGTCGCGCACGCGCAGTTGCGCGAACCCGGCGTTTTTCAAAATCGCCTCGGCCTTTTCCACGCGGGAAAGCTTCTCCGGCGTTATCTTGGTTCCGTACGGAAAACGAGAGGCGAGGCAAGCGGCCGCCGGTTTGTCCCAGTTGGGCAGGCCCAGCCTCTTTGCATGAAAGCGTATGTCGTCCTTCGTCATGCCGGCCTCTACGAACGGGGATCTCACGCCGAGCTCGCCAGCCGCTTTGCGCCCGGGCCGGTAATCGCCCAAGTCGTCCGTGTTGGCCCCGTCGCAAACGGCGGCGTACCCCTCCGACTCCGCGATTTTGGAAAGTATCCCGAACAGCTCCCCTTTGCAAAAATAGCACCTGTCGGGAGGGTTGTCGGAAAAACCGGGGATGTCCAGTTCCTCCGAATCTATCACCCTGTGGGGGGCGCCAATTTTTTTTGCCGTCTCAATCGCGGCTTCGAGTTCCGACGCCGGATACGTGCTTGACTTGGCGGTGACGGCGAGGAGTTTCATCCCCTTTTGATCCAGCGCGTCGATTGCCGCCCTGACAAGCAACGTGCTGTCCACGCCGCCGGAGTAGGCCACTATCACCGTTCCCATGGAACGCAACAGCGCGGTAAGTCGGGCGTATTTCCCGTCCTCTCCGCCAATACCGGCCTTTTCCGGCGTCTCCATTTCAGCGTGAAAACTAGCCAACGATCAAACGTCGATGTTGATCTTTATTTTCGCCTTTTTCCTGAGATCTTCGATGATTTTGCCGACTTTGTCGCGCTTGGCGTCGGACTCAAGCCCCTTGACCACCATATCCTTGACCTCGGGGAAAGGCGTCGTTCCGGCCGGCTTTTTTTCCTCGAATTTTATAAGGTGTATGCCGAACTGCGTGGTCACGACGCCGCTTACCTCGCCCGGCTTCATTTTGAAGACAACATCCTCGAACTCCTTGACCATCGCACCCTTGGGGAAAAAGCCCAAATCGCCCCCTTTGTCCTTGGAGCCGTCCATGGAATACTCCTTCGCCAAATCCTCGAACTTCGAGCCGGCCTTCAACTTCGCCTGTATCCCCTCCATTTTTTTCCTCGTCTCGGATTTGGTCTTCTCGTCCGCCTTGGGATCCAGCATCAAAATGATGTGCCGCGCGCGAAACATTTCCGGAGTTTGGAACTTGTCCTTGTTGGTGTCATAGTACTTTTGGGCGTCGGCCTCGGACACCTTCACGCCGCTGATCTTTTCTTCCACATACGATTGTATTGTCAGGTTCCTTTTCAGCTCGCCTTTAAGCTCGTCCAGTGTCATTTTCTGGTTTGCAAGCGCCTTGGTGAACTCTTCCGGCGACTTAAAGTGACTCTTAATCTCGTCCAAGTGTTTTTCCACATCCTTCGCGTCAACTTTTGATCCGGCGGCCTTGGACGCCTCAAACAACAACTCGGTGTTTACAAGTTGGTCAAGAACCTGTTTTTCCAGTTTTTTAAGTTGTTCCCCTACAAACTCGTGGCCGCGCTGGCTGGCAAGCGCGTTGCCCATTATCCGCACGAAGAGGGTCTTGTCTATGGTGGCCTTGTTCACCTGCGCGATAACTTTTGGAAATTTTTCAGGGTTAAATTTTTCCGCGTTCGCCGGCGCGGCCGGGGCCGGTTTGGCGCTCGGGGCCGGTTTCGCCTTCTCGTCCGCCGCAGAGGCTAAATTAGTCCCGCCCGCCACAAACTGGAGCGCGGCCCCAATAACAACCACTGCCGTCAGCAACCTTTTCCTTGTCATTTTCTCATTTCTCCTAATAATTAATTACTAATCTTTTTATAATAGCACCAAATATATGCCGGATTAAATTCAGGCGGGAGTTCACATATAAAGCCCGCCGTTGACGTGCAGAACCTGCCCGGTGATGTACCCGGCGGCATCCGACGCCAAAAACAAAATGACTCCCGCCACATCGCTCGCCGCCCCGAACCTGTTCAGGGGTATGGAGTCCAACAGCGATTTCTTTACGTCGTCCCCCAGCCCCTGTGTCATCTCGGTGGTGATGAACCCCGGCGCGACCACGTTGACCAGTATGTTCCGCGAGGCGAGCTCCCTGGCGGCAGATTTAGTCAGCCCTATCAACCCGGCCTTCGACGCACAGTAGTTCGCCTGCCCCGGGTTACCGGACGAGCCGACCACGGAGCCGACGTTTATGATTCTTCCGTAATGCTTTTTCATCATCGGCCTTGACGCGGCGCGCATCATGTTGAACGCCCCCTTGAGGTTGGTGTCCATGACGGCGTCCCAGTCCTCCTCCTTCATCCGCATAAGGAGGCCGTCCTTGGTTATCCCGGCGTTGTTGACGAGAATGTCCACCCCGCCGAATTTATCCACGCATTGTTTCACGGCGGCGTCGGCCTCGGCGGTCTTGGAAACGTCCAGCTTCGCCGCCTCGCACTGCGCGCCGAACGCGGTCACGCGCCTGACCGCCTCGTCGGGCGGCGTGTTGTTGTAGGTGAGAAAAACCGACGCGCCCACCTCGGCCAATGCCGACGCGATTTCTATACCTATCCCGCGCGAGGCTCCGGTGACAAGCGCCGTTTTTCCGCTAAGCGTTTTGATTCAAGACCTCCAGCGTCTTTTCCAAACTCGACGCGTCCTCGATATTGTGCAGGGACAGTGTTTTGTCGACTCTTTTGAACATTCCCGTGAGCGTTCTTCCAGGCCCGAATTCTATTACCGTTCGCACTCCGTTATCAAGCAGAACACGCATGACGTCCGTCCAGCGCACCGCCCCCGTAACCTGCCGCCTCACCCCCTCGCGCGCGTCGTCCGGCGAGGTTATTACCCGAGCGTCGACGTTGTTCACCAATCCGGCTGAAAGCGCGTGGAACGTGGTGGCGTCCAAATCAGCGGAAAGTTTTTCCGCCGCCGATTTCATGAAAGGGCTGTGAAAAGCCGCCGAGACGTTCAGCCTGACCACCTTTTTCGCCCCTTTTTCCTGCAACATCGGAATCGCCCTCTCCAGCGCCTCCCTGCCCCCCGCTATCACGGTCTGGGCGTCGCCGTTGTAGTTGGCTGGATAAACGTCCCCGGCCTCGCGGCAGACCGCCTCTATCGTGGTGGCGTCCAGCCCTAGCACGGCGGCCATCGCGCCGCCGTCCGCCTGCGACATATACAATCCCCTCTTACGCACTATCCCCACCGCGTCGTCAAAAGAGAGCGCGCCACCCGCGTAAAGCGCGGTGAACTCGCCAAGACTGTGTCCGGCGACGAAATCCGGCTTGATGGAAGATTTCTCGCGAAACGCGCAAAGCGCCATAGCGCTTGCGGTCAACAGCGCGGGCTGTGTGTTTTGAGTTTGGGAAAGCGCCTCCTCCGGCCCCTCAAGGCAGAGTTTCGCCATGTCCAGTCCGGTGCGGGCGGACGCGGAGTCAAGCAGAGCCCTGCAGTACGGGATGTTGGAAAAGTCTTTCCCCATCCCGACCGCCTGCGCCCCTTGCCCCGGAAATACAAACGCTATTTTTGTCATACGAACCAATTAATCTATATCCTGTCCGCCCCCCTGTCAAATATCCCCCGCGTCGTCATTGATGGTTGGCCGGGAACTCCGCGATAAAGGTGCTCCCTGTCGGTGTCGTGTCCACCCTCAACGAGCCGCCGTGTGACCTCAAAATATCATGGCAAAAGGGAAGCCCGAGCCCGGTGCCGGTTTCCCCCTCGGTGCCGACGCTGGTCGTTTTTACGTCATGACGAAAGATGTCCGGCAACAGTTTTGGATTTATGCCCGAGCCGGTGTCGCGCACGGCGAAAACCCCCGGCGACGTTTGAAAAACGGTGATGGTTCCGCCCTGCGGCGTGAACTTTATGGCGTTGCTCAAAAGGTTCAGCAACACCGCGCCCACAAGCTCCTTGTCGGCGAACAACACGGCGTCTCTTGAGATGTTGTTGTGTATCGCAAGCCCTTTAATACCCGCCACCGGCAGAAGTTTTTCCAACGCCATATCCGCCTCCCCCCAGAGGCCGAAGCCGGTTTTTTTGGGCACTATCTGCCCGGTCTGCAACCGACTGATGTCCAGAAGTTTGTCCAACATTTCCAGCAGGGATTCGGAGGAATTTAGCGCGACTTTTGTGTGCCGCCGCAACTCGTCCGCCGTAGCCTCCGGCTTTTGGGAGAATTGCATTAGCGCGCGTATCGCGCCAAGCGGCCCCCTAAGGTCGTGCGAAATAATCGATATAAATTTGTCCTTCAACGCTGTGGCGGCGACGGCGGTTTCCCTGCTTTTTGCAAGTTCAATAGTTCGCTCCTCGACCTTCGCCTCCATCTCGGCATAAGCCTTTTTCATGGATTCCACGAGCAGAACCTCGTTTTCAAACAGGTTTTTTTCGGCGGCCTCCTTTTCCAGTCTTATGGAATTAATACGGTCGGCCAGCGCAAATGAAAGAAGCAACATGTCGGCAATCACACAAAAACCGTAAAAATAATAAATGGAATGGTTGAAGTTAATTAGCCCCCGCACCACCAAGTCCAGAACTCCGCCACCGACAGAGCTGAACGACCATGCCAAAAGTAGGTAACCGGAACCCGGCACCCCCCTCTTCCAACAAATCACCACGGAAAGAATAGTCACAATTATTGTCCACCCCCCGATAAGCGAAAAATAGCTCGAGGCGTATGTGCGCAAGCCCGGCAAAACTACGGTGGCAAAGCCCAGGAGGGTAAGGGCGGTAAGAACGCGCATGACTTTGTCAAGTTTTGGGAGTGTCTCGCCGGTTTTTAGAAGACCTCGCGTCATGTATATCGCCATAATTATCGCAAACCCGATAAATATGTTGCCCGACCTGATGTTGAAGACGGGAGATGTCGGCCACAGAAGCTGGTAGTTGAACCCGTATACGACCCCGCAAAAGAAAAATATGCTCACTAGGTAAAAAACGTAAAGGAGGTAGTTGACGTCCCGTAGCGAAAAATAGACAAATAGATTGTAAAGCGCCATCACCAAGATTCCGGCTATCAAAAGGCCGCTGAACAAGGTGTAGTAAAAGTTTTGATTCTGACCGCTTTTAAGGTCGCGCAGATAAGGCGCAAAAACAATGGTGGAGTTGCCGACAACCCGCAAGGTTAAACTGGCCGTTTCCTTCGGCGCAATCTTGACGGGGATGAAATACATGGCGCTGTTCACGTCGCGTTGGCCAAACGGCACTTCCGCGCCGTACTCTTTTTTAAAATTCTCCTTACCGGAGGAAAAATAAAAATCAATGTAATTTGCCCAGGGCGTGGGGTATTCAAGATACCCCTCGAACGGTTCGGGACTGTCGTTTTCCAGCGTGATGCGAAGCCAGACCGCGTCCTGCGTATATCCGGCCCTTACGGAATCCCCTTCCACCGGCTTGAACAGGTTGTCCGCTTTGCCGGCGTGGATGTCGTCGTATTTTAGGGTATGCCCCTTGTCGTAATATATCCGCGAGTACGGGGTTAGGTTCGCGCCGTCCGTCCCCTGGGATATTTTATAGCTCTGCGCATGAGCGTCTATTGCGAAAAGGGCCGCGAAACCCGCTAGAAAAAAGCAACTTATTCGCCCGCCCACATATTTCAGCATAGCGAGGAATGCTATGGGTTGTGCCAAACAATGTCAAGCCGCCGTTCCATTTAGCTTGCCTCAAGGTCGCAACATGGGTACACTTACTCCCTGATATTTAACGAGGAAGTGGAGTTAATTTGTCGACAACCGGAAAGCTTTTGTTCGAAATCCTTGCGGAGGAAATACCGGCCGGATACATACAACCCGCCGCCCGCACGATTTGCGAGTTCACGGCCAAAAAATTCGCCGAGGCCGGCATTCAACACGGAAAAATCTTCTCCTTCTGCACCCCGAGAAGGTTGGCCCTAATAGTGGAAGGGCTCCCGGAAAAACAGGAGACAAGGACAAAAAAAGTCAGCGGCCCGCCGAAAAAGGCCGCCGTGGCCCAGGACGGCTCGTTCACCCCCGTGGCTGTCGGCTTCGCGGCAAAACACGGCAAGAAACCGGAGGAGCTTCAAACCGAATCCACCCCCAAAGGGGAGTACCTTTACTTGAATGTGGAGGAAACCGGGCGCGAAACGGCGCGCGTGGCCGAGGAGATATTGCGACAGGCCATAACGGCCATCCAGTTTAAAAAAACGATGCGCTGGGGAGGCGGCGACCTGCGGTTCGCCCGCCCCATACGCTCAGTCATAGCCGTTTTCGGCAAGGAAGTTCTGGACGTTTCGCCGGAGGGGCTGAAATCCGGCAACAAGACGATGGGACACCGCTTCATGTCGAGCGGCGCGGTGACAATCGGCTCGGCGGACGAATACGAGGCCGCGCTGGAAAAGGCCGACGTCGTGGCTGATCCGGAAAAGAGAAAAAAGATGATTGAGACCCAGTTTGACGAGCTTGAAAAATCCGGGGTCATTCCTGTGCGCGACGAGGGGCTTGCCGAGGAGGTCTGCTACCTCACAGAAAAACCGCTCGCCGTAACCGGCTCGTTCAAGGAGAGTTATCTTGACCTGCCGCGCGAACTGCTGGTGACGGTCATGAAACACCACCAACGATATTTCCCGGCGGAATCGCCGGACGGAAACCTGACCAACCGCTTTGTGGCGTTCAGCAACACGAAATGCGCCGACATGACAAACGTGCGAAGGGGGTACGAGCGGGTGCTGGAGGCAAGGCTCTCCGACGCCCGGTTCTTCTTTGACGAGGACAGAAAACACCCGCTGGAGCATTTCCAGAAAAAGCTGGCCGGCATCACCTATATGAAGGGGCTTGGCACACTGGCGGACAAGGTGAAAAGAATCCGCAAAACATCCGAAAACGTCGCGCGCGCCCTTCAGTCGAAAAACGGGGTGGACGCGCAGACGGTTTTGGACGTCGAGACTGCGGCGGAGCTTTGCAAATTCGACCTGGCAACCCAGATGGTTTTCGAATTTCCGGAACTACAGGGGATTATGGGGCGCGAGTACGCCAAGGCGACCGGAATCCCCAAACCGCTCGCGGAGGCGATCGACCAGCACTATAAGCCTCGCTTCGCGGGGGACGCACTGCCGCTGACACCCGTCGCGTCCATAGTCGCGCTCGCGGACAAGATGGACGCGATATGCGGCTGTTTCGCGCTGGGCATGATACCAACCGGGTCGGAAGATCCGTACTCGCTTAGGCGCCACGCGTTGGGCGTCATCAGAATTCTGCTTGACGGCGGCATAAAAATGCCGCTGGCCGAACTGATAACAATCGGCTCCCAAAATCTTCCCGGAGAGATGAAGGCGGACATTGGAAAAATCACCGAGTTCTTCGCCGAAAGGATAAAGACGGAGTTCAAGGAGCGCAGGGGGCTGGCCTACGACGTTGTGGAGGCCGTGCTGGAGGCCGGGAAGTCGAACCTCTTCCTCCCGGATTTGTTGAAAATATCCGAGGCGCTGGCGGAGATGAAAAAACTGCCGTACGCGCAGAATCTGGCCATAACCTTCCGCAGGGCCGCCAACATAACCAAAGGCAAAGAGGCGCTTGTGACGGGACAAACGGAAATCAACGCAAATTTCTTTCAGGAAATTGCCGAAAAAGAGCTTTATAATACTTGTCTGGAGTTGGAGAAAAAGGTCGCCCCGCTTAAGGAGAAAAAGGAGTACGGGGAGGCGTTAAAAGAGATCGCGGATATGCGCGCTCACATAGACAAGTTTTTCGACTCCGTAATGGTTATGGACGCCGGCAAGCCCGAACTGATGAACAACAGGATAGCGCTGTTGCGAAAAGTGACGAGCCTGTTCGGCGACATGGCGGATTTTTCCAAATTAGTTTTTTAACGCGCAATAAACCGCAATAACTTGGGGAGGCTCTTCATGGCAAAAAAATTCGTTTATTATTTCGGACCCGGGAAGGCTGAGGGCTCCGCCCAGATGAAAAACCTTCTTGGCGGTAAAGGCGCCAACTTGGCGGAAATGTGCAACCTCGGCTGTCCCGTTCCCGCCGGATTCACCATCTCCACCGAGGCGTGCGTCCATTACTTCAGCCAGAAGGGGAAGTATCCCGTCGGTCTCAAGCAGGAGATTGAAAAAAACCTAAAAAGGCTGGAAAAGCAAATGGGAAAGGCGTTGGGCTCCACCAACAACCCGCTTCTTCTGTCCGTGCGCTCCGGCGCGCGCGCCTCTATGCCCGGGATGATGGACACCGTGCTCAATCTCGGCCTTACCGACGCCACGCTCCCCGCACTCATCAAGAGAACGGGAAACGATAGGTTCGTGTACGACTCCTACCGCCGATTCATATCAATGTTCAGCGACGTGGTTCTCAACATACCCAAAAGCGTGTTCGCCGACCTGCTGGAAGAAAAGAAACTGTCGGTCGGCGCGCATTTCGACGCGGATCTTTCGGCAAAATCCCTAAAAGAGCTGGTGGACGAGTTCAAGGCGGCGGTGCCAAAACATTACCGCAAACCGTTCCCCCAGGATCCCCACGCACAGCTGACGATGGCCATAAACGCCGTGTTCGACTCGTGGGACAACCAGCGCGCCAGGGACTATCGCGAGCTTTACAACATCCCCGCCACTTGGGGCACCGCCGTAAACGTGCAGTCCATGGTGTTCGGCAACATGGGGAACGACTCGGGAACGGGCGTGGCGTTCACGCGCAACCCGAGCACCGGTGAAAACAAGTTCTTCGGCGAATTTCTAGTCAACGCCCAGGGTGAGGACGTCGTCGCCGGCATTCGCACCCCGTTAAATGTCGAGGGGATGAGCAAAGTGTTCCCCACAGCCACCGCCGACCTGCTTAGGATAGCCAAAAAGCTGGAAAAACATTACAACGACATACTAGACCTGGAGTTCACCATACAAGACGGCAAACTTTACATGTTGCAGGCGCGCGTGGGCAAGCGCACCGCCGCCGCGGCCGTCAGGGTCGCCGTGGACCTTGTGAAGGAAAAGAGAATAAGCAAAGGCACCGCGCTAAAACGAATAGAGCCCATACAGCTGGACCAGCTGTTGCACCCGACCATCGACCCGAAGGCGAAATTAAACGTGATAGCCCTCGGCCTGCCTGCGTCGCCCGGCGCGGCCGTCGGGCAGGTGGTGTTCTCCTCGCTAGAGGCGAGACAACTCGCCGATAAGGGGGGAAGCCCGATACTTGTTCGTTACGAGACGTCGCCCGAGGATCTTAGCGGAATGAGCGTCTCCAAAGGCATACTCACCGTGCACGGCGGGATGACATCACACGCGGCAGTTGTGGCGCGCGGGATGGGAAAATGTTGCATCTCCGGCGTCGGGGAAATAAAGATAGACGAGCCGCACCGGTTCTTCGCGGTGGCCAAAATAGCCGTCCACGCCGGGGACTGGATAACGCTTGACGGAAGCTCCGGCAGGGTCATACTCGGAAAGACAAACCTCGTATCCCCCTCCCTCTCCAACTATTTCGACACGCTTATGGGCTGGGCCGATGAGACGCGCGCCCTCGGGGTTAGGGCCAACGCGGACACTCCGGCGGACGCCACGCTGGCGAGGAGATTCGGGGCCGAAGGGATAGGGCTGTGCAGAACCGAGCACATGTTCTTCGCTAAAGACAGGATACTCGCCGTGCGCGAGATGATAATAGCGGACGACAAACCAGCGCGCGCACGGGCGTTAAGGAAGCTGTTACCGATGCAAAGGAACGACTTCAAGGGAATACTAAAGGCGATGGAGGGGTTGCCGGTCACGATAAGGCTGTTGGATCCGCCACTCCACGAGTTCCTGCCAAAGACGGACGAGCAACTCGCGGGCGTTGCGCACGAGATGCACATGCCGACCAAGGACGTCGAAAAACGCGCCAAACAACTGGCGGAATCCAACCCTATGCTGGGACACCGCGGATGCAGGCTTGGAATAACCTTCCCTGAGATTTACGAGATGCAGGTGCGCGCCATATACGAGGCCGCGGCGGAGCTACGAAAAAAGAAAATCGACGCGAAGCCGGAGGTTATGATTCCGCTGGTTGGCACGTTCCAAGAGCTCAAGATATGCCGGGACATGGCCGTCGCCGTTGCCGAAGACGTTTTAAAGAAGGCTAGGATGAAGTTCCCTATCGTCATCGGGACGATGATAGAGCTTCCCCGCGCCGCGCTCGTGGCGGACAAAATCGCCACGATAGCGGACTTCTTCTCCTTCGGCACGAACGACCTCACTCAGACGACGCTCGGCCTAAGCAGGGACGACGCCGGCACGTTTCTTCCGCAATACGTGGAAAAGGGGATTTTCAGAGAAGACCCGTTCATCAGCATCGACGAGGAGGGCGTGGGCATGCTTATGGAAATGGGGATAACAAAGGGAAGAAGGACCAACAAAAAACTGAAGGTCGGCATTTGCGGAGAGCACGGGGGCGACCCGCTTTCCGTCAACCTATGCCACAGGCTCGGGCTTAACTACGTGAGCTGTTCTCCTTACCGCCTGCCAATCGCGCGGCTGGCCGCGGCGCACGCGGCGCTGACGCAGGGCAAACGAACGGGGGAGTCCGGCACGGCCTGACCGCATAGAACCAGACCAGATGAAACCTGAATTCATGTTGCGGGCCCTTCAGCTTGCCGAAAAAGCGAGGGGCCGCACAAGCCCCAACCCGATGGTCGGCGCCGTTATCGTCAAGGGTAACAAGATAATCGCCGAGGGTTGGCACGAAAAGGCCGGGGGCGACCACGCGGAAGTGGCGGCCATAAAAAATGCAAAAAACGGAGCGAAGGACTCCACCCTCTACGTCACACTGGAGCCGTGTTGTCATCATGGAAAAACGCCGCCGTGCACCGACGCCATAATCAACGCCGGCATTAAAAAGGTCGTTATCGCCGTCCAAGACCCCAATCCCGTCGTTAGCGGAAAGGGGATGACGCAGTTGAAAAAGGCGGGCATCACGGTGCTCCACGGCCTGCTCCAAAAGGAGTCGATTAAACTAAACGAGGCGTACAACAAGTTCATAACCCAGAAGACCCCGTTCGTGACGCTTAAGGCGGCCGTCAGCATGGACGGGAGAATAGCCGACTCCGAGGGGGTATCCAAATGGATAAGCAACGAGAACTCCAGAGAAAAGGCCCAAGAGATGAGGAGCGCGAACGACGCCGTCATGGTCGGCGTGAACACAGTTCTCAAGGACGACCCCAGGCTGAACGTAAGGCCCGGTAAAAAAGGGGACAAACAACCGATTCGAATAATCTTGGACAGCTCGCTCCTGACCCCCCCCTCCGCGCGCGTCCTGCACTCCCACGGCGGAGAGGTGTGGATTGCCACGGTGGGCAAGTACGAAAAAAAGGCCAAGGCTCTTGAAAGCGAAGGGGCGAAAATAATCTACGTTCAGGAAAAAAACAAAAAAATCGACTTCAAGAACCTTATGAGAGAGCTGGGGAAAATGGGCGTCGTCTCGATTCTGCTTGAGGGGGGCGCGACAATTTTCGCCGACGCGTTAAAAGAGGGGATTGTCGACAAGGTCGCAATATTTTACGCGCCGATACTAATCGGCGGTTCCGCGCGCTACTCTTTCGCCGGGACGGATTTTTCCAAAAGCCTGGACAAGGCTACAAGGCTTGAAAATTTTTCAATCACGCCCATCGCACAGGACGGCTCGAAACACGGGATAGGAAACATTCTTTTTGAAGGTTACATAAAACAATAATGTTTACGGGAATAATTCAAGCAATCGGGGAAATGGCGCGGATGACCGTCGCCGGCCCATCCGCCGAGCTCACGATAAAGTCGGCTGGCTTTTGGGATGACGTCAAGCAGGGGGACAGCATAGCTGTTGACGGGGTGTGCCTGACCGCAAAACGGCTGACCGGCGCGACGTGCATGTTTGACGTCTCTAAGGAATCGCTCGACCGTTCCATCATAGGCGGATACAGAAAAGGCGCCAAAGTGAACCTTGAAAAGGCGCTCCGCCCGATTGACAGGCTCGGCGGTCACATAGTCCAAGGGCACGTCGACGGCGTAGGGCGTTACGCCGGCAAAAAAAAGGCGGGCGAATACGTTGAGATGGAGTTTATGATTCCCCCCAACGTGTCGAGATACTCGGTGGAAAAAGGCTCCATCGCCATAAACGGGATAAGCCTGACAATAGCGAAGATAAAGGGGAACCGGATTAAAATAGCGCTCATCCCCCACACGCTCAAGGTGACGAACCTTTCGGCGCTCACGGCGAGTTCCCCGGTAAACCTTGAGTGTGATATCATTGCCAAATACGCCGAGAAACTGCTCGCGCCTTCAATGGGAGGCGGCATGGACTCCAGCTTCCTAAAGGGCAAAGGCTTTAATTAATGCGGCGACCTCCGCCTGTCGGCGGGGGTCGCATTTTACGGAGTTTGATAATGACCAAAAAATGTCAAGACGCCCATTTGCCCGTGAAATTCTGTTCCGTTAAAACGGCGGCGGAAGATTTGGCGAAGGGTAAGATGGTCATCCTTATTGACGACGAAGATCGTGAAAATGAGGGGGATCTCGTGTGCGCCGCGGAGATGGTCACGCCGGAGGCGATCAACTTCATGGCAAAGCACGGGCGCGGCCTCATCTGCCTCGCCATGACCCCGGAAAAGGTGGACTCCCTGAATCTGCCGCTTATGACGGAAAAAAACAGCGCGAAGTTTTCAACCGCCTTCACCGTTTCGGTCGAGGCAAGACACGGGGTCACGACGGGAATCTCGGCGGCCGACCGGGCGGTCACAATCAAGGCGGCCGTAAACCCAAACGCCAAACCGGACGACCTTGTGCGCCCGGGGCACATCTTCCCGCTTCGCGCGCGCGAGGGGGGCGTGCTGGTCCGCGCGGGGCAGACCGAGGGCTCCGTGGATCTGTCGCGTATCGCCGGGCTTTTGCCAGCCGGCGTGATTTGCGAAATAATGAACGACGACGGCACGATGGCGCGCCTGCCGGATCTGGAAAAATTCGCCGCGACTCACGACCTCAAGATAGTCACGGTAAAGGAGATAATAAACTACCGGCTCATCCGCGAATCGCTGGTTAAAAAAATGGCGGAGGCGTCGCTCCCGACGGACTACGGTTTGTTCAAAGTCGCCTGTTTCGAAAACAGCATAAACGGCGACACTCACGTGGCGCTTTTTATGGGGGATATAAAACCGGAGCACAACACGCTCGTGCGCGTGCACTCGCAGTGCCTCACCGGCGACGTTTTCCACTCCAACAGATGCGACTGCGGCGAGCAATTGGACTCCGCGCTGAAGTCAATAGCCAAGGAGGGGGTGGGCGTGTTGGTGTATCTTTTCCAGGAGGGGCGCGGTATCGGCCTCGTAAGCAAAATAATGGCCTACGCCCTGCAGGAAAAAGGGCACGACACGGTGGAGGCCAACGAAAAACTTGGATTTTTGCCCGACCTGCGCGATTATGGCATCGGCGCCCAGATATTAAAAAATCTTGGCGTCGGGAATATGCGCCTTTTGACCAACAACCCTAAAAAGATAGTCGGGCTGGAGGGATACGGGCTTAAGGTGGTGGAACGCGTGCCGCTTTCGATAACGCCGCGGAAGGACAACATAAAATACCTTAGGACGAAACAGGACAAACTCGGACATATTTTGGAAATAATAGGAGGAGAAGGAAAGTGAACGTCATAGAGGGAAAACTTTCCGGGACCAACCGGAAGATAGCGATTGTCTCCAGCAGGTTCAATGATTTCATCTGCTCAAAACTCATCGAGGGGGCGCGAGACTGCCTGGTGCGCCACGGCGCCGCCGACAAAGACCTCACGCTAATCCGCGTTCCCGGCGCGTTCGAAATCCCGACCGCCGCAAAAAAAGCGGCCGACTCCGGAAAATTCGACGCCGTGATATGTCTTGGAGCGATAATCAGGGGGGAGACATCCCACTACGAGCACCTGTCCTCGGAAGTGACGAAAGGGATATCCTCGCTGGCGCTGAACGCTCCGATACCGGTCGTTTACGGCGTGGTCACCACTGAAAACGTGGAGCAGGCCGTCGACCGCGCGGGCGGCAAGGCGGGCAACCGAGGCTGGGACGCCGCGATGACGGCTCTTGAGATAATCGACCTTCACAAGCAACAATTCTGAGCGACGGCAGAGTGAACCGTAGCGAGAGAGAGGCCGCCATGAGAATTATGTACTCGATGGAATTTTCTGGCGAGTCCTCGGCTGAAGACTACTGGTCCACCCACAAGGGATCGGAAACCATGCGCGAAAACACCATGAAATTGGTCTCGGGAGTGGGAGAAAGAAAACTGGAGATAGACTCGCTTATAAACGGCGCCAGCGAGAACTGGCCGCTGGAACGAATGGCCGTCGTCGACAGGAACATACTGCGCGTCGCGTCGTACGAACTCCTAGAGTGTCTCGATGTCCCCACCGCCGTCGTGGTTGACGAGGCGCTGGAGATAGCGAAAAATTATTCGTCGCCCGACTCCGTCCCGTTTATAAACGGGATTCTGGGGAAAATCGCTAAAGAGTCCCGCGATCAACAATGAAAATAGCCGTATATTCCGACGTGCACGGGAACCTTGAGGCGCTTACGTCCGTGCTAAAGGACATGAAGCGGGAGGAGCCGGACAAAACTTACTTCCTGGGCGACCTCGTTGGCTACGGCCCGAACCCCAACGAGTGCGTCGATCTTATCCGAGAGAACTCGGACGTTGTCCTGGCCGGCAACCACGATTGGGCCGCCGTGGGACTCGCCGACTCGTCCGCTTTTAATCCGCACGCACTGGAATCGCTCACATGGACCATTGAAGTCCTGACGGACGCAAACAAGACGTTCCTGAAAACCCTCGTGCCGCACGCCATGGCCGACAACGTCCAGCTGGCGCATTCCACCCCTCTCAACCCCGAGGAGTGGCGGTATCTTTTGTCCCTTCAGGACGCTATGGATAATTATGAGGCGTTGAAAAAGAACATCTGCTTCGTGGGGCATTCCCACCAGCCCATGATAATGGAATACGCGGACGCGTCCAACCTCATACCGATACGCGACCTGTACAAGACGCTGGAACCAAACAGGAAATATCTCATCAACGTCGGAAGCGTGGGCCAGCCCAGGGACTCCAACCGCGACGCGTGCTACCTGGTGTACGACGAAAAGGAACACAACGTCGAATACCGCAGGGTCGAGTACGACGTCGCAAGAACACAGAAAAAAATGACTAAGCTCAAACTGCCCGAATACCTCATACGAAGGCTCGGCGAAGGAAGATAGCCGTGCCGGACAACTCCCCGCCAAAGGCCGTCAAAGGAGGGGAGGTTTATTTTTTTCACGGAGCCGAGGAACATCTCCTCAAGAACGCGGTTGCGGACGTCAAACGGTTGGTGCTTGCGGCGGCGGAGGATCCGACCACCGGTTGGAACGTGCACGACCTGGCCGCCACCGGAGTCGGCTCCCTTCTGGCGGACGTTAGAACCGTCTCGTTTTTCGGCGGACTTCGCGGCGTGCTCGCCATAAACCCGGACAAGCTAGAGGAGAACGACCAGGCCGAGCTTATGCGCTACGCGGAAAACCCGTCGCCGGACGTTTTGCTTGTCGTCTCGGCCGGAAAAATAGACGGGCGCCTGAAGTTTTGGAAAGATTTATCGGCGAAAACCCGCTCGGTGAAGTTCGACCCGAACGAAAAGGAGCGCAGACAAATCGTCGCCCAGAAACTAAAGGACAGCGGCATAAAATTCGAGCCGTCCGCCGCCGCGATGATGACGGAACGGTTCGAGAATAGAATCTCTTTTCTCGACGCCGAATTGGACAAGCTTGAGACGTATCTGGGAACAAAAAAAACCGCGACAATCGCCGACATATCGGCCTGCGTAAACGCGCCGCCGATGGACTCGGTGTTCGACCTAGTGGACTCCATCGCGCTAAAACAAAGGGGCGAGTCGCTCGAAATCCTCAAGTCGCTCATGGATAACGGGGAGATACCCGTGATGATATTGGGGATGATAGCCCGACAGTTTCGCATTCTTCTGCTTTTAAGAACCTTCAAGGCGCAAAATCTGCCGATGAATGAAATAGCGAAAAAATGCGGGGTGAATACGTTTTTCTTTCCCAGATACGCGGAACAGGCGGCGAAGATAAACTCGGAAACCTTAAAGAAAAACATCGTCTGTCTGTCGCAGGCCGACTTAAGAATCAAGAGCGCCGGCGTCAACGAATGGCACATTCTGGAGCAGGAAATAATCTCCCTCACACGGTAGCTCCGCCCACGTCTCATTCAATCCGTACCCGGGTACCACCCATATTTCATCCCACAAAACCATCCGGTGATAGAATAATGAGTGAAAGAAGGTGAGTTGCTTATGAAATATGACGACGCCCGAAAGCAGAGAATGTACGATTGGTTTCGCGAAAGCTTTGTGGAGCCGGAGATGTGCGACATCAGTGAAAGCCCCACAAGCGGCTACCAGTATTCATGCGGGGGCCCCTATTTTGCCAAGGACATAGTTCGCGCCGAATTCTCCAAAACCTATCCCAAAGAGATTGTTGACGAGGTTGTAAGGGATTTGGAGGCCGAAAGCCCCGAATGGGCCCGGCGCAAAGTGGCGGCCTGACCCGCTTTTTGTTTTTTTAAACGGAGCGGGTTTGGTAGATGCCGGCGATGATGGTCGGAAGGATTGATTCCATCCCGGCGTCAGGGGCTGGTTTTACGATGACGTCGTCAATGTGCATCTCCGGGGCGAGAAGCTCCCCGGCCTTGTCCGGCGACGCCGTGATTACGGCAAAGCGCGGCAATTCGGACGTCATGGATTTCCGCAATTTTTCCACCAGAGTGGCGGCGCTACCGTCAGGCAACACGCCATCCGATATCACCATTTTGCACTGACTTGATCCGCTCAAGATTTTAATCGCCTCCCCCACCCCGCCGGCAAGCATCACTTTTATCCCGAGGGTTTTCAGAAACGCCTCGAACGCCTGTTGTTGCGCGTGGGACGAGGAAACGAGGAGCACGCTCACGTTGCCGTCGAACAACGGGCCGGAGCGGGACATAATATCCATGAACGCCTTGGCAATAAATTGGTCGCGTTCCAATATCTGCGGGGAAAATGCCGCGGGCGCACCGCCGCGCTCGAACTCCCTCAGCCTGTTGAGATCGCGGGCGACCGCGATTTTTTCCGCGAGTCTATTTTTTAGGCGGGTGACCACCTGGGCGAACAGATCCTTTTTGGTCGGCATCTCAACGAACGCCGACAGGCCGGAATTGTACGCCGCGATAAGATAAGACATGTCGGGGGTCGGCCCGAAAATAATCGTCTCAAACTGGGATTTAAGGGTGACTATCCCGTTCAACACCTTCACGCAAAACATGTCCAGCCACTCCGTGGGGATAAACACGATTCCCGGCTCCCTGTCTTTTAAGATGTTAATAATGGCGCCGTGGTCGGAATGGATGTCGAGTTCCTCGATTCTTAGGTCGCGCCCCTCGATAAGCTTTTTAAGCTCCTTGTCGAGCGAGGACGTTTCGGTTTTTACAACGTACGCCGTTATGTTCACGTCAACCTACCGAACTTTACGACCTGCGCCCCGTAGTGTTTCGTGAGTATCCCGGTGAGTGATTCCTCGAGCGTAGCCGGGTCCAAATTTGACGTGAAGAATATTTTAATCTTGCTGTCCATAAAACCTCTTTCCAAATCGTCCAACGACGGGAGAGTTCCCAAAACGTCGCCGACCTCCATGAACCTTTTGTAAATAAGGCACGCCACCAGGAACGACGGCTGTCTGCCCGGGTCGAACTCCAGATAACAGTTGTAAGACGGCGTCCTAAGTTTTTTGTACTGTATCGCCCTGTACGACGCCTCGTGCGAAAGCTTTATCTCGCCCGACACGACGTCTATCGCCGCGGCGGGCGCGGCCTTCTCCTGCGGAAGGAGTTTCGCGCACCGCTCAAGGATGCCCTCCGACGCCTCGTCTCCCCATTTTCCACCCTTGGTCTGCCTCGCCACGTCCTCTATGTACGCCGCGCCGTCCATCAGAACGTCCATAACCTCCGGGGTCATGTCCAATTTCTTGCCCCTAATCCGATCCAGAACCGACTCGACGCTGTGAATGGTGGCGCCGCCCTTGGCCAGGCCCATCATAATAAAATTTCCCTTGATGGTGTGGTACATTCTGAACGCCTTGTTGATATGCTCCATGTCCTCGGGCGTCGACTCCAGGGCGAAAAGCGTCTCGTTCAACGTCGGCAGGAGCTTCTCCACCTCCACGATGAACTCTTGCGCGGCCGCGGTGGTGTCCTCCTGCTTGGTTTCCGCCACATCCTGCGCGGGGGACGGCTCAATCTGCGGCGACGCCACGGCGCCCTTCTCTGCCACGGCGGCCTTTGCCGAGCCGGCGGGCTGAACGGTCAGCCTCGCCGCCTCCGCCGCCTTTTTCGCGGCCCGCATACCCCTTCTGCCCATCGCCCTGTCGATGAGCGACGGCACGTCGATTATGAACCCCAGCTTGCGCCCGCCCAGAATGGTGGCGCCGGAAAGCCCGTTTACCGAGAGAGCCTCGTTAAACGAGATGATGACCAGCTTTTGCGGCGAGAAAAATTCGGAAATCTTAAGCGCGATGACAACCCCCTTGTGGTCGATGACCAGCACTGGAACCGCCCCATCTTCTTTCTTTAGCGCCTCTTTTTCCAAAAGGTAATTCAGGTCGTGAAGCGGCAGGAGGCGGTCGAGGTACTTAACCATCTCCCCCTTCTGAAGCGTGGAATAAATCTGGTCGGCCATCACGGACATTGTCGTAACGACGTTCGATATGGGGAACGCGAAAAAGTACGGCCCGGAGCGAACCACGAGCGCGTCCATGATATTCACGGCGGACACGAGCGGAACCCTGAACGTGAACGCGCTTCCCTTGTCCCGGTCGGTCTTGAAGCTGACGATGCCGCCCATGCTGGTAATCTGGTCCCTGACGACATCCATTCCCACCCCGCGCCCGGAGACCTCCGAAACCTGTTGGGTGGTCGACACGCCGGCGGTGCACATAATTTCCAGCGCCTCGTCCTCGGTGAACACGTCACCCTGGCTGATTATCCCCCTTGCTATCCCTTTGGCGCGCACCGCTTCCAAGTCGACCCCCGCGCCGTCGTCCTCGATTTCGATGAACGTCTCGTTCTCACTATTGGAAGCTCTCAGAATTATCCGCCCCTCCTCGGGTTTCCCCTTTTTGGCGCGTTCTGACGGGGACTCGATGCCGTGGTCTATAGCGTTACGAAGCTGGTGCGAGATGGGATCGTAAAGTTTTTCCACTATGGTCTTGTCAACCGTGGTTTCCTCGCCGACGACCTCGAACACCACTCTTTTTCCGGTTTTTCTGGCTATGTCGCGCACCAAACGCCTCGCCCTAAAGCTCAAGTCGCGCAAATCTACCGTCCTTATTGTCTGCACGAGATGGTGAAGGTTTGACGATATGAAGGCGGACGCACCGGCCAGATCCTTCGCCGCGTCCACCGTCTCCCTGGACACCGGCTCGCGCTTTAAGTGAAGTTGCTGAAGGTTTTTATAAGTTAGATCGAGATTGCTGGAGGTTATTATCACCTCGCCGGCCAGCGTGAGAAGCTCGTCTAGGTTCTGGAGCTTCACAAGCATGTTTTCGGACTTGGACTTCGTTTCGCTCACGCCTGCCTCGCGTTGGACGCCTTGTTTAGAAGCGGAATCATTATTCTTGATATCACCCTCTCGACCAAATCAGCCTCTATCGGTTTTGAGATGTAGTCGTCGGCCCCCACCCGTAGCGCCTTCATTATGTAGTTTGTGTCAACGTGGGTGGATACGACGACTATGGGAATACCGCAAAATTCGGGGATGTTCCGAACGTCCTCGCACAGCTCGAAGCCGTCCATCTCCGGCATCACTATGTCGGTGAATATTGCGTCGAACTTACCAGCGCGAAGAACGTCCAGCGCCTCAAGCCCGTTGGACGCCTCGGAAACGGTTATTTCCAGCTTGTGCAGTTCCGCCACAAGCTTTTTTCTCGTGTTCTCATAGTCGTCGACGACCAGAATTTTTAATCCTTTGAATTTACTCGACACTCACAGCCTCGCATTCATCACGTAGAAAATTGACTCCCGCAAAAGAAGCTTATCGCCCTATGCCTCCTATTTTAACCGTCACCAATAAAAAAGGGAATTAATATTTTTTTTGCGGTTGGGGTATAATTCAGCCGCGATGGAATATTTCGATAAAATCAAGCGCAAAGTCGAGAACGGGGAGCGCATTTCCTCCGACGAGGGACTGTTCCTGATGAACACGCCGGACATCCTAACCGTCGGGCGGCTGGCGGACATCGCAAGGCGGCGAAAAAACGGCAACCGCGCTCATTACATCATAAACAGCCACATAAACCACACGAACCTGTGCGTGAACAAATGCCGGTTCTGCGCGTTCCAAAAAGAAAAAGGGACCGAGGGCGCATACACCATGGGGCTCGACGAGGTCATGCGAGAGGCCGAAAAAGGGTACAACCCGCTGATATCGGAATTCCACGTCGTCGGCGGACTGCATCCCGACCTCCCCTACTCGTATTACAGGGAGATGATATCCAACCTTCATTCCGCCTACCCGCAGGTTCATCTTCAGGCGTTCACCGCCGTGGAGATCGACTACTTCGCAAAAATATCCGGCATGAGCCTTTCGGAAACGCTCCTAGACCTGAAACTCGCCGGATTGGGCTCGCTTCCCGGCGGCGGCGCCGAGATATTCGCCGATCCGACAAGAACAAAAATCTGCCCGGACAAAATCTCCGGCGACCGCTGGCTGGAAGTCATGGAAATCGCCCACGGTGTCGGCCTGAGATCCAACGCGACCATGCTCTACGGACATATTGAGAGCGCGGAGGAGCGCATCGACCACCTTGTGCGCCTGCGCGAACTTCAGGACAAAACGGGCGGGTTCATGGCGTTCATACCGCTGGCGTTCCATCCGCTCAACACCGACCTGGGGGACAGGTGCTTCACATCGGGCCAGCTGGACATCCGCATGCTGGCAGTTTCTCGGCTGGTGCTGGACAATTTCGACCACATAAAGGCGTTTTGGATAATGATATCCCCCGCCATTTCCCAGCTGTCGCTTTTCTTCGGCGCGGACGACATAGATGGCACCGTGGTGGAGGAAAAAATAACCAACGCCGCGGGGGCGCAAAGCGGCAAAGCCCTGTCCATATCCCAACTGGAGGATATGATACGCGAGGCCGGAATGGAACCGGTGAGGCGCGACACGCTGTACAACGTCCTGCAAACCGAACGCCCGGCTACTACGGCTGTTTAGATGCGCGTTTAATCTTCATGCGCGAAACGAATCCGAGGGACAAAGCGCGCTTAAAATTCGGATGCCACGACTTCCTCAACTCCCAGCCGATTATACGTCCGCTTTTAAGCGGGGCGGTAAATCCACCTTTTGAAATCGTGCTGGACTCCCCCGCGAAACTGGCCGACATGCTAAAAAACCGAAAACTCGACCTCGCCTTCATTCCGGCTGTCGAGTTCGCATCCATACCGGGGTTAAGAATCGTCCCGGGTTTTTCCATCGCCGCCAAGGGGGACGTTAAAACCGTGCTCATGTACTCCAAAAAAGATGTGGAGGACATAACCGCCGTCGCCGTTGACAACAGAAGCAGGACCTCGGTGGCATTGTTGAAACTGCTCATGTGCGCCTATTACAAGCGGGACGTTATTTTTCTCGAACCCGGCAAGGATGGCGCGGCGGATGACGCGACCCTGGTGATAGGTGACGACGCGTTCGCCGTTTCCAACGAGGGACAAAAGGTCTACGATCTCGCCGGGGAGTGGTTTAAATTCACCGGGAAGCCGTTCGTCTTCTCCGTCCTGTGCGTGGGCGAGCGGGTGGACGCGGACGAGGCGATAGTCGCGTTAAAAAAATCCAAGGCAGTCGGCGTGCAAATGACCGGCGAGATATGCGGCGCCCAAAGAATTCTTGCGGAAATCGGGCGGGAAGTCTGCGCGGACTACCTTGAGAATAGGATACGGTACGATTTAGCCCCGGACGACGTCGAGGGGCTAAGGCTCTTTTTTAATCTGGCCCACAAACACGGCGTTATCGCCGCCGAGCCTCCCCTCTCCTTCTACCCCGGCTGAACCCCGATCCCAAATTCAACAAACTTATAGTGTCAGATAGAGAAAATACCGGCTTTCGCGATTCCGATACGGGCGGGATCAGCCCACCCTTTCCACCTCTGATAAACAAGAAAAAAACAACCTATAAATTACATATGTCAACTTGAAATAGTTCCAAAGTTTCAATAGTATGTGTGTAGGGAATGGTTCAAAGCAAATCTATAAAACTTGAAGAGGTAAGATATGGGTAAAACTAAGGAAGAGTTCAAAGCTCCGGAATTCAACGTCGCGGCCTACCACCTCTGGTTGGAAGAACGGGCGAAAGAGGAAAAGAAAAAACAGAAAAGCCACTTTGTGACTGTGTCTAGGGAGTTCGGTTGCGACGGGTTCCCGGTCGCCCTGAAGCTTTCCGAGCTTATGAACGCAAGGCACGGCACGAAATGGATGGTCTTCACCCACAATATAATGGAAAAACTGGTGGAGGACGAGCAACTTGGCTCCAACCTTATACACAAGGTCGTGGAGGCTAGGTATTCCTTCATGAACTGGTTCATAGACGGCCTGGTTCCGGACTACCTCCAATCGGTGCAGTCCCAGGTTTTCACCAGGCTTCGCACTCTCATCCTGAACCTCGCGGAGAAGGGAAACTGCATAATTGTAGGCGGCGGCGCCCAGATAATCACGGGCGCCCTTGACCCTTCCAAATTCACAGGGGTTCACGCCAGACTGTTCGCCTCGTATCCCTTCCGCCTGAAGACCTTGATGGACAAACTCCACCTCTCACAGCACGACGCCGAAAAGTTTCTCAAGGAACATCAGGATGCCAGAAGCAAATTCGTAGAGGATTTCACGGGCCAATCCTCGGTAGACCCGGTACACTACAATCTCCTTCTGAACAACGAGAGAAGCGACGTTGATTTGATGGCGAAGACTGTCTACTCCTACGCGGAACACTCGGGTTTTTTCAAATAGCCGATGGAATTATCCGAGGGGAAAGCGGCGCTTGGGGAAATTCGAGAGCTTGAACGCCGCCTTGACCTAAGGTTGAAGGACGCCAAGCAGGAGGCCGCCAAAATCATCCAAGACGCCTCGGCTAAAGCGCTCGCGACCGTGAGGGAAAAGGAAGCCCGGATAGAGACACTTAAAATTCCCGAGGTCTTGCCGGTTGAAAACGCCGCCAAAACTACCGACACATTCGTGCCGGACGGAAAATTCGCCGACGACATGGCAAGGGAACTTTTGCAAATCATAAGGAAAAACTAACCTAAGACAACCAAGAAGGAACAACCGCGATGATAGTTCCGATGGAACGCGTATTAATGGCGGGCCCCCAAAGCCTTCTTGAGCCTTGCCTGGAAAGCCTCCATAAAGCCCGCGTCATCCACGTCACCAGCCCGACGGCCGCCAAATTCCTGGGAGAATTGGGTTTTGAACCCGGTGTTTCAGCCGGGTTACGGATGGCCGCCGCCGAAAAACTGCTGTTCGACGTGAAGTCGGCCCTTCAAACGCTGGTACAAATTCTGCCTGACCGAAAGGACATCCTCTCGTTCGGGCCGACCACCGAATTGGACTGGCTGGAACAGGCGCGCGTGGAAAACATCTCCGCGATATGCGACAGGATAGCACGCACGCACTCGAAAATGTCCGCATTGTCCGCCGAGAGGGACGGGCTGGCCGCCCACAAAAGATTCTTCGGCGAATTTAAGCCTCTCGTCGGCTTTTTTAGCGAGCTAAAATCCGTAGAGATCGCCGGGGTGGTGCTCCGCGAAAGAAACGGCACGTCCGAGCATGAATTGGAGTCGGCCCTTTACGCGGCGGTCGGCGGGGCGTACGAAATTTTCCGGGGGGCCGCGAGGGAAGGAAGCCTCGCCCTGCTGGTCGCATACCCAAAACGGGAACGAAAAAAAATGGAACGGGAAGTGTTCGATCCGCTGGCGGGGAAAATATCCCGGGTTCGCGCCGCCGGCGGAGCACAAAACGAGACAGAGGGGGAAAGCATATCCTCCGTTTTTGAAAAAGACGAAATCCTTGAAAAAAAACTGGCCGCCTGTGGAAAAATCCTCGAGGATTACGCCGTGAGATACACCGCGCTCCTTCGATCGGCGGAGCGCGGGCTTGAATACACCGTCAAACAACTGTTGTTGCGGGATTTTATAGCGTCGTCCCCGATGGTGTTCTGTGTGTCGGGATGGATTCCGGCGGACAAACGCGACGGACTGGGGCAAATGCTGGCCGGGGAATTCGGCGGAAAAATAATAATGGCGACTTCGAAACCGACCCCGACGGAATACCAGGACACGCCGGTGCTGTTGCGAAACCCCTCGTGGGCCAGCCCTTTTGAGAGACTGCTGGGGTTTTTCCCTCCCCCGATTTACGGCTCCGTCGACCCGGTTCTGTCCGTTATGTTTTTCTTCCCGCTGTTCTTCGGCCTCATTGTCGGCGACATCGGCTACGGGTTAATCCTATTTCTCGTCGCGCGATTCATCGGGTTAAGGCGCGGCGGCTCGGCGGTATGGGAGGACGTCTCTAAAATACTTTACGCCTGCGTTTTTTCCACCATGCTGTTCGGGGCGGTTTACGGCGAGTTTTTCGGGTTCTCGTCCGATATTTTCGGCCTCCCCTCCCCTTTGTTCGACAGAAAAAGGGAGACGGGAGTTTTGCTTTCGGCTGTTCTCGCGTTGGGCGTAATCCACCTTTCCCTCGGCAACTTGATGGGGGCGCTTGACTGGCTTCGCCGTGGATATTTCAGGCGGGGGGCGGTAAACCTGCTCGACCTATCGCTAATTTGGTTCGCCGGTTGGATTGGATACCAATGGTTCGCCACGGGCGGGCCTGGGAAGCTGTCCGTATACTGTTTTGTTTTTGCTCTCATGGCAAAAACTGTTCTGGACGGCCCGAAAGCGATGATGGAGATAGTTCGTGTTTTTTCCGGCGTCCTGTCGTACGCCAGGTTGATGGCTCTCGGGCTGGCCTCCGTCATGCTTGCGGCGGCGGCAAACAAAATGTTCGAAGTCGCGGGCTCGGGCGTTTTTGGTTTTTTGGGGGCCTTGGGCCTTCACACGCTTAATTTCGTGCTGGGGCTTTTCAGCCCGGTCATCCAATCGCTAAGGTTGCACGTAGTGGAGTTTTTCAGCCAGTTCGCAAGACAAGGGAACGTGAGGTTTGCGCCGTTCGGCGCCGAATAATTTTTTAGGGAGGAAGTACAAATGATGAGCGAGCTTAAATACATAGCGGCCGCGGTATCCCTTGCCGGGGGAGCCATAGGAACCGCCTGGGCCCAGTCAAAAATCGGCTCTGCGGCGGTCGGGGCGATCGTGGAAAAAAAGGAACTTACCGGCATCATGATAATATTGCTCGCCATCCCGGAGACGATGGTCATCCTGGGTTTTGTCGTGGCAATTTTAATCATCTACGGCTGATGGGAATAGAAGAGCTTTCCTCGGCGCTAAGCGAGGACGCCGCGAAAGTCGAGGGGGAAATCCTTGCCCAGGCGCGCGCGCGGGCCGAACAAATCCAGCGGGAGGCCGACGCCACGGCAAACCTCCTCGACGAGAAGGAGCGGAGGATTGTCGAGTCCAAAAAGGCCGGGGCGGACGAGTTAATAAAACGCGCGGAAACAATCGCCGACCGAAAACGCCGGACGCTGGCCCAAAACATATACATCAACTTGATTCGGGAGCGATGCGAGGTTCTGTACGGCGATTTTATGAACTCCAAGGAATACGCCGGTTTTATAGGCGGCATTTTTAACGCGGCCGACGCGGAACTGGGGGGGGCGGTAGAAATTCGCGCCGACGAAAAAACGGCCGCAATACTCCGGGAGGCCGCACCAAAGGACGCCAACTTTGTCACGGGCGGAGTCAAGAAAGGGTTTGTCGCCGTCTCTAAGGATGGCGCGGCTGAGATCCACTGCACCTTCGACTCAATGTTCGAGAAAATATGGCGCGAGGTCGCGCCCACGTTTGTAAAGCGTATCGCGGAGGCGATAAACCGTGGGGTTTGACTATGTTTGCGCGAGGTTAAGGGGGATGCGGGCCGCCTTTGTGGAAGACGCTGAACTGGCCTCCATCTCGTCCGGCATTGACGCGAAGTCCGCGACGATGTTGCTGGAAAAATCGCTATTCGGGGCGCATGTCGGAAACGGGGGATACGTTTCGGCGACCAACCTTGTTGGCGTTGTGGAAAACGGCCGATTGGAAGCGCTGAAAAAAACGTCCGACCTTGTCCGCGCGAGCCTGCCGGAGTATTTTGCCCTTGCTTTTTCCAGGTTGGAGTTGGAGCAGTTAAAAATCGCCATCAGACACATTTCCCTGCCGACCCCGGTTTTTGAACACCGCCCCGCATTGTTGAGTCTTTCCGACGCGCCGGAGTGGGCGCGGGACTGGACAAAATATCGGGGGATAAGCGGTCTTAAATCCGCCCTGACAAAAATGCGTCACCCTTTCGCAAACGGCGTCGAATCCGGCTTAAGCGGAGCCGCGTTGGAGCTTGCGCTGGAAAGATTTTATTTCGGAGCCTACCTGCCGGAGAGAATGAAATCGGCGGAGGATGCGCGGGGTTATTTTGAGGACATAAACGACATTGTAAACCTGCACGCCGCGCGCGTTATGGACGGACACGGGACCGGCACGGCGGAAAAGTATTTCGTGACCGGCGGCGGCAGGATTAAGCAAAAGGGATTTTCCACGCTGTGCTCCACCTCCGGCCCGGAATTCAACTCGCTCGCGGGCAAACTTACAAGGCTTAAAATCAAATACAGACCCGGCGCGGCCGGATTTGCACGCGCCATCATGCGCGAGTACCTCGTCAAATGGCGCGTAAACACCATCGTAAACCCGCTTGGGATAATGGACATACTCGTCTTTATCGAGGAGTTAAACGCCCAGGCCTCGAATCTTAAGCTGGCCATTTATGCCGGAACCGAGCGGAAGCTTGAATTGGAACCGCAAAATTATTTCGTACCAAGGAGGGTGGCGTGATTTCCGAAAGAACCCTGCTAATCCTCGCCCCGCCCGCGCTGGTCGTCGGCTTCAAACTGGGGGGGGCGCGCGCGGAAACGGTGACGGACGCGCAATCGCTGAACAAGGCTATAGAGGCCGCCGTTGAAACCGGCGAGTCCGGGATAATAGCCGTGCCGGAAAATATGCGAAAGATGGTGTCCGAAAAAAATATCTCTGCCGTCAGAAAAACTGTTTTCCCCGTGTTGGCCTTTTACCCGACGCTGTCCGAGTGGGACGTATGACGATCATGACGCCGAAAATCTCCGGCATATCCGGCCCCGCCGTTCGCGCGGACGGGATGCGCGGCTGTTTCATGCACGAGATGACGCGAGTCGGAAATGAACATCTCCTGGGCGAGGTGATTAGGATCGTCGGAGACCGGGCGACCATACAAGTTTACGAGGAAACCGCCGGTCTTAGGATAGGCGACCCGGTGGAACTGACCGGGGAACTTCTCTCGGTTGAACTGGGACCCGGCCTGCTCGGGAGCGTGTTCGACGGAATACAACGTCCGCTCGCATCCCTTTATGAAAAATGGGGGGATTTCATCGGCAGGGGCGCCGTCGTTCCCAGGCTGGACAAGGAACGGAAATGGGCCTTCACTCCGTCCGTGAATATAGGGGCGGAGGTATACGGGGGCGCGGTAATAGGAACCGTGAAGGAAACAGATTTCATCACCCACAAAATAATGGTCCCCCACGGCGTCAAGGGAACGGTGGCCTCCATTAAACGCGGGGAGTTCACCGTGTCGGAAACTGTCGCGGAGCTAGAAGGGGGCGAAAAGCTAACGATGAGGCAACGCTGGAACATCCGCGTGCCGCGCCCGGCGGCCCGGAGGCTCGCGCTCGACGTTCCCATGCTCACAGGGCAACGGGTGCTGGACACTCTGTTTCCCGTCGCGGAGGGGGGAACCGCGATAATACCCGGCGGTTTCGGCACCGGAAAAACCGTGCTGGAGCAAACAATCACCAAATACGCCACAGCCGACGTAGTCGTCTTTGTCGGGTGCGGCGAGCGAGGGAACGAAATGGCCGACCTCCTAGACGAGTTTCCAAAGCTCAAGGACCCGCACAACGGACGACCGCTGATGGAGCGCACCGTTCTCGTGGCAAACACATCCAACATGCCGGTGGCGGCGCGCGAGGCGTCCATCTACACCGGCATAACAATAGCGGAATATTACCGGGACATGGGGCTTCGCGCTGTCGTGATGGCGGACAGCACATCGCGCTGGGCCGAGGCTCTGCGCGAAATATCCTCAAGATTGGAGGAGATGCCCGGCGAGGAGGGTTACCCCACCTACCTTGCTGGTCGGCTGGCCGCCTTCTACGAGCGGGCCGGAAGATACAAATGCAAGGGACGCGACAATGAAACCGGCGCGGTCACGGTCATCTCCGCAATCTCGCCGGCAGGCGGCGATTTTTCCGAGCCGGTCACGCAGGCCTCCTTGCGAACGACATCCACCTACTGGGCTCTGGACTACGGCCTCGCATACCAGCGCCATTTCCCGGCGGTCAACTGGCGCGACTCGTTTCTGCTGTCCCACAAAAGGCTCGCGGGATGGTTCAACAAAAACGCCACCCCCGATTGGATGGAGATGGTGAGGGAAACTAACGCTGTTCTTCAAAGGGAGGAGGAACTGGCGGACATGGCGAAACTTGTCGGAATGGACGCCATGGGGGAAAGGGAAAGGATGGAACTGGAGTCGGCGCGGATGATACGCGAGGGATATCTTCGGCAAAGCGCCGTGCACCCCGTGGACTCGTACTGCAAGATTTCGAGGCAGGCGAAGCTACTGTCGTTAATTTTGTATTTCATAAAGTCCGGGAGCGCGGCCGTTCGCAACGGGGCGCCCCTCGAATCAGTCCTCCAGCCCGCCATCGTGGAAAGTATTATCCGGGCGAAAGAGCTTCCTGAGGAGGAATTGGCGGCGGAAACAACGAGGCTGAGAACCTCCATAGACAAACTTTTGTCGGGACGGGCAGAAACATGAAGGATTTGCTCACACGCGCCTGGCGCTCCATCGAATCCGTAAAGGGGCCGCTGATATTCGTGAGAAACGTTAGCGGTGCCGCGCTGGGCGAGATGGTCTCCGTCGAACTGGAGGACGGCGAAAAAAGGGCCGGACAGGTCATCGAACTAAACGAGTCGACCGCCGTCGTCCAAGTGTTCGGGCGAACGGAGAAAATAAGCCCCGCCTCCACAATCGTCCGGTTCCGCGAGGAGCGCGTGACCGTAAACCTCTCCCCCCTGCTACTCGGGAGGGTGTTCGGCGGCAACGGGGAACCTCTGGACGGGGAGGAACCGGTGGCCCCGCTCGAGAGGAGGGACGTGTCCGGCACGGCGATAAACCCGATACGACGCGACGTGCCGGAGGATTTCATCCAAACCGGAATATCCGCGATAGACGGGATGAACACGCTTGTAAGAGGCCAGAAACTGCCGATTTTCTCGGGGGCGGGGCTTCCCGCAAACGAGCTTGCCGGGATGATAATCTCCAACGCTAAAACCGCGAAACAGGGGGAGGACTTTTGCCTCGTCTTCGCCGGCATGGGCGTCACGGCGATGGAGGCGGAATTCTTTATGGACGTGTTCGAGTCCTCCGGCGCCATCGCCCATTCCGTGGTGTTCCTAAACAAGGCGGACGACCCGGTGATAGAAAGACTGCTCGTCCCCCGGTTCGCGCTGACGGTCGCCGAATATCTGGCGTTCGACCACGGGATGCACGTCCTCGCCGTGCTGTCGGACATGACTCACTACTGCAACGCGCTTAGGGAGGTCTCATCCTCTCGGGAGGAAATTCCGGGCAGGCGCGGGTACCCCGGATATATGTACACCGACCTTGCCGGTATTTACGAACGCGCCGGACGAATAAAGGGAGTCAAAGGCTCCATAACTCAACTGCCGATATTGACCATGCCGAACGACGACATAACCCACCCGATAGCGGATCTCACCGGCTACATAACCGAGGGGCAGATAACGCTCGACCGCGCCCTCCACCGCAAGGGGATATTCCCGCCGATAAACGTGCAACCGAGCCTGTCGCGCCTTATGGGGCGCGGCATCGGCGCCGGTAAAACGCGCGAGGACCACAGGCAACTCTCGGATCAGCTTTATATGTGCCACTCGCGCGGGGTCGAGCAAAGGCGCGTGGCGGCCATCATAGGCGAGGAGTCGCTCAACGACGTGGACAAACTTTACCTGAAATTCTCCGACGCTTTTGAAAACGAGTTCATCAACCAAAAGGACGAAAGCAGAACCATCGAGGAGACTTTGGCGAAGGGATGGGAACTTCTCGCCATGATGCCGACAACCGAGCTGGTTCGCGTCGATCGCGCTACGCTGGCAAAACATCTGCCGACAAAAAAGGGGGCGGAATGAGCGTGGGAGGCGGAACCAGGGTCGAACTGATAAGGCTTAAAAGGGCCGCGCTTTTGGTCTCGCAGGGGATAAGGATACTCTCGGCAAAGAGGGACGCGCTGACGCTGGAGTTCGGCGGCCTCGTCACAAAAGCGCGCGCCACCGGTTTGAAACTGGCCGAGGACATGGGGTCGGCGGAAAAGAGCCTTTTGGTCGCCTCCGCGTTGGAGCCGAAAAGCGGGGTCGCGACCGCCGCCTTGTCGGCCGCGAGGAACGTGCGGTTTAGGACTTCGGTGAAAAATGTATGGGGGGTTCGGATACCCTCCGCAATATTTCCGGACACGCGCCGGGCGCCTTTTGACAGGGGATCGGCGCCGGGCTACCGCCAGCCTAGCGTGGACGAAACGTCCGGTTATTTCGAAAAGGCGATACGAAGCCTGCTGGAAAACGCGATTGACGAAAACAGACTTTCGACGATAGGTGGCGCGCTAAAAAGCGCCACGAGGCGCGTGAATGCGCTTGAAATGCGGGTCGCGCCGGAAATCAAGGCCGAGACTGCGCAAATACAACTGCGGCTGGAAGAGATAGAGAGGGAGGAAAAGTTCCGCCAAAAACGGTACAAATCCATCAACCAAGGCACGGGGATATGACTCTCGCCGATAACGCGGCAACGCAGGGCCGGTTCAATCCTGTCCGTGCCGCCGAAGAGGGACGCTGGTCACAAGCCGTTTATGGAGAGGTGGATGAAATCTTTCACTTGGGCGCGGGTCGGTTTGGCCCCGGTCTTTATGAAATACGAATCCTTGAAAACCGACTTGTAGATTTCCAATTCCGGGTTTACCCTCTTGAGTCTCGCTGATGTCTCGGAGATTAGCGTTTCAGCCATCTCTTTGGGGGACGCGGTCGGCGAGGAGGAGAAATGGACATACACTTCTTCGCGGGCGACGGTCAGCTTTTTAACGCCCCCACTAAACTGCAACAACGCGTCGGGAATTATTATGTATAGGTCGCTTTTTATCTTGTCGTTAAAGCTCGCTGAAATCGTGGGGAGCAGAACGAGGTGGTACTCGACGTCGGAAATAATCATCGCGCCCCGTCCGCCTTCTTTTTCTCCAGCACCAGCTTGTTGTATGAATAGGCCGCCGCGCCCCTTATCGTCTCGTCCGTGTTGGTCGCCGATTCCCTCTTCAACAGCGCCATGCCCGGCTCGGTGGAAAGCTCCCCCAGCGCGGAGATGATTTTCATCTTCAAGCCTTTTGGCGCCGCGTCATAGGCCCCGACAAGTTCCGGCCCGAGCGACGCGTCTCCCATCCGCCCCAGCGCGTACGCGGACTGCTCCTGCAGAGTGGGGTTGTCCCCCTTGAAAAACGACAGGAGTTGCGGCGTCGCCTCGCGGTAGTGAATCTCCCCCAGAATGAAAATCGCAAGCCTGCGCGCCTCCAAGTCAACGGACTGATTCATCGCCACGCCCAGCGCGTGCTTTCCCGCCCCCTCCCCCTGTCGCACAAGCTCGTCCGCGGCCCAGCGCCTGCTTTGCACGTTGTCGCTGGAGAGCAGTGTGACCAAAAAAACGGGGGAGGTGATATACCAGACGGCGCCAATGCCGACGGCAAAAACAATACCGAAAAGCCACCCCAAAATAATCGGAAGTCGGCTTTTCTTTTCCTCGGTCATTGTTGAATTTTTGATATCGCTTCGATTGCGGCTTTAAGCCTTCTTGCGGTCTCGTCTTTTCCCAAAATCGCAATCATCTCGAACACGCCGGGCGAGACAGTCCTGCCGGTGAGCGCGCTTCGCACCGGCTGGGCGACATCCTTCATCTTCACCGAAAGCTCCTCCGCGAGTTCCTTAAACTTTGTGTTTAACGCTTCGTGCTCCAAATTTGCGCTTTGTTCGACCATCTTAACAACCCCGGTTAAAACCGCGACATTGTGGGGGACAAGGAATTTCTGCGCGGAAGCGTCAGGCGCGGCGTCCTTCACAAAATAGAAATCCGTCCCTTCCGCCATCTCTACCAGCGTGCGCGACCTCTCCTTTAAAAGCGGAATGAGCACGAGCAAGTCCGCTTTCGTGGCGGCGGGGTGTCTTTGGGCGACCAGCGGCAAAAGCATCTCCGCCAGTTGGTCGTCCGACGTCCTTTTAATATGTTGCATGTTGAGCCACGCCAGTTTTTCCTTGTCGAACACCGCCGGGGAAAGCGTTATCTTGTCCAGCGAAAAAAGATTTGTAAGTTCCTCCCTCGTGAACAGTTCCTGGTCGCCGTGCCCCCATCCCATACGAGCGAGCATGTTAACCATCGCGTCCGGCAGGTAGCCGGTCGTGCGGTATTCGATGACCGACTCCGCCCCGTGCCGTTTGCTGAGCCGTTTTTTGTCCGGCCCCAAGATCATGGAGACGTGCGTGAAACTCGGCGGGGTGTACCCAAGCCCCTTGTAAAGGTTCACCTGCTTGGGGGTGTTGGCTATGTGGTCGTCGCCGCGTATGACGTGGGTCACGCCCATCTCCGCGTCGTCCACCACCACGACAAAGTTGTACATAACCCCGCCGTCCGAACGGCGAATGATGAAATCGTCCAGCTCCTCGTTGGGGGTGGCGACAACTCCCCTTAGCGTGTCCGTGAAGTTTGTCGAACCTGTCGTCGGCGTTTTAAAGCGCACAACGTGCGCTTGCTTGGGGTCGCCGTCCGTCCTATTTCTGCACGCGCGATTATACATCTGCTTCTGGCCGGATGCGGTCATCTCCTCGCGTCTTTTGTCCAGTTCCTCTTTCGTGCAATAGCATCGGTAGGCCGTGCCGTCCCTCAGAAGCTGGTCGACCTTGCTTTCGTAAAGTGCGGTGCGTTGGGACTGGAAATACGGCCCCTCGTCCCAATCAAGCCCGAGCCATTTTAACGAAACCAGTATCTCGTCGACCGACTCCTGCGTGGAGCGCTCCCTGTCGGTGTCCTCAATGCGAAGTATGAATTTACCCTTTTGGTTCCGCGCGTAAAGCCAGCTGAAAAGCGCGGTTCTCGCGCCGCCTATGTGCAACGTCCCGGTGGGTGACGGTGCGAACCTGGTTACAACGCTCATTTTATGACCGATACTTTTAGCGATATTTCCTTGAGCTGTTGCGGGGTGGCGTCCGAGGGCGCGTCCGTCATAAGATCTATGGCTCTCTGCGTTTTCGGGAATGCTATCACGTCGCGGATGGAAGTCGAGCCGGTGAGTATCATCACAAGCCTGTCCAAGCCAAGCGCGAGGCCGCCGTGCGGCGGGCACCCGAACTCAAGCGCTTCCAGCAAGAATCCGAATTTATGTTTCGCCTCCTCGTCCCCTATGCCAAGCAGTTTGAACAGCTCCTTTTGCAATTCAACGTCATAAATCCTTATGGAGCCGCCACCTATCTCCGTCCCGTTCAAAACGATGTCATAAGCGTCCGCGATTCCAAGCGTGCCCCACAGCGCCGGGTTGCCGTCCTTGCCCCCAGTGCTGTTTACATCTCCCAGCTTTCCGCCTTTGGGCGTGGTAAACGGATGGTGCAAGGCCACCCACCTTTTCGCCTCGATGTCCCACTCAAGAAGCGGGAAATCATGCACCCAGACGAATTCGTCTTTCTTGTCGTCTATCATCCCGAGCCTTCGCCCCAGCACGAGCCGCAGGTGGGCAAGCCCGGCGCAGACAATCTTCTCGTCGTCGGCGAGGAACATCATGGTGTCCCCCTCTTTAGCGCCGAGCCTAGCCTTAAGCTCCGCCATCAGCTCCGGCGTGAAAAATTTCGTTATCGGCGAGACGTATTCTCCGGCCGGTGATATTTTTATCCAAGCCAGCCCTTTCGCGCCGTGTATCTTCACCTCTTCGGTGAGGTCGTCCATTTCCTTCCTGCTGTACTCGGTGCAGTTCGGGACGGCTATCCCGCGGACGACCCCCCCCTTTTGCGCGGCTCCGGTGAAAACGTTGAACCCGCTTTTTTGGGCGATGTCGGTCACGTCGTTTATCAAAAGGCCGAACCGAGTGTCCGGCGCGTCCTTGCCGTATTTCAACATCGCCTCGCTCCAGACCATCCGCTTGATGGGCCGGGTTATTTCCACTCCCTTGAACTCCCTCCAAACGCCGGCTATAAGCTCCTCGACGGAGTCCATAATCTCGTCGGAATCCATGAACGACGTCTCTATATCCACCTGCGTGAACTCCGGCTGGCGGTCGGCGCGAAGATCCTCGTCGCGGAAACAACGCGCTATCTGGTAATACCGCTCGAACCCGGCGGCCATCA